>Ga0209591_10000021_pt1 | contig 190026 bp, 168 predicted proteins | sample MAT01_FD_187207 | JGI IMG/M metagenome (GOLD analysis project Ga0209591, IMG submission 187207) | Freshwater microbial communities from Lake Fryxell liftoff mats and glacier meltwater in Antarctica - MAT-01 (SPAdes) (version 2) | ecosystem: Environmental > Aquatic > Freshwater > Ice > Liftoff...
TTTAGAAAAAGTGGAACGCGCAAAGCGCTTTTTGGGGGACCCGCCGACAGTCGAAATCGGCAAAAATGTGAATAGTAATACACTAAACTAATGTGGAAATTATCTCAAAGTCATTGACACGTTCCGGTTGAGCCTATCTGCGAACCCATAACACGAATATACGACACCCTGACATCTTTGGCCATACGTGTTTTTCCGCTCGTTTTCGAGCCGTTTAGATACTGTATCTTTTAGTATACAAGTACCCCCAAAATAGGTTGAATGCAGGCTTTATCAGCCTGCTGCGAGTTTTGACGAGGCTGGAGCTGAAAAATAAAGTCTCAAAACTCTTGCTTATCCATGCTTTCCAGCTTTTACGAAAATGCTCAAATATAAAATATTATCAGAAGCTCGGGTTGAATCTCTCGATGTGGCTACGGGCGCGGCTTCTAGCTGAATGTGCTGCAAGGGGTGCGTGCGACGCACTTCTTTTAAAAGGAGAACAAGCGCATGATCGAAGCAACAGACACAATCAAACAAGCGCTTACCGAGCTGGCTCACGAGGCATCAAGGGCGTTTTGTTATGCCGATTATATTGTTGTAATATGCGCGAGGTTAAAGGGGTCGGTGTTGAGTACGGTTATGAATGGTTGATTAACCATCTACCGTTATGTGTCATACGGAGAGGCAAGTTTCCCGGCATCTATTCATCCATACAGTTGTTAAGCGGTGTTTTTTTGACAAAAGGCTCAGACGTCAGCCCTGAAACTTTTTCTCGCCCCCTGCGTACAGGAATTAACGAGAGAATAGAGACCATGAAAATATCCAATCAATTCGGCCATAAGTTGAAAAAGGCGTCTGCCCTGGTTGCCCTGGCACTAATAATTAAACTCTGCCTGGCATCCACGCTATGGGTCTTCTGCCGTGATTGGCTTCCCTATTTAGCTCTAGCCTGGCTGCTCAAGCTTTTACTCGCGCCAATAATTGCCTATTTGATTTTTGGCAAAAAGCTATTTAGCCGGTCACCTGACGCAAGGATTAATGCAAATGAATAAGCTAGCTACAGCAACTACCGAAATTCTGTTCGATCCGGTACTGGACGAATCTTTCGAATTTCTACAAAACCCTTATCCACTGTTTGAACGATACAGAGCGGTGTCGCCTGTGGCCTGGAGCGGTCGAGGCAATCAGTGGATAGTGACCGGCTTTGACGAAGCTAACCAGCTGTTGCGCGATAATAATTTCGGTAAAAAATTGGAATTATGGAAGCATCCCAATCCGTTTATGGGTGGGCTAATGCGCTTTATCAGATCGAGCACTACTAAGAACATGCTCTTTCTTGATCCGCCCGATCACACCCGTGTGCGCACCCTGGTGCAAGGTGCTTTCTTACCGTCCATTATCCGTGCTCTGGAAGGTCACATCACTGAAATCTGCGAGGAATTGACTGGTGATATTCAGCCGGGAACTGAAGGCGATCTGATTAAGCAATTGGCATTTCCCCTGCCGGTCACTGTAATTGCAGAATTGCTTGGCATTCCCCCTGCTGATCGCGATCAATTCAAACACTGGTCAACTGTTATTACAGCAAGCCTGAAAGGAAATGTTTGCCCCTTCACTGCTTTCAAGTCATTTAAGGCATCACACGAACTGCGCAATTATCTCAAAAAAATAGTGTGCCTCAAACGCACCCAACCGGCAAACGATCTACTTTCCAGCTTGACACAAGTGCAAAACCAGCAAGAAGGTCGCCTGAGCGATGATGAATTATTGTCAAACAGTGTGCTGATTTTGATTGCCGGCCACGAAACCACCGTCAATCTAATCGGCAACGGCATCTACCACCTGCTGCAAGCTCCCAGTCAAAAACAGCTCTTGATCGAGCAGCCGCAGTTGATTGACAGTGCCGTGGAAGAATTTCTCCGATTCGATCCACCGGTGCAAATCGTGCGGCGCATCTGCTATAAAGAAACCCTTTTAGGCGATAAAACAATCAGGGCAGGCGAGGCTTTGACTGTCTTGATTGGCGCATGCAATCGCGATCCGCGCGTCTTTTCAGACGTAGATAAATTAGACATTGAGCGCGACAAATTCAAACACCTGTCATTTGGTGGCGGTATCCACTACTGCCTTGGGGCAGAACTCGCTCGTAGTGAAGCACGCATTGCTGTGTCTATGCTATTGCGCAAATTTCCTGATATTAGACTGCAGGCCCCAATCATGAAATACAAAGCACCATTCGCCTTGCGCGGATTGCAAGAGTTGCAGGTGATCTACTGAATAAGAAGATCTCCATAACCTGTGCCTTTGCCTTCTTGATCATTGGCGGCATGCAGGGGGCAGATGCTGAAACTCTGCAAGGTCTAGTGACCAATCAAGAAACGCAAGTCTTGCAGGAAGAATCGGATAGCTTACTGGGCGTCTGGAAAATAAGCATTCCGCAGCTACATCGCAATCCAAAGGTGGCTATAAAAAGCATCAGCCATGGCCAGGTAACCGGCACCTACAAAGGCCTTCTTGGCACATTTCCGCTCTGGGGAAACTACAAAATTGAGACGGGAGAAATCGCACTTTTCATCGACTTCTCCTCAGCAAAAATTGCGCGCTTTCGTTCAGGAAACAAAAGAAAAGCAATTGCTCAGATGATCGGCCGTGTCGACCTGGCCAATCAATTCGTCAGTGGCTCGGCAGCCCTGCCCGAATTTTCAAATGGCAATTTTCAGTTTCAGGGCAAAAAAAGCAATTGATGCAAAAGCTACTCTTCTTCGCTCGCCAGTTCTTTTTTAGTAGTTTCAACAAAGCGGGCAAACATACCCATACAGAGCTCTTCAATAGTATCAGGCTTGAATTTCATACCGCGCAAACGCCAGGAAATTCCTTCATCACTCACTCTCACTTGCAAAGTCGCCACAGGTGCATACTCAGTTTCAACCAGACTTAATGCCATCACCTGTGATACCGGCACAATATAAAATTCGACTTGATTACCACTGCCGCGAATCACTAAACTATGACGCCTATTGGCCAACCTGGCCCGGAAGAATGTGGCAGTCTCTTCAGCTTCACGCTTAGTGTTTACTCTGGTTACTTCGGTCACTTCGCCCAAAATCGACGATGAAATCTGCAGAGCCGTACCCGAAGCGACTTTATTATATTCGAAGGCAAACCAACGCAAGTCCTGAAAAATCTTGTCTACCAGAAAAGAGATGGCGGCGCGATATTGGGAGGCCTTAAGCTCATCTTCAACCAGATTGTCGCGACGGCAATTGATAAAGTCTTCTGATTCACTTTTTAGTTCGTCCATCCAATTCAAAACCGCAGCAGAGCGCTCGGCACCAAAACCACTGAGAAAATGCTCTGACACATTGACATGTGCTTGATGCGAGCCGCTGGCCGCCGCACTGAGCACATCGGTGCCGGCGTGGCCGAACATAGACCGATCAACGTTACGGGGAAGGCCGGCCTGGGCTGAGGGATGCATGTCTACAAACTTGCGTGTTTGCTCGCGATTGAGCTTACCTTTGTCTGCCCGTCTGTCGTTGCGAACCATCATCTTAGACCTCCACCGGATAGCTGTGTCAGCTAATCGACTTTTTACCAATCACACTATCATTGTGCGCTTGCGGCCCCATTCCGTCATCGACGAAAGGGTATTAGCGAAAACGTGTATAGAGATCATCGGCCAAATGACAGATGTGCGAGAATTACAGTCATGTCAGAAGCCCCAGCAGCGATTTTAAATTTTCACGTGGTCACTCTTTTTCCTGAGCTGATTCACACCTATTGCCAGACAAGCATTATCGGCAGAGGGGTAAAGGCGGGGAAATTGTCGGTGCAGGCCTATAATCCCAGAGATTTCGCTACAGACAGTTATCATAAAGTCGATGATACCCCCTACGGTGGCGGCGCCGGCATGGTGCTCAAACCAGAGCCATTTTTTGCTTGTGTGGAAAGCATTGAACGCCCGCCTAATTCGCCGGTGATTTTGATGACTCCACGTGGTGAAACTTTCAGGCAAGAGCGGGCCGACGAACTGGCCAAAGAAACGCATATTACTTTCATTTGCGGCCACTACGAAGGATTCGATGAGCGCGTTCGCGCCCTGGCCACAGACCAGATCTCACTGGGTGACTTTGTCCTCACCGGAGGTGAACTGCCGGCGCTGACGATCATTGATGCCGTTGGCCGTCTAATTCCTGGAGTGTTGGGCAAAATGATCTCTCTCAGTCACGAGTCTTTTAACGATGGCCTTCTGGAAGGACCTCATTACACCAAACCACCTGAATTCAGAGGCATGACCGTTCCCGATGTTTTGCGTTCAGGTGATCATGCGGCCATCGCCAGATATCGCCGTGAAGAGCAACTGCGCATAACCTTTTTAAACCGTCCCGATCTGCTGACCAGAGCCGCGCTGCAATTAAGCCCCGAGGATCAGAAATTCTTGAGTAAACTGCAAGACGAGCTATAATACTCGCTGAGTTTTTGGTAAGCAAACGCAATACAGATATGCACTTGGCCCCTATTACCATCCATCCACTGGTACCACTGGCGAAGGCGTCGGCGGTGCTAAGAATCGAGCCAGGGCTTCTGGCTGAACAGCTTTTAGCTGGCACTATCCAGGGCGAGCAGCGCTCGGAGAACGGCCCCCAGGGCAAATTCACAGCAACTGAAGCGAAAATCGAAACCACTAACTGGTTCATTTATGCCAGCGAATTCGAGAAACTGGTAAACGATCAAGTAACAAATTACGAAAACAGAATCAGCACCGATGGCTTAGAGCAGCTATTTCAGGAGAGAGAATTCACCGAAGTTGAAATTCTCCAGGCAAAAATAACGGCACTCTCAGCTGAAATCGAAGATCTGCGCAGTCAAATTATCAGAGAACAACTGCATCATCTCGAGAACCCGATTGTCACTCTCTGGCGCAGGATGAGCAAATTATTTTGACCTCTCTGAAGGCGTGGTCAGAGCATTAGACCAGTATGGTGCCGTGGCCCTGGCAAAGGCGACGACTCCTCCGATTAGCCCAGGTAGAAGTAAATATTCCAGAGCAGCGGCGCCAAGCATAGCCGGTAACAGACTGGCTCCTGCACGAAAAGCAAGAACAACAAAAGCGCAATAAAAGACTGTAGTAAACCAAAAATAATGGCGCCAGTTAGCTAGATGAAACTTGTCGTATAGCAATGCGTTTGCTGCATAGAGACTGTAAGTAGCAAGGCTAGCAATAATCAACATAACAAGTAATCCGATGTCGCCATCGTGACGCAAAGCAGCAATGCGGGCGCGAATTTTTTCTGCTTCAAATTTGAGCTGCTGTCGCTCCAGACACTCGGCATAAACTGTCAGGGCCGACGCCAATCGCACGTCATCTTTAATGGGAGAGCGGCCAATCAACTGACATTCCTCAGCCAGAGTGGCTCGTGCGCTGTCTTTGTAGCCGGCGCGCTCGTAAGCCACCGCTAGCCCTTCTAGAGCAGCGATGTGACGAGGAGATCCGGCCCAAAGCGCAGTAGATTCGGCAATAGCGGCACGGTTAAAATAGCTGATCGCTTTCTGATTTTCACCCTGAGCTAGAAGGGCACCGCCCTGGTCACTATAATTGTTGTATGTGATGCGCTCTGTGGCGGAGGTGCCGGCCAAAATAAGCATTCCTCCCACCACGCCAAATAAAACTAGGCGGCCACTGGAGCATTTACACCAATCCTGCCAGGATGGCATTTGCAGAGCCTTCGCAGTCCACTTTTCCGGCATCAGCTTATCCCACGAAAAATCTGTGGGCAGGCTCTGACGCTTTTCTTTTACGAAACCGACGGCATCATTATTAGTATCAACAGCGCGCACAAAGCCAGCTGTAGCGCTATAAGCGAAACTTTTTGCTGGCGGGCTGAGAGTGCTTCCAGAAGCAGACGTCTTGACCTGAACCGGCACTCGAAGTGAAGGTTTTGAGTCGCGTCCAATGGTCATCTTCTTTCTAGAAGAATACATACTGCTCCTAGCTCTACACTGTTGTCATATACCCAAAAGATTCATCAAATTGACCGAATATATTTGGAACATTCCTACCCTGGCGAATGTCACCTTTTACGTGAGAGACACAAAGGTCCAATTTAGGAGTTAGCAAAAATGTCCGCTCAACCCAATACTCAACAGCGTCATCTGCAGATTGCTCCAGAACCTAAAGCCGTTTCTCAAAGACGAAGATCTGCTTCAGCGCCAACCGAGAACAAGGGTGTGGGACTTATTGAGTTAGACGTTGCCCTGACTAAATTGGCTATTTCCAAAAGCCCTGTTGCCTCCCGCGGTCAGGTCGTAAGCTATCAAAAAGTTAGCGACTCTGCGTACCAGACTTCGACGCCCACTGGCGAAACTACGTTTTTCAGATGGGGTCAAAGCAATAACAAGCGTTCATTTGTTTTCAATGCCGACGGCAGTGCTCAATATATGGTGAAGATGGGCGAAACCATCATCAGTATTGTCGAATGCCTGCTGCGAGAAAAACACCGCATGTTTACTTACTATGAGCCCACTTACCGCGAAATCCGCGCTGAAGTGAACAGCCTCAAATCAGCTAATCCGCAAATTGCCGATCTCGATTTGCTTCATACCGGTCAATGGGTTAAAGTTCCAGCTATCGACGTTTGTGAAGCTTTGACCGGCCAGGGTCGCCTGTCGGCATAAATTAAATGGGGGGACAGCATGGCTCAAGTCACCGTCTATTCTGGTCCTTCCTGTCCTTACTGCACTAAAGCAAAAGCGTTACTGGAAAGGAAGAATATTCCCTTTCAGGAATTCAACGTCAAAGAAGATTTCTCTAGATTGAAGGAGATGCTCGAGCGCACCGGTGGCCGCAAGACCATTCCTCAGATCTTCATCGACGACCTGCACATCGGTGGCTGCGATGATCTTTATGCATTGAATGACTCGGGGAAACTAGACGAGTTGCTAATTGCACCTTGACTGTGCCGGAGGCTCGTATTACATTGAAGTAATACGGTAGCGGAATACATCAGAGCACTAGACAATGACAGCAACTGTAAGACTAAGTAATGAACTTGAAGCTGTGCTCACTGCGGTAGTCAAAGTGAGCGGAAAACGCCGTTCGGAAATTATTCGAGAAGCATTGAGCGCTTACTGTGAACTTTTACTGGAAGAAAACCGTCTGACTATGTACGACCAACTGACTAAATCCGACTTTAAACCGGCAAACTCCGGTCTAAAAGATTTGTCCACCAATCCAGAATATTTGAAAAAGGTGATAAATGAGCGGAACCGCCGTTCTAGTTGACACAGGTCCGTTAGTTGCCATTGTCGACCAGAGCGACGATGCTCACGAAAGCTGTATAAATGCGCTGAAGCTGCTTTCCAGCAGCACACAACTAGTTACTACCGAATCAGTGTTGACAGAGGCCTTTCATCTGATTTCTTATGTCAATGGCGGAAGCGAAAAACTGTTCCAGCTACTGCGCATATTCAATGCTCAACTCAAGCCACTCGCACAATATCAGCTCAAACGGGTAGAAGAGCTCATGTCAATCTACAACGATTTACCAATGGATTTTGCTGATGCGACCATTGTCAGCACATCCGAAGAACTGGGAATTAAGACGATCTTCACTCTAGACCGGCGTGGTTTCGATGTTTATCGTCCAATCCATGTCAAAACTTTTTCACTGCTGCCACAAGAGCACACACAGAAAAGAAAGAAATGAAGTAGCGCGTAAGCCGGGTTCTGTGTTCGACTGTCATCTATCTGGGAACGCAGTCTCCTACGCCCTCTAGCGGCATCAGCAACTTGAGATGGCGGGCCACCATAACCTCAAGTTATACCTTCGCCTTGCACCTTCAGCGGGGTTTACCTAGCCAAGGCCTCTCGACCTTGCTGGTGACGCTCTTACCGCACCGTTGCACCCTTACCGCATTGCTGCGGCGGTTTTCATTTCTGTGGCACTATCCTCACGCTCACGCGCACTGGGCATTACCCAGCAACCAGCCCTGTGGTGCCCGGACTTTCCTCATCGATCTTGCGACCAACGCGACAGTCTGCGCTACTTCATAGGCGATTATACATGGCTTGATTACCCCTTGGTCACTATGCGAAATAGTAACAAAAAAAAGAAGAAATCGGCAAGAAGGAGATGCTTTGTAAGCACCCAGTCCTGCCGATCTCTCAATTAGCATAGGGGGAGTCCTCGCGGACTCCTCCCTGCTACACCACCGTACGTGCGGGTCCGCATACGGCGGTTCGGCGGATTAGGCATTTACTGAGCAACGAAGTTCTGGTAGTCCGAGAGAACGGAAATAGGCGATTGATAAAGCGCTGTGAAGTGGTGGACTTCCGCTCATACGCCAAGGGCCGCGGGAACCGTTTCCAGCTCCGAGTTGCGCTTGACGATGGCTAAGTCCCATTTCACGTAGTCGCTTGTATCTTGTGGTTCCGCGTTTCCACCGCTTCCAAATTAGGCAGCGTAGTTTGCGTCGTAGCCACTGTTCAAGGTCACGCAATGGTGTCGGCGTCTCACAAAATCCGAAGTAATTTAACCAGCCGCGCAAATAGCTTTTTAATTCTCCGATGATTTGCTCAAGTGTATTCCCTCGTTTGCGGGTGGTGATTGCTCGAATCTTTTCCTTTACTCGAAGCAGAGCTGCTGGCGCTATTCGGCGCCGAGGATTCATCTGACTCGTAAAGGTAAAACCCAAGAACTTCCTCTCCCATGGCCTCCCCACTGCACTTTTCGCTTCATTTACCTTCAGCCTTAGCCGTTTGTCAAGAAACTTCGTGATGCTCTCCATCACTCGCTCTCCGGCTCGCTTGCTGGCAACGTAGACATTACAGTCGTCCGCATACCTCACGAATCGAAGTCCTCGTTTCTCAAGTTCTTGGTCAAGGTCATCTAGCAATAGATTCGATAAAATCGGTGAAAGGGGGCCCCCTTGCGGAACACCTTCCTCTGTCGGTTTGACTAAGCCATCTTCAAACATTCCCGAGTTCAGGAAGGCTCGAATCAGCTTCAATACTCGCTTGTCATTTACTTTCTTAGCAACGCGCCCCATCAATATATCGTGGTTAACTCGGTCGAAAAATTTCTCCAAATCAATATCTACGACGTATCGCAATCCGCTGCATACATACTCTTGCGCTTGCTTAATTGCCTGATGTTGCGATTTGCCAGGACGAAATCCGTAGCTGTACTGTGAAAACTGACTGTCCCAGTGCTTCTGTAAAACTTGCTGCAATGCCTGCTGAATAAAGCGGTCAACCACACTCGGAATACCCAATTGTCGCATTCCTCCTGTGGCTTTCGGTATCTTTACCCGCTTCACCGCCTGTGGTGCATACTTGCCTTGCAAAAGTTCCTGGCATATTGTTTTCAAGTGTACCGCCAGATACGCAGGTAATTCGTAGACGGTCATTCCGTCTATTCCTGCGGCACCTTTATTGTCCATTACTCGCTCCAATGCCTGCATCAAATTCTCTCCGTCTAGCATTTCCTCCATCAGTTGTTGCTCAGTCACTGCCAGGCTTTCGTTGTCTTGTCCGCTTACCGCCATTTGCGCTTCGAACCCTCGCATGACGACTTCGAGAGCTTCACTCTCTACGTTCGCGTTTGAGGTCAGATTTCTCTGCTTTTTCTGCCGCTTTTCGCTCATGAGATATGCGTCCTACTCGCCTTTCCTTGTAGCCCTTACGGGCACCGTTTGGGCCTTCGTCTCCTACTGCCGCTGCTTACCTTATTCGGCGCTTGCACGTTTGCAGGAAATTACTATGCCCTCTGCTGACTTCTGCACGATATTCAGATTGCCTCGCGGCCATCCCAGTCTTGCTAACAAGACACCGTGCAGATCTCCCGGGGTAAGCTCAACCACTTTCTCTGCACACCCGCCGGATTTACAGTCGCATCCTTTGATGACTTTGGACTTCGCAATCATTTGCTTGCTCGTCCGAATGCGCCTGCCTTGTATCCGATTCCTGTTCGTCAGGTCGCAGATTTGCTCCACGCTTCTTTCAGATTTTGCCTCGCGGCTGCATCCTTGCGCTTCACTACACTTCACCGTCATCAGGTTGTGTAAGGACTTTCACCTCCAGTTGTTGACCATGCCCGGCACACAAAAAAAGCTGGAGCGATATCGCTCCAGCTTTCTGCATCAGTGAGGCTTAGAACACCAGACCGCAAATGGTCGCAGTGAGCCAGGTGGCCATATTGGCCACCATCATCGACTTGAATGCCATACCGGCGATCTCACCGCGACGTTCAGGCGCCATCGCTCCCAGGCCGCCAATATTGATGCCGAGCGAACCCAAATGCGCAAAACCGCAGAGGGCGGCAGTGGTGGCAATCAACTGAGTTTTCGCCGCGAGCACGTACGGACCGGCGCCCGCAATCACAGGAGCAAGCTCCCCGTACGAGACAAACTCATTGAAGAGCAGCTCCACAGCCATGAGTCGTCCAACGTGGAAGCATTCATCCCACGGCACACCCATCAACCAGGCGATGGGCATGAACGGGTAAGCGACAACGTCTTGAATCTCGGCATGGAGACCGAAAACCGACAGACCGACTCCAAACGCCCAGTTGACCGGGCCATGAAACCGATGGCGAATGCCACCATGGCAACCACCTTCATGGCAATTTCGGTGCCGGCTGTGACACCGTGAGCAGCCGCGTCGAACGCATTGACGCCTTCATGCGGCAAGTTGAGGTCGACCATTTTCTGCAACTTGTGCTGCTCCGTTTCCGGGCAAATAATCTTCGACAAAATGATACCGCCGATGGCCGACATCAAGGAGGCGGCGATGAGCGGCGTGGCCGGCATACCGATGCTGGTATAGGCAACCAGGGCAGAGCCCGAAATCGTGGCCATAGCCGCGGTCATCGAAGTGAAAAGCTCCGATCGCGTAAGTGTTTTCATGTAAGGGTTAATTAGCAGCTGGCACTCCACCTGACCGACGAAAGCGGCAGCCGAACACGAAAGGGCTTCCGGACCGGACAAACCAAGTTTCACCAGGAAGCGGGCCATGAACTTGATCAACCGCGGCAAGATGCCGAAGTAATAACCAAGCGACGCCAGACCGCTGATGAAAATAATGGAGAAGCCGATGCGGATGGCAAAAATGAACTCGTGTTGGCCAGGCGAACCGGGCTTGAGGAATTCACCGAAAACGAGAGTCTTGCCGAGGGCGAAAACCGCGCCATCGTTGGCGAAATCGAGTAGCTTGTTGATTCCCTTGCCGACCATGAAGAAGAAGTCACTGGTGCCGGGAATTTTGAGAATGACGAGGGCGAGAATGACCTCGACGAAAAGTAGTGTTCCTACCATTCGCCACGGGATCTGACGGCGGTTGTTCGAGAGGCCGAAAGCGACTGCGAACAACGTGAGAATGCCCAAAAGGCCAATTAGTTTTTCCATTGGGTTGCTCCAGATTTGGTTACTGTTACGAGGCAGCAGGTAGCAAAAGCTGGAGCGATATCGCTCCAGCTTTTCAGGCAAAGCACCAAAACAAATCAGCGGACGAACACCAAAGTCGTGCGACTTCAAAAATTTGTTCGGGCTAAATGAGATTTGGCGCTTTAGCTGATACCGGGTGTGAGTGAGAAATGTGCGAGAGGGAATACTTGACTAATAACAGACCCCTTGCGACGAAAGAAAGCTCGCGAATGCAGCGCCGAGCGTAGTAACAAAAGTAAAAAGCTCAAAAATGGGAAGTTATTAGGCTTACAGCTTTAAACTTGGATCTAATTTATCTAGCGCTAACTCTGCTCTAAGCTTGAAAGCCTGCGCAGTGGCAGATCGAAAATGGAAAAACTGGTAGATATGATCAACTCGAGCATTTTAAAAACTGCCATCGCCGTCTTTGCTTTGAGCGCATCCATTCTCCCCGCCCTGGCAGAGAGCCCCTCAAAACCCTCGGCACCTATCGCAAAAGGCGAAAAATATGCCGTTGTATTCGGAATATCAAAGTTCCAAGATTCGGCTGCCCATCTGGATTCTGGGGCCGCCGATGCTGAAGATTTCTACAAATATCTAACTAAAAAAGCAAATTTCGCACCAGGGCACGTCATTCTTTTAACGGACAAAAAAGCAGACAGGACCTCGATTTACAAGTTGCTGGGCGAGACTTTTATACCTACCTTACGTCCTGAAGATCTTGTGGTAATTTACTTTTCCACCTTAGGCACTCCAGCTAAAGACGATTATGGACATATAAACTATCTGGTGGCTAGCGATACTAAGATGAACCAGCTTTTTGCCTTCGGAATTGACATGCAAAACCTTCCCCAAATAGTGATGATGCGCACTCGTTGCAACAACGTGGTTTTTATTATCAACTCGAGTTACAGCGGCGCAATGGAAGTCAAAACCAAATCTCTGTTCCGCACAGCAAAGCCGATCCCCCCGGCCACCTTGATCGCCAGCTGTGGCGCAGACCAAACTTCAGTTACTGGTAAAAATACAAAAACCAGCATCTTCAATAAACGGCTGATCGAAGCTCTGCAAATCAAAGGCAATGCCACCACCATTGGTGAAGCATTTACATATTTAAAAAGCAAAGTGCAAACAGATGTTAAAGCTGACAGCGGTGTGTTGCAGACTCCGGTGTTGAAATGCGAAACCATGAATTTAAAAATCGGCGCTCCAGCTGGTAGGTAGAAAAGTCTATTTACCCGCGCGCAGCTGTTACATGACCCTGTTTGGCATAAGCCAATATTTTGGCATCTCGAGTTATTAGAGCGAGACCCATTACTCTTGCTGTTGCCACAACTATTCTGTCAGCCGGATTACCATGAGACACCGAAGGTAACCTTGCGCTTTCTATAGCTATCTCAGGCAATAGCGGCACGAGGCTCACACCAGGTTTTGACAGCGCCTCTGTGATCCATTGATCGAGCGGCTTCTTCATAGTCAACCGACCTTTACTTTCAAGTGTCGCTATTTCCCACACCGTGATAGCGTGGACAAAAACTTCTCCCCGAAGCCCTGCTTCATCAATTAATGCCACCGTTTTAGAAGTCAATTCGCTGCTGGCCATATTGAGCCAGACCCGAATATGGGTATCAAGAAGAATCCCAGAGCGGGTTTCAATTGCCATCTGCTTGCCATATTTCGCCCGTTCCTGCTACCAGATCGCCATTGATGATCACACTATTTTGCATGCAAATAAAGTGTATGAATCATTAGCAAAAGGAACCAGCCTGGCCATAGGCTTGCCGTGCTTGGTAATAATCAGCGGTATGCGGCTGCGGTTAACTTCGTCAATCAATTTCAAGCAATTGGTTTTGAATTCTCCTGCCCCAATTCTTATAACCAGTCACATTAAACGAGCACGCAGCCGCGCTAAGTATTACTTGCGTAAACCCACGCTATACAAAGACCTGGCCTCGATGTTAAAACATACGAGTGGTTGTAAAGAGGTCTGGGTCATGCATTTCACGTTGGATATGGCATTCTTCGGTTTTTTCGCCATTCTCATGTTCGCCATCGTTGTAATCCACCGGGCCCACGGCATGACGGCACTTTATAAAAAAGGCAACGTTACCGCCAATTATTGGGGAACGTACGGCGCCGAAGTTAAATCAGAGCAGCAAAAGCGCAAACAAAAATCTTATTTCCCCAAAATAGCCAAGGACGGCACACTTTCGCTTCCTGCAGCCAGTAATCAAAATACGACATGCATCGCGGGAAAAGTGGCCCCACAGGGAAAGTAATATTTGGTGGCGCGTTTCTTCTGAAGAGGCCATCATGTAAATAGATGGTTGCCAGAGGAAGCTTTGGAAAAAGAAGACGTCAGACAACACCCCTTTGAATTGACTCCTGATGAAAGTCAGTTTGATGCTGTCTATGCTAAAGCGCGTGAGAGCGGCACTTTTGGGGACTTTGCCACGGCCGCTCATGAATATGAGCAAGCGGCATTCGTCGCGAGGTCTTTTGGCGAAAGTGATGCCAGGCTATTCGAGACCCTGAGCCGACTTGCTTACTGCCGATACCGCTTAGGCGATCTTTCCCAGGCCGAAGCCTCATATTTAGAAGCCCTGCAATTGCTCGAGCGTTTCCACGCCCAGACTCATCCAGAACGTCTGGCCTCGGTGCTCTGGGCGCTAGCTGTGCTACTTTCAGACCTGTTGCGCTACGACGAAGCCGAAAAGTATTTCAGACGTTCCATGGATGTCTCAGAATCGTGGGCCGGCCCCAGCGATCGTTTCGTGGCCGATTGCCTCTGGGGTTTATCAAAGTGTTTAACCAGCAACGGCAAGCTTCTAGAAGCTGAAACAGCAATAAAACGTGCCGTGGCCATTTATGAAACGTTGCCCGAAAATTGCGATGAATATTTGAGCACCAATTACGCTAATCTGGGCGCCCTCAATTTGCAGCGCTCTAACTTTGAAGGAGCTGTGGACGCCCTGGTTAAAGCCGTGACATATCGGCGCAAACTGGCAGGCGAGATGGACGCCGGCTTAATCAGCCTGTCCAGCAAACTGGCTCTGGCACTGATGCAATTGAAACGCTTGAAAGAAGCAGAAAAATACTTGCGCCTGGCACTCAAAATTTCCACATCAACCTATGGCCCTAAAAACATTGAGACCGCACGCAAATACATTGCACTGGGGAATTGCTTAAACGGTTTAGGCAAATATGATCAAGCTGAAAAAATGCTGTCAAAAGCAATTGTGGTGGTGCGCGAGCAGATGGCAGACCCCGCTCTTTCAGCCGCTTGTCTATACGAGCTGACCACCTGCTACCAGAAATTAAATGAAAAAGCGAAAGGCAAAAAAGCGCTGGAAGAATTGTCTGACCTCTATGTGCAACCCAACATCAAACTGCCCAAGCACTCGCTTTACGCCGACGCACAGCTCAAGCTCGGCAACATTTACGAAGAAGCCTGCTTGTTCAAAAAAGCGCGCATTTGTTACCAGTCGGCCCTCACAGCCAGAGAATCTGTCTTTGGGCAAGAGCACAAGCTGGTGGCCGAATGCCTCATGCGCATCGCCGGTTGCATGACCAAAATGTCGCAGCATGCCGATGCCCAGGAGCTCTACCGCAAAGCCGAAACAATGCTCGCCGATTTAAAAAAACGAGCCTGATTAACCTAATCTACAGCGCTGCCGTCAGCATTCCAATTCCACATCAAAGGTGGGCGCTTACCGCCGTCTTTGCGCGACATGCCTTCGTACTTAAGATGCTTTTTGTCAAAGTCGCCGGCGGTTGAAGATAAAAGCGAAAGGCCAAAAGCAGCCATGCCGACATACTTGACTTTAGGCAAACCTTTCAATACACCAATGCTCAAAGCCAGTCCACCAGCGCCGAAACCTACATCTTCGATAGCCAGTCTGCCGTGCTCGGTTTTGTAATCACCACTGCTTGCGCTGCCATACTTAGTCAAATCTCCAGGCAAATCAATCAGTCGCTTGGCGCCATAAAGAGCTGGTGCCACGCGGTTCACGTACGGCAAAGCAGAAGCACCAATTAAGGCATCAACACCAAGGGTACCAATCGGGTTTATGTCTACATTGCTCTGCTTTGTGTATTTGAAATCAAATTTGCCCGGGCTGTTGAGCAGCTCGATTACTTTCTCGGCAGGAGTGGCCAGTGCCATCTTGCCGGCGCTGTCAGTCAACACGCCTACAACGCGCCCTTGTGAATCAACAGAGAGACTGCCTGATTGACCAGCCAACACTTTTTGATTGGTGACGATCCGGTCAGCCAGCACATAGTTGGTGGCGTCATTTTGCAAATCAAAATTATTAGTGTCAAAAGCTTGCTTCAAACCGGCATAGCCATCAGCATCAAATTGGCTGAGCACGTTCTCCATGCGAGTTCGTCCCTGCACTGTGCCGATTGAAAGCACTTTTTCCAGATTGGCCACACCGGGTGCACCGAGGCTGAACACTGGCTCACCGGTCAAGTCACGTCTGGAACCATCCATAGGCGCAACGCGTGATTTATCTTTGTCGAGGCCATCGATTTTCAGAACAGCCAAATCGTTGATGTCGTCGTACTTAATGATGCGCGCATCGAGAAATTCACCGGTAGGCATTTGCACTTTGAGCGAACGGGTATTTTTAACTATGTGTGCGGCAGTGACAATTTCATCGCCATCTCCGACAAAAAATCCGCTGCCGCCGTTCGGCCCCGAATTACGCTCACCGGCAATTTTGACAGTTTTGCCAAGCAAACTAGAATAAGCGTCAAGAGCCAGGCTGTTACCGCATTCTTTCTTATCGCGAACGACGTCGGCACCGGGCGTCAGTTCAGGCACGATTTTGCACTGATCTTTGTCGCCGCCCATTTACTAACCCCGCCGTTACTTACAAGTCATACCCAGATCTTATATAGATATATATACATATAAAGGCATGAAGTCATTGGGGAAATTACGGCAGCACCATTAAGTTAGCGGCCACGCAGGCGGTAACCAACGCGGGAAATATTCTCAATCACCGACTGCGACAGATCATCACTCACGTCTACAACCTTGCGAATGCGGCGAATAGCCACCCTTAATCCTTCCGGTGTGGCGTCAGAATCGTACTGCCAGACCCGGGCAAGCAAGGTGTCGACACTAAAAACTTCGCTTGGATGCCGCATCAAAAATTCTAGCAAAGCAAAATCGCGGGGCAAAAGCCGCAACTCCTCACCCCCTCGAGTGACGCGAAACTTAGCCGGATCAAGGCTGAGATTGCCGTAATGCAGCTCATTAGATTGCAGAAGCGGTGGCCGCCGCAAGACCGAGCGGATGCGCGCCGCCAGTTCTTTGAGATTAAACGGCTTGGTGATGTAATCGTCGGCACCAGAGTCGAGCCCCTGCTCTTTTTCTGCCATCTCACCCTTCCCGGTGAGCATTATTACCGGCGTGCTTCCGCCTGACGAGCGAAACTTTCGCAGAAGTTCGATGCCGGTCATGCCGGGCAAATCCCAATCGAGCACGATGACATCATATTCAGTCATTTTCAGCGTAGCCTCGCCATCGAGACCGTCGTGGAAAGTTTCAACCGTGTGACGCTCGGCGCTTAGGCCGTCGCTGATAGTCACCGCCAGATCTATGTCGTCTTCAACTAAAAGTATTTTTGCCAAGATCAATATCCCGCTGGCTTAACGTTCTCACTTGCAGAAACAATATATCGTCTTGAAAGCTGTTTTGCACAGGCCGAGGCGGGGGATAAATTCCACATGCGGCCGCATTTGTCACTAACTACAAACGTCTTAATCTTGGTCACTCTACCGCTTTTGATTCAAATGATCCTGCTGGGATCACTTGCCAGTCTTCAGAGCCAGGCAGAACAAGCATTAAGAGTTTCGACCCACAGCAAGAAAATATCAGACGTTATTAATCGCATTTCGAGCGATGTCTTTGACGTAATTACCACCTACGGCAATGAAACATCGCTCGAACTAATTCCCCTCGACGACGAAAGTGTGCAGAAGACCATTAAAACCGTACGCGAAGATTATAACGATCTGAAGCAATTGACCATGGACAAACCTGAAATTCTCAAAGCCGTAGTTGATTCAGAAATAGCCACCGAAAAAGCGTTTCTGGTTTTGAAAGACCTTAAAAGGTCATTTCTTAAAACCGGCGGTAAGGGCCGCGATGAGCGCAAACCAGTATGGCGAAATCTGCGCGAAGTAATGAAAGGAATTTTGTTTCAAGAGCTCGTTTCAATTGGCGATCAACAAAGGCGACTTTCGGACAAAGCACCGGAAGTGCAAGCGGTTTTTCGAGAAAGAGCGCAACAAGTCATGCTTGGTATTGGCATTGTCGATCTGGCCCTGGGTCTGGCTTTAGCTTTATATTTAACCAGGGGAATTACCAGCAGATTGAAAAAAGTCAGTGACAATACTTACAGACTGGCCAGCGGCGTGCCACTGCATCCGGTGCTAAGGGGCAATGACGAAATCGCCAGACTGGATCAAGTCTTTCACAAAATGGCCGGTGAACTGCGCGAATCGTCACGAAAAGAAAGAGCCATAGTCGACAATGCCCGAGATTTCATTTGCACAATCGATGCACAGGGGCGATTTATCGCCGCCAACCCGGCCGCTGAAGCATTGCTTGGCATCGAACCGGAAGATTTACAAGGCAAACACTTCATCGATCTCGTAGTGGGCACAGACACCGGCAAAGCTCTCGATTATTTGGAAAAGTTGAAATCGCAAGAAATTTCAACACCGCTTTCAATTGAGATGAAAGCGCGCTCGGGGGCCATTGTCGAGACACTGTGGTCAGCCCACTGGTCTGACGAAGAGAACTCGGCATTTTGCGTCATTCACGACATGACCGATATGCGGCGCGCCGAGAAACTGCGGCAAGAATTGATGGCCATGATCACCCACGACTTGCGTACACCTTTAGCCACCATTAACAATGTGCTCGACTTTTTCGACAGCGGCAGCGCCGGAACTTTCGATGAAAAAGGCCGGCGCTACGTTCAAATGGCCAGACGCAACGCCGATCGCATGGTCAATTTGATTAACGATTTACTCGATATTGAAAAGATCAAATCGGGCATGATGCAGCTCGAAATCGACTCTTATAAACTGTCGCGCAGCTTCACTAACTGCGAGGCTCTCAGTGCCGGATTAGCCGAAGAAAGCGCAGTCAAATTGCTTTTCGCTCCCAGCGAAATAATTGTCGAAGCCGATGAAGAACGGCTCGGCCGCGTGCTTTCAAACCTGGTGGCCAATGCCATTAAATATTCTCCTAAAGGAAAAGCAGTAAAGGTATCAGCCATTCAACAAAAAAACGCAGTGATGATTCGCGTGCAAGACGAGGGGCCAGGCATTCCTGCCGAAATGCTCGAATCAGTTTTTGAACGCTTTCAACAAGTCGGTGGCCCAGCTAAAACTAAAGGTGGATCAGGCTTAGGGCTGACGATTTGCAAGGCCATTGTCGAGATGCACGGTGGCAAAATCTGGGTGGAATCTACTCAGGGGCAGGGTAGTACTTTTATTTTTACTTTGCCGATTACCATATAGCTATTTGTTTCTTTGCACGTCAACTCGATCGCTAAGCGCGCTTGGCGGCAACAGTTTCAAACTCTTCTGAAAATAAGTAGTGGCGGCGGAATTGGAGTTTCGCAACATGGACAACTAGTCTCCGATTTGTTGACTTGCACCTGATCGCAACTAACCTGCCTAGCCTGGCCCCTTACCGGTGCTCAAGCGCAGAGTAAAGACCAGCGCAAACTAATCACAAGACCGTAACAACTCCGCTGTAAATTCGTTTTCGTAGAGCAGGCAACGTCGAAGCAACCGAGAAGCAGATGACCTGCCATTTTGAAAACACTTATTAGAGGTATTGCATCATGGTAGAAGCATTTAACCACCCACAAGTTTCAGACAACGTTGCCGCTAAAAACAACGAGCTTTCGCAAAGCCAGAACCTGGCCGTCGGCGCCTGGCAAGACAGTGAGAAAATGAGTTTGAATAAAGCGGTACCTAACAAAGACGGTGGTCTTAAATCTCTCGATTTCGATGACATTTATACCAAGAAAGAAAGCGACCCAAGTTTAGCGGAAGGTATGGGCAAAAAATTTGTACACAAGCCTGAATATAACGGTGATATTAAAAAGCCTCTTCCTGAAGACGTGCCCGGCGGTAAAATTCCTCGCGATGGCGGCCCTAAAGACCCAACCGAGTCAGACGCAATTAGAAATAAGAAAGAGAAGTGGCTTATGCAAAATGAAAAGCCTTTCGATGAAATGCCCAACGGCGGCAAAAATCCCAAAGGTGGCTCCTTCAACATGGATGGACATACAAACACAGGCAAGCCAGCTCCTGCTGACCTAGAAGACTATAAACCTACAAAGAAAATTCAGCGCTAAATTCGAGAAATTCGAAAACCACTGGCAGCTAAGCTGAAGAAACCTCGCCCCAGAGCGAGGTTTCTTTGTAAATTTGCCAAAGCGATAATATTCCAGCTGCACGCGAGAAGCGTATAATCTAAGCACTCTTATTAGAAAATGGGCCCTTGCAACTTACCGAACGAGATATCTACAAATATTTTGGCGACACCTATGCGTCACGGGGAGACACCTATGAACGCAGTGGGAGAGTGAAGTCTTGCCGCTTTGACCACAATACTTTATTGCTACACGGACAAGTTGTCGGCAGTGACAGGCAGCCGTATCAAGTGCAGATGCGGCTCGTAGCCACGGGTCTAAAAATTGAAACAGCAATCTGCAGCTGCCCCATGGGCGGTTACTGCAAACATTCTGCGGCGCTGGCGCTGCACGCTCTTAGAACAGGAGAGATATCTGAATCAAATGCTGCGCTCGCACCGTCTGTAAAGCCAGCGCCACAAGCACAGGCGGCGAAACTATCAGCGCGCTCAGCAAGCTGGATTAGCGATCTGGCAAAAGCTTTTAACACCCAACCAGCCACTGCTAAAACAACTCCAATCGACTCGGTGTTGTATGTGCTGGACGTGAGTAGGCTCAATGTTCTGATGCTCAAACCGGTGCACGCACGCCGGCTGAAAAGCGGCGCCTGGGGAAGCGCGCAGAGTTGCGACCTTGACCGGTTGGCGGCCAGCACAGCTCAATACGTTACCGCAGAAGATTGCGAGATTGCCAAAATTTTCCTCGCCGCACAAAAAGACAAATGGTCCTACGAAAAAACCTTTAGTGACATCCCTGAGTTATCTCAACATCTGGTAAAACGCATCATTGCCACCGGTCGCTGCTTTTGGAAAAGCAAAGACAGTATTGCCCTGACTACCGGCCCCGCTAAACAAGCAGGGCTTAAATGGAAGGTTTTGCCCAATGCAAACCAGGTTTTGCAAGTTTATTCAGAAGATGCAGACGATATTGCAGTAATAGCGGGATCGGCCTGGTACATCAATCCTGTCATGCATCAATTAGGGCCTCTGGATCTCTCGCTGCCGCTCGGCGCGGTCAAATCAATTCTTTCCGCTCCTGCCATCGAAGCCCAAGAAGCGATGCTGGTGACGGAAGCATTAAACGCAATAGGTGCCTCTGTTCCTAAACCAGAGGCAAATTTTTCTATCGAGACGATCACGGCATCGCCACGACCAACCATCAAGCTTCTTACAAAAGAATTTGTGATGGAAGGCTATCGCAATCGTAGAGAAGTTTTCACCGAATCTACTGTTTTACTGACTTTCGATTACGGCGGCCTTGAATTTGATCCGCCAAAAATGCAAGAGTGCCGCACGATAGACGGCAACAAGATTTTAATTCACAAGAGAGATCTGGCAACCGAAGAGGCGTGCTTAGAGCAGATCGAGAACATTGGCTTGCTTGATATAGGAGACACGATTCACGATGGCGTCGCCCTGACTTTTCCTGATGATGAGCCGCAAGAGTGGATCGATTTTGTCAGCAAAGTTTTGCCCCTGCTGAAATCGCAGGGTTGGCAAATAGAATTTGATAAATCTTTTGCCTACAACATTGTGGTGCCTGACGACGAGTGGACCATTGAGGCGACGCAGAGTTCTGATTTCTGGTTTTCACTAGACCTGGGCATTACTGTCGATGGCGAAAGAGTGCCTCTACTACCCATCATTCACCGGGCATTGCGGCAAGTCACCGGCTCTGAGCCATTGATTGAAATTGAACAACTTAATCACGACGGAATTTTCTATGCACCACTTCAAGATGGTCGCATCATTTCACTTCCGTTCGATCGCGTTAAAGGCATTGTCAGCGCGCTGTTAGAATTATTTGACGGACGCAGTGATGTGCCGGAAAATGCAGAAGTCACTATCGCTCAAATCATCAATTTACAAAGAGCCATGGCTGAAAACATCGGCCAGAACGAATTGTGGTTGGTGGGCGACAAACTTGCAGCACTGGTCGATAAAATCAAAAACTTTGCTGGAATTGACAATGTCCAACCGCCCCCAAGCTTTTCAGCAGAACTGAGACCATATCAATTGGAAGGTCTAGCATGGCTCAATTTTCTCCGCGAATTTGGCCTGGGAGGCATTCTCGCTGACGATATGGGTCTGGGCAAAACCGTGCAGACACTGGCGCACATTGCTCTCGAAAAGGCCGAAAACCGGCTTGATAAGCCTTTTTTGGTAATATGCCCGACATCGGTATTGCCCAACTGGCTAAGCGAAATTGACAAATTTGTTCCTCAATTGAAAGTTACTGCACTGATAGGCCCCAATCGCGCCGAAAATCACTTTAGAATTGCCAGCTCAGACATTGTAGTCTCGACTTATCCACTGGTAGTGCGCGACGAGAAAACTCTGGTTAAACAAAAATGGAAAGCTGTAATTCTCGATGAAGCGCAAGCCATCAAAAATCCAGGCACTCTAATTTCAAAGACCGTCGGAAAACTGCACAGTGATTACAAGATCTGTTTGACCGGCACGCCTATTGAAAATCATTTAGGCGAACTCTGGGCACAGTTCAATTTCCTGATGCCTGGCTTCTTAAAAGACCTTCCTACATTCAACAAAAGTTTTCGCTGGCCCATTGAAAGACAAAAGAACAAGTTTTTGCAAAAACTGCTTGCCACAAAAGTCAGGCCTTTTTTGTTGCGCAGAACCAAAGAGCTCGTGGCCAAAGAGCTTCCGGCAAAAACGATCATTATCAAAAACGTTGACCTTGACGGTGAGCAGCGCGACCTTTACGAAACAGTGCGCTTATCTATGTACGAAAAGGTCAAAGATGCTCTCGCCTCCAAAGGTCTGGCCAAAAGCCAGATAATCATTCTCGATGCCATGCTTAAACTGCGGCAAGTTTGTTGCGACCCTCGCCTTGTGCCCCTGGCGGCGGCCAAAAATATGCAATCAACGGTCAAGTTAGATTTGCTGCTCGAAATGCTTGAAGAGCTGATTGACGAAGGAAAAAGTATTTTACTGTTCTCCCAATTTACAAGCATGCTCGATCTGATTATTCCTGAATTAGAATCGCGAAAAATTGCATTTGCGCAGATTCGCGGCAGCACTAAAGACCGGGCTACGCCGGTGAAAGATTTTCAGAGTGGCAGCGTAAAACTCTTTCTCTTAAGCCTCAAGGCCGGCGGTACCGGGCTTAACCTCACTGCCGCCGACACGGTTATTCACTATGACCCCTGGTGGAACCCTGCCGTTGAGAATCAAGCTACCGATAGAGCGCATCGTATCGGCCAGAAAAAAGCAGTATTCGTATTTAAGTTAATCGCATCGGGCACCATAGAAGAACGTTTGCTGGAGCTTCAAGAAAGAAAGCGCGCCATTGCCGACGGCATCTTTGACGAAGATAATGCCTTGCCCTCAAAACTAACTGCTGCCGACATCGAATCATTATTTACGCCGCTGCCCACGGGAAAAAGACGAGAGCGCAAACTAATCACAAAGCAGTAACAACTCTCAGGTAAATTCGTTTTCGTAGAGCAGGCAATGCAACGGCACCCCAACGTTGACTCACCACCTGCAACTTTAAAACACTTACTAGAGGTATTGCATCATGGTAGAAGTATTTAACCACGCACAAGTTTCAGACAATGTTGTCGCTAACAACAACGAGCTTTCGCACAGCCAGAACCTTGCCGTAGAATCCTGGCAAGAAAGAGAGAAAATGAGTTTGAAAAAAGCGGTGCCTAACAAAGATGGTGGTCTAAAATCTCTCGATTTCGATGACATTTATACCAAGAAAGAAAGCGATCCAAGCTTAGCGGAAGGTATGGGCAAAAAATTTGTCAACAAACCCGAATTTGACGGTGGTATTAAAAAACCTCTTGCTGAAGATATGCCTGGCGGCAAAGAACAAGTTAAAGTTCCTCGCGATGGTGGCCCTAAAGCCCCTACAGAGTCAGACATAATCAGAAACAAGAAAGAGAAGTCGCTTTTGCAATATGACAATTTTTCCAATGACTACAAACCGCTAAAAAAGCACCAACACTAAATTAGTTAACTGGAAACACACTGAATAAAAACCTCGCCCTACCGGCGAGGTTTTTATTTTAGAGATTCAAAACGCTGCTGTTTAAATCAGAGATATCTTTGTACATCCGCTGAATCAATGCCCGCAAGTCCACCAGAAACTCCGAGCGCGCCCTCAATATATCTAGAGAAATTTTGCGGTCTTTCGAGACATCGGTGACGGCATTGATAAACGCATCTGCCTGGCTGCCTTTGCCTAAACCACGATAAGACTGCCAGCTTTTCAGCAAGGTCGCACGCCTGGTTTCACTATTTGTAGAATTGGCCGGCACGCCCTCTACATAGCTCCAGATTACGGGGTCATAGCCTGCGCCCTGATATTTTTTTCCAAAAATAGGCGCGAGCATATTACCCTGACCGACATTGGTTTCGGCACTTTTATATTTGCCCTGGTGCAGACCAAGTAGCGGTAAACCAACAGCAATTGAGTTGCCGGTGATACCAAAAATGTTAGGCACCGGCGCGGCATATTTAATGCCTGATGCCGAATCGAGAATTCCCAATGTGCCCGAGCCCACGAATGTGGCGATGTTATTAAGCATGACGGCGCGATCATGTTTTCCCGAAAAATAAGCCAGCTGTTGATTGGTCACCGCCAGGTCACCGTCGACGTTTGCTAACGCTTCTTCCAGCTCGAGGGCGGCATACTGCACCGAGCGCGAGACTTTCTGGCGCAACAGCATGATTTCAATCATTTGTTCACTCGACTGCGCGCCGCTAGCATTCAAGTCTTTTGCGCTCAAAATCTCAAGCGTATCGAAAATTCCCAGACGTTTGGCCAACTGTTTTGCATCTGCAGTCAGACTTGAAAAATCGCCGGCACGCAAATCTACGGGTTTTTCATCGGCACGCACCGCCGAGCAAAAAACTGCCGACGCCGCAGCGGCCAACACGGCAGCGCATATATAATTGTAATAGACATTGCGCATATAGTTAGTAATGCAGTGCCAATCAGGGTTTGATTAATTGAACGCCCCCATGATTTCACATTGAGCGCAAAATTACTCACCCTCGCCAAAATCATTTTTCAGCTGTTCGACCAGATCGCGAATGCCTTTCCAGTTGGGATCGCTTTCATCAATTTTGGTGACGCGGTGCAAACAGTCTTCGGCGGCCCGAAAGTCTCCCTGAATGGCATATACTCGCGACAGGTGCAACCAACCATTGATATAAAACGCATTGATTTGCACCGCTTTGATGAGCAAATCCTGCGCTTTTTCCAGCTGGCCCTTTTTGATCAATAAAGAGCCCAGATTGCCGTAAGGCCATTCGAAATCAGGATATTCACTGACCAATCGCTCGAACATTTTCTGCGACTCGTTTTCATTAACGAACATCTGGTTGTAGCCTTGAATATTGAGCTGCTCGGCCATGAGCGGCACAGGATAGCGGGGAATTTTCGAACGCAAAAAGCATCGTGCCTTTGTGCCTACGGGCCCGTCTCCATCAATTTCAATGGCCGCAGTCAAAGCGTCGCGAGCTTGCTCGGTCCAACCCACCTGCTTATAGCGCACTGCCAGCTGCCAGTATTCTTCTGCACTCAAGCTCTCCGGCAACTCTCTGGGCGGCGGTTCAGGATGCGAGCGGTCAGTGAGTGCGCGGCGCCGCTTTTGCACATATTCCTGGGCCTCTACTTCTGATAAACCGATAGAAAGCAGCTGGTCTTTCATAGCCGTGAGCGGATCAGATAAGTCGCCTTCATCATTTTTGCCTTGACCATCTTCCGCACTGGCTTCGGCGCGGGCTTCGGCCTTATCCAAAATAAGGCGATCTTTTTCACTGTTCACCACTTCTTCTCGCGTCAATTGCTGCAAGAGCTGCATTAAAGCCTGGGCGAAATTAGCACCCTCGTCAGAATCTTTTGCTTTGGCGGACTTTTCGGCACCGTTCTCGTTTGGCGCTGTAGTGTCAGCTCCCCTCGCATCATCATTTTCAGTCTGCTCGGTACTCAACTTCGGCCCGCCGCACTGGGATAGCCGCGAGAAGGCCTTAGCGGCATGATTATGCCGACCCATCAATGTATACAAAGCAATTAAACGTTGATACTCACGAGCGCTTAGCCCATCCGGCACTTCTTCAGGAGGCTGCTGATTCATAGGACGCTTGAAACCACACAAGAAAGCCTGGTATCAGTGGCGCTTCATTGGTGCAAGAAAATTCTGCTTTTGCGGCGCCAGCTGCTTACTACTAGCATTTACCCGATCTATCAAAGACCAATACAACGGCTCGCCCGTTCTTTGCGGCTCGGCCCTGTCGGTGCGTACGACTTTTTTAAAAACAGGGTCGCCGCCAAAGAAATCATTGCCTACATCGTACAAAACGCGGGCTCCCACCAGTCCGAAACCGACCAATTTGGTTTTGGGAATTAAACTGAGCACGCCCCCTGTTACAGCTGCGCCATCCATGGCGGCCTCAGCAATATATTTGTTGCGATTGCCGTACAGATTGCTGCCTGTGGCCATTTTCAAGTCGTCATAGAGGTCGATACCATAGGTAGCACCCATAAGCGGTGCGGCCACCGGGCGGAATCTATAGCCAAGGCCCAAAATGGCGGCACCTTTGGCCGTGGTCAACACCGGATAGCGGTCAAAATTGCTTTCTTTCTCGTAGACAAAATTAAAACGCTTGTCGGAATCTTGCAGCAATTTAGCCACATTTTCAGATGGAACCAGGAACGATTCGCCTGGTTTATCAGGTGTAATATTGGTGGCCACGCCCACAGTTTCGCCACGGGCATTACTCACGGGGCCGCCTGAATTGCCGTGATCGATTCCGAGCTTAGCGTGCAGCCTTGATGTGCCCAAAAACTTCTCAGCATCGCGCTTGTAACTGTCGGCATCTTCGGTGTAAACGCCCTCAGTGACCTTCATCCAGAGAGCAACATCGCGCTCTGGCTGTAAGGCTCTATAGCTATCGGTGCTTCTGTAGTTTCCGAAAGTGCTGGTGGCCTGGCTGACGCCGTTCGGATGGCCCGAAGCGACAAGTGCATCGCCTTTGACAAGAGCCTGGCTGGAGCCTAGTTTGACGGCTTTCGACTGAGCGTGCAGGCCTTCGACATCGAGCACCGCCAGATCGCTGAATTCGTCGACTTTGCTCACCCGTGCGGCAAAATGCTCGCCGCTCGGTGTTTTGATGTCGATAGATTTGGCGTCACCCACCACGTGCAAATTGGTGACCACCTGTTTGCCGTCACCGACGATGAACCCGCTGCCGAAACCGCGAGGGCCGCTATCTGAGCTAACCGTGATGAAGACTGTGGATTTTTTCGCCTGTTCGGCAGTCTGGGCCGAAATTACTTCTTGCGACAGCTTCGCTCCGGCATCGTCAGCTTGGGCGCCTCCCATCCGATCGGCATGATTCTGCATTTCTTTGCCGAAGATCTCTAATTTTCGAGCCAGTGTACTGTCTGTCATGTTTTAGATATTAAAAGCAGAAAGATAAGAAGTCAGTGGGGAAACTACGTAGTTTCACGACTTATTCACCTTGTTGAACTTACATTGGGTTCACTGAGCTATGCGCGCCCCCGCTGCCGGAGTAATCGAATGTCTATAAGAACTCTATTTGCCGACCATCATCTTGAATCTTACGCACAACCAGCTATAGCTGCTCCACCACTGTCGATCAAAGAAATCTGGAATGATTTCCGCTTTCCATACGGCAGCACTGGTGTCGACGTTGAGTGCAAAGACAATTTCGCTGTGGCCGCAGCAGAAAAAACTCGCGCCACTCAAAACGACCACTTACTAATTCGCGGCAACGATCAGCTCGATGCCATTAACAAACACCTCGATGCCGTGCCGCTAAATCGTGTGCAAGAAGGCGACCTCGTAGTTCTCAGCGGTCGGCCCGGACGTCGCGAACAGTGGGGCATTGTCACCGAAGGCAAAAACGGCGAACTTTCCGTGCACCACACCGATAGCCACTACTGGTCGAAAACATCTTTGACCGAACTGGCTCGCGGCTCGCGTCTACAAGAAGCTTACCGCCCCAAAACTGCCAGCTAACCGTTTAATCTGCTACCGCCTGTCCCGCTGTTCAAATTCAGACTTTTATCGCATGATAAGAAAGACTGGAAGGAGTGGCAATGGGCAGGCGGCAAAATTTGGTTTTGACAATTTTGCTTTGCGGCGCGGCAATAATGTCGCCTGGTGCCCACGCAGATGATAAGCCGGTCTACATTCTCGAACAAGAATTGCGCAGCATTGGCAGACAAACAACGTTTATCAGCGATAAGGCTGTAGCTACTAAACAATCAGGTCTGAATCGTCGCACACTACTGCGGGCGCCATTGTGGAATGTGCTGATAATCAACGACGATAGTCACACTTGGTTTGAAAGCCCGGCGAAAAGCAATACCGGTTTAATCATGCAACGAGTGATGCTTTTCGAAGGCGGCAACTTCGACAAGTTGAAATGGCTGCCTGTGGAAAACGGCACAATAGGCAGCATCGCGGCCACGCGCTATGTGGAGGCGCCGTTTGCAAAAAACTGGAAAATGAATCACAGCGCCTTCGAATTTGTCGAAGAAGAAATTCGCCGCAATGGCTTCTGGACCGCTAAAGACGAACTGGTTTCAGCTCCCGCTGCCAATGCTCTGGCTCGCACGCAGGGTATGCCTCAAATTGGAAAAGTGCCTTTGCGTTTCTACCACATCACTAACGTAGCCGGAAAGTCGAAAATTGTTGTTGAAACTTATAGCTGCAAACCATCAAAAGTGAGCATTGCAAACTTGTCTGTGCCTGCCGATTACAAGCGAAGCCGCAGTGAATTCGACGGTTCAGTGAAGGGTGGCAGCATGATGGACGCCTTCTTTCCATTAACGACAAAAGGAAAATAATCTTGAAATTTTTCTTTTTGCTGCGAGTCGGTATCATCGCCGGTAGTTTAGCAATTAATGGTCTTCGCGGATTTGTGTGGGTGATTTTACTAAATCTGCCATCAGTACTGGTGGCTCGATAATTTGAATCAAACAATCAGCACTGTGCCGTTATTTCTTTGCCACCGACTCGGTGGTGGCAAACGCGCTTCGCGAGCAATCATTTTCACAGCCTCTAGCATCGCCTGCAGATAGCATCACGACTGATGTGATCACAATGGTCAATCACCATTTTGGCGATCATCCAGGTTCAGTCAGCAGCGAAAGTTGGAATTTGGCTGTCACCCGTGAAAGCGCGCTGGCAGAGGCGCAAGACTTTTTTGATCATCGCCTTGATCAGTTCGGCTTGACCCAAGATGCCATGATCGCAGGGCAGATTTCGATGAATCACTCGATGCTTTCTGCCTACATAAATGTGGGCTTGCTGCACCCGCTAGAATTGGCCCGTGAAGCCGAGCACCGCTACTTAACCGGAGTGGCAAGGCTGTCGTCAGTTGAAGGGTACATTAGGCAACTTATTGGTTGGCGTGAATTTGTCTGGCGCACCTACCAGCGCATGATGCCTGAATATCGTACACGCAACACGCTAAATGCCCACACTCCTTTGCCGGAATTTTTCTGGAGTACCGACACCGACATGTTTTGTGTCAAAGAGGGGCTGACTCATGTGCAAGAGCGAGCCTACGCGCACCATATTTTAAGATTGATGATTCTGGGAAATTTTTGTCTGCTCGCCGGCATTGAGCCAATAGAGACCAACGATTGGTTCTGGGCAATGTTCATAGATGGCTATGATTGGGTGATGGTGCCGAATGTGATTGGCTTGGTTCTTCACGCTGATGGCGGCTATGTGGGAACGAAACCGTACGCAGCATCTGCCAACTACATCAACAAAATGTCGAACTATTGCAAGAAATGCCGCTACAACCCCAAACTGACTGTGGGTGCAGACGCATGCCCGTTCAATTCACTCTACTGGGATTTTCTCTCGCGCAATTTCAAAACATTTCAAAAAAACCAGCGCATGCAAATCATATTCAGGCCGGTGAGTACATTGGAAAAATAAAGGCTGGAGAGAAGTTTTGAGCAACGCTGCACTATTTTATCGCCGCTCGGCGGACGTAAATTGCGTTCGCTTCAGCTGGCTGCCTCATATTGATGTACTGTTCACAAATCTGTAGAGCAATTTCACAAGCTTGCACATCTAAGCCTTGGGGAGAAACATCCAGGGTTTTGAATTTAGCCTGCAAATTTTGAAGTCCGCTTGCCAGTAACTCTTTTCTCTGAGCAGTTCTGTTTTCAGGTGATATGTAGGTACTTGCCGCGCTGCCGGCTGGGCTCTTATTGACGTTGTACGCGAAAGTAAATTCGACTAGCATTGGCTGAGAATAGACTTTCCAGGAAAACATAGGTTTAGCGTCGGCGCCTTTGAGTGCTGCCAGACAATCGGCATCAAAAGCGGGAGTACCCGATGACTTTGCAATCTTGGCCTTTGAAATATTGCCGTCATTATCAACATGATAAATCGCCAGCGCCTTAGCACTATATGTGTATTGCCTGGGATGCCAGTTGCGCCTAATGCGATTCTGCATATCATCCATAAATGTATCAGTCAGTAATTTGCTGGCGAAAGTCACGGCAGTAGCTTTTTCCTTTTGGCCAGCGCCGATATAGGCGCTGCAAAGGTCTTCGTCAAAAATGCTCATTTGAGGATTACTTGCACTATAGAGCTGCTTTATCGCGGTCATTGCAGGTTCTAAATAAGTTAGAGCTTTTTTGTATTGACCCTCTTGCACGTAAAATCCGCCCAGCTCGATCTTAGCTACTGTAGAAACATCAATCGACGAACTCTGCGTCGCCTTCAAGATGTCTGCCAAATATGACTCGTACTTGCCCTTCCACTTCGCATGATAGGCTACATGCATCAAATCGCGCAAAACTCTTGGATAATTTTCAGGATGGTCGCTCGCTTTAACAATACTGAGAGCCTTCAAAAGTGTGTCTTCTGCAGCGACAAATTTACCCTTTTTTCGTTGATCTTCAGCGCTGTCAATCAACTTATTCTAATCCGCATCCCGTTTGACAGCTGTTTTCACGTTACTCTGACAAAACACCGGTTGGACCATTGTTACTAAAATGGCAAATGAGAGAAGTGCAAATGAGCAACGCAACGTAGATTTTAAGTCGGACATATTCATAGTTTCCTGGAGTTGATAATTCTAAAGATGCGTTTTGATACGGTACAGAACGTGCGGCTTGAGCGGGTCTTCGTCAGCTAAAGATGGATGCAGAAAATCATCTACCGCGTCTCGGGTCATGCCGATTTTCTCCATCACACGCATTGAATTTGTGTTTGCGGTAGTAGTCATCGACACGATTTCCTTGAGACCGACACGACTAAATCCATCGCTTAGCACCGCAAGCGCCGCTTCTGGAGCCAATCCGTGACCCCAATATTGATACGCAAGCCGCCAACCAACTTCAACGCAAGGCGTGAAGTGCGCTTCAAATCGTGGTATCGACAAACCGACAAAACCAATAAACTCCTCGGCTTCGGACAGCTCCACTGCATACAAACCAAAGCCGTTGTCCTCAAAGCCCTTCTCAATGCGCTCGACCATAGCATTGCTTTCTTCATGAGAGAGCATTTTCGGAAAATGCTTCATCACGTTTTCATCAGAGTTCAACAGTGCAAACGGATGCAAGTCTTGTTCACGCCAGCGGCGCAGCAGCAGTCTGTCAGTTCTAATTTGTGGTGCGCTAGTCACTTGTAAATGTCCTAACCGCGGAGTGCTCTTCTGGCTTGTCTAGCTTCGCTATCTTACTAAATTATGCACTCTGAATCGGGTCGGTTTCAACCAGCACCAGACGTGGCATCTCATAGATAATTAGCCTATTGAGGACAAACTATCATTCCGAGGTTCACCACCCGCTGGATTTTAACGATTGCATCAGCTGTTTGCTGCCCGTTTGCCATGACCGTGCAAGCCGCACACGCAGAGGATGTTGCCAATCGGCCGGTGACTGATAAATGGGCGCTGGTTATCGGCATCAGCAAATTCAGCGATCCGGCACTCAATCTCAATTATCCGGCCAAAGATGCGCAAGATTTCTACAATTACCTGATCACCAAAGGCAAATTCGCAAAAGACCATGTGCGCATTTTGCTCAACGAGCAGGCAACGAGAGACCGCATTCTCGACCAGCTTGGTGACAGCTGGTTACCTCGCGCCGCTTTACCCGACGACCTGGTTGTGATTTTCATATCAAGCCACGGCAGCTCGTCTGACTCTGACATTCGGGGAGTCAATTATGTTGTAGCTCACGATACGAATCCGACGAAGCTCTTCACCACCGGCATACCCATGCGAGACCTCGCGGATACAATTCGAGAGCGAGTGCACAGTGACCGCGTACTGGTCGTGTTAGATACCTGCCATGCCGGTGGTGCCTCAGGTGGCGGCAAGGGCATCGTGCGCACCGCCAATGCTGATGCTGCGTCAGTTGCACAAGGCTCAGGACAGCTCGTCATCTGCTCTAGCGATAAAAATCAGACATCATGGGAATCGAAAAAATACCCCAATTCTGTATTCACGCGCAGCTTAATTGATGGCTTGCAAAAGCAAGGATCGTCTTCTGACGTTAATAAGGTTTTCGACTTTGTCAAAGATCAGGTGCAACAAGAAGTAGTGCAAGAACGGGGCGTTTTGCAAACTCCCGTGCTTGAAGCAAGTAAATGGTCGGGAAAAGATTTGATTATTGCTTGCGAACCGGTGCGTCCGAGGCCTGGTGTAGTTGACCTCGATTCAATCACATCAGCCGGTCACACCCCGGTTCAAACGCGCACGCAGACTCCGCCGCCAGAGCAAATAGCGGTGCTGCCAACACAGAAAGCCTACACGCCGCCACCTTCTACCAACACGCCCGCACACGTCGATCGAGTACGCCTGGTGCGCGAAACCAGCGCGACAGTTTTTTTGAAATATCACTTTCGCGCTATCGCTTTCAAAGAATTCGGCATTGCCTGGGACGACCTGGCACCGGCTTACAAAGCCAAGTTTCAAGGTAATGCTTCTGCATACCAGACTTCCGTGTCTCGTCACCACTGGCTAACAACCACGCCGTCAGATTCAGAATTCGATGTCGCTCCTGCTCAAGGTGCTCTGGTTAAAGTGCGCGTGCGCATGCAAAAACTGGCGGGTTATAACGCAGTCTGGCTCTATACACTGCGCATGCAAAACGGCATGTGGTATGTGGAAGCGGTCGGCAATGCGCCGTGAATACCTGAATCAGTACACCTTGCCCTCAGTGGGAAGATTGGCACTGCGGCCAGACAAAAGCCTTGCCTTGCCAGAAATGCCAAGCATAATAGACAGGCAGCAAGCTGTTTCTGTTCGCCCGTTGGTCGAATTCACCAGGTGTCGTCGTGCTTCCCACTCATGTTCAACAAAAGAATGAACTGCCAAGGCGACCTCTATGCGGTGCGCTAATCAAGGCAAGAATATCGACGCTGATCTTACGCGGACGAATGTCGCTAATTTGGCCCAATCAGCAGAAATTCGCCAGCAGAGCCGGTGCCTTTTTAGTTATTTCAGGAGTTATTGCAGTTGGCCGTTGTGACCTGGCAACTCAAGCATTTACACCACTCGGCCAGTTCAAGTTATCTGCGCCGCCGTCTATGGAATTTAAAATCGACATAGACAACGTGAGCGCATTCTGGCTCAAACCTCTCACCCAGCCGTTTACGCCTCACGAAGTTCCACCAATGGAGATCGCACACGGAATAATGGCTGTTACTCTTTTCTGTATGTTTCTTTTCGGCATGGCCAGGCTGCTCTTGTGGCGTATGGCGATCATTGCCAAAAAGATATTGGACTAACGCAGATGTTAGTCGGTAGTTGCGGTTTCGGCATGTCCATATGTGTTTTTCAACAATCCAAAAATGACTGAGAATGCGTCCGAGTTTAGCGCAAAAATTCAATAGCAGCGTCGAGAATTTCGTCTTTCCCTGCTTTTATTCCGGCAATGGTTGGCTGTACCCACACATCTGGTTGCAAACCCAGCCTCTGAAGCTGTCTGCCGTCAGCGTACTCAATAGCGTCGCCACTAAAACTAACAGTCATTTCTCCAGGAATCTTGAAGTCATTCACAGTGCCGTTTGCACCGGCACTGGGTGAGCCAATCAAGACAGTGCCGTTAGCGGCCTGTAAATACATTCCCGTGTGCTCAGCTTGACTCTGGGCACTGGCGTCAATCAGCATGACGGTCTTGCCTACGTAGCACCATAACGGGCTGCGCACAAGATACTGCATAAAGCTTTGAATCTGAGGTTCCAGGGCGTCATAACCTCGGTAATTACTCAATGGGCATGCCACCACTGGCCTGCTAAATTTAGCGGTAAAAATGCGTTCTTTCAGACAGAGGCGCTCTGCGACATCAATCATGGTGTTTTCCGGGTAGCCACGCATATCAAAAATGATGCCGCGAGTATTTTTGAACATCTCGAACATTTCCGGAACCATATCACGCGTCAATTTATCCAGGTTGGCATAACCAAGATTTTCAGACTCGATCACAAACACAATCGCGTCTTTCGACTGCTGGCCTTGTTCTCCATCGACGTATCTGCGCGGCAGCGCAATGGTTTTTACTTCGCCCTGGCTGTCTTCCACAGTTATATTCGCTAATGAACCATCCAGGCCGTTTAAAAAGACGATGCTAACCTTGCGATCGAGCGAATGAACATTTGACGCGCAAATATATTTCTCCAGCTCGGTACGCCGTTCAGAGGCACTCTTGCCGTCGACAGCAATAATTATGTCGCCAATTTTCACGTCTGCGCTGGAGAGCAGACTGCCGTCCTCGATTTTCGTGATCACAAATTTCTCTTCCACGATGCGGCATTGCAAGGCAGGCGACGCCAGACCGAAAAATTTATCGTGCTCTTCGCCGGCCACAGCGACATGTGAGTCATGAAGATGCTTGAGCATCGCAGATACGGCGAGGGCGTATTGATCGGCACTATCGGCCTGCTCGAAGCTAACCAGTGAGCGCACAAGAATTTGCTCCCAGTCTTCTTCCATCAAATTTTTGTAGGGAAAGAAATAGTTGATCACGCTCCAAATATGAAAAGCAGAAAGCAGCCGCCAGTGCCTGTCTGGATAAGTGCCAGGCATAAAGTCAGGCGGGATAATTACGCCGGTAGAATATGTATAGCGCCCATCAATGCGAGTGGGATGACCATCTGTACCGGTGCCAGAGCCACTGTTTATCCACTCCAGAGCCCTCAGTAGTCCTGCTTCTAAATCTTCACCCTCAGAGCGCAACAAGATTTTGTCTGCATAGAAACCGGTGCGACCATCGGCAAAGACCAGTTCTTCCAGGCGTATTCGCACCTCTATATTTCCAGGCAACTTAACTGTCGAAATGGCCGCAACGATATCAAATAATTCTGCTTCACCGTCACAAATAATGGCGCCTTCGTTGGTGGAAGAATGCAGAGCTAAAGCGACGGCCGGCAATCTGGAAGAGCCATCAATCAAAAAATAAATGGGAATCAGAAGGTGATTTTCACCAGCATAAAAGCCCCTAGCGTCACGGGTAACAAAAGCCGAGTAAAAATAATCGTCATTGGTAGAGGCAAATCCAAAATGTTGCCTTGACCGGTATGAAGGCGCCGTTATCCAATTTTTGGTGAGCCATTGAGTAACATCGTTATCGAAAATTGCTTCCAGATCAGCCCAGCATTGCTCGCGCAAATCGAAAAGCACAGCCGAAGCAGATGATAATTGATCGAACCGTTCCAGCAATTCTTTTTTGATTTCTGAAACTTCTTCAGTCATCAAGAGTTTCAAATCGAAAACCGCAACAGTTTCTCTCATGCTGAACAACGTTCGTGGTACCAACGCAGGCCTTTCCATCGGCCCATAATCTTCTTTAAAACAAGCATAAGTCAGGGGGTCTTGCAGCTTGCTCAACATGCCGTTGACTGCTTCCAGATACCCCACATCACTCTTATCGGCTTCGAGGGCAGCCAGGGCATCAACGAGAGCCTCGTTCCAATCAATAACGCGGTAGCCCAGATAAGGGTGAAAGAGAGCGACGTCGACCCAGAGCTTGCCCAACGCCACCAGGCGACTCATGGCAATATCAACGTCGCCACTTTCATTTTCACTATCTGCAGGTGGCATAGGACAACTCCAACATAACAAGCGTGCCGCTATCAGTCGGGCGCTATTCTACCAACGTTTGACCTGGAATAGTGCTTGCTCTAGCTGCAGAACCAACTATTCCGAGCGTATTAGCCCAATAATTATTGGCGCGATCAAACTCACGCACAGCTGCACTGTTTGGCTTGAGACCATAACCGCCTTCTGCCAGCATGAAGTTGCGCGCAGCTTGGACCGGGTGAAATTCTTCCGGTTTGTAGACCCAGGCTCTCCAGTGAGCCATGCCACGATAAGCTGGATCTTCGAAGTCGATGATGTTGTACTTGATATTGGTGAACGGCGCGTCCAGGCGATCGTAAAATTTGGCACGTCGAATGCGCACAGCCAATTTCTCTGCGGCAATGCCCAACTCTTTAGGATGTTCCATTTCTAAAGTTAGCGCGGTGAATTTAGGATTTTCTTGACTGACAATTTTACTCAATCGCTCTGCGTGCAACGATCCTATACCAGATGACCGCAAATTTTGCTCGGTAGCAATATAGTCTAAATTTGCAAACTTCAGAGCATTTTCATCATGCATTGAGATGAATGAAAATGAGCGTAGTGAACCATCGAGGTCTCGGGTTGTGTGCACAGCCATGCGGCCGCTGGCCACCAATTCCTTCACTTCTGCTGTGGGTTGCAATTCAGATTTTGGGAAAGACTTTTCGTAGAGAGCAATGACGTCATCTTTAACTGTGGCTTCTTTCTGGGTGACATGCTGATTCGGCGGCCGCTTTGTCATTCCACGTAGCGATAGCGGGAGCGCTAAGACGCACGCTCCAATCAGCTGCGGCAACCACTCCAAAAACCTTGCCGCTCTGTTCCAGGCCGGCACGCACCGCACCAGACGCTGCTTTACCGAACAGGCCAGGATTTTTCGCCAGCGCTCCTATAGTCAGGCCGGCCGCGATACCGATAGTGGCATCGGTGACCAGGACACCCTGGTCGTTCTTAATATGAGCTTTGGCGGCCTCTATTGCTCTGACGGGAGCGCTGGCAAAAAGCTCGCCTTCGCGACTCAGCTTTGCTCCAAGAGTGTCTGCTTGAGCCGCATCGCTCTTAGCCGAATCTGCATGGGCCGGGATGAATGGTCCAAAGGAGTGTTTGACTTTAATGGCATGTAGCACCTGTCTGAGGTCGTCTTTTGCAGTTTGCAATATAAAAGTGACTAAGTTATGACCATTTACGCCCGTTCACAACTCGGCAACAAATTGAAGTTAGCATCGCAATGTAAGCAATGTAAGCAATGTAAGCAATGTAAGCAAAAGCCCCGAGCGAAATAGTGATGCCATGACTTTGAAAAACCAGCACGCACCGAAAATTTCAGACAGATCAGACAGGGATGTATCTACACCGCACAAGGTGGGTGACTCGCAAGTGCTGCAAAATCAGGCGGCCACTCTGTTAAGCACTCAAGACAAGAAGCATTCGAAGACTCATGAAAAAACCCATGAGAAAGTTCACGACAAAGTACATGATAAAAAACAACAGCTCCCGCATGTAGAAATTACCGGACTCAAACACAAATCAGCTCCATCACAACATCTCGATGGCCGCAAATCTGTTGCCGATCACGTCAAAAGTGGTGCCATAGTCGACAAGTCAGGCGATACAAAACCTTCCGAACATGCCGAGCGCAAGCTTGAGGCCAAGAAGGCCGACGACAAGACGCCACCAAAAATTACTGTAGCCATGCAAAACATTGATGGCTCGCCGGGCCCACGCGTTAAGCCGCACTTCAAAGTCAAACAAAATGGACAGATTGAAATGAGTGGCGACCCAGAGAAGCTGCGGCCGAAAGAAATTAGTATCGTGTTGGAACGCAAGGAGGGACAGTTAAATCCGACTGATGCACAAAGCAAGGCCGCCGATGGCCTGGTCAAATATCTATCGGCAAGAGTTAAAACCACAAATACCGAAGCCAGGCGCGACGGCATCGAACTTGACGATCAAGACAGTGTGATTTCAAACCAATTAGAAAAGCGCGAGAAATTGCGCCCCAGCAAAGAGTTGCACAACCTTACCGCCGAGACCAGGCGTAGTGTTGAGCAAACCCACCGCTTCCAAGGCGCCAGCGGCGTCGACATGCCACGGTCGCAAACCGACCGCATGGGCTCATTTAGCACCCGTGATGTTCCGCGTCTTTCGGGGGAGAGCAGCAGAACAATGGGCATTAAGGAAGCGGTGGCGGGGTTGTGGAAACCCGATAAACAAGAGCCTTATGAAACTCTGCGCAAACATCCTGATGGCGGCTATCGCGTCGGTCGCTACGGATTTTCCGGCGATCAAATTAATGGCTTTCTCAAAGAAATCGGCAGCCCTCCTGACCCTGCCTTAATTGAAAAATTGATTGCCTCAGGAAAATTGCCCAAAGATTTCGCTGAAAAACTCAAAGATCAAACATTCGTCGACCAGCTAAAAGCCCTGGCAGACAAACTAGGTAAAGGTCAGCAGCCAGACAAAGAGGAAATCAAAACACTGCTGCCAAAAACCGCTCAAGAAGCACTGGTAGCAATCATGATCGATGAAGCCAAAGGCCACGTGGGCGACCGCCCTGGTGCCATTGCCGCAGGGTTGCTCTCTGGCCGAGCCACCGCCGACCTCTCACCATCAGATGTGATTACACCAGAAGGCAAACAACTGAGCGAAGCCGGCGACCGTTTGTTCGAATTGGCAAACCAGCGCCGCCAGACCGAATCATCTACTTCAGATGGAAACACAGCCAAGATACCCGGTGGCCGCAAGCGCGAGCTCATCGAGTCTGCCTTGAGCTTAGCCGGAGTGCCTGTTTCAGCCGCCAATATCGCCGCCGTCAACTTAATTGTCACCAGAGAAAGCAGCTGGGATCCAAACATCGTCAACCGCTGGGATTCCAATGCAAAAAAAGGCATACCTTCAAAAGGTTTGATGCAGACTATCGTGCCTACATTCAACGCCCACTCCATCGCCGGACACAAAGACATTTTCAATCCGATCGATAATATGATTGCCGGCATTCGTTACTCGGTTTCCCGCTACGGATCACTGCAAAACGTACCGGGTGTCAAAGCCGTCAATCGCGGCGGCGCCTATCGCGGCTATTAAAACCTGCTCAGAGCGCGCCGGACAAAACCTCTGCCATGGTGGATAATAACTGCCGTGCTTAGTCATCCATGGCGACCATTTTGAAATCAGTACTGACAGAAAATTTCGGTAAAACAGGCATATTTAGCATTGACGATGAGCAGGGCCTGCTGTGTGGCCGCGTCACTTTGCCATCGTGCACCGCCGAATTTTATCTGCAAGGGGCGCATTTAGCCCGCTGGCAACCGGCTGGGCACGAGCCGGTTTTGTTTTTAAGCGAGCGCTCGGCATATCTACCCGGCAAAGCCATACGCGGCGGCGTGCCCATAATTTTCCCCTGGTTCGGTCCCCGCACAGCCACTCCATCAAGCCCACGCACCGACGGACCGTCTCACGGTTTCGCGCGCACGGCCGACTGGCAATTAAGCTCCGCCACTGTCAGTGGTGACAACATGAATTTAGAATTGACTCTAGGGCCAGACGAAGTCTCTCGCTCCCTCGGTTATGACGATTTTCTTCTAACTTACAAATTGACTCTGGGTACCAAATTGCACATGCAATTAACGGTAGAAAATAAAGGCAGCAGTGCGCTGCATTTTGAAGAGGCGCTGCATACTTATTTAATGGTGGCCGACTCGGCACAGATATCAATCGCCGGACTGACCGACACCGAATATCTCGACAAAACCGACGGCTTCAAACGCAGACTCGATAAAGGACCTCTCCTGGTCTTAACCGGCGAAACCGACCGCTCTTACGTGAACACCGAAGCCACCGTCAATCTCGAAGATCCTCTTCTTGAGCGCTTCGTCAGCGTAAGCAAAAGTAACTCGCGCACTACCGTGATCTGGAATCCGTGGTCTGCCACCACCGCCAAACTGACTGACATGAGCTCAGATGGCTGGAAGCGCATGGTCTGCATCGAGTCAGCCAATGCCGGCGAAAATTCCATCAGCCTCGCTCCCGGCTCTGAACACACTCTTGAAGCGCGCATAGTAGTAGCCCAAAAATGAAACGATAACGTTTCATTTTTCGCCGGCCTTTCCACTATGAGTTTACCTTCGCTAATAAAGCCGTGTGCATGCAAATTTTATTTTTCGAAAGCAAAAAAACTATTGCGCACTCAAATTTCTTCTGGTACAAATTGAAATAGAAGTTACGAGAACTTCTAAGAGCCGATACGGCTTTTTCCGGTCCAAGTACTGTTCGATGTTCAGAATATAGTTCGCTCGTTCGATGTGCTGTCCGATGTTACCGTTCACGCATTTCAGTTCGATATGTTCGTGTTACGTTCCTCCTGAGTGGCGACCGTTGCCACCAATGTACTGTCTAAACGAAGTCCAACTGTCTAATTCGATGGCCAATGAATACGATGGCAGTCTTGCTCACGCGAGGCTGCCATTTCTTTTTGGTCTCGTTCTTTGATAAGATATAGTATAAACGGCGAAAAACAATTGCGAACGCATCGCGAGCGGTGAGCCACCGAATTGTGGCCCACCGCTTTAAAGCATTTACCGTCAGTGTCCCGGGTTAGGGATGTGTTCTTTGCGACGGCGCTTGGCCGGCTTTTGCGGCTTCGGCGGCTTCGGCGGCTTCGGCGGCTTCGGCAGTTTCGTCGGTTTGCGCGACTTGGCAGAACCGGCTTCTTTTCTCTGCCGAGCCAATTCAAGATCGCCGGTCTTTCTCTTTTCTGCAAGCGTGAGCCGCTTCTGGTCGGCCGCTTGCTTAGCCGCATTATCTGCCTCGAGCAGCTCACCAAGAGACTCAGTAATGGTGGCATGCGCGGTGCGTAGTTGACTCGCTGAGCTTTCCGCTACTTTTGTGGCTTCCTCCAGTTGCCGCTTCAGTTCGGTGATTTGCTCCGCCGTAGCCTCGTTCAGAGCACGGGAGTGATCGCGCGACCAGCGGGCGATTTCCAACTTCTGCGCGATTGCGGGATCAACGGCGAAGCGATGACCGTGTTGCTTCAGATATTCCACGACTTTTGCCGGCAGTGGCGTATCCCACCCACAACGATACTGATCGTCTTTGAACGGCGAGCAACAGGCGCTGCAAGCAGTCAGGCTGAGTCCGCCGCCGCAATTAGAGCAACACCAGGAAGTGAAACCGCCGCGGCCCTTTTTCATTTCTGCACTGATCGATTTAAACCTGGTGACGTGCAGAATGCTGTCATTGACTAGTTGGCTATGAGGAGCCGACCGGTCATTATTGATGGCGTTCCAATCGCGGCCGGTGGTAATGTGCACTACGGCCACAGTAGTGGGATAACCGTGTTTATTGAGTTTGGTTGAATCTTGCAGGATGAACGTGACAAACGACCGCGCTTGATCTTCCACCAGAGAGTCACCCCAGTGGCGGCGAGCGAAAGCAAGGGCGCGCTTGCTGTAAGCGACGCTCTTGATGCTCACTTCCTGACTGAAGGCGAAGTTAATGGTGGCAGGATGGCGCGCACCTTTGCGGGTGCAGGCTGGGTCGATGCTGGCCGCAGTGACAACGCCGTCAATCAAGAGCGGCGGCAAGGCGAAATAGTAACCACGCTTCTGCAATTTGGCTTTGCGGATGATGATTTTGATTTCGCCCGCCGTCAGGTGAGGGCAGAGCTGACCAAGAATCTCGGGAGTAGCCGCGAGATTGCGAGCGGTAGTGAAGAAAGCGATGGCATTTTGATAGGCGAATTTGTCCATAAATGTGATGACTGCGAAACTAGGCGTTGCGGTTAGATGGCGACTATCTGCACTTAACGATTTTGCAGCTTCAAGCGAAGCATAGCGTCGTAGATGGCCCGATCGCTCCAGCGGCGATTGGGCCGCACACCGGCGCGTTTGGCGTCTGCCCAGAGGCAGTAGCGATCAAAGACGGCGCCGTCCAGACGCTCGAGCGACCAGGTGGCACCGTTTTTCACCGCTTCGGTAAGACCGAGCTTGCGCGCTTTGTCGAGCAAGTTGCGACGGAGAAGTACTTTGGCGGGGTCAGATTCTTGGGAAGCGACCTGACGAGGCAGAACAAATCCTTTCGGAATGCGAACGCGCGCGAAGCGAGTTGTATTTTTCATGTACTTCAATTAGTTATTTTGGCGTCATATTCGCGCAGTTTACGGTTAAATTTGTCGATGGCCGCTAGCCCCTGGTCGCAACGCGACCGAACGGTATTGTCACCGATGCGACCGAGAAGCAGCCAGGCTCTGGCTATATCTCGGTGTTGCACACATTCGGCTGCCAGTGTGGTCAGGTCATAGAGTAGGTTGAAACCCGCGGCGCGCACAGCCAGCGAATTTTGCGCCTCGAAGTTTCGGGTGCGCAAAGAAGCTTCCACTTGCCAGACATCGTTGCCGAGTGCATCGACCCGCGCTTTAAGAGCACGGCTTTTAGCCGTGGCCAGCATGTAGACGACCACGAACAAGGCCACCACCGCCAGCAGAGTAGATACGAAATAAAATTCCTGATTCATAATTTTGTGTTGGTTGAGTTAATCTTGATGTATTTGCACGCGACCCTGACGACGCTCTTTGCGCCGCTTGTCACGCTTAGTACCTTCGTGGGCGCCGGTACCGACACCGCCGTTGAAGATGCCTGATTTGATTTCTTGTTCACGGCGGAAGCTGCGTTCTTTTTTCACCTGATCCATCACCGTGTTGCTTAGCGTGGTCACCCAACTGGCGCCTTTTTTCTGCCATTTAGGCTTGTTATTGTTTTTACTCATGATTGGTATTTCTTGTGTTAGTTTTCAATTGTTAGTTCTCAGTTGATTTGTTTCTGCTCTTAGTTGCCCTTTGCAAGACAATCCAATCCCGCCACGTGGAGGCGGCAGATAAGGGATCGAGCAAACCAGGGTTTGAACCTGATTTGCCGTTGCGTTTATGATTATTTGTTCGGTGCTCAAGAGCCGTATTCCAGCTCTTGCGCCCGGGCTATGCGTGCCGGATAAGTGGCGGCGTCGGCCTCATTGATGCCGTAGAGGTGAATCACGGCGATACCCTGAGGAGAAGCACTCATGGCCACTTTGGTGACATGACCAATTTCGCAAATCTCGTACTGAGCACTTCTGGCCATGACGAGGTTGTCCGGATGCACACCTTCACTTTCGCGGTAGGCCATCAAATCGCCACTACTGATGGTGCCATCACCGTCCACATCGAGAGCGGCAAAATGTTTCAAGATCCACTGGCTCAAGTTGGGCGCGTTCAAAACCGCTGCCTGTAAGCTGCGCCGATGAAGGATGCAGTAGCAGGTGAGCGGCGCAAGCAAGGCGCAGATACCGAGCGGCAATGCCCAAATCGTATTGATGTTAAGGCGCTGAGCGAAAGCAATGATCAGCGGAATGGCCAGCAACGGAAAGACCGTGACCACGATTTTGACAGCACGCCGCCGGTTGATGCTCATGCGCAGAAACATGGCCATATTGCCGACGGCCAGAAGGAGAAGCAGTGAACCGATAGTATTAGGTGAATTCATATTTTTGGTAACTATTAGTCGAGTTAGGGTTTAGAGGATAAATTCAGCACCGTCCTGGCGTTTGGCCAGTTCGGCACGGAAGTCTTTGCCTGGCAAGATAATCTCGCCGCTGGTGCCGACCATTTGCATGCAGCGCGAAACGACGCGCCCCATTTTGTCGCATTTGGCCACGCGCGCCAGTATGCCGTTATCGCCAGTGAGGCGAAAGTTGCTCGTCATCAGCGCAAAGATACGGCGTTCGTAGAGCATGGTAATGAAGTGCATGAATGACTTGAGGTCGGTGGCCGGATGGAGGGCGTCGATGTTCTGGTGCTCTGCAAAAGCGTCATCAATCACTACCACCGACGCGCCACCATACTCATTGGCAGCGGTCATGTGGTCATGCAGAAAATCGCCGCGAGAGAGCACCATTTTTCCCAACAATTGCGGTTTGTGTTCCGCCACATAGTTGATCACCGCTTCCACCAGATGGGTTTTACCGTGACCAGGGTCGCTGGTAAGAAACAGCAACCGACCATTGGCAAAAGGAAAATCGTCGCGCAGAATGGCGTCGCATTTACCCACGATTTGGGCAGCCACTGCCTGCAAACGATCCACCGGCTTTTGCTCGGGGCTATAGAGCTCAAAGCTGTCGAAAGTATTTTCAGGACGAACTTGCGCCAGTTTGTTGTTCCAGTATGTTTTTCCTGCGGCGATGGTAATTTTTTCCACCCCATATTTGTGTAGTGCGGCACTGCGGCCGGCAAGATTTGGGTCAGATTTCATAGAGTTGTAATCAATCGCTGTGGTTACTTAGTTCGTAAGCCGAAGCCGCTGTCATCGCCGTATTGATCGTGCTCCACCCAGGCAAGGGTGAAGTCGATGGCGAAAGCTTCGTTTTTGAATTTTGGCCATTTGCTTATAATTGCTCTGGCGGCCAGCAAATTACGCCGGGCGCTGTCGTAATCAGCCAGCATCAATTGGCTGAAACCGAGCTTGTGCAGGGCGAAAGGCATATGCGGATGATCCGCGCCCAGCAACTTACGGCAGGCAGATGCTGCTTTCAGCGCCGCTGCTTCGCCTTGCTCAAAAAGGTTATCGTCAAGCAAGCTCGTTGCTTGTTCGAGCAAAACCAGCACAGGCGCTTCTTTTTTCACCACACGAAAATGGCGAATGTTTGCTTTGAATGAAAGAAAAAGCCGCTTGGCGCTCGCTCCCGGTTTGCCCATAAGCAGTTTGCAAGCTTGCTGCAGATGGTTGATGCCTAGTTTGTAATTGCGCTCCATACCAAAGCTCCAGGCCAGCTGATTAAGCAACTGGGCGTGAAGCATGACGTCGCGGGCACCATGCTCAGCCAGAGGAAGGGCTTGTTCAATCAAAGCGCGGGCGTCCTGCGAATTGCGGCGTTGAATCAGCACGTGAGCCTCTTCCATGAGCTTGCGCGCTTTGTCGCGGTGAATGCGTCGCTGCACTTCTTCGAGATTGAAGCGGGCGAAAGCGATCAAGTTCTGGTCGCCAGTCCTGCCGAGCATGCGCTCGAGAATGAGCACCGCAGAAGCAAATTCGGTTTTAGCTGCCTCTTTATCGCCGCGCTTATCGAGCACACAACCGATGTTAATGTGCAATTCGGCTTCAAGGTCGGTGGCTCCGAGAGATTGCATTTTCGCCAGGGCGTTGCCGAAAAAAACGAGCGCGGTTGCCAGATCGCCAGCGAGAAAAATGGCCGTGGCAGCCGATTGCCAGGTTTGTGCTTCGTCGAACAGTTGAGTTTCGCGAGCGCTTAAACCTTTCGGAGGTAGAATTTTTGTTGGATCATGTGGAGTTTTCATTGAATTTTAAAACTAATAGCTAATGGAATTAACCATCGAGAAATATTAAACGTGCCATTAAGACCTGCTTGTTAGCGGCTGATTGCTCAGACACTCGCGACTCTGATCGGTTAGCTGAGTTTGAACGAGTGCACGACGCTATTGAGCGGCACACGAATTTCGTTCACTTGCAGCACCGGACTTTCGCCAAAAAAGGTCCATTGTGCGATTGGTTTGTCTAAATCCTGAGTGAGCCAGGTCCGAGTCCACAGACCGCTATCGCTGAGGCTGGGATCTTCGATTATTTTGATTTTGCCATCTCCGGGAATTTGATGAGGAGTGAGGCTGCCGTCTGCATTTTTGACATAAACGTGATAGGTCAATCTACCATTGACGGCACCGTTTCCCCAGACGATTTTGCCCTGAAGTGAATCTACGCTGCGAGCTGAGACAAGAGTCCAGGGCCCTTCGGTAACAAGCTTATGCGGCACGAAGCTGTTGGTGATACCACCAGCCATCAGAGCAAGGACAAACGCGCCGACGGTGGTGAGAAATATGATCATGACCGGACCGATTGTGTGCCTCAATTCTTGTTCGGTCATGCCGTGGCGTTCAGTAAAAGCCCAGCCATTGAGAGAATTACTAGTGCTACCACTGCTGCGCAGTAGAGCGTTTTCATGTGTTTTGAGCTTTGCGTTTTTCTGACTGGTTGCTTTGCGTGTTCAACTGTCTATTGGCGAATACTCGGTTCTCACACCAATCCACCAAGGAATGGCAAGAGAGCAAATATTGGGGAAGGCTGTTTGGATTTGGGGGCTGTTTGGGTTAGTCCTGTGAAAATTGAGTTGGATAAGAGATAAGTTCAGCATAGTTACCAAGAGGAGCTTTGAGCAAACAATGTCGCTGCGCCTCGCGCCAGGCGATCGGCCGCTTAAATAGCTTCTATAACTGCTCTCTAAGCTGCTTTACGTGTTTATGGTGATCACTATTATTCAATTTCTGAACGTCGGCAGTGGTGATATTCCCTGCTGCAAAATACGATCAAAGGGTGGCACGAGGGTAGCCATCAAAAGCTGGCAAAACTCGCGCGAGGGCCTTTACACCGTCGCGCAAACTGCAACAGGTTCGGCGCTAGCAGTCACGCCACAGGGCTTTGTGAATATCTATAGCTTTTGAGTTATTTCAACCCTTCAGGGCTTTGAAGCAAAGAGAGAAAGGTAGTTAAACTTGACATCACAACCGTTTCCCTCGTTCTTTTTTCAACAGGTTCAGCCAAACAGCCACTAGCGTCACCACAGCCTCTCTGCCATCGACCCCTTGACGGGTTGGCACTGTCTTGCACGGTTGCGCGGCCTGACTGGCTTCATCCCATATCATCAATATGTTCTATTCGGTCTCTACTTATTTCGTTAATCAGATTGCGGGCATAGCTGCCATAATTTTCGCCTGCGCGGTAGCGATTGCCCTGATTGAATATTTCAGCGCTGAAAACCGCCAGTATCGACGTCTCGTCGCTCTTTCTAAGCAAGTGCAAGCGGCAGTGCTCCGTGTGGCAGTCAGCGCTGAAACTCGCAACATGGTGCCGGCAGCACTGCACGAGTTTTACCGGGCGAAAAAGCTAAAGTGCACCAGGCCGGCTCTTCCCCTCACCCTTGCCCAATCGATGTTGCTCTGTGAACAACAATATTTGCAAATTCTCGAACGGGTAAAAAGAGAAACTCTGTTCGCTCTTTCCACCAGCAAAAAATTGCAACAAGTGGCCAGATTGTTTACCAAGAGCGACCTGCCTTTCAAATTGCGTCGGCAGGTGCAGTCTAAATATCGCCAGGCGGCTCAAGCACTTGTTCTCAGGCGCTACCAATTGGCCGACAATTACGCTTGCGAGGCCCTGGCTCTGCTCGAAAACATCGACAAATAACAGTCCAATTTCCCAGAATCACATGCACGTCAAACAATACAAAATTCCCCAGACTCCTCAGGTCTTTTCGCTACTATTGCCCTATGCCCTCAACCCGGGCGACTGGTTCGCCTTAGGCATCGTCATGGTTAACGGCGCGGCAGAACTGCTGGTGCAAGAAGACGAAAAAGAAAAAAACCGCCAGGAGTGGAAGTTCGCTCTGGTGGCAAGCGAGCAGATCATTCCCGCCGATGAACTGCGCTACGGTTGCAGTCACCTCGGCTCTTTCGAAAAAGACGGCACAGTGCTCCATCTCTTTGGGCCGAAGACGAGGCGAGAAGGTGGTAAGCGTTTCTAACCGACGCAGCAACAAACCAATGAAATTCGTCAAATACATGCCGCGACTACCGTGTCGCTTTACCCAGTTGTTCGAGGCCAAACCTGAGCTCACAACCGACACCGAGCGCTATCGAGGCGCCATCGAAGCGGCTGTGCAGCTCGAGCACGCCGGCCAGCGAATACTGCTGGGTTGCCGCCAAGATCACTACCTGCTCAACGTCATTCAAAACGAAATTTTGCGCGACGCAGCTCTCATTGCTTTCTCCAGGGCTGTGGCAGTAATTGAAAATCTGCACGCCGTCCACGGGCAAGAATTATTGCGCCAGCGTCAAATGCAGCTGAACGACATCGCCCACATAGAAGCTCGAGTCAAAGCATTGCGTGCAGCATACGACCGCGAAGTGGAGGCCTGTCACCGCGAAGCAACCAGAGTGAGCCGGGCAAAGAATGACGCCTACGAGCGAGTTAAAAGTGCTGCCGAAGACGAACATCGCGCTGCTGTGATCTTTGCCGCCGAAACCGCAAGCCCTATTAATCCCGCCGCGGGCGACCTTCAGCAGCGGCTGCAGCACTATCACGTGGGCTACTTGAACAAGCTCGAAAACTTAGAGCTTGAACGTCAGATCAAAGTGACGCTACTCAAGAAGGCCTGCGAAGACCAGGCTGCGCCATTGTGGCAAGAATATCTCGATACTTACGGTGTCGTGGAGCGCAACTTTCAAAGCTTATGGGCTGAGGCGAAAAAACAGCGTGACAGCGCCATCGCTACTCTGCAAATCGAGCTCGAAGCGTCACTTATTTCTCACCGTGCTGCCATTGACACCGCCTATGCCCCTTTTTACGCCGCCGAGCGGGCCCTGGAATTAGCGGCGCGGGCCTTGCTGCAACAGATGCACGAAGTACGCAAAGGAAGCAGTGCATTATTGGCAGATGGCATCAGTGAGCTGTTCGCCCTGGCCCAAGCAAAAACTGCCAAACCAACAACAGCAAAACCAACAACAGCAAAACCAACAAACACAAACCAAGACATCGATACTACCGGTGGTGCCTGACTATGAAAACAATCAATAAACTCAAATACGCACTTTTATCGGTGCTTCTGCTCTCGGCGGGTTGGTATCTGCTTAACATTTGGATCGTTATGGCAGGCACCATCTTACCCATAGTCACCATTCGTCGACTGACTTTGGCGGAGGTAAACGCGCCGTTTCGCGCAGCACTTTACCTCACCATCCTTTCGCTCATGATTGCCATTCATGTCTTCTGCGGTAACCGAGAAATGGTTCTGGCTGCCACTATTTATGGCATCTGCGCCATCGTCACTCCCTGGCACATTTATCAAAAAGGCTTGAAACAGTAAATCGGCCAGTCCTTCAAAAAATCTTCAGTCAACTCTCAGCTGTCTACAAAAATGTCCATTATCTTCCTCATCGTCTTCGCTCTCGTGCTGGTCGCGGCCTACAAACTCGGCATTAAGACCGAACAAGACAACGTCCTGGGCGGCGTTTGCGCCGGCATCGCCACCTACACCAATGTTCCGCCCAACCTGGTGCGAGTGCTCACCTTCGTTTTCTGCCTCGTCACCGGCGGCATCATCGCCGTGCTCTACATCGGCTTGTAGGTCACTTTGCCCGCTCGCGAGCAAAAACCCAATACTCACTTACGATCTCACTACTCGTACTCCTACTTCCTTACCAATGATCACTAAAAAACTCCTTCTCAAATTCATTCTCTGCATCGCGGCCGTTCTGGCATTCTTCTTTATCGCCCGGCACATCGGCGACGCTCTCTACCGCTGCACCAAAGTCGGTCTCCTGGTGCTCATCATCCAGGTGGTGGTCGGCTACATCGCCTGTGCCGTCACCCTGACGCCCGTGGGCACCACCCCCGCGATTTCGGAGCGAAAAATTATGCTCGTTGCCGCCGGCATTTGTGTGATCGCCGCACTGCTGGTCAGCGGTCTAGCTGGAGCAGCCGGCGCTCTAATAGGCGCTGCTTGTGGCATTTTCTATCACCGCAGCATGCTTTGAAAAAGTCGAAATAGTAACAAAAACTAGGCCCCTACCCGGGGTCTAGTTTTTGCCCACTACGTATTACTTGTTATAGTATAAAGGTGGTTTTGAAATAAACTTTGAACCACCCGCCCGCCACTAGCAGGGGTGCTACCGAAGTAGCCCGGCCCCTGCTAGTGTTCGAACATCTCTAACATGCTAACTTACTCTGCCTTAAGCACCGCTCCCGCCTGGTGGGTTGCTGTCAAAACCCTTGCCCAGATAGTAAACGCAGGTGATGAAACTGCACAAGAACACGAACATCGACGCATTGCGCATCGGTTCATGGGTGGAATAGTTGGCCACGGTGGCTGCGGCAATGGCAAGAACCATGGCCATGGCTGTGACGATGCGGTCGGGCAGGTTGTCTCCATTACCGGCAAATGTGGGAGGCGGACCATACTTGAGACGGCGCACAAAGGCCGCACAAAGGAACGCAAAGCGTTTCACGACCCCACCTCCTCACTCTTTTTGCTCGCCTCAACGTCTGCTTTGGGCGGGTGTTCTTTGACCAGTTCTTTCCAGCGCGGCGCCAGAAATGTCTCTTCTTTGAAAAGCACATCGGCGATGGCGCGAATGCTTTCTTTGTCGCGCTCAATGACGCGGCGCGCTTCGGTATAGCATTCCTCCACAATCTTGCGCCACTGATCATCGATGGCATCGGCCAGCTTGCCGCCGCATTCACTCACCGATTGACCACGCTCGCGGCCGAGGCTCGAGGCCTGAGCCGAGACATAGAAGTGCCCCAGAGGCGACATGCCCCACTCGGCCACCATTTTACGGGCGATGTTGGTAGACTGTTGAAAGTCATTGCTGGCACCGCTGTCTACGGTTTTGAGCAAGACTTCTTGAGCGATGCGGCCGGCCATCAGAGTCATGATGCGGTTGCGCACTTGCACGTCGCTCATGCCCGTTTGTTCGCCTACCGGATCGTAAAGCGTCACGCCCAGGTATTTAGCCCGGGGCACTAGATCCACAGCACTGACACTGTAACCCCACGGAAACAGCTCAGACATCCAGGCGTGCCCCACTTCGTGCACGCCAGTGTTATCTTTCTGAACGTCGCTCATGCCGCGCTGCAGCGACATTTTCGGATCACCAAATTCGATGAAGCTGCGAGCAGCATCGATGTCGGCCAGAGTAATGAACTGATGCGGCGCCCGCTCGTAAACAGGAATGGCGACCACTCCGTGCTCGGCCTCGTCAGCGGCGTTGAGCCTCCCGCGTACTCCTTTGAGCTTGGCCTTGAAACCGCCCGCCTCCTCTGCAAGAGGTGCATCCCCCGCCTCCGTTGCCACCGCCCCTGGTACCGTCACCGGCGCTTGCGCTTCGATTTCGGCAATAGTGCGTTCGGCCGCTTGCAGAGCAGCCGTGTTAAGCACAGACCGCAGATAAGCGCCGCTGGCCCCGGTAAAACGGGCAGCCAGATCGCGCAAGCCACCGCTTTTCTCATCAAGCAAAGCCGGGTCAATGGGCTTGCCTTTGGCGTGAATCTTGATGATGCCCATGCGACCTACCAGGTCTGGCAGGTCAACTGTGATCACATAATCGAAGCGACCAGGGCGCGTCAGAGCCGGGTCGAGCATATCAAGCCGGTTGGTTGCGGCAAAGGGAATTACGCCCGAATCTTTCTCCACGCCATCCAGCTCCACCAAAAGCGCATTGAGGGTTTGCTCGCGCTCCGGATGAGCACCGCCGGTTCCAGCACCACCGCGATGACCGCCCACAGCGTCAATCTCGTCGATGAAGAGAATTTGCCGCCGGCCGGTCATTTTGTATTTTGCTTTCAGCCCGCTGAGCAAACTGCGCACGCGGGCAGCGCCAACGCCGACGAACATCTCCACAAAATCTGAGCCGGAGATGGCGGTGACGTCCATGTCTGCTTCGCCGGCAATTACCTGGGCGAGCAAAGTTTTGCCGGTGCCCGGAGGCCCGACAAAAATCACGCCGCTGGGGCGCTCGGCACCGAATGCCTGAAAGACCGAAGCATTGCCCGGTTTTTCGAATCTGACGAACTGGCGCAAGGAGCACACGGCGCTTTCTTGACCGGCGATGTCGCTAAATTTTTTGGGAGTAATCGGCCGCCCGGTCAGCCCGGTTTTGCCGGCAGTTTTGCTCATTTGTGCGCGGATAAACCAGATAATCACAGCGAAGAACAGAATCATCGGCAAGAGCGATATAAGCAAACTGCCGATGTCGATACCTTTAACCGGACGCTCACTGCCGTCGATAGCAATAGCCTTAGCCTGAGCGGCTTTGCGCAATTCATCGAGCGCTGCCAGAGTCGGGGCCTTGATTGTGTTTTCGAGACTTTTGTCGTGCTTGATGCGCACATCCAGCGTGCCCTCGACGAAAATCAAGCGTTGAATGCGCTCGGGTTTTTCTTGCAGCAGGGTGGCCAGCTGGGAATAGCTGACGATGCTGAGGTCAGGGGCAGCCGCCGGTGCAGCCGAGATGTTTGCTACCGACGAGTTAAGCGGAGTTGCAACGGGAATTGCGACAACAGCTGGGCGTGCCACTACTCGCGGTGTCGGTTTAGCAACAGCGATGGGCCGGTCGGGAGAAGAAAAATAGATCAGGGTGGCGACTCCGAATACCAGAGCCGACCAGATAATGATTTTTCGTTTCATGTCATGAATGGTTATTACCAGGTTATTTGGCCGTTAAGCCAGTTTTACTGAAGAGAAAAAACAGATCTAGAAAGCGGCGTTTAAGCCGCTCTGGGGCACTTGCAACAGCCACTCGGCCACATGGTCGAGCAACCAGCAAGGTTCTTGCCCGGGAATGAAGAAACAGCGGCCGCAGTCGGAGACTTTAACCACGTTGTAGCGGCATTCCACCACCACCAGCCAGAGGCTGTCGGCAGGCGGAATAAAACCGTCAACTTGTGGCTTCAGCGTCTCGTCTTTTTCAATGGCGGTGAGCCATTCCTGCACCTCACAGAAGTTGAAGCAATCTTCCTTACCGGGAATGAAAAAGCCGTCACCCAGAGCGCTGACAGCAATCACTTCGAGCACACCGGCGATTTTCACCAGCCAGAGCGTGTCTTTACCTGGAGCAAAAGCCTTTTGGTTAGTCATAAAGTTAGTGGTATTGGTTAATGATTCTTCCGATGCAATAGTATTTTTCGAGCTAAAAGCCAGGTCAGCCAGGCGATGGTGGCTTAGCGAGTTTTGGGAGCGTCGGGAGGTGAGACCCGGTGCCATTTGAAAGTGCCATCGCGCAAAAGGGCGTTGCGATCGACAATGATGTCGCCGTTTTTGTATTTGCCGGTGAGGGTCTCGCCCACAACTGCGGCCGGCAGGTCACGCTGCGCGGCATGGCCGCCGGCGGGGTTGGTGTAGGCCACAGCGTGCCCGCCCACCATTCCTGGCGCCGCCGCAAAGATGGTGTGATCGACGTCTACCTGCTCATTGAGATCAGGGCCGTTGCCGGAGTGATCGTCGAGAGTAGGAATGAACATTTTGCTGGCGTCTTTTTGCTTGCTCGGTTTGTACTTGAAGAGCAAAGGCTTGCCCCGTTTGGCTTCGCGGTTGTCGAAGCAGCAGACGGCCAGGGCCCAGCCGCGATACCACGGGGTGTATTTGCTCAGCACTTTCGCATTGAGAACCGGGCGACGGTTGGCGGGCAGCTTGGCCAGGGCTTTCTCGATTGCTTCAGCACTGGGCGAAATGACGATGGTGTAGATGTCGAACTCGATGATGCGCACGTTTTTGGCCATCGAATCTACCGCCGCACCGCGCCGCAAACGACCGCGGGTGATGGGCGTGAGGGCGCGCTGAATGTCGGAGACGAAATCGCCGAAGGCCGTGGTGTCGATCACATCGATGTTGCGAAAGTCGTCAGGAATGGGCAAAATCAGAGCGTTGCCGTTGCCGGCGCCTGAATCTCCCCCGCCTTCTGCAGGAACGTCCCAATCGGAGGCCGTGCGGCGCGGGGCGATGGAACGAGCTGCGGGCAGGGAGCGCAGGCGAGAGCGAGTGGCGGCACCAGATCTGGTGCCGGCAGTTGAAGCTGTCGATGCCGGACCGGCCAGGCTGGCGGCGACGTTGGAGTAAGCGAGGTAACGAAAGCCGGCAGCGTCAAAAGTGCCGACGATTGTGCCGCTGAATTTTGCTGGATGCAGTGATACGCACATAGTGATTTTTAGTTTGTTTGATTGATTAATTGCTTGATTGACTCACTTTCACTTTCGCTCCTCTCAAATTTCGCCTATCCCACCCTCAGTTTTCGCTCCGCCGCCGATGCGGTGAAGAAAAAATGAGCGGCTCAAGCTAGGGGCTTTTTGGGGAATTAATACCGATGGCGAAATAGAGAGAAGTGAATGAAAGTGATATCTGAGACTAAGCAGCTATTTATGACAAAACAAAATCAATCAAAAGAACCTGAAGAAGGCGGTATTGCTGTAACTACAGTGAAAGGCCTTTACTTATATGTCGAAAGTTATCAAGAAGTCTACGTCTCACAAGCTCTTCAGCGCGGTGTTCGCCAGCTCGCGTGAACCACAAATCAATAACCGCCCAGCTTCAGTTTCGCGCTAAAATAGCCCCACCAATTCAGGCTCAGGAGTTTTACGTGACCTCGACCATTGAAAGCGCCAGACAAATCCAGGAGCAGCTGGTTTCTATTCGGCGACACCTGCACATCTACCCTGAACTCAATTTTGCCGAATATGAAACCTCAAAATTCGCCGCTGAAAAACTGACAGAAATGGGTTTTGAAGTTCGCGCTCAGGGCGGAAATACAGGCCTGGTGGCCGACCTGGGCCAGGGAGACATTACTGTAGCAATACGCTGCGACATGGACGCCATGCCCATTGCCGAACTCAATAGGGCCGTGTTCACATCGCAAAAACCTGGCGTAATGCATGCTTGCGGTCACGACGCCAACCTCACCTGCGCCCTTGGAGCAGCCAAATTGCTCTCCGAAATGGACCTTAAAGGCAGAATCAGAATAATTGTTCAGCCAGGCGAGCATGAAAGCGGCAAACCAGGCGCCACTACCATGATTGAAGCTGGGGCCCTGGAAGGCGTCACGGCTATTCTTGGCTTGCACGTCGACGCCACTGTGCCAACCAATAAAGTCGGCATTGTGATGGGGGCTGTGCTGCCATCAAGTCAGAAATTCAGCATCACTTTTGCCGACGCCTCAGGTGAAGACGTTACCGACCTGTCTTTAGCGGCTTCAAAAATTGTATGCGCGCTTTACCAGATTCCCAAATCACTCAATACATCTTCAGATCAAGTCAGTGTGGTGGTGGAATCAATGCAGATTGACCCCGCGGGCACAGATTCGCAAATTACCGGCTCAGTGAAAACCTACAGCCCTGAATCTCGCCAACAAGTACAAGAACAAATCAATGCCATTGCCAGTGGTGGCAAAAGCAATGCCACAGTCAAATTTGAAGAAGGCGCCGCTCCGGCTGTTAACAGCGCGCCGGTGACAGCCATCATGAACAATGCGGCAGTAGATTTAATCGGCGCCGCCAATGTGCTGTCGATTAAACGCAAATCGTGGAATTATCAGTTCTTGTTGTTCACCGAACACGTTCCCGGCTCAATGATCTATCTTGGTGCAGAAATCGCCGCCAGTCGCCGTATTCACCAGACCGCTACCTTTGATATTGATGAAAATTGTTTGTTTGTCGGAGCCGCAGTACTGGCTGAAACAGCCGCTCGTTTGCTCAAAGGCTTTTAGCTCAGCTGCTGATAATACATGGCTGCCCTTGTGCAAATTGGCTATAGACCATATAGTGATAACAAGCCATCCGGGTGGCATCGGTGTATAGGAGCCGAGCATTGCGTCTACGAACAGCTTTACTAATCGCATCCGTTATACCAATTTCCATTGCAACCATTGCTCTGGTGCCTTCCGTTCGTACCCGCGTCTTCACCACCAAACTCTGGCCCTGGCCGCTGCCTTTCGACACCAACGATGAAGAGCTCAGCTTGCTGCAAGGCCTGATTCAGCCGGGCGATATTATCGTTGAGGCCAACCTGCACAGCTGGCAGTGGATTGCTTTATGCACCACTACCCTGGGCTCATCCTGGGTGCACACGGCCCTTGTGGACGACCAAAACAAGCTTTTGACCATGGACGGTGTGGCCGTCCAAACCGATTTTGCCATTTTCAAAAAATGGACCAGCACCCGACTGGCCATTATCAGACCGCCTTACAAAGACGCAGAGCAGAGACACAAAGTCATTGCCAGCGTAAAGAAACATCTGGGTGCGGCCTACGATCACACTTTTGTCAATCCCAATGGTTACTGCAACGGTTTAATCGGCGCCGCCTTAAACTCAGTGGGCATACCGGTGCAAACCGTCCGCACCTTTGGCAAAAATATCTATTCCGCTCACAATTTTTTCAAAATACCAAACGCGGTGGTGGTGTGGAACAGCGATTTGCATCGTAAGCCTAAGGCGATCAAAGCGGCGGCTAGTCAAAAATTGCAAGAAAGCATTGCCAAAGCCAGCAAGTTGAAGGCTAATAAGCTGTCGTGGAAAAGAGCCTGAGTGAGTCTTTGAATCTGTGTTTACGCGATCAAGGGAAACTGCCAGCTCGGCGCCGCTGTTACCGGTGAGAAACCTGAAGTCCTAACGACTTCTGGTAAACAATACTCTAGATCTGCGGCAGGTAACTCGAGCACCGGCGGCAGTGCAGCTGCAGATGGATAAGCTGATGGCTAAATTTTCAGCTATTTTATGATTAACAGTGAGGCCCTTAACGACTCCTGACACAGTTTAGACATGTTGCCATAGTTTAATTAGTTAAAAGAAAACCAACCAATCTTATTAGCAGGATAAATTATGAGTAGATTTTATGCGGCTCTTCCGTCTAGTAAAAAAATGAAAAATCTTTGTCACCCAAATAATGATTTGCACACGTCCTTGCAGGCTTTCTGCCTCTTTACAGTCGTAGGCATTGTCTCATTTATTTTGTTCAGCATATCAGATGTAGTGGCTGAAGCAGTTTCATTTATAGGCACTGGATTTTTTAATGACACTTTGGGAACCGAGGACTGGATGCGGTCAACTATTTTCGCTGCTTTCGTCAGCACTTCAACATTATTGAGTCTGACCATTTTTGGCAAGGTTTATCTACGCTCAAAATTCGGACCCCCAGCATATAGTCATTCGTTCGTGGTCGACCTCCCTCAAAAATTTGCCGTACCATTGTGCCAAAATTACATGACAGAATTAGTCGCGGATAACGCTTGGCTGCTCGATACCGACGGCAAACGGATAATTGGACTCATGAACGAGACGTGTCGCTCGTCAACATATGTAGAGCTAACTACAATGGCGATCGAGCAAGAACGAACAGTAATTGTCGTCAGAGCTGCCACTGTCCCTACTGGCAGAGCCGCACTTCTAAGCGGCTTCTTTTGTGATTTTGGTAAATGCAGAGAAGCCGCCTGCAGCATGATGGAAATATTTAGTTCGTATATAAGTCACTGCAGGTTGCAGGATACTAACTCCATGTTTGTTAGAAAAACTGATGAGGTGTCTATCGGCTGGTGTCCGCCGCCAATGTCCATAAAGACTAATCAATTCCAGGAAGAAATTTCCTGCAAGATGTGAAAAGCTCAGTCCTTACTAGAGAGGTCAAAAAAAATTTCAAATGAGGACAAGAAAGATCTCCGATGTGTTGGCAGAAATACTTGTTGCTCAAGGAAAACTCTATCAAGCAGAAATACACATGCTTGTAGAGGCCTCAGCTAAGTCTGGAATACCTCTTGGTCGCATCCTGGTGACTACTCAAAGGCTCAGCGAGTTAGAACTTGAATCAGCTTTAACTGCTGCGAAAACTGTGCTCAATAGTCAGATTTCAATAATTAGAGCGTCAGTTATCCTTGCTTATTGCTTCAAGACTCAACTCCCTTTCCAGCTACTTTGGCAAAGGGAAGATTTAAAGATAACCAATAGCGTAGTTTTGCTCCTGATCGCTTCTGGACTTCTTGACCCCAGTGGAGTGCTGAAATTAGCCAATATAAGTACTCCTCATCAAATGATTGGAGGCAAAGATCTTTTCAACGCTGGCTTAATCACACTGGGAGAGTGGCAGGAAGCGCTCGAATTAGTCTTGCAAATCAAGCGAAGAGAACTGTCAGTGCGCCAGGCTCTGTTCGAGTGCAATGAGCAAAGCATTACTGGCGGCAGACAAGTGGTGACCAACCTGAACACCGAAAGACAACGCCTCGGCTATCTGCTTTTGCAGGCTGGTCTGGTCGATCTAAATCAACTTCTAAGTGCATTGGAATGCGGATTAGACAACGATGAACTTCTCGGCAAAGTACTGGTGCATAGAAATACAATTTCAGCATCGGAACTGACAATAGTGCTGAGAATACAAACTGCTATTCAATCGAAAACAATTTCGCATGCCCAAATCAGTGATTGGCTTACAAATTTGAATCTGGCTAATCTGCACTATGCAGTCACTCAAGTCGCTTGAGCATTTAGTACTTCTCTTAAAACTTACTTTTCTTTGCAAGCAAGGCTCAGAGGCGCTTTAGCGCCTTCCGCTACTTGTCAAACAAGTCGGTACGAGGCAAATCTTTAAATCATGCGTATTAATTTATTGCCGTAAATACAGACTGATCAGAGTCGCAATTTCAGTCGTTCTAAGAAGGCGCAATCTGTTCAGCTGGGCATCATATATAGTGCCGCGTTTAACAACACATTCGATAGACTTTCTCTGAGCTTTTATGTAACTACTGAAATCTTGGTAAGAAATTGCATTTATTTTATCGAATCTCGCTCTGCATCTTAAATTAAATGTGCTCACAGCGCTCGCTCCTATTCTTGAAATATGGCTACGCTGATGCGCTTCGGTTCTCAGCATGACACTGCCGTATGTCAAAAAAGTGGCTAAAAATCTCTGTATGGTTGTGCTCTGCTTTCCAACACAACTTTGACATTCTGAAAATCAATAATTCTGATAGCACGCAGTCGACGTTGCTTGCCTGCCAGATTCAGCCACCCACTGTACCAAGTGGAACTCGGAGGACATGTTGTGAGCTTTGAATCAAGAAAGACGTTTTGTTTCGAGAGGCACCCTTCCGTGGAGTCCGAATGCACGGCGAGCAAATTTCGCGACGATCTCTTTGAGTTCACACCATCAAAGCTCTTTTACACCATTACGATGAACTGCCGTTGCATTTTGATGACACGCTCTGGAAAAAGGATGAAGGAATTTCTAGAAATGATTTGGCCACTTTGGCAGGTCCTGCACAGGATCAGCCTGCCAAACTGATAAACGATACAAAGGAATGGTTTGACAAGCAAAGCAGCAAGTCGGATAACGATATATATGGTGCTTATTATAAGGTGCTTTTGGCAGATTAATCTCACGTAATCACGCCTGGCGCATGCGATAACCTACTTTTGGGATGTTTTCAATGATATCACCATTGGTATCACCAATTTTTTGGCGTATACGCTTTATTGATGAACGCAGCGCGTTAAATGAGACCTCGTTATCTACATGCCAAACTCGATCAAGTAAGGCGTCGTTACTGAAAGTTTGTGTCGGATGTCGCATCAGCAATTCCAATAATTCAAAATCACGCGGTTGCATGTACACTTCAATTCCATTTCGAGACACTTTGCGGGTAATTGTGTCAAGTTCAATACAACCATGGCGAAGTGTGTTTGAGAGAGCCGTCTCTATTGGCCTTCTCATCAGCGCTCTAACGCGTGCCAATAGCTCCCGATTATCAAAAGGCTTAGTCAAATAATCATCGGCGCCAGAATCTAATCCGGTCGTTCTATCGATTATTTCTACCTTTCCTGTCAGCATCAGTACGGGTGTTTTTCCTCCACCTCTGCGATACGTACTGCAAACAGTTTTCCCATCCACGTCTGCTAGATTGATGTCAAGAATAATCAGATCAAATTGGGCGTTGGCAAGCCTATCGAGAGCCTCCTGGCCGAATTCAACAGCCTCAACGGTATGCCGCTCGGCTCTTAGAAGTAGAGCCACGGAGTACTGAAGCTCTGCATCGTCTTCAACGTAGAGAATTTTTGCCATTGACGATTATTCCGACACGAAAAACTACCGCTTGATTATATAGCTCACTGGTGCAAAAAACTGTCTATGATATGAGCAAAGACAACATGAAGTTCCAATTTGCTGCGTAGAGCATAATGCAATTAAGGTGTTCGCTAACTTTTAAGGTAATCGCTCTAGTGACCTTGCCACTTATTTTTGAGTTGGCTGGTGTGTACATGCTGGCAAAATTTGCTAACGACGCAGAAAAAGAAGCGGAGCAGGCCGAACATTACCGTGTCGTGAGCGATGAAATTAGCGCCATTGTTTCTACCGCTTTTAAGGTTAGTCACAGCGCATCCGATTGGCGCACACCGGATGATACAGGGCCGAATGGTGTATCAAATTCTGGCGTATCTGCGATGATTCAACATGTCGATAAGTTGGTCGAATTAACTAAAGGCGATCAGCAATGTCATGGAGCGGCGTTGCGCCTCAGAGACTTGTTTTCTCGTGTGCAAAGTTCTTGGAATCGAGCGTCTAGAGCTCTTGTCGCCGGCAATCGCGTCGAATACGTGAGTCTATGCCGGGGCCTTCGAGCCATGAAGTTCGAAATTTACCGAGTTCTTTCAGACGAATTAATCGATCTCGGCCGGCAAACTGCAAACATACGTGCAAAAGCGCACGAGCGAGTCGTTTTAGGACGGCAAAAATTAAGACAGGCTCTATTTGGTATGGCCGCTGGAAATATTGTTCTTTTTTCAATGCTCGCCTTCGTACTAACCCGCCGCATTACGGTTCGTCTCTCGTTATTAGCCAATAATGCTACGCGCATTGCGCATGGGCAGCCACTTCATGATCCTGATACAGGAGCTGATGAAATTGGAGAAGTTGACACGAGCTTCCATATCATGGCAAACGAATTGAAAAAGGCGGAGCATGCGCGTCAAAACTTTATAGCCATGGTGACACATGACTTACGCACCCCTCTGACAGCCATGAAAAACATTGGCAAAATGCTGCAAGACGGAGCCGCAGGAGCATTGCCCGACAGCGCTATTGCGATGCTGAAAAAATCTGATATCGCCGGCACTCGAATGATTAATCTAATCAACGATTTTCTCAACATTGAGAAAATTCGTCATGGGCAATTTGCCTTAAATCCATCACTGGTGCTAATTGAAGAGTTGTTTCAGCTCTGTGAGGAAATCACAGAGCCAATGGCTGACGAAAAGTCTGTGACACTTGTCTGGCAGAACGCCGAATGCGAAATTTTCGTTGATGCTGAACGTATCGTGCAAGTTCTCGTCAATTTGGTCTGTAATGCAATCAAATTTTCCAAACCGGAAGGAGAGGTGCTAATCGGCGCAAGATGCTGTAGGGACGATGGTGGAGAAGTGGAAATAAGTGTAAAAGACTTTGGCCGGGGCATTCCAGAAGAGATGCTCGACAAAGTTTTTGAACGATATCAGCAAGTTGAGGCGTCTGACCTGATTGTTAAAGGAGGCTCCGGATTAGGACTATCAATATGCAAGGCTATTGTTGAACTTCACGGAGGACGAATTTGGGCGACTTCAAAGTCTGGCGAAAGTACTACGGTAGCCTTTCGATTGCCGCGCTTGAAAGATCTGTAATTAGGAATTTTGCTGTAAACCGGCGTATTTTTATGCAATACGCTCGAGGAAGTGGTGCCATTATAATTCGTTCGCAGGCGCCAATATGATCGATTAGTAACGCACGCTCACGATCTACTTGTAAAAATGCAAATCCGTTCATTCCATGATCATCACAAGCATCATGTATCATGCCACCTACCTAAATTGCGCTTGCTGTGGCTACAATTTCAGAATATTGTTTAGAAGTAAGCGAGTTCTAACTATTCAACTGGTATCAGGCGTTTTAGGTAAATTTGAAGAGCAACCACCATAGCTATATTCTAAAGTTGACAGGTATCGCCTGCTTGCTTCTGTTTGTCGGGGCGCCCGTTAATTCTGCTCCAGCACAGCAAAAAGTACTAAAGCTTACACAAATTCATAACTTTATGGGCGGCTTTGAGATTTTCATAGCCGATGATGCCATACGTATGCAGAGCACTTCGCACTTGGGTTTCACGCTGGTTTCGAGAGCACCGGAATGGAAGATAACTGTTTTTCGCAAAGACGATAAAACTTTTTATTGCGAAAGCCTGCAAGAATTAGAAAATACTGGGCTTGTTTCCGACTTTTTATTTACTCGCAAAGAACGCATGGTCGATCCTGACCATTTCAGATTATCAACGATGAAAGTCGGCAATTTTAACATCGACAGGCTTACCTCCACTGAAAGTACGATTAAGGCTTTAAAACTTAGACCATATGGGCCGCCGCAAATTGAACGCATACTTTATTCGGTTTATAAATACCCCACTAATGGTGGCATACCTATTGCCTTTACAAGCGCTCACTTCAGTTCTGATTACATCTCCGGCATTCCCAACAAGGGCCGCACTGAAAAATTTCTCGATACCACAAAAATTGTCACGGTGATGGTGTCACCTTCCACATTTCTACCACCTGCTGGGTTAAAAAAAGCCAGGTCATTAAGAGAGGTTGTGGTAGGCAATAGCGGTCGAACCGAAACCGAAGACGCTCGGGTTTTCTGGGAAAGGTGAGAAACTTGGAGAACTTGTCCCATTTTCTACTAGGATTACAGAATAGAGACCCGGGGCGCTCTTAGCTTTCTGATCAGAGCTTGAGTGGTGGACGGGTAGTTTTATTTAAAAACCGCAAAGCCGCATTAACCTGATTATCTTCCGGGCAGCCATAATCAAGGTTCTCCACCGGCTGCACCACAACATCTGGTGTAATTCCATGCAGTTGATTGGCGGCGCAAGCCTTCACCATCTTGCCGTCTTTATCGATATGCCCTTCGCCTTTGCCATCACCCAGCCATTTTTTTGTCGGTGTGTAATAGCGCGCCGCTGTCACTGAAAGACATGTAGATACGGGCATCTCATAGTAAAGCTGGGCAACACCCTTACCATAAGTACGCACACCTAATATAGTGGCGCGTTTGTTGTCGTGCAGGGCAGCCGCAAGCATTTCAGCAGCACTGGCAGAACCATCATCAACCAGCACTACAATTGGTTTTGCCCCCCAGACATTTTTGGGTCTGGGCGAATTTTCTTCGCGGTGCGATTTACCGGGAATGTCATATTCGATTTTCAAACTGTCGGCAGTGAGCAGGTAGCGCATAGAAAGATAGTCTTTGCCCTCATCTTTGCTTATAACAGTGACCAACTCACCACTATCAAGCATCATCCCTGCTGCTGCCAGACAGGCATTGACGTTTCCTCCCGGGTTGCCGCGCATATCCAGAATTAAAGCATGGGCATCTTTTACTTTCTCGAACGCTGCTGCAATTAGAGCGGTGATATCGCTATTGATAAAACTGACAATGCGCACGTAAGCGATATCGGCCGTAAGCTTCTTTGTAATCACTGCCTGGGCCACAAACTGCACAGGAATAATTTTAAAAGTAAGAAGCTTGCCCTGACGCATAATCTTAAAAGTGATCACTTTACCCATGTGGGCGCGGGTGTATTCGCCGATTTTGCTGACATCAATTTTCATGCAATCAATGTCGTCCACCTGCATTATCTGGTCGCCTTTCTCAAGACCGGCTTTTTCAGCTGGTCCTCCTTGATAAATAGTGCGCACTAAAATCGGTTTTTTCCTGCCGTTCATAATCATGCCCACGCCAGAATAAAATCCAGAATGAGCGTCAGACTGTTTTTTTACTTCTCGTTGATCGAAAAGTTTGGTAAAAGGGTCATCCAGTGTCGCCAGCATTTCATTGGCAAACTTGATGGCGTCGTCATGATTCTTGATGCGCTCGTCATATTTGTGCTCATATGCCGGCCAATCTTTTAACGCCAACTGATTAAACAAATTGCTCTGAGTAGTGGCCCAAACGCGGTGATACAATTCTTGTGGAGTGCACCAGACTTTTTGGAAAAACCAGAATTGCCCCACGTAAAGGGCAGAGAGAAAAATTGCCAGGCTAATAAAGCGCCAGCGTCTTGCCAGAAAAGATCGCCTGGGCTTACGCCCTTCAGTTTCAGTAGTTCTCGCGCTGCCAGCCATGCAATGCTCAATTAGTTAACAGACTCAGATTAGCCGATTATGGGCTCAAATATTCATCTTCATCACTTTGGCGCTGGCCATCTCTTGCCATCCGGCTACTATTTCTTGCTTTAAAACCTGTTAAAACTAACTTTGCCGGCCGCTCAGGCGTCAGCAAAAACTCACGCCAGATAAGGAGAACAATGGACTCGGAGAAAAACGTCGAAGGCGGTATTCCTGTTTCCATTCAATTGGGATCAAAGAAATCTGCGCCCGCACCTGTGCTGTTCGAAGATCCAATATGCAAAATGCTGGTTGCTGCTGAAAGTGCTGCCGACAGCACTTTGTACAAAGACATTACTTATTACTTTTGCAATACCGGCTGCGCCGTAAAGTTTTCGCGAGCACCCCATTTGTATTTACCTGGCGAAAGCGACGCCAATTTAGAGCAGACAGCGTCGGCGATGGCAGAAGAGTCTACTGCTGCTGCCAAGGCAAAACAATACACCTGCCCGATGCACCCTGAAGTGATCAGCGACAAAATGGTGCCCTGCCCACTCTGCGGTATGGCTCTAGAGAGTCTTGATGCCGGCGAGGTCAGCGAAGACGACGAAGGTGAATTGCGTGATATGCAGCGTCGCTTGCGCCTCTCGCTCATCTTTACTGTGCCTCTATTTTTACTCACCGTGCCCGATATGGTGGGCATAGATGCGGGCAATGGCCTGCTTGGCACGGCCGCCATTCACTTAAACCTTTTGCAATTGGCTCTGGCCAGTCCTGTAGTTTTATGGCTCGCTCGGCCGTTCTTCGAACGAGCGCTCAGCTCAATTAAACACAAGAGCTTGAACATGTTCACCCTGATTGGCGGGGGTGTGGGCGTTTCATATTTATATAGCGCAGTTGCCACCTTGCTGCCGCAAATTATTCCTGCCAATTTTGGTATGCATCACGGTGCTGCCAATACCTATTTTGAACCGGCGGCGGTAATTACTACTTTGGCACTTTTTGGCCAGGTGCTGGAGCTCAAGGCACGTAAACAGACAGGAGCTGCCATTAGCGAACTGGTCAAAATCACGCCGCAAACTGCGCACTTTATCAAACTAGATGAAAAAGAAATTGACATACCGGCACACAAATTAGAAAGAGGCGATCGCTTAAGAGTGCGGCCGGGTGAAAGTATTCCCGCCGACGGAGTGGTTCTCAGTGGACAATCTGACGTGAATGAGTCGATGCTCACCGGTGAATCACAGCTGAATCTGAAACAAAGCGGCGATACTGTCATTGGTGGCACCATCAACCAGAACGGCAGCCTGGTAATGCGTGCTGCAAAAGTAGGAAAAGACACAGTGATCGCCAACATTATCAAACTAGTGGCACAGGCTCAGCGCAGCCGCGCGCCTGTACAGCAACAAGTAGATAAAATCGCCGCCTATTTCGTGCCGGCAGTGATGATCATTGCCGCGGCTACTTTCATTATCTGGGCAATGTATGGTCCACAGCCAAGCTTCGCTTACGCCCTCCTGAACGCCATCGCCGTACTTATAATCGCTTGCCCCTGTGCACTTGGCCTGGCAACACCGATGTCGATTATGGTGGCAATCGGGCGCGGCGCAAAATCTGGAATTTTAGTGCGCGACGCGCAATCGCTGGCGGCGCTTGCCCAAATTAAAATTTTAGTGATTGATAAAACCGGCACGCTGACTGAAGGAAGGCCTGTAGTATCAGCAGTCGAGACTTCACCTGAATTTACCGCCGACCAACTTTTGCAACTTTGCGCTTCGGCCGAAGCGGCCAGCGAACATCCGATTGCTCGCGCCGTGGTACAAGCGGCCGCTGCAAAAGCGCTAGCATTAAGCCCTGCCACTGATTTTACTGCCACGCCGGGAGCGGGAGTCAGAGCCACTATCGACGGCAAAATAATTGAGATTGGCCATTTCCGTGCGCCAGATCACACAGTTGCCAGTGAACAACAAAAGCACTGGCAAGACCGCATTGAATTTTTCAGCCGCCAGGGCATGACACCAGTAATGGTGCAAATTGACAATCTTCCAGTCGGCCTCATTGCTGTCAGCGACAAAATCAAAGCCAATGCAAAAGCGGCTCTGGCAGCCCTGCAAGGCCAGTCAGTGAAAGTGCACATGCTCACAGGAGACAATGCACAAACGGCCGCTCACGTAGCCAGAGAGCTTGGCATTAGCGACTATAGCGCCCAGGTTACACCAGCACAAAAACATGACTATATAGCCAAACTTCTGCAAGACGGGCAGCTGGTTGCCATGGCCGGTGACGGCATCAACGACGCTCCAGCACTATCGAAAGCCACTGTAGGCATAGCCATGGCCACAGGCACGAGCATTGCCATGGACGCCGCCGGAATCGTTTTGCTCAACGGCGATCTCTCCGGTATCGTCAGAGCGCGTCGGTTGAGCGAAGCCATGTCAACCAACATCAAGCAAAACTTATGGCTCGCTTTCGGCTACAACGCCCTGGCCATCCCCATTGCCGCCGGGGTGCTCTACCCGGCTTTTGGCTTACTTTTAAACCCCATGGTAGCGAGCCTGGCTATGGCACTGAGTTCGGTGTCGGTAATCACCAACGCTTTAAGATTGCGCCGGCTTAAGCTCTAGCCTAAACAACGGCGGTGGGCAAAAGCGCTTTCATCATTTGCAAGCCGGTCTCACCCAACTCTTTTAAACGCTCTTTGACTTTCTCGCTGGACAAGCCTTCGGCCGAGAAGCTGCTGCCTTCGGAATAGACAAATCGTGGTATCACCAGGCAACGGAAATCGAGCATCAATGAATTGGCGATGCCCATTACCGACATGTAGCTCGAATGCCCGCCGGCAGCGCAAACAAAGCCGACGATTTTCCCTTCCCAGGCTTTTCCTGTGAGTTCAATCAAATTTTTCAGGGCCGCCGAGCACGAATAATTGTAGACAGGAAATGCAACCAGAATACAGTCGGCTTCTTTTACTTTGGCCTGCACCTTGGCGACCAGCGGATGGGAGTAACAAGCTCCGGCATCACAAATGGGCAAATCATAATCTCGCAAATCAAGAAACTCTTTGTCGGCATTGTCAGGCAATTGCTGAAAAACTTCGCTGGCCATCATGCGGCTGCGGCTGGCCGGGTTTAGGCTGGCACTGATTACTAGAATTTTGTTCGACATCGGTTCTCCTGCACGTACAGCAGTGCATATTATAGTTTACATTCCCACCAGTGGTAATTTACATTTTTTGAAACGCTGATAAGGAATTTCGCCATTGAGCAAAACGCCGCCATAGTGAATGCTGGCAGCGCTCTTTGAGCCGACGCAAACAGCTTCTTTAGAGCGAATAATAATTGAGCCCCGTTGCGAAATCAAAAATTCGCCATAGTAACTGTCAGCAAGATCAATAGCCAAACGATCGCACACTTGTTTGTTGTGCACGACTTTGCCTATCAGTCGCGCTTCGCCGAATGGCTCCAGCACAGGGGCTACGGAAGGGGCTTTAAGGGAGGATTTGATCAATGCCAGCGGGCCGCGGTGGCCAAGCTTTTGTATAGCAGCCTCATATGCCTGTTTCGCCTTGATATCTTCCATACTTGTGAGCGTTTCTTTGCCTTTAAAAAAGCCACTGATCTTTTCTATAAAATTTAGCTGGCTGTCACAATAGCCCGACTGGTAGCCGGAAGTATTGATTTCATAAAATTCAAAGCGAAAAAAATTCGGCTGCTCAAAATAAGTGTAGAAGCGCACGATTTTTGCTTGTTCGCTGGGCTCACCAATTTTCTCGCGCATTTTAATAACGCCATAATCTTGGTAGGTTTTCAAATTAGCGTAGCGCTCGCAAACGCTGATGATTATTTCGCGCCCGGTTTTGGCCATACAAGTAACAATCTCAGAGTCTCAAAAATCTCTAACCATCATAGCAACCATATCAACTAAAAAATTCTTGCAGCAAAGCGGGAATTTCACCAGCATCGACGTATGGTCGCACCTGAACCAGAGAGCAACCGGCAATCATGGAGGATAGTTTGCTTCTAGCGGACGGCCGGTAAAGGCAAAGCACTGGTTTTTTCATGGTTGTAGCCAGGCCAATTTCATAACCGACGCCGAGGCTGGGCGTGGTCACTTCTGCTACCACACAATCACTCTCCGTTAGCCAGGCGACATCGCGGCGGTGCACTTCATGGTCGCTCAGATTTTCGCCGGCGGCCAGAAGATCCGGGCTGCCGATAATTTCAGTAGCCACCGAGCCATATTGCTTCAGTGCATCCACGATTTTTTCGTAAATGGGCTGATCGTCGCGACCAGCAGAAATTGAGGCGGCGAAATAAATTTTTTGCATCAAATTAGACCTCAATCTACACTCAATCTTCCGCCAGCAATCTGCTCTTTCAAATAAGGTGAAAGTTGATTAAACGTAGGCCCGGGACTGACTTTTAAGTGTTCAATGCGAGACTCTCTTAGTAAGCGTTCTGCAGCACTTTTAGAAATTTTCGTGCTGGTCAAATCGAGAACCTTAAGCTTTTTCATTTGCATGAAAATTGGTACGGCACTATCTGTGAGACCATTTATGCGCAGTGACAAATTGTCCAAATGCGGCAGCGTTGCCAGCGCCTTCAGACCGGCATTGCTGATATCGGAAGCCTCAAGTGTTACAGTTTTTAGCTGCGTACACTTGCCCAATTTTGCAGCCAGAACATCGCTGTGCGTGACGTGAGGTTTACCATATTTATTCCAGTCGCGCATCCCCAAAAATCGAACATCGCTCAACCAGTCGGCAGATAGATCACCAACATAGCGCCCATCTACGCATATATCGGCAACACACAGTGAAGTTAATCCAGTGGCAGAGTCAAGATTTTTTAAGGCTTTATTAGTAAGGAAAGTACAACCGACTAATTTTAAATTGCGCAAGCCAGATATTTTGACCAACGCGGCCAGGCCGGCATCATCAATGTCACCCCACCTTACTTGCACATCGGCAACATTTAAGGGCTGCAATAACGCCAAATTTTCTGCGTTCAGACCCGCGTTGCTATCAAATTCGAATGATTTCAAATGTCTGCCGGCCCTGCCTATTTCTTCAAAATCTTTGTGCTTGAATGTCACACCTTGAAGAAACTTAAAACTACCCCTGCCTTTTTTCATTTCAACGGCAATAAGATTGTGACGCACATTGTCGCTGGGATTAAGAGCGGTGTCAATAAAACCAAGCTCGCTGGGTGCCTCATTTAAAACTAAATTTTGTCTATCAACATCACTAACAACGATTGCGGGAGCCACCTCTGCCAGCGCAGGCTTAGGTTTGTGTAGATAGAAAAAAGTGCCGGCGGCGCCGCCTACCAGTAAGACCAAAACGCCACCAAGCAGTGCTACTTTGCGCCAGTTCAGCACACCTTTATCAGCTGCGCTTTTATCAATTTTTACTGTAGCGGTTAATCGTCCACCTTTGCGTTCTAATTTAGCAGCCAGACTCTTCAACTCAGCCAGACCAGCCCTGTTATTTTCGATGATGCCCTTTAAAAGTCTCACCAGCTGCTCGGCAGAAGCCAGCCTGTCATCACGATCTTTTGTCAGCAACAAATCAATGAGCTGCTGCAATTGAGGCGGAAATTTTCTCGCCGGATATGCTTCAGCCAGCGTCAACGGCTCAACTGAGACATGTTTGAAAATAGTCTCCATTGCCGATTCGCCTACGATCGGTTGCTTGCCTGTGAGCATTTCATAGAGCACACAACCGAGGGAATATAAATCTGACCTTTCGTCCAGGCCTTTGCCTAAGGCTTGCTCAGGGCTCATGTAGAGCGGGCTGCCAAAGATCTCTCCGGTCTTGGTCAGATCGGCGCGGGCGCCGGGATCGTCCATGAAAAATAGTTTGGCAATACCAAAGTCAAAAACTTTTACCAGTGGCCCTTCTTTGGTTTGAGTGATAAAAATGTTGCCCGGTTTTATATCGCGATGAACAGCGCCGTAGCTGTGAGCATGGGCCAAACCTGACGCCGCTTGCAAGGTTAGCGCCAGCGCTTCATCAATTTCCAGCACACCCTCTGCTTTGAGCAAGGCCGCTAAGCTTTTGCCTTCAAGATATTCGAGCACCATATACGGTTCTTGCGCATTGTTGACGCCAAAATCCATTACCGATACCAAATTGGGATGCACCAGCTTGGCCAGCAATTTACCTTCTTGCTGAAAACGCAAGAGTTCTTTTTCTGTGTAACGCTTTCCCTTGAGGGTCTTGATGGCTACGATTTTATCCAGGTACGAGTTGAGCGCTTTGTAAACCACTCCCATGCCGCCAATACCAAGCAGACCCTTGTAGACATAGTGGCCCACCAGTGTCTCATCTAGATAGGGCAGAGCAATTAGCTCATGGGTGTCTAGCGGGCAGAGCGGCTTTTCGCCGAACTTTACGGCGTAGATCTTGCCGCAGACAACACAAAGCCCATCTCGTCCGACGCGAACTTGGCTTTCAGAAATTTTTCGAGTTTTATCCTGGCCGTCATGCATTGTCTTTTTATTCCCAAGAATCACTGCTGCGACCACCCCTCGCGCAAGCATGCCACCGTCGTAACATTAAGCTACTGCCTTAGACCTTGCGTTAGCTGTCAAGAGAAGACTAGTTTCAGGTAAATATCTCTTCTCTCACCAAAAAGTAATTACAACGCCTTAAACAAACCCAGCTCTAACCTTGCCGTTCTATCCAGTGCCTAGCGCATTGTCTAAGAGCACGAGGCAGTCGCTTTCGACTTCTTGAATCAATCACGAACGACGTCACTAAGACTGTAAATCGGCTGCACAAGCGCCATTTCAGTCTGTGACTTGCCAATTCGTTTCTTTAACCCGCGCCGGCAGAGTGAGAGCAATTTTTTTGCTTTCTCTTTTGCTTGCGCAAAACGGTCCACATGGGCCTGGAGACCTTTTATGACAAACGTAAAACACGAAACCGGCAGCTTGGTTGTGCGGAACAGTCCCGTTCCCGTTCGCAAGTATGCCTTCTGTCCTGACTTCGTATTTGGTGCTTCGACTTCTGCGTACCAGATCGAAGGCTCCACAGGCAGAGAACACGGCTGCGGCCCCTCCATCTGGGAGCCCTACTTCGCACAGCGGCCGCATCTGCAAAGCGGTGCCATCGCCTGCGACCACTACGGTCGTATGGAAGAAGATGTGCGAATGATGAAGCAACTGGGCCTCAAGGCCTATCGCTTCTCGATTTCCTGGCCTCGCGTCATCCCGCTCGGCAGAGGCGCCATCAACGAGCAGGGTCTGGGTTTCTACGACCGCCTCGTAGACGCCTTGCTTCGCAACGGCATCGAGCCATACGTCACCCTCTATCACTGGGATCTGCCCCAGGCTCTCGAGGATAACGGTGGTTGGTTGAACCGTGACACAGCGGTTGCATTTGCCGAATTCTCAGCGGTGATAGCTCATCGGTTGGGCGATCGCGTCAAGTATTTCGGCACTCTCAACGAACCTGAAGTGATCGTCGCCGGCTACACCGGTGATGGCCTGGCACCGGGTTACAGCAACCCCGCCTTGCGCGTCAAAGTGGCTCACCACCTGATGTTGGCTCACGGTTTGTCGGTACAGACCTTGCGCGCCATCAGCAAAGACTTCAAGGTCGGCGTGACACTGAATCTGGTGCCGGCCGAACCAAGCAATGCTTCCAATCCCGGCAGTGTTGCTGGTGCAAGAACGCACTGGTTGAAGAACTACGCGCTCTACCTGGAAGCGATTTTCAAGGCTCGCTATCCGGAAGTTGTCCTGGCTGAAGCTGCCGCCACTGGGGCAGAAATTCGCACCGGCGACATGGAGGTAATCTCTCAGCCCATCGACTACCTGGGCGTCAACTGGTATCTCCGCCATGTGGTCGACGAGAACGGCCGCATCATCGACAACCTTCCTGGCGCGCTGACCACCCAGATGGGTTGGGAAATGCAGGCGCCGGCGCTCACCCGCATGCTCGTGCAGATGAATGGCGAGTACAACCTGCCGCCAATTTACATCACCGAGAACGGTGCTGCCCTCGACGACGAAATCGAAGGCGGTCGCATTCAGGATGTCGGTCGCATGACTTACATTCACGAGCACCTCAACGCACTCGAAAGTGCAACCGCAGCTGGGGTCAACATCGCCGGCTATTTCGCCTGGAGTCTGATGGACAACCTCGAGTGGTCCCTCGGGTTTGAGAAGACTTTCGGCATCGTCCACGTCGACCGCAACACGCTGAAGAGAACCGTCAAGGACAGCGGTATCTGGTACAGAGACATGATCAAAAGCAACACAGCCGGAAGTTTTCGGACCTTGTGTCAGTCACTGTTCTCCAAGTTCCGTACGTCGAAAGCCGCACCGGCAGCCGTGGAAGTGATCGCAACAGCGGCTCACTTTCCTACGGTTTCTCCTGACCACACCCACGCACTGGCGCTGCTCGAAAACGCCATGCGCTTCCTCGCCCCCGACAGCGGCACCATCGACCCCAAGTCGGGATATCCCTACGAAGGCTGGAACTGGAATGCGAACGTCGCTCCAGGCGTCAATTTTCGGACGTTCACCCAGCTGACTGCGATCGGCAAGTACATGGAGGTTCTGGCTGACGTTGTTGCTGGTCAGGCCGACTCAGTCGACCTTTCTCGCCAGCGCGCACTCAAGGCTCTCTCTCTGGCCGTTCGCACTTTGCGCTGCGACCAGCGCGACGATCAGTTGGCCGCCAAAGGCTTGCTGGTCAACTTCATGGGCCTCGACAACGGCAAGCGGCTTGGTCACCTTACCTCTGACGTGAAGAAGGCGACCTTCGTCCTCGCCTTCGGTGAAGAGAAAGGCGCCGCTCTCTGGACCGCTCTTCAGCTCAAGGGTTGGCTTAAGGCTGAAGCCGACTCAACCGACGCCATCGTCATGCGCGGTGAAAAGTACGGCTGGAACTTCTTCGACGGCGAACTCTCCGAGTTTGCTCAAGAAGATACGCGGCGTAAAGTCATGGCTATCCTTGACCAGCGCATCGTGCTCATCTGCTTCGGTGACAACGCCAACCTGACCACGTCGGTGGCACACACCATCGGCGCGCTTTTGACGCCGTCAATCGCAGACAGGCCTGAGGTAGCCAGAATTCGCGGCGAGCTCGAGGCGTTTCTCAATCTGCAGAAAGAGGGGTATCAGCATCTGTATGACCCCAAGGCGGGTCTGTTCTACTTCGGCTGGGACGCAACCAGAGACCGTTTGATCGGTTGGTCGGACGCTCAGGGTAACTTCCAGGCCGGCTACATGGACTACTTCGTCAACGAGTTTCGGGCACCAGCGGTAGTTGTCGCTGCTCTGTTCGGGCTGCCGGTTAACGCCGTCGGCAACCTCGGTTTCAAGATGAAGGCTTACACGAAGCAAGACGGAGAGCAGGTCTATGCTCTGGCACCATGGGACGGCTCGGCGTTTCAGTCTCTCGGACTGGGGCTCGCAGGGCAAGACATGGAAAGCCCGAGCTGGAGACAGCTGCTCAAGAACGCAGTGGCAATTCATTGCGATTTCTCCAGCCGGCGTAAGCTGCCTGGTTTCCTTTCGGAGAGCTACACAGGCGACGGCATGCAGTACACGGGCGCAGTCGGAATTCCCGACATTGCCTGCATGACCGAAGACCGCATCACCCATGCGGCGTCGCTCTACTGCCTCGGTGTTGCCTACTCGGTTTCGCCGGTGGAAGTGGAGAATTTCCTCGCCGCAAACTGGACGGCAATTTCGGCGCTATTCACCGGTCATGGCCCCTGGGAAGGTCACAACCTGACCACGAACAAGACCATCGACTTCCAGACAACCGCACACACGCTTTCACTGGCGGTGGGAATCCTGGCAACAGGTCCTGCCAACATGAAGCGCTACGCTGACTACGCCGGCGTCTCCGCCGGTCTGTCGGACCACCTCAAAGCTGGTACGGGTCACAACTTTTTGTCAGGCGACAGTCAGGTTTTCGCCTGGACTGCCAAAGATGCTGAGCTGTCATCCGTCCGCGACGGTGGCTCGTTCAGTGTCAATGGTGACAAGATTCAAACTCTCGGAGTGGCGTTCGTGACGAACGACGCGACGGGAGCGGATCTGTCAGGGTGCAAGCTGCGTCTAAGCTACCGCTCCACTGGGGCGATGGTCGGCGCGGTGATCGCTCTCAAGCCTGTCGGGATTGCCACCAAAATTCCGAAGGAAATCGTTGTGCAATTCGCAGCCACCAATGGTGCGGATGGCTTCATCGAAGTGCCGCTTCCTGCCATGGTCGGTCTCGCCATGATCAAAGAAGTGGTGCTCACCCACACAACCGCCGAGCCGTCGGCAGTTGGCCTCACCATCACCGGTCTCGATTTCGTGCCGGTGGTGTGAATTAAGTAAGCAGTAGTTCTGGTCCAGGTAACTTAGTCAGGGGTAAAACCCTGGCTTTGTTACCTGGATTTTTTGCCCTGGTCTATGATTTTATATAGTTGTCCAATGATTTTTCAAAATGGCAAAAGTATTAATCAAAAGAGATGTCTGGAAGGTATACGCGGGTTTCTTGTTAACATTCCAGAGCCCCGAGTCTAGGAGTCGACGATGCCAACTACGGATTCACTTGTAAAACCTGCACCGGTGCCCAACATGAGCTATGAGGTCAAGAACCAGCACCTGCTCGACTGGGTTGCCTCTGCTGCCGCACTAACGCAGCCAGACCACATTTACTGGTGCGATGGTAGCCAAGAAGAATACGACCGACTGTGCGCAGAAATGGTCGCCGCCGGCACATTTATCAAGCTCAACGAGAAAAAGCGCCCCGGCAGTTATCTCGCCCGTTCTGAAGCATCAGATGTCGCCCGCGTTGAAGACCGCACTTTCGTCTGCACCACAATCAAAGAAGACTGCGGCCCTAATAACAACTGGATGGAACCCGAGACCGCCAGAATAATTCTCAAAGACTTTTTCAAAGGCTCCATGCGTGGCCGCACCATGTACGTCATTCCGTTCAGCATGGGCCCGCTGGGCTCACCGCTTTCGCAAATCGGCGTCGAAATTACAGACTCGCCATACGTTGCCGTCAACATGAAACTGATGACCCGCATGGGCAAAACAGTAATTGGAGTGCTCGGCGAATTCGGCACTTACGTTCCATGTTTCCACAGCGTCGGTCACCCACTTTCTCCCGGTGAGAAAGACGTTCCATGGCCATCAGATCCTGAACACAAATACATCTGCCATTTCCCTGAGACAAGAGAAATCTGGTCATACGGTTCCGGCTATGGCGGTAATGCTTTACTGGGCAAAAAGTGTCTGGCACTGAGAATTGCGTCGAACATCGGCAAAACCGATGGCTGGCTGGCCGAGCACATGCTAATCATGGGCGTACAATCTCCTCAAGGTGAAAAATCATACGTTGCAGCGGCTTTCCCAAGCGCCTGCGGCAAGACCAATTTCGCCATGCTCATTCCACCTAAATCATTTGACGGTTGGAAAGTCACCACAGTTGGTGACGACATTGCCTGGATTAGACCAGGCAAAGACGGCCGCCTTTACGCCATCAACCCTGAAGCGGGTTACTTTGGTGTAGCTCCTGGAACTTCAGCGAAAACCAATGCTAATGCCATTGCAACACTAGAGAAGAATTGCATTTTCACCAACGTGGCACTCACTCCAGATGGTGATGTCTGGTGGGAAGGTTTGACAGACGAACCTCCAGCCGAACTGACTGACTGGCAGGGCAGAAAATGGACACCTGATTGTGGACGCAAAGCCGCCCATCCAAATAGCCGTTTCACAGTTTCCGCTACCCAATGCCCGTCACTTGATGATCAATGGGACAATCAAGAAGGCGTGCCTGTAAGTGCATTCGTCTTCGGTGGCAGGCGCGCATCAGTGATACCACTGGTAGTGCAAGCTTTCAACTGGGCCTTTGGTGTTTACATGGCAGCTACTCTTGGTTCTGAAACCACAGCAGCTGCTGCTGGAAAAGTTGGCGAAGTGCGCCGCGACCCGATGGCTATGCTGCCGTTCTGCGGCTATCACATGGGTGATTATTTCGATCACTGGTTGCAAATCGGGCATAAAGTGGAAAATCCACCACGAATGTTCTGCGTTAACTGGTTCCGCACTGATAGCGATGGCAAAATGATCTGGCCAGGATTTGGCGAGAACATGCGCGTACTCAAATGGATCGCGGGTCGCGTACAAGGCACAGCCGGCTCGGCACACACTGTGCTTGGCTGGATGCCACGTTACAAAGACATCGACTGGACAGGTCTTGAAAGTGTCACACAAGAGCAGTTTGATGAGCTGATGAAAATTGATACCGCTCTATGGCAGAAAGAACTTGAATCACATGGTGAATTTTTCGCCAAGATGAAAAATCGTATGCCTGAAGAGTTAGTGTTGATCAAACAAATGCTGACTTTGAGTCTGGCCCGACTTTAGGCCTGACAGAGACGCCGCAGCAGGTTCTACTCAACAAATTCGGGAGGATTTTGTGCATTTTGACATTCTGCAAATCTTGGTCATAAGCACGGTGATTGTGACCGTCATGGCCTTACTGCTTTTTCCGAAAATTGGTCTGAAATTCAAGAAACTACCATTTGTATTTGCGCCTTTATACGGTGCACTGAGTATGGTGATCTTTTATGCCGGCTTTGTGCTTGGCCTTTCGTTGTTGATGGGCATGTTCTGGGCTGCCCTTGGTGGTGGCCAATTCGATAGCTCCACCGTTATCAGTACATCTTTTTTTACCATCGCCGCTGGCGGTGTCTTGGCCAACTTTCTTGTCTTAAAAGCATTGGCCACGCTCACACCTGAATTGTTTGAAGCACGTTCCACTGTTTCCATGATAGGCGCATCAATACTTGTTCTCGCCGTACATGGCGGTTGTTTATCTCTATTAGGAGTGGTCAATCCAATCGGTCCGAAAAAACCCAGGCCCCTTTTTGGCTACATAGACAAAACTGGCAAATTCGTTATTCCGCCGACATTTGGAGATGCCGAAAAATTTCACGACGGCAAGGCGACAGTATGGCCTGAAGACGCACAGACTGATTTTATCGGCGACCTTCTGGCTCTGAACTCCTACCCGGTTATTGACAAAAGCGGCAAAGTGATAGAAAGCGTCGACGAGAAGAAGCACCTTGCCGTGCGCGAGAAATACAAATTGGACGCCCCTGAAGACTACCTGGAAGACCAAGAAGGTCGGTCGACCTTCGGTGTTATGGCAAAAGAAAGCGGATTTCAAACATACAGCGGTATGCGTTCAGACGTGAGCAAAAATCTGTTCGAAGGGGTCAAAGTAAAACTGGTTCAATACATTTACTACATCTACGTTGACAAAAACGACAAGCCACTCACCGGCACCAAATATCGTGGCGCTCTCAGATATTCAGAAGGACTGGCGGCAGTGTGCAAAAAGTTCTGGGGCTACATTGATAAACAAGGCAATTATGTGATCAAACCGCGCTTTGCCATGGCATCACCGTTCAAAGATGGTTTGGCTTGTGTTGCACTCTGGTACAGGGGCCCTGGCAGCCTTGAACGCGACGAGTTAAACTTACACTGTTTGCGCTACGGATACATCGACAAAACAGGCAGGTTCGTCATTCCACCCATCTTTACGCATGCCTATTCTTTTTCAGAAGGTCTGGCGGCGGCGCAGATAGATACGGCGAATCCCCCAGACATGGCTCATCCTGAGCAAATTTTTGAACATGGAGTTGGTGGCAAAAGCGACTACGTAGACCCATATTAGACACGTGGGTAGCAAAAAAATCTGTTCTACACCGCTACCTGAGAACATTTCTTTTAAATCAAACCAATAGACCAGTCTACTAACTAAATTCGAAAAAAAGTGGCCAGCCAGCTGTTGAGCACAAAGCTCACCAGTGGCCGGCCGTAGACAGTCGTGGGCATGGCCCCGCCGGTGGTGTTTAACAGGTATCCTTGCCGTGACCATCGGAGGGAATTCGGACGCGCCTAGCGACTGAAGGAAGAGCCCACGAATGGCAGCACCACAGCGAAAGCTACGATGGGCCACCAGGGCATGGAGAGTGCGCAGACGAACAATACAAATGAAAGGGCTGCGACTGAAGTGATGATGCTGAACAACAAATGAATCTCCTTGTCTGAACAGAGCCATCTGCTAGTTAGGCTCTGGCTAAAAAAGACTAATACCTAGGCATATGGCGATAATCACCAAGCCTTTATTTGCAGCGATTTTGACTTGCTAACGGCACCAATAGCTACGCACCAGCGGCACCACCACAGAGTGAATCAGCCCCAATACGGCTGCTCGCGGCAGCGGCTGCTCGGGCGATAGATCTCCTTGCTCCTGATGCGCTCGACCAATGCCTGATGGCCCCGGCCTACTGCACCAGAGACATCCTGGGAATGGTTGTCGCGATAGCCGATCAAGAGATCGCACTCGCGGATGTACTTCTGGTTTTCTTTGAGACGACGTGCGGCAAACAGGCACAGGTTCTGGGCCCGGCGCCGCATCTTCTCGTCGTCGATGGCGGCAGCTTCGGTGACAGCCTCAGGCAGCAACTCGGCGACTTTGACGAACAACGCATGGCACCTGTCGACCAGGTCGCGATGCGCGCGCCAGTTGCGCCCATGGATGCGCAGCTTCGTGTCGCGCTCATGCTCGATGCGCTGCATGACCGGCACGTCAGGCATTGCCGCAAGCAGAGATTCCGACAGTTGCGAGTCGTTAAACGCGTGTAGGCCGTTAAGATGAAAGGTCCGGCATGAGGTGCTGGTGTGGTAGCAGAACACCCGCTCGAACTCTTCTCGAGCAGTGACCAGCGCACAACACTTCAAGTACTCTGCCGGTAGCTCAGTTGACGAGACCTTCTCCACACGCGCTTCGCCCAGAATGTCTGCGCTGTATTTGTCGCGGGAGGCGCACCTGGCGTTGAAGATCCAGTTCTGACCGGCGACTTCGGCAGCCAGAGCGTCAAAGACTTTCTGGAAGCCTACCTCAGCGTACTTCTGCGTAGCACGGCTGTATTGGTGTTGCGTCGCCTCGACGACGGCTAAATCGCACTGGTCGATGAGGGCGGCCACCGCCTCGCAGTTGAGGCAGAGGTCAACGTCGACGTATGGAGGCACCCCATAAACTTTGTAAATCGGCTCCTCCTTGGAAATCGCCACAGCCTCGAGCTGAGCGACGAGGGTGGGCCGAATGCTCTCCCATGCCCCGGCGTGCTGGAGGTAGTGTAAGCGCGTGGAGATGAAGTCCGTCTGCCGGTCGAGAACAGCCAGCGCAGCCGCCTTGATGGCATTGGCCCTGTCCTTCTCCGGCTTGTTCACAGCCTCACGTACGATAGTGGCGCATGCCGTAACGTCGGGCGAATTGACTCCCGCGAACTGATTGCTCGCGCAGACAAGCGAGAATGCAATCTTCTGTGCCGCCAGGTAGGTTGCTCTCAAGGCGGTCTCTTCCGGCGAAAGCTCGAGCTGCGAGTTCACCCTTCGTTCGATCCAATGTGTGTTGTACATTTCTGTTTCCTTTCCTTTCCTTTCCTTTCTTTCTTTCTTTCTTGCCATTCAACATTTCACAAGCAATTAGTTAGCGTCGTAGCCACCGACGAAGGCAATGCCGTCGGCGCCAACCATAGCGCCGGGGGCTTTGATATTGTCGGAGGGAACCGAATAACCGCGACGCACAACGGGCGTCGACGGCAGGAGCCTGGCGGCTTTGGCGGCAGCGTTGGCAGCAACGATCGGGGCAATCTGTTTTGAGATACTGGCTGAGATGTCGGTACGAGCGTTCATGTTCATTGTTTCCCTTTCTTTGTTTTGATGGTTGTTAACGGTCAACTGAGTAGGGGCATAGGTTCCCTAGCTGCGCTGAAAGACGGCATTGAAGTTCTGAGGTAGACAGGCGAATTGCGATTTGGCAGCTGCTTCGACAAAAATGGCCAATCTCGATTCGTCTGGCACCACTTTGGCGTCGATGCCCTGCGCCTTAACATACAACGCCAGACGCGCGCCGCATTCTCGCACCAGGCGCTGCCTGAGAGCCACTTTCCAGGTCTGGCAAAAACGCGCAAAGCTGTAGCCGACTTGGTGAGTCTCGACAACAAACTCACCATTCTCATCGGCCGTTACGGCGAACTGTATGAGGCGGAACGGTTCTCCATCGCTGCGTTCAAATTGGCCGAAGTGTCCCATGGGCGAACCAATGCTCAATGGCAGGCTGACGATTGCCTCTGCATCAGCACTGCATACGGTAAAATTAGCAACCGTCGACTTGGTGTCAAATTCATACGAGCCACCGCGCGCAGTGCCCCGCAACTTCTCTTCGAGGCAGGCCTTGGCTCGCTGCACGATGGTAAAGGCGTCGGCAGAATTGCCTGCTTCGACTAACGAAAAATATGTTGCTGCAAACATGTTCGTGATCTCCTTGATCTGGTTCTTGATCTGTTCTTGAATGAGCAAGGCTACTGGCGACAACGCTTGAGATGATCGCCGCCCGCCGTAATCACACTCGTTAATGGCATTAGCTGCCGAGCAATTTCGGTAATACCAGACCGGCCCCTTGGCGCCCTTTCTTGAAACTTTGTTGGCGCCGTTTGGCAATTTCTTCACGGAAGTCTTTGCCCGGAAGATAGATTTCGCCTGCAGTAGAAAGCAGCTCCTTGGCACGCGACAAGGCTCTTCCGATTTTATCTGCTTGCCCGAGCCGACTGAGCAGCCCCTGGCCTTCATTCATCGAGAAGTTTGAGGTGCAAATCACCAGGGGCCGGCGGTCGTAGCACCTAGTAAAGAAGTGCATCAGCGCCTTGAGGTCGGTGGCCGGATGCATAGCATCAACACTCTGCAGATCACTGAAGAGGTCGTCGATCAAGATGATCGGCAAGTTGTCGTAACGCGCAGCCGCGGTCATATTGTCATGGCAGAAGTTACTGCGCGACAAATAGATACGCTTCTCGAGTTCTGGTGCCTGCTTGAGCACTCGATTGACAAAAGCTTCCAGCAGGTGGGTTTTGCCCTGGCCCACTTCCGACCAGAGAAAGATAATCTGGCCGAATGGAAAGGGATACTCGTCGTTGACGATCGTATTAGCTGATCCGATAATCTGATCAGCTAATTCAGTCATCGTGTCGACGATGTCTTGTTGACCCTGATGATAAACTTCGAAGGCGTCGAAGGTCGAACCTGGCCTCCGTTGAACGATTTGATTTCCGTATGACATTTTTATGATCCTTCCTTAAGATCTACTCAAAACTTATTTGGCTGCATGAGCTTTTCGCCACGCAGCAATAGCGGGTAGTTGGGTTTCTAAATAGGAGTACGGGTCAGATGCCCTGTAGCTCCATGCCAGGGCGCCAACGTAGTGGTTGCGTCTCATTAGTTCTAGATACTGGTCAGTGCTGACCGTAGTGCTGTATGTAGGAAATTCCCCAAGAAGAATTGGCAGGCTGTGACCAAGAGCCTCTGCCGGTGTATCAAGAGGATTTTTAGCCTCAAGATTGGGATAAGAATGAAACTGCAAGAAATCCAGCGCACAGTCATCCCAATTGTCGAGGCCAGCGCGAGAGGCACTACCTACGGTGACTGATTGCTTTGCATGCGCCTTGATGAAAATTGCAGTTCTTCGCACAAAGACTTGCATCTTGAGCCCGGAGATCTTACTGGTTTCCCAATGAGGATATCTGGTCATAACATGCTCGGGCTCATTGATGATTTCCCAAGCGGCTACATCTGGGCTATTGCCAAAAGCTTGCAAGATTGGAGCCAGCACATTGTTGTGCAATGAGAGAATGAAGTCAGGACGTTCAATGATTTTTCGGTGCCCTCCGATTCGTTGTCCAGCAAACCAGGTTGGTGCCTGGGCGAAGTTGAAGTCGAGGAGCACAAAAATGATTCGAATGTTGTGCTTGTGAGCAATGGCCAGAGCAGCAGCCATGTCGTCGATAACAAAAGAATCAAGCTCAGCGATTGAGCCATCTTTGGCGAATTTGAGCCCTCCCCGACCGTCGCAAAATACAAACCAGCGCACCACTGTCATGCCAATGCTTGAAAGAAAAGCGAAGTCGCTGTCTACTTCTTGCATAGCCTCTGGTGTACTGACACCGACATGGTTACCCCAGACATTGGCACCGAAATCACCGCCATAATTGCGCCAGGGATAATTGACGCCGACAGCAAACTGGCTGGTAGCCTTGAACAGCGGTGGTGCCACTCTAGGTGCAGTTAGCTTTTGGGCCAACCAGCAAACAGTGGCGATAAGAAAAATAGTGAGGACCAACACTGCCAAACGCAGCGCGATCCGCTTTGACATTTTCATGTTGGTCCCTCCTTCTTTGCCTTAAAGTTGTGGCGCGGTTACGCCTTAATCGGAGACAGCTTCAGCGCTTCGCCGGGGAATAAGATTTGCTGCAGCTCCTGCAAGCGGCCTTGGCGTGTCAGTTCTTCGTCGACCGTGATCAGGTCAGGGTAACAAAAAGAATTCAGAAATCAATCGTTCGTACTCATCGAGCAGTTCTGGGGTTGCCCCTGGCTGACAGAGAGCATTCTGCCTCGTGGCTTTGTCCATTGGTGCCATACTAGCCCCGCAAGCACTTGCGAATCTTGTCGGCGACAGTACCGACGATGTTCTCTTTATCCATGGAGCCGGCAACGAGCAGCAAAGCGTGGGTTTCCGATTTCTCAGGTTTCATCTCCGGCAGGAGCTTCTCAATGCGCGCGCAACCTACAGCGCACTGGCGAACGACATTTCCCAGAGGGAAGCTGCCGATCAGCCAGGCGATTACATCGATTTCGAAATCGCTGGCCGTTGCTTCGGCATTCTTCAAAGCTTCAATCAAATTGTCTCTCATCATCGTCTTTCCTTTTCTGTTATTGGCGGCAATAGCCGCCTGGGTTGTTGGTTTGGTGTTCTAGGCCGCAGCCTGACAAGCAGCCAATTTGGTCTGATCGCCACCTGATGCTGCCTAAAGGCAGATCTTCTTGCGACAATCTGCTGGAACACTCTGGAGCTACAGTTCTCTTTTATTACCGCAACTACTTCTTGCAAACGTCGGCGAACGGCAATGGGCTCGATCCGTTACTTACTTCCGGCATCTTGCCGTCCCAGCCCTGGTGCACCATGTAGCAGAGTAAGCCTGGGTTTTGGCGCAGAGCCGCAGCCTTGGCAATAACACCTGCCGTTTCAGCGTCGGCGCCAGCACGAATCTGATAAGCCGTCGCCTGGGCCTCGCGAATCTTAGCGGCCTTGGCTGCTTTCGCATCGGTGAGCGCCTGGTCCCGCTGATTCTCAAATGTGCCGATCGATTGTTCGGTGGTGGTTTGCGCGCTGGTGGCCGCTTTGAACTCCGCCGAAAACTCCACTTGAGGAAAGAGTACTGTTGCCACGTCGATTTGATTGGGCAAGCCCCGAAGTTTGAGCGACCTGGTCATCCAATCAGTTGTGGCTGCGCGGCTTTCCTCAGCTATCAGAGCGGCTTTTTGCTGTAGGTCATAAGCATCGTACTTGGCCGAGATTGCCTTCTGCACCTCCAGCAAGCCAGGAATGACCAACGCTTGCTCAATCGCCGCTTCGTCGCCGAAGTAGGTATACAGCTGCAGAGTGCCGCCAGGCAAAATCGACCACTGGCTGTTGACGTCGATGGTGGCCACTTGCAGGTCATGAGTCGGGCTCTCGACTTTAGCGATGGCGGTGGTTTTGGCTTGGTTACTTACCTCCAAGACCTCGATGAATGGGAGCTTGAAGCTCCAACCAGCTGTGCGCATGCCAGTGGGCTTGCCAAAGAACATGTCAATGCCCGTGTGGCCGCGACCGATATTGACCACGGGAATGCCGATGATGAAGAGCAAGATGTATAGAACCGGCAGGGTCCAAGCAATGCGCTTGATCAATTTGGCACCGCCAGCGGTGATCTCGATGTTTGCAATGAAATTTCTCATGATTTTCTCCTTGTTCGTTTCGTAGTTGCTCTTTACCGCTACTTGTTTTGCGTCGGAGGTGCTTGAGATTCCGCAGCGCTTACACCAGAAATAATTACCTGGGTGTTAGGCCCAAGTTGAATGCGGGGCGACTTGCCTCCGGCTTGCAGCCATTTCATGATTGCCTCATACTTGGCCACATCAGGCGCAGCAGCATTGGCCTGCCCCACTTTCTGTACTTTGTAGGCATTGGCCTCGGCAATGATTTTGGCAGCTGTGGCCTCAGCATCTGCGGTAATTTCAGTTACTTGGCCGTCTTTGTCGGCGTTGATATTGAGAATTTGAGCGTTGGCATTGGCGGTCAGAGTCTTAACATGTGATTCGGCCTTGGCTTCCAGCGTATCGCGCACAGGCTTGGAGAAGCCAAAATGGGTAATCGCTACCAAGCCAACATGCACGGCATTGCGATCCACACCCTTCTGTTCAAGCTGATCGCTAATGGCCGTTTGCAAGGCCTTCTGCACGTCAGCCACCACAGCCGGCCGTTCCCAGATCAATTTTTCCGGAGTACGCAGAGAGGTTTGACCCCGAGTAGCCTGATTGATTTGCGGATCGACAACACCCTTTATTACCGATTGGAAGTCGCCGTAGTTACGGGCCAACGATGGTATCGCCGACGGTTCGATCCAAATTTGTGGAACTACTGTCGCCGAAATCGCCTGATTATTGGAATCTGTCGGCGTCGTTTCGCGAGCATCGGCAATCGTCCAGAGCTTCATATAGATGGCCGACTGCCAGGGAAGTTTGAAATGTGGCCCGGGCATAAAGACACCATCTTGCACCGAACCGCCTGTGGCCAGGGCCGCACCGTAGCCAGCGGGTACAGAAAACATCAAGAGCGGCTGCATAATTACTTGCAGCACGAACATGGCCAAGAGAACCATGGCTGGAACCTTGAGCATGCTCCACAGACTGAAAGCTTTGGGCGCTCCGTTTGAGCCGTTTTCTGTTTTCACTGTGTCTCCTGTTGTCTGATTAGCCGAGCGGCCAGACTTGAATCTGGACGCGATGAATTTGACTGGAAAGTTCATTGTTTCTCCTGTTTTAACTGACTTCGAAGGTGCTGATTGCGGACTGTTGCTTTGTTTCGACTACTGCACTACGACTACCAACCGAGCATGGCTAAAGCCTGACGAGATCTCCGCAACAGTTTCTGCAGCGCTAGATTCTTCAATAGTGAGCAAGCAATTGTTTGAGGGTTGGCTGCGGGGCTCGTTGCTGAATGAGAAGGGGTTGTCAACACAAACCATAGCGACAAGCAGAAACCAATACCAAGGTTTTTACTATGCTTCTTTGCAAAGCTTATTTGGCTCATACACGCAGTTACTGGCCATAGAACAAGACGGCAGCCTCGGTCAGGCTCAAAATCAGCTATTTCTCTATGAAAAATTTGTTGGAGCAAGCCATCACCGGTACGGCCGCCGGCATCAAAACTGGTCGACCTCCCAATAGCATTGGGTTAACTGGGCGAAGCCGGGTGCGGGTAGACCAGCGTTGCTAGCTAGAGAAGGCTTGCACTGGCACACACACGGTTGTTAAAACTGGTCGGCAAGTTCCAATCATAATCGGTTTATCGGCATCAACAGTACTGAGAACAAGAGCCTGCTCGGCCCTGAAAGATTCTCTAATAACGATTTCATGAACAGATTCGACTTCTAGCGGTAACCATGATCGTCGTGATGTCCACGGTTGTGGTGAATCTTATTCCTTCTTCTGTTGTTCGCACGCCAGGAGCGGTTGACTCTTCGACTTCTCTGAGTCCGCACAATTGGATTGTAGACGCGCGCATGATGCCCACGAGTCTGTAGCCGCACTTCTGTGCGATCGTAAGCGCTGGCCGGCTCAATTAACCCTGTGGCCAGGGTCAGCAGTGCTGCACATACACCAATCATTTTTGCTAATCGCATCGCTGGCTCGCTGTCTTGAAATTGAGAAATTGAGAAATTGATTCCGTTGATAGGTGTATTCCACGTCAGAAATTAATTAGCTGATGAGCTAACATTGTCTATGCGAAAACGAAGTTCGAGCAAGCTAAATTTCACGCACGAGGACCAACACTGTTGAGTAAAAGACGGATCGGAATTCTGTCCACATTGCTGGTCTGGCTCTATCCGCATCCTGCTTTAGCTTCAGAAAATTTCGTCATTGAAACAAGATGGCAGCTTGCTAAAGAACATGTCGAACACTTATTTGAGATGCAAGCAGAAGACATTTCAAAGCTGTTTAGCTGCGACAGCAAATCGACCCAAGGCACATCAAATATCACGCTCGATAACTACGTTAATCTTCAAGTGCCCAGAATTGGTAGAGCTACTTGATATAGTATATCGGTTTAAAAAAGCAGGAAGAAGCTCGCCATGAGCCTCTTCCTGCTAAAACACAAATTTAAAGGCTGACTACAACCCGTGCTGGTAGAGCAGAGATGCTCACCAGGCCTTCTTCAATAACTGCAATGGCACCGTTGACCAGCACCTGCAGATTGCTATTGTCGCCGAGATTGCCTACAGAAAGCTGTAGTGCGGTTTTTGCACTGCCGTCAATCTCATAAACAACAGTGACTTTGCCGTCGGCTGCGATTTCACGCCTGGCCGAAAGCGACAGCGATCCGAAATAAGTGGGCAGGTTGCTGATTGCCACACCGAGATCAAGCCAGCTGGCTTTGATGCCGGCTCCGAGCACAAGCCCTTCTTCAGCGCCTGCGCGTTCGTAGACAAACAAGTTACGCACGCTGCGCAAAAAGTCAGAGCCCACCCAACCGTGCGGAGCGTCGCCGACAAAGCGCGCTGCCAGTGGGTCACGGTAAATAACCTCAGCCCAGTGGTTCCAGTGTCGAGGGCGCCGGTGACCCATGAAATAATCGATGGCCGAGTGAGCTTTTTCCAGCTCGCCGAGGCGCACAAAGGAGCCGACGCTACGCCACTCGTAAGGCGTGTAGGCATCCCACTCTACCAGGCCATCGCGCCGCTCCTGAAAGAATTTCCAGTAACGAGCGAAGGTGGCTTTCAGTTCTTCCGGCAATGCCGAAAGCACTCCCACTGGGTCCAGCCCGATGGTTGTAGAAGTGGGGTCGAGGTCGCCAAGGTCGGCAGCGCCAGGAATGAAATCGATGCTGTGGAAAGCCATCGAATTCTTCACCGAAGCTAGAAATTACCATGTAGATGAACTCACCATGGCTGTCGTGCTCTGGTGTTGGGTCAGAGCCGCGCTTATCGACGCAACCCGGCACCTTGCCAGTGTCGTACTGAAACGGCGCGAACCAGTCGATAAACTCACGCACTTCGGCAACAAATCCATGCTGCAACAGTGCTGCCGACGTCAGCGATCCGTCGCGAATCCAGGTGCGACGATAGCAACGCGAGCCTGGTTGAATGGCCGGGCCGTCGCGATTGACGAGAATGTAGGCTAGCTGACTCTTGATGGTATCAATCAGCTCAGGAGCCGCCGGAATTTTGATACCGACGTTATCGAGCTTCTCATGCCATTCTCGCTTGGCTGCACGCAACGCACTGTCGGCTTTTTGCAAGCCTGAGTGACGGGTGTAAGGCATGGCGATATCAAAAGTCTGCTCCTCGCCACCGTCCAGCTCAAACTCGTACATGAGCGCGCCAGAGCCATATCCGCGGCAGTCGGCCATACCACCATATTCCGGCAGCAGACCATAATTGAGATGCTCAACGATGTCACCGGTCGAAAGCGTGGTGGCACCAAAGCCATCGGTCGGGGTAAGCGTAATCACCTTCAAGTCGTTGTTCACATAGATGGTGTCATCGCAGTGAGTGAAGGCGTAAATCGGTGAGTGTCCGCCAGGCTGGTTAAGAAATTGCCAGGGCGGATTGACCTGAAATTGCCTGATGGCGAGAAACAGCTTACCTTTCTGCGGCACGAGCGAGGTGTTGCGCACGGTATAACGCGCATAGAGAGTGGCATCTTCGCGTGGGCCCACGGCGAAGGTTTTCACTTCGAGGGCAAATTTCTCGTGCTCTCTGGTGACAATGGCGATGGGCAGATAGCCATCTTCTAAACGCTGTTCGTGCTTGGCGCCGCTCCAGGTGAGAAGCTCGCCGCCACTGTGAATGAAGGGCTCAATAGAAGCAGTCTGACGACCGACTTCAAGCAAGCCTTCTTCATTGATGATTACTTCCTGCCTTCCACCACTGACGCCGACAACAGTCCAGAAAGACTGCTCGTTGTCGAAATAGCGCGAAAAAAATCCCGGCGGATGATCTCTGGCAATCCTCCGCCAGAACTCATTGGCGCTGGGCGCATAACCTAAGCCCATGAAGCGAATCTGGCGAATACCATAGCCGTTACCAGCGTTCGACCGACGCAACACAAGACGCAGTGCCTTGATGTCGCAATCGGGCAAACGCAAATATTGGCGGCCACCTAGCGCACCGATAATGGTATCAGTGTTGGTCCATTTCTCACTGGTACCGCACTTAATCTGCACCTGATAATTGCAAGCGTAATTATCGCTCCAATCAATCAAAAGTGCACTAAGTTCGCGCGGTTCAGCGAAAGTGAAGACCAGACCCTGGCGCTCTTTTAAGCCGCACAGTTGAACCGCTCATTGTTATGAGTCGGCGGAGCAGTTAGCGAGCGCTCTTAGCTCGTTTGTTAGCCTCGGCTCTTTTGTTGGCCTTGATCATGGCGCTGTACCACATGCCGCTGTCCTTGACGGTGCGCACCATGGTTTTGCGATCCACGTGGACCATGCCGAATGTTTTGGAATAACCGAGCGACCATTCCAGGTTGTCCATCAGGCTCCAGGCGAAATAGCCCCGCATGTCGACACCGCCGGCGATGGCAAGCTCGATAGCGCTGAGGTGCTCGTGAGTGTACAGCATGCGCCGATTGTCGTGCACGCCGTCGTCAGAAACGGTGTCAGCCAGCGCCGCACCGTTTTCGGTGATGTAGATGGGAGGCAGCTTGTACTCTTTGTTCATGCTCAAGAGCATGCGCGAAAGAGCCGCCGGACAGATTTCCCAGCCCATCAAAGTCTCTTCCGCACCAGGCAACTTCACCACCCGCCCCTGGCGATTGACCACAAGTCGCAGATACCAGTTGATGCCCAGATAGTCGAGAGGCTGGCTAATCAAAGCCATGTCTTCGTCGGTGATCACAGCCCCGGTAGCGGCCGCTTCATCGAGCACCACTTGCGAATACTTGCCGTGAAAAATGCCATCGAGATAAATGGCATAGTTGCGCTGCCACATCTTGCGTGCGGCAACGGTTGCAGATTTTGTAGCCGGTTCCACAGGCACCAGGTTGACGACAATGCCGACGTCGAGACGTTCCGCAGTGTCGAGCGAGCGAATGCGCTTCACCGCCAGGCCGTGTGCCACCATGAGGTTGTGGGCGACAATGACGCGCAGTTTGGGATTGCTCAAACCAGGAGCCAGACCGTCACCGATGTAACCGGCGACAATTACTTCCGGCTCGTTGAATGTGCACCACTTCTTCACCCGGTCACCAAGACGGCGCACCACTACTTCGGCGAAGTCAGCGAAATACGCGGCCACAGCCCGGCTCGTCCAACCGCCCAGCTTCTCCATGGCACTGGGGAGGTCCCAGTGATAGAGAGTGAGGTATGGCTCGATGCCGCTTTCCAGCAGCTCATCGACCAGGTCAGAGTAGAACTTGAGACCCTGCTCGTTCACCGCACCAGTGCCGTCTGGCATGATGCGCGGCCAGGAGACCGAGAAGCGATAGACCTTGTGGCCCATGCGCTTGATCATGGCCACGTCTTCCTTCATGCGATTGTAGTGATCGCATGCTACTTCGCCGTTGTCCATGTGCGGACGAGCGGCGAAATAGTCTTCCCAAATCGAGCGGCCGCGGCCGGTGGTGCCGGGATCAATAGCACCTTCGATTTGGTAGGCCGATGTGGAAGCGCCGAAAACGAAGTCTTTCGGCAGGTTGTAACGGCGCACCGGCACAGGGCTGCGCCTGGCGTTGAACTTCGGAAATACGTATGCTTGCTTGTTTTGTGCGTTCATAATGTTCTCCATATCTCGGTTAACGTTGGGGCCCGGCCTGAAACCCTGCTTGCGCAAGAGCCTTTTTCATGGCGGGGTCGCGACGCATCACCCTCCAGATCAGGCCCGAGCGATAGTTCTCGATCATGAGCACAATTGGCCCCTGGTCGATGGCGACGCGCTCTGGGTCAACCCAGCCGGAAGGCAAATGGTTATTGAAAGTCGGATTGAATGCATCGGCGAAGCCATGCATTCCGAAGAGTTCCGGACGAACCTTGAGCCAGTGCCGCATGGTGCGCAGCGACAGGCTGGGTGTGAACGGAATGGCGCTTACAGCCGCCGTGGGAGCGATGGTGCCGTCATCGAAGCCTTCCGGAGCACCGCGTTCGCGATACCAGGAAAACTTGCGTTCGACTCCGTCGATTACTTTGGTGGCGTCGCCTGGGCCGTCGCTTGCAGTCAGCCCCCAGTTCAAAGCATCGTAGCCGCGAAAGCCCTGAGGGTTCTCGACAGAATACTGATGCTGAGCCAGTGTTGCTCGCCTGCTATTTTCGAAATAGTCGATACCGAGCGAGCGATTGAGCTCATCGCGAATACCGCGAAAGTCGATAAAGCAATGTGGGTACTGGTAGCAGAAGAGCGGCTGACCAGGCATGCTCACATAAGGCTTGCCTTTGTAGTGAGCGACGATCGGTTTGGCCAGAAGCGCACTCCATGAAGCTGCAGGAGCAGCCTGAGTAGCAGAACCCATTGCCAGCAGATAAAGCAGTGGTGCTTCACTGTAACCTGAGTAAACGCTGGGGATAAGCCCACCTTCGGGGCTCCATCCGTGTCCGATCAGACCGTTGTCGCGCACCATCCAGCTCCACTCCACACGGTTGTAGAGATTGTCGCTGAGGTCGCGTATTTCGGCCTCTGCGGCAGACTTACCGAGGTAGAAATATCGCGCGAACCTGACACCGGCCATGAGCAGCGCCGTGTCGATGGTGGAGAGTTCTGAATTCCAGAACTTGGGTGAAGTGGCGCGTTCGCCGGTGGCGGGGTTGAGGAAGTGGTAGAAGAAACCGCGGTAGCCGTTCACACCAGTGGCGCTGTCGCCTTGCGGCACAGACCAGAGATTGCGCAGCACTCGCAGAGTGTATTCCACTGCTTCGGCGCGGCTCACCCAGAGGCGTTCCACAGCGGCACCGTAAGCGCTGAGGGCGAATCCGACACCGGCAATGGTGGCAGGGCCATCAATGCGCGTACGGTCGAGGATCAACCCGGTGGTCTTGTCTTGAAAGTCTAGAAAATATTGGAAATGAGCACGCTGTACGCGCTCCAGCATCATGTTGTCGCTGGCGCTGACGTTATGCCCGATGGCATGGCGTAGTCTCTTTCCTGCATTGGCAAAGCCTCGTTGGCGACGCCTTGTGGGGCAGCCAGGAGCCTCTTTCTCAATTTGGGTTTTCATAACTGTGTTCCAGTTGTTAGAGGTCATGATTCGGTGAACCCAGGCGCGGCCTGAGGTCAAAATAGAAATGTTCGGAGCCGGTCATGGCGCTATAGAGCGCGCACCGACCAGGTTCCGTCACCTTTGAGCTCGAGCACCATGGTGTGGTGCGCAAGCAAACTGTCTCTGTGACCAACGCTGATCACAGTTGAACCGAACGTGCCGAGCAGCGTGTAGAGCAGCTTCTCGTTGTCGGCGTCGAGGGCCGAACTGGCTTCGTCGAGAAACACATACTCGGGTTTGGCAAGAATCACTCGGGCAAAACTCAAGCGTTGCTGCTCGCCGAGGGAGAGCTTGTCGCGCCAGTCGTGCTCGATATCGAGACCACCACTTTGCATAGCCAGATTGGGCAGGTTGACCAACTTGAGCAGGCTGAGCAGCTGTGCGTCAGACTCTTTGCTGATAGTTTTCGGATAGCAAAGCGCCTTACGCAGCGTTGACTTGCTGACGAACGGCCTTTGCGGCAGAAACATCAGTTTGTCTTTCGATGGCTTCTCGATGGTGCCGCTGCCTTTGTTCCACAGACCGGCGATAGCGCGCAGCAATGACGACTTACCAGCACCACTAGGGCCGCTGATGAGAAGTCTGGTGCCCGCTGAAATGACCAGGGTCAAAGACGCGATCAGCATTCTGGTGGTATCAGGGCTGACCACAGAAAGGTCGTTCAGGGCCAGTCGGGTAGACGGCACCATTGTAATGTTGCCGCTAGAGTTCGGATTGCCGTGCTCTTTTTGCAACAGATCCATCGACTCGAGGAATGAACCCAGGCGATTGATGTTAGCGGTGAAGGCACTGATGCCGATGAATTGACCGATCATCAAGGTCATTCCACCAAAGACCTGCGCAAAAGCCATACCGGCTCTGGTAATGTCACCAAACTGCATGTCGCCGGCAAAGTAGAGCGGCGCGATGATGGCAGCAGGAATGAGCATAACCAGCGAGTTGTAGTTGGTGGTGAAGAAACCAAGGTTGCGGTTCAGCATCATCATCAGCTCGAGATTGCCGATTGCTTCACGCACAGAGCGAAAGACGGTGAGCTTGGCTCTGCGTTCGCCGTTGTAGAAGGCGATTGACTCGACTTCGCGACGAACTTCGGCCATGTTGTAACGCAAATCTGCTTCCAGCTTGGTGTGCTGAAATTGCAAATCAGCTAAGCGACGGCCAATCCAGAGAGTGAGCAAGCAACCGAAGAGCGAGTAGAGCACCACTACAAAAGTGAGGCTGACTGAAATCGTCCACAGAACGCCGACGAAAGTGATCACAGTAATCACGGCATCGAGCACGGCGATAGACAAACCTACGGCAGAATTGCAGAAAGTTTCAACGTCTTGCGTCAGTCGCTCATCGGGGTTGTCGATGGTGGGGTCGAAGCTGATTTTGTAATAGGCACGATTAGCAAAGTATTTGCTGATCAGGTGCTGCGAGAGCCATTTACGCCAGACCAGCGACAACTTAGTGCGCAAGAACTGGTAGTAAATAATAATCGGTGTCGCCGCTACTAGAGCGCCGGCATAAGTGAACAAGAGAACATAGTACTGGCTGACGTCTTTCGCCTGCAGAGCAGTAGCGAAGCGGCCGGCTATGTAGTTTACGTAGACATTGACGGTGGAAACACCGAATAGCAAGATCAACACTGCGGCTAGCAATGCAAATCCGCGCCCTTTCTGCGAGGACACCCAAAAGGGTTTGCCTATGGCATAGAGTCGTTTCCACGTCAGCGCGTTGGTCATATCATTCATGACGCCTCTCTGTGGTTAGTTGTTAAAACTCGGGCAAGCAAAACGCAACGCAAATTTCTCAGGCGTTCTTCAGATCACGGGTGAGGTGATGGAAGAGATAGAGAAGTAAGGTTGATTGATGGGTTTTACTTGCTTGGCGGAAGTTAAAGAGAAGAGGTATAGAACTATCAGATAGCCGTTATTGATCTGTATATTCAACTTCGTAACAGGCGCGTAAGAGGTTAAGCTGAGATGGAATAACTAAAGTAGACTGGCTGCTGCTCTCATTTTTCTAACGATCTACAGTTATTGCCAACCTTTGTTCATGACATCAAATCTGCTTAAGCCCGCATTTCAAGCCGAACTCGGCAGTAAAGTGGTTAAGCGGATCTCAAACTAAAAACGGGCGTAGACGGGCGTTAGTCTGATACCACAGACAATGGCATAGCTGGCGTGATGTTCGGCCTCACACTTAGCGCGCTGAATGCTAGCAGCTTTAGAATGCCCAATGAAAGCAGCTCAAGGGGCCATATAAGCCGTGATTTCAACATAGACATAGTCTGGCTGAGCCTTAAAGTATCAAGCATGAAAAGCGACGCAAAAAACCTGATAGTTATGCGCCGTTGGCACCAGAACCAGCGATCCCATCGCGCAGCAGCAGCACTAATCACCTTGCACGGTGCACCATTGCGCCTGACTATTGTTTTAAGCGCGTTTAGTTTACTCGCCCTGGCTTACAGTTATATAAATTACGTTTCGATCTATTGGTTCTTCGCAAGCCCCAATTGTCCTTGCATCGTTGAGAAGAAGCAAGGACTGGCAAACATAGAACGATACAGGCCCGTGGGCCGACGAGCAAATGCTAGGCGCTCTTCTCGGACCACCAGATAACACGTGGGCGTTCGACGACGACGAGAACTTAGATGAAATCTGGTGCTACCGAAAGCGCAGGCTGGTTCTCTTCATGAAAAAACATCACTGTACTGCCGCACATCCTGTAGCTGAAGTTTTTCATTAGCTAAACAATTTGCTTTTCCATCATGGCATTAAAAAAAACCAGAAACCCTCTTTCTTCGTTGCTCATTATTTCTTCGCCGAGCCGCAGCCCAACTCACTTTCTCAATTTTCTACTACATTCTATAGTCTCACAGCAAAACAAAAAAATAAAAGTAGAAAAAAAGAGGAGCGAACAGCCGAATTGCTGTCCGCTCCCCCGAAAAATTTCTTTTTACTTGTAGAACGACTCACCCTTGCGAGCCATATCCACAATCAGCTGAGCCGGCTTGTAGTTGTCACCAGCCACCTGCGAGAGGTACTGCAGCTTCTGCTGAATCGTACGAATGCCGACCTCATCAGCGTAACCCAGCACACCGCCACGGAACGGAGCAAAGCCCGTACCGTAGATCATGGCCAGATCGAGCTGCGAAGGATCGGTGATGACGCCTTCCTGCAGACAGAGAGCCGCTTCGTTCACCATGGGCAGGAACAGACGATCCTGAATGGCGCCGATGGTCATCCCCTTTGGCTTGGCGGTGATGGCGGCAGCGATGTCGGGGTTGATACCGGCACGACGACCCGTCTTGGGATCGTACAGATAGAGACCCTTGCCACCCTTCTTACCGAGCAGCTTGGCGGCGCTGATCGTTTCGATCATCGCCGGCGGTGCCAGTCGGTCGCCAAGAGCAGCGTGCATCACCTTGATCACGTGAGCAACGATGTCGAGACCGACTTCGTCCATCAGCGCGATCGGGCCCATGGGCATACCGAACTTGGTGGCAGCTTTGTCGATGTCGTCTGCCGGAACGCCTTCCAGAAGGAGCGTGAACGCTTCCTTCATGTACGGCGAAAGCACACGGTTGACCACAAAGCCCGGACCGTCGTTGGTGACGACAGTTGTCTTGCCGAGCCGCATGCCGAAGGCCTGAGCCAGGGCGACGGTCTCGCTGGAGCTGTCCTTCGCCCGCACCACTTCGATGAGCTTCATCTTGTGCACAGGGTTGAAGAAGTGCAGACCGACGACGTTTGCCGGTGTGCGCGCAGAAGCGGCCATTTCGTCAACCGAGAGAGAGGAGGTGTTGGAAGCGAAAACGAAGGGCTTGGAGATAACCTTCTCCAGCTCCTTCAGCACCGCCTTCTTCACTACCATCTTCTCAACCACAGCCTCAATCACGAGGTCGCAGTTGGCCATGTCGGCGTAGTTGGTGGTGGCCTTGATGGCACCATACTTGGTGTCAGCTTCGGCCTGCGAAAGCTTGCGCTTCGCCACCAGACCATCGAACAAAGCCTTGATGCCGGCCATGCCCTTGTCGAGCGCAGCCTGGTCGATGTCCTTGAGGATGACTTCGTAACCGGAGTAGGCAGCCGCCTGAGCGATACCTGCACCCATCACGCCTGCACCGAGAACGCCGACGACCTTGACCTTGATGCTGGGCTTGACGCCTTCGGGCATGCGCTTCGACTCGGTGTCGGCGAACAGAATTCCCACCAGTCGGCGAGAAACCTGAGTCACCGCCAGACGCGAGAAGATCAGCGACTCGAGCTCGAAAGCCTTTTCCTGAGGCATGTTCCATGCCTTGAGAATCACCTTCAGAGCTTCCAGCGGTGCTGGATACTTGCCCTTGGTGGTGGCGAGCACCATCTTGGTGGCCATCTTCTGGAAGATCATGCGACCGGGCTTGGTTTCGAGAGCAGAGGCCATGACGCGCTGCTTCAGCGGCTTCTTGTAACGCTTGGGCTTGGCGCCGGCAGCGATTTCAGTGGCACGCTTGACCAGATCGGCCGGTACAGCCGTTTCGTCGACCATGCCGATGCGCCATGCCTTGTTGGCATCGATGCGCGCGCCGGTGGAGATCATCTGGAAGCCTTCCTGCAAGCCAATCAGCTTGGGCAGGCGAATTGTGCCACCCCAACCAGGGATGAAGCCCAGCTGAGTCTCCGGCAGACCCAGAGAGGTCTTGGCCGAAGTAGAGGCGACGCGATACTTGCAGGCCAACGCCAGCTCAAGACCACCACCCAGGCAGACGCCATTGATGGCGGCAACTGTGGGGAAGGGCAGAGCGGCGATGCGGTTGAAAACACCGCGGCCGTGCATGGTAGCGTCGTAGATCATCTTCGAGGGCTGCGCCTGAAGGAAACGAATTTCCTTGACGTCAGCGCCGGCGAAGAAGTTGTCTTCCTTACCGGAAGAAATCACGAGTCCGCGCACACCTTCAGAAATGTGTCGGGTCTCGAGTTCTGCCAGGGCTGCCGTGAACTCGGCGAAGAAGTCCTGGGAGAGAACATTGAGCTTGCTATCGGGCGTATCGATGACGATGTGAGCGATTCCCCCGGCAAGCATATTCAAGTTAACGATTTTGTTCGTCATAAATTTACTCTCTATTCTTGTTTAAGTGAGTGTAGGTAGAACTAATCTGCCGGATTAAGACTGGCTGCCGCCGACAGTACCCGCGGGGATAAAGTCAGGATTGCGGACCAAAGTGGCAATGCCCATGCCGCCACCGATGCAGAGAGCAGCGATGCCGAGAGCCTTGTTGCGGAGCTTGAGCTCGTGGGCCAGGGTGAGAATCAGGCGTGCACCCGAAACTCCGATGGGGTGTCCGAGGGCGATGGCGCCACCGTTGACGTTGACCTTGTTGCGGTCGAGGCCGAGCAGCTTCTCGCAGGCGAGATACTGCACAGCGAACGCTTCGTTCAGCTCGATCAAGTCGATGTCGGCCAGAGTGAGATTGTTGCGCTCCAGAAGCTTCTGAATAGCGGCAACAGGGCCGATACCCATCTGCTCAGGATCAACGCCGGCGGTGCAGCTGTCGACCAGCTCACCAAGCGGCGTGGCACCCAGCTCCTTGACCTTCGCTTCAGAAGCGATGACCAGGGCGCATGCACCGTCGTTGATACCAGAGGCATTGCCTGCGGTTACGATCTTGGTGCCAAGCACAGGGTTCAGGCCGGCAAGAGCTTCCTTGCTGGTCTTGCGCGGATGCTCGTCGTGCGTGAAGAAACCGCGGCCGGGAGCTTCGATCGGATCGATTTCGATGTCGAAACGACCGCTCTTCACCGCTTCATTGGCCAGAGTCTGAGAACGCAGAGCGTACTCATCGGCCTCTTCGCGGCTGATGTTATAGGCATCGGCCAGGCGCTGAGCCGTACCGGCCATGTACACCGTCTTCAAGTCCTTGAGGAACTTGGTAGGCGCCAGGCCGTTGTCGGCGATGGCGAAGGGGACAGGACGGGGTCCCATTTTGGCGAACTTGATGTACTTCGAAATCAAGCCCTTCCAGCGCACCGCACCTGGTATCAGGTAGGGGATGGTGGACATTGACTCGGCACCGCCGGCGAGCACGAGGTCGGCGTCGCCCATGGCGATCAGGCGCATACCGTCATTGACGGCCTGCATGCCGGAGCCGCACTGACGCTGAACGGTGTACGCGGGAATGGAGGAAGGCAGCCCGCATTCGAGCTGCGTGAAACGCGCCGTGTTGGGCGTGTAGGAACTCTGGTAACCGTGGCCGAGGATGATTTGCTCCAGGGCGTTGGCATCGATACCGGCACGTCGGATAGCGTTGAGCATGACGTGAGCGGCCAGTTTGTCCACCGTCAAATTCTTCAGACTACGTCCGAAAGAACCTATTGGTGTACGACTGCCAGAGAGAATGTAGACTTTGTGTCCGGATTTCATGAGATTCTCCGTAGATTATGGCTTTATTGTCGGGCACCGACAAACTAAAGGCAACTGCTTGCCAAATAGCTTGTGGTGCCCGCCTGCGAAATGCAGGTAGTTTTTTTCTTGCAGTAATTCAAAGAAGCACTGTGAGCAGCGCCTCTTCGGAGAAGAAAAGATGTTAACGCGGCGCCCAGAGACCATTCTCTTGCAGCAGCGCTTCAGTGAGAGTGGCCAGAAGGCCGACCGGTGCTTTAGTTGTCTCACAGTTGGTGACGATGGCTTTGAAGGCTTCGGCCACGAGCTCAGCGCGCACAAGTGCGTCGCCGCGCAAGAGACCGGCTTTCGCCAGCGGAGCAATTCCACCCATGAAGCCAGACATCACTGCCTGCCACTTCTGATCGCGAGTGAGGGTGAACTGCAGCGAGCTGAAGTTCGTGATCGTCGGCAGAATGACGACATAACCCTTGTCAGTGTCGAGCGGCTCGGGCTCGAAGTCAGGAACGCAGAGCTTGCCGCAAATCCAACGCCAGAGAGTCAGCTGCCGCTTGTTCTTACGAACAGACTTGGCGTCGTGACCGCCGTCGCCGACGTCGCAGACGATGATGTTCTGCGGCTGTGCACCGTAGAACTTCTCAGGAATGCTGACCGGCGTGCGACCTTCCGAAGAAAGCGCACCATCGTGCAGCCAGAAATTTTCGCCGGCAACTTCGATGGGAACAGCGTCGATGATTCCGGGCACGGCACAGCTACCACGAATGGCAGCGCCGAGCGGACCGGCTTCGGTGTTGAGCAGCCGATAGCCGCCGTTTTTCTTCATTTGGTGCACACCAGTAGAGTTGAACACCAGCTGGTCATCACCAACATTCGCCATCGTCCAGTAAGAGTACGGCCAGAGAGGCACATTGCCCATCTGTTCCGCAACTACCTTCTCGATGAACACGCCGACTTTCTCAGAGCTGAGAACGCCAAAGCGTGGACGAGACTTCTCGTAACGACTTTGCATTAGGTAGGCAAAGAGAATTTTAAGCATGCTTCCACGACGTGTGAGCAGACTGGAAAAGTCTACGTCGATGGCAGTGGTTACCGTTGTTCTTGCATCCATGCCGGAAGCCATCATGACAGTGGGTAGAGACCCGCCGCTGATGCCGCCAATGGATTTCCAGTTCTTAATGCCTGCGAGATCGCAAATCAGGACAACGCCTGCGCCTGCGAGAATGGCTCGGGAACCGCCGCTGGAAACAAGCAAGTGCATTTGCGGGGCGGTATCCAGCTTGGACCCGTCCTCCGTCTTTTTAGTGTTAACACTCATTGTTTATCTCCGTGAGCGTGGGCCGCAAAAAAATTGCGACAAAAAAAAGCCCTGTCCCCGGCTGAATACGCAGACACCAGTAATCGGGTCTGTTGGGGGGTTAAGGCTGAGAATGAAAGAAAGGGGGTGTGAGAGAGACCTGTTTTATTTATTGGTTTGAAAAGAAAAGACGATCGAATACTAGTAAGTCGTAGATAGCGATCTCAACAGGTTAGAGAAGAAGCTTTGGCGTCTTTGATAACATTAGTTTTAAAAGGAGATCTACATTAGATATAAGCCATAGGCTGCAGGCAACATATTGCGGCCATGTGCAAAGTTTTACTAGTTACGCTAAGTGCTTAGTGAGCGAGATTGCCAAGGGGTTTGCTTTTCCAACACTCTGGTTGTTTCGGGAAGCCAAGTGGTGACAAAAATCGGCAACGGGGAAATTTCGAAGTACTTTCCAAGAAAAGCTTTAATTACCAGATTCTCGTTCTTCTTGAGAAAGAGAGACAACATCCCGTAGTTATACGGCGTAACTCATTTCTCTCCACTCAAAATATAACTCGCTGAAAACCTTAAGCCCATAAGTCACATCTTCGTCCACCCCACGCTTACAAGCCGCGCACCTGTGCACGACTGTTCGCCGTTGAAGATTGATGCGACCTAACCAGGTTTCCGCCGCAGCCCTTCGAGTAGAAAGTTCAAATCGAGTTTCCGAACCGCGAGTTAAAGACACTCCTGTCAATTCGGTTCGCCGCATTTCGTCAGTCAAATCCTTTCCGTAGCGCCGCGAGCGATGAAGCAATTTCACCGCTCCGTTCGCGCTTGGCAACTAATCACTGGAGCCCTTATGTTGAGTAACACAAACATGCTTGTTGGCCGTTTCTGGCAACACGTCTTTTTGAAGCAGCACAGTACAGCTGTACTGCTCAAAAATCCCAATCCCAAGACCGAATATGTCGTCGGAGCAATCAGTCCTTACGGCGTTGGCGGTGTCGTAGTCGTAAAACCCCGACCCTATATCGACCTCACCTGGAACGAAGCTGGAGCAATCGTCGCAGAGATGATTTCGGCTCTTCAGCGCAATGGCGTGAAACGCGGCGACCGTGTCGCCCTGCTTTCATGGAACTGCCCCGAATGGGTCTGGACCGACATCGCCATTCAGTCTCTCGGCGCCATCGCTGTTCCCATCTATCCGAACAGTGCACCCGAAGCCGTCAACTACATTCTCGGTGACTGCGGCGCCAAGCTGCTGATCGCCGACGACAAGAGTCAGACTAAGAAGGTTGCTACCACTGGTGGTGCCCCGGTCAAGACTCTCCTGTTCTCCGACCTGGCTGCCGGCTCCGAGCACTACAATGTGCGCGTCAAAGGCGGCGAGCTCAAAACTGCGGCTACCCGCGAGAATCCGTTCCCGTCGATTAGCACATCACCGGCAGCTCGCGACGTTCTCACTTTCCTCAAGGTCAATGGCGGCAAGCTGGCTCAAGGTGACTTGTTCATGGAAGTGCCCGCACCCGGCGGCACCTCTCAGGGCGTGAGCATGGGCCACACCTGTACGCTTATCTACACCTCAGGCTCCACCGGTGAGCCCAAAGGTGTGGAGCTGACACAGGAGAACATCACGGCTTCGTGCCAGGGTGTTCACGACCACGGCTTCAACTTCAACGAGTCGGACCTGTACTTGAGCTACTTGCCGCTGGCGCACTGCTACGAGCGCATCAACGGTCAGTACATCTGCCTCTGGAACGCTGTTCCTACTGCCTTCTGCAAGGTGGAAGAAGTGGCCAAGGCAATCAAGATTCTGCGGCCGACCATTCTTCTCGGTGTGCCGCAAATCTGGCGCAAAATCAAAGAGAAGATCGAAAGCGAAATTGCTGCCGCGAGGGGCATCAAGGCCAAGCTGATCAAGTGGGCCTTCGCACAGGAGCCCGGCACCATCAGTCACTGGTTCGCCGACATGCTGGTCTTCAGCAAAATGCGCGCCGGTCTTGGTGGTCGTCTGCGCATCATGGGTTCTGGCGGCGCGGCGATTTCGGCAGAAGTGATGAGCTTCTACCGCGGCATCGGCCTCTCCATTATCCAGGGTTACGGCCTGACCGAGACCTGCGGAGCGATTGCCGCCAACAACCCCACCAGTAACAAAGTGGGCACTGTTGGTAAGCTCATTCCCGGCGTCGAAATCAAGTTCGTGCCACTGCCTGGTGATACCGGGTCTGGTGGCGTCATTTACCTCAAAGGCAAGCCGGTTTGCAAAGGCTATTACAACCGCCCCGAAGAAACTGCCAAGTCATTCACTGCCGACGGTTGGTTCAACACCGGCGATATTGGCTACATGGATGAAGACGACAATCTCGTCATCACCGGCCGGGCCAAGCGTCTCTTCAAGACTGAAGGTGGAAAGTATGTGGCGCCCGAAAAGGTCGAAAAGTCTTTTGATGGTCATGCCATCATTCAGGCAATCGTGCCCCTCGGCGACAATCGCCCCTTCATCAGCGCCTTGATTTTCGTCAACCCGCTGGTCGCCCGCGAGCTGCTCACCGCCAAGGGAATATCTGTGCCCGCCGGCGATGCCGACAGCACACAGGCTTTCCTGGCCAACCACGAAGTGATCAAAGAAGCCATCAAAGCGGCCATCGCCGAAGGCAACACACGCCTGGAGCAGTGGGAAACCGTGAAGAAGGTGGAAGTGATCGGCGACGAAGCGACCGTTGCAAACGGCCTGCTCACAGCCACTCTCAAGATCCGCAGCGAAGAGGCGATGAAGCGTTACGCTTCCCGTATCGACGCAATCTACACAAAGCCCGGCAAGTAACGCAGGTTACCTGACGGCATGTCACTCAAGGGAAGTCAGCCACGCGCTGGCTTCCCTTTTTTTCGCACCGCTGTTCTTACAGCTATCAGGAAGTTCATTACAGTGTTTGAAACCAACAACATCGCGTCCGCCAACATCCTCGTCGAGAGGCTTGGCGTCATCGCTTCACCACAAGGACGTTTTCAATCCGAAGGCGTTCTCAACCCCGCCATTTTTCAAGATCGTAGCGGCAACCTCGTTATGATCATGCGCTCTGTCGCCACTGGAAACCAGTCGAGGCTGGAAACCATGCGTCAGATCTGGAAAGACGGCAAACCCGCCTGCGACGCCGACGGCAACGAGTTGCCTTTCGAGCGCGTTGGTTTTGCTTGCGTTCCCCAGGCCGCTTACGAGCGTCGTCGCAAAGCCACCACCAGCGGTTCATTCGAACTAGTCGGCGGTGAAGGTTGCGAAGATCCTCGCGTCACATTCATTCCCGTGCTCGACAAGTTTGTGCTCTGCTACACGGCCTTCGGTTTCGATGGCCGACCTTCAATGCTCCCGCCACCGAACGCCAGTGCGTACGCATCGCCTACATTCCTCTAGCACCCGTGCTGGAGAACCTGCGCAACCTGATTAACGTCACCGAATCTGCTCTTGTACTGGCTCCCGGTACTGAGTGGGGCTGCTTCAAAGTTGGTGCCGGCGCTGTGCCGATTCGCATCAAGCAAGGCTGGCTGGAAATTTTCCACAGTGTCGACCAGGTAATTGACGCACGCACAAACCGTTACCACAGCTACTACAGCGCTGGTCTGCTTGTGCACGACGCCAATGAGCCTCACAAGCTCCTCTACGTTTCGCCCACCACTATCCTCAAGCCAGAGACCCCCGAAGAGCTCTCCGGCACAGTCAACAATGTCGCCTTCCCTACCGGTGTTGTGCAACGTCACGACCTCGAGAAGAACGATGACGAAACCGTCTTCGACATCTATTACGGAATGGCCGATCGCTGGATTGGACGTTGCCGTCTCACCCTTTCGTTCAATCAGTAACTGACAATAATTCAACTATCCGATGGGTTCTTCTATAGCTTCTTTAGCTATAAGAGAATTCATCGGCTAGTTGGATTTTTTTGTTTCTAAATTTTTGACTGTTTATGTACTAACTAGTATAGTCAGAGCGGATTTCGACACCTGCGGGACTGTCTCTTTTATTTGCCTTAGGAATTGTACAACTTATAGGTTGTGAAAAAAAACAACTTAAAGGTTGTAAAAATCCTTAGGCTTTTTTCAAGACTCAGACAACACTCGCCAATTACATCACAAAGAAATGTAGAATAAACAAACATGGCAGGGTTACAGACGCGAAAAATGGCTTTACCGACACATAGAAAAGAGCTCACAGTCTTCCCAGAAGACGGCACTGTATTAACCTGCAAAGCCATTCTCAGTGACCTTGACGGCACCTTAGTAGATTCAACGGTCTGTGTCGATTTCGCTGTTGAAACCTGGGCTGCCGAACACAATCTCGATTTGCAAGAACTTGTACAAAAAGCACACGGCCGCCGCAGTCTCGACATCGTTGAAATGTTCACTCCGCATTTAGATGCCGATGCCGAAGTCGCTCACTTAGAGCAGTTAGAAACAAGCTGTGTTAAGGGTTTAGTGGCAATCGCCGGCGCGGCTGAATTGGTTTCTCGTTTGTCACCGCATCATTTTGCCGTAGTTACATCAGGCAGCAACAAGCTCGCCACTCACCGACTAAGTCACACAAAACTGCCAATTCCCAAAGTTTTTATCACCGCCGATGATGTCACATTAGGCAAGCCCAACCCTGAGCCATATCTGTTGGCCGCTGAAAGACTGGGCTTAGAGCCACATGATTGCCTGGTCTTTGAAGATTCACCAAACGGCATTAAGGCAGCAAAAGCAGCAGGCATGAAGGTAGTCGCCATCGGTATTCATTCAGCCAATCACGATATCAGCGCCGCCGATTACATCGTGCACGATCTCACCTGGGTGACTGTGCGAGTTAAACCAGACACGTCGCTGGAACTGACGCTTAAGCCATCAATTGAAGCTGCCATCTAGCTAGTTCAATTCGCCCAGACTATAAACCTTAACCACTTCAGTGTTTTCCGGACGGAACAACACGTCTGTCTTCACCAGTTCCATTCTGTCAAAGTAGAGCTCGCCCATTGGTTGATCGGCCTGTGCAACCACATAATCCATCAGCTCTATCGGAGCTTCCGAGCCAAGCCGCGCGGCAGTGAGCCAGAAAATCTGAGCATGCAATCCAATCATCGCTTGAATGTCTACGCCATCTCCATAGAGTTCTTCACTCAATTCAATCAATGCGCTTTTGTTGAATTGCAGCAAATTACCGCTGGGATCAAAAGCTTTAAAAACAATAGTGTCGTTAATTACCGACAGGCCGCCCACGGGCATAGTAAAAGGCTTGAGTGCGCAAATGTGCGAAGAGAGATAACGGTCGAAGTGACGGGCCACCAAATTATTGCCGTCGAGATTGGGCGCCGAGAACACTGTCAGGTGAAGGTTTTCTGGGCCATAATAGACATTTCCCTTAAAAAGACCAGACAGCTCGGCCAGTCGTTCGACCAGAGCAAGGCGGCTTTTTTCGTTCGGGCGCATCACCAATGTAAAGCATTGTTTGTCCAGAGAACTAATACTGGGCGCAGGCGGCCAGGCAGTCTGAGCTTCTACAAGAAGCTTTTGAAAGACTTGGGCTTGTTGGGTGACGCAAGAATCTATAATGTGCATTCTGACAATGGTAGCAAACCGCTCTCTTTATTAAGGAAGTTATTAAGTGAAATCGCTGGCCATTTTCTGCGGTGCCAGCATGGGCAACAATCCCGCACACCGCCAAATTGCCGTACAAACAGCCGAACTCGTGGCTGAGCGCGGTATGACCCTCGTTTACGGCGGCGGCAACGTCGGCCTCATGGGCGTCATTGCTGACGCGGCTATGGCCAAAGGCGGCAAAGTTATTGGTGTGATACCAAACTTTCTCCACCGCAAAGAAGTGGCGCACCAGGGCCTGACACAGATTCATTATGTGGAAACCATGCACGAACGCAAGGCGCTCATGGCAGATCTTTCCGACGGCTTTTTAGCTTTGCCCGGAGGTTTCGGTACTCTTGATGAGTTTTGCGAAATCCTCACCTGGAGCCAACTTGGCCTGCATAAAAAACCAATAGGCATTCTCAATGCTCACGGATATTTCGATTCTTTGTTGGCATTTTTCGATCAGTCAATGGTCGACGGTTTTCTCGCCGCTCGGCTGAGGCAGCTAGTTCTGGAAGGATCCACTCCAGAAGAAATCATTGATCTTTTAAGCCAGCGCGAACGCGCAGAAAGCGAATAAACTATTTAGCGTCAAGCGTTTTGCAAAGTTTAAGATACTCGGCAATCTTTTCAGACCAGAAGGCACTTTCAGGCGAAAGCGATGAAGCGATGGAATAGCATTTCAATGCCAGTCTGTAGTCTTTTTCGCGTCCGGCAATGCCACCACGACAAGCCCAGGCCATAGCCTGACTGGGGCTCGACTGGCAACAAAGGTCAAAGGTCTCTTTGGCCTTTGTTGCATCGCCGGTGGCATCATAGAAAAGCCCCAGACCAATTAAAGCGCGAGGGCCATTAGGCCTTATTTCAAGCGCCTTAACAAAACAAGCTTTGGCCAGAGGAACATTTAGCACGCGAGTATTGAATATGCCTTTATTGACCAGGGCATCATAATCGTCTGGGAATTTTCGTAAGTAACTTTCGTTGAGAAGATCAGCTATGTGAGCGGCGTTAGGGGCATTGGGGCCCTCTGCTAGTTTTTGCACCACCGGCATCAATTCATCTTCATTAAGACGATGCAAAACAGCTATAAGGTTTTGCCAGGGATCTCTTTGATCAGGATTGATTGCCAAACACATCAAATAATAGCGTTCAGCCTCATCGTCGTGTTTGCCCAGACGGGTGTCGACAAAGCCGATGGAAAGCATCGGACCCATGTCATAAACATCAAGCTCATTGGCCTTTAAAAAAGCTACTCTGGCAGAGTCTAGCTTGTCGCAAAACTGATAGGCGGTGCCCAGGCCATTCCAATAATTCTTGTTGTTTTTGTTCAATTCGCAAGCTTTCTTGTAGCAATAGATCGCTTCGGGCCACAATTGCTTGGTCTGGAAAGTAAAGCCATACTGGAACCATGATTCAGCATCATTGGGCTTCTTCGGCGGCGGGATTTTCACCGTCTCATCATTTGGTTTCGTTATAACCAGACCGCGAGTTTCACCGAATCCATATTTATCTGTTTCGCAGCCGGTCAATACCATGGTGGATGCACCGGAAAGGAGGCAGATTGAGAATGCAGCTCGAGAATGCAAAACTATTTTTTGTAATCTCACAGTGCCACCATTGCGCGCTTTACCATTCATTTTTTTCACTAAAGGGAGCAGCTGGTGCTGCTCCCTTTAATTGTTTGCTTGTAGTCAAATTATCAAATTCGATAATTATTCGACAGTTTCTTTTTCGGACGACTTCTCGCTATCTTTACCCTTGGAGGCCTTTTCCGGCTTGTCTACTTTTTCAGTCTTGGTGATTTTGGCTTCTTCTTTGTCTTTATCTTTCTCTTTCTTGATAGGCTCAGACACTTTGCCTGGAACCTTGACGAAGATAATTTTGCCTTCTTCTACGCTGGTTTCAATAACGTCGCCTTCCTTGAAGGTGCCTTGCAGCACTTGCTCAGAAATCGCGTCTTCCAGCATGCGTTGAATTGCTCTACGTAGCGGTCTAGCACCGTAAGAAGGGTTGTAGCCTTCTTTGGCAATCAGGTCTTTGCTCTCGGTTGAGATAACGAGTTCCATGCCATTTTGCTTGATGCGATTCTGCAAATCGGCTGACATGATGTCGACGATGTGACGAATCTCTTCTTTGGTCAACTGTTGGAAAACGATGATTTCGTCTACACGGTTGAGGAACTCTGGTCTGAATGTCTTCTTCATTGAGTCCATAACAAGATCTTTGATCTTCTTGTAGCGCTCTGAATGTTCCGCTTCTTCGGTCTGTACCTGGAAGCCCAGCGTGAGAGCCGATTTGTCGATGAACTGAGCACCAACGTTGGAGGTCATGATGATGATGGTGTTCTTGAAGTCAACGGTGCGACCTTTGCTGTCAGATAAACGGCCATCGTCGAGAATTTGCAGAAGCACATTGAAGACATCAGGGTGAGCTTTCTCGATTTCATCGAAGAGCACAACCGAGTATGGCTTGCGACGTACGGCTTCAGTCAGCTGGCCGCCTTCCTGATAGCCGACATAGCCTGGAGGCGAACCAATCAGCTTAGATGTTGTGTGGTGCTCCATGAATTCAGACATGTCGATTCTGATCAAGTTGTCTTCAGAGCCGAAGAAATATCCGGCCAATGCTTTAGCCAACTCGGTTTTACCAACACCGGTCGGACCGGAGAAGATAAAGCTGCCGATTGGTCTGTCTGGATTTTTCAGACCGACTCTAGCGCGACGAATGGCTTTGCAAACCGCTTCTACAGCGTCATTCTGACCGATTACACGCTGGTGCAAAACATCGGCCATGTGCAGCAAGCGCTCAGATTCGCCTTCGGTGAGCTTGAGCAGAGGAATGCCTGTCCAGGCGCTGACAACGTGAGCTACTTCTTCAGGAGTAACAGTTGGTTTTTCAGTTTCTTGTTGGGTCTTCCAGACAGCTTGAATTTCGCGAATCTTTTCAGACAGCTTGGTTTCTTGCTCTCTTAGAGTTGCAGCTTTTTCGAATTCCTGATTGCGGATCGCCATCTCTTTATCGCGGCGAACACTGCGCAATTCCTTCTCGACTTCTTTGCCTTCAGGCGGCAAGCTCGAAGCTCTCAGACGCACTCTAGAAGAGGCCTCGTCGATGATGTCGATTGCTTTATCCGGCAGGAAGCGGTCGGAGATATAACGATCGGAAAGTTTGCAAGCACTGTCAATCGCTTCATCAGAAATGATCAGTCTGTGGTGCTCTTCGTACTTAGGACGGAGGCCGCGCAAGATTTCAACGGTCTCTTCAACCGATGGTGGATCAACAATCACCGGCTGGAAACGGCGCTCGAGAGCGGCGTCGCGTTCGATGTGTTTGCGATACTCGTCCATTGTGGTGGCGCCGATGCACTGCAGCTCGCCCCGGGCCAACGCTGGCTTGAGAATGTTAGCGGCATCGATGGCACCTTCAGCAGCACCAGCACCGATCAGTGTGTGCAACTCGTCGATAACCAGCATGACGTTGCCGGCCGAGCGAATTTCATCCATGATTTTTTTCAGGCGCTCTTCGAATTCGCCTCTATATTTGGTGCCTGCTACAAGCAGACCGATGTCGAGCATAACAATCTTCTTGTCGAGCAAAATCTCAGGTACGTCAGCGTTAGAAATGCGGATAGCCAGGCCTTCTGCAATAGCAGTTTTACCAACACCAGGCTCACCGATTAGAACTGGATTGTTCTTAGTGCGTCGTCCTAGAATTTGAATGACGCGCTCAATTTCTTTTTCTCGACCGACGACCGGATCGAGTCTATTTTCTTGAGCCGATTGAGTCATGTTGACGCCGAACTCATCGAGAGTCGGAGTCTTGGAACGGCCTGTAGAAGCCGAACCGCTGGATCCGGTGCCGGAGGTGGCAGCGCCACTTTCACCAAGCAAACGAATAACATGGCTTCTAACTTTTGTCAGGTCAACGCCGAGGTTTTCCAGAACGCGGGCAGCAACACCCTCGCCTTCCCGGATCAAACCAAGCAGCAAATGCTCTGTACCAATGTAGTTGTGGCCCAGTTGACGAGCCTCATCCCACGATAACTCCAGCACTCTTTTGGCTCTAGGAGTAAAGGGAATTTCGACGGCAACGAAACCTGATCCACGACCAATAATTTTCTCTACTTCGACACGAGCATCTTTCAAGTTAACGCCCATAGACTTAAGTGTCTTAGCGGCGATACCGGTGCCCTCACCGATCAATCCTAAAAGAATTTGCTCCGTGCCCACAAAATTATGACCAAGCCTGCGCGCTTCTTCTTGAGCGAGCATGATCACTTTGATCGCTTTTTCCGTGAACCTTTCAAACATGGCATTCAGCCCCCGAACTAATAACTGTTTCCCAACACACCCACGAATCTACATCCAGATTTCACATGTAGCTGGCTACATTCTAGCAGCACTTTTACCAAACAGTTTTGGCAAGCCATGCGGCTTACAGACGGCCCAGAGTTGGAAGAAATGATGAAGACTCGGTTTTGCACATGTCAGTTGCTATTGAGGAGCACAGCCTGCCAGCCATAAATGTGCCTCTGCGGAAGTTTATGATCTGACAGACACACACAAACGTCACTTGACAGCACCCGTTCTCAGCTCAAAACCCGCCGAAAAAAAAGTCCTATTCACGCCTTAAATCTTGTGCTTTGTATCAAACAATTGACAAGAGGCGCACTCAGCAGGTTTTATTGCCAATAAATTGCCACAGCTTTTTCTCCAGCTCGGCCAGATCTACATTTAAGTTTTCCAGCACTCTCATGGCTACGCCCTCACCTTCGCGCAAAATTCCCAGCAACAAATGCTCTGTGTCAAAAATAGTGTGGCCTGCTTTGTGCGCTTCGCATACAGCCATTTCCAACATTCTATTGGTCCGGGGAGTATAGGGAAACTCACCCTTAAAGCCCGCACCCGTGCCAATTATACGCCTGGTTTCCACTCGCGCTGCGCTAAGTTCAAGCCCAGATTCGGCCAGGGCTTGCGCTGCTAATCCATCATTCTGGCGTATCAAAGCCAGCAAAACTTGCTCAGTGCCAACAAAGTTGTGACCCATCGACTTTGCTTCTTCAATTGCCAGTTTCATCACTGCTTCTGCGGCATCAGAGAATTTCACAGCGGCGTCCAAATCCGTGCCACCGACTATTTTTAAAGGTGATGGCCCTACTTGCGACTTATCGATTTTTTTATCGCTGATGCCGATAGTCATCAACAGTTTCTGCAACTGGTCATCGGCGCCACGAATCAGCGCCGTCATCAAATGCTGCGATTGCACATACGCTGAACCTTCAAACCGAGACAGAGCAAAGGCCGAATGCATTGCTTTTAAGGCGGGCGGGGTGAAGACAATAAATTCGCCGCTGCTACTGGTAGTTTTTATGATAGCACTGAGTTTTTTGTAAGCTATTTCAGGAGCTATCGAACACTGACTGAAAGCGGCATCTGGTGCAGACAGAAGGGCCAGCAGAACAATTTCTGGCCCGGCGACTCCACCTGAACGTTGGCAGGCTTCTTGTTTTGAGGCATCAATTACTGACGAAAGCTTTTTGCTGAAGCGCAGGGATATAAGCGGCCAGCAATCACCTTCTTCAACCGTCGCAACCAAAAGCAACTCAGCGCCATCTTCGATTTGTTCAGGATATTTATCTCCCAGTGTTTTGCGCAGTTTCTCTACATCAATTCCTGCTTGCACCAAAATCTCCCAGCACATGGAGCTGCGGTCAGAGAGAAGACTCAAAAGCAAATGCTCACTGTCAACTCTGGGTGCATTGAGAAACTCAGCGCCCGCTCTCGCCAGCTCAAAGACACGTCGAGCTCTGACCGTGTACGGAATCGAAACAGCGGTAAGACCAAAATCTGAGCTGTTAATCCGCGCAATGCTGCGCCTGACGAAATCAGCCTCTAATGCAAGGTCGCGCAGAACATGGCCGCCCTTGCCGGTAAACTCAAGCAGCAGTCCGAGCAGCAAATGCTCAGTGCCAACAAGATTTTGGCCCTGCTTACGCGCTTCGTCATGAGCGATAAGCACTGCGTGCAAAGCGTCGACACAGTAATTTTCGAAGCGCACAGAGGCGTCTGAAAAAGAAGACAGTGCTGTCCGCCTGTCGGTCAATTCGGCCTGCGAACCCGGATTCCCTACTGGTTGACGGTGCGCACGATACGACACTTCATCAACTTCCAAAATGAACTCTTTCAATGCTTTCAGGTCTACATGGAGCGCTTGCAAAATTTTATGGCCTTTCCAGTCACCCAACCGCTCGGTAGGGGCAACGCTCAGCAGCCCTGCTAGTGCCTTCTAAATAGACTCCGATCAAAATGTGTTCAGTGCCAATGGCGCTGCTGCCGTTTGAACGTGCTTCTTGCTCGGCACAATTAACTACGGCTCTGGCTGCCTCGCTAAAGTGCGCTAGACCTGGAGGGGAAGTGTCGCGGTCAATTCTGTTTTGCTCGCCCACCACTACAGCCAGTGCATCGGCATCAGCAGCGCGCCGCCAAGCTTCTAGTGGAAACGCACCAACAGCATTGTTAGCAGCGTAGGCGACATCATCGGCAATTGCTGCGATCACCTGTTTTAATTCCTAAACCTTGACACCTTGGTTTTGAAGAATTTCCTTTATTTCCAGCTGACCATCAGCTAACAGAGCAATACACAAATGTTCGGCAGAAAGAAATCGGTGCTTGCGCTGACGCGATACTTCCCAGGCGTCAGCTAAGAGCTGCACTGCCTTTTGCGAAAACAAAAAATCTACTCTTGGTCGATCTTTTTCTTCAGTCTCGAGTTTTTCAATTTGCTGCCTCAAAGTGTTGACTGTTATGCCACGACCTTCCATGGCTTGGGCTGCCAGACTCGAACCATCTCCCACCACACCCAACAAAATATCTACATTCTCAATTTCAAAACGATTGCTTCTGCGCACCTCACCTTGAGCAAAGAGCAGTGCCTTCAATGCGCTATCAGCTAATTCTCTAAAAAAATGCTTGGATGTGCGTTGTTCTACAGCCGGCTCAAATTGGCTGAATCTAATGGCGTCATTGCCCATTGCTTGCACCAGTGCAAGAGCAAATTTTCTAACGTCTAAACCAACATCTTTCAAACACTTGGTGACAAACTGATAGTCGCCATTCGCCATCGCCAGCATCAGACCATCAGGCGTCACCTTATTTTTCGAGACTTTGGCTTCAATCCACACCAGGTCGATCAGAGCCCTTGATTGACGAGATAGCTCAGTGTCGAATTCGACAAAGTTCAAATACGGAGCTGAGCTCTTCTTAAATTGCTCGCGCAGTCTCGGTGCTGTGATTTTTTCTTGCTGTAAAAGCCTGGCCGTCTCACTCTTTCCCTCACCAATAATTCCCAGCAAAAGATGCAGTACCTCTAGACTCTCAGAACCAGCTGCACGAGCCTCTTCTTGAGCGATAGTGACAACACTAATCATCGCGTCCGAGCAAAAATCCTGAAACTCGGAAAGCAGACTGCGCGAGTGCTCTATACGTGGCTGGCTGTACTTTTCCTGATGGATAGCCGTTTCTATCCGATATATCACTCCAAGCTTTAACACCTCCGTGTCAATTTCGAAATCAGCCAGCATATCATTTGCTACACCGTCTCTAAGACGAATCAGGCCTAGCAACAGATGTTCAGCGCCTATGTAGTTGTGGCCAAGCTGACGCGCTTCGTCCCAAGCCAATTCGAGCAGCCGCTTGCAGCGGGGCGTGAATGGAATTTGCACAGCAACGAAGCCATTGCCGCGGCCGATTTTCGCCTCGATAGCCTGCCTTAACTGTCTAAGATTCAAGTCTAAATTCTTTAAAGACTTAGCGGCGGCGCTTGTGCCTTCACTCACTAAACCAAGCAAAATCTGCTCAGTACCAACAAAGTTGTGTTCCATGCGGCGAGACTCTTCCTGAGCCAGCATTACTACTTTCATAGCGCGTGGTGTGAATCGTTCAAAAAAAAGCAGAGGGTGATTAAGTTTTGGCCTCTGAATCTGCACCTGCTTTTCGTGAGCGAAAAAGATTCCGCATAGGTCCTTACTCAAAGCATTTAAATCAACCCCTAGTTCTTTAATGACATCAACGGCAATTCCTTCGTCCTGCCGAATTAAACCAAGCATCAAGTGCTCTGGTGCTATGAAGTTGTGGCCAAGCTGACGTGCTTCTTCCCACGACAACTCAAGCAATCGCTTGCAACGGGGTGTGAATGGAATTTCCACAGATACGAAGCCATTACCTCTGCCAATTCGAGACAGGACGACTTCCCTCAATTGCTTGAGGTCCAGTCCGCACTTGTTCAAAGCCTTGGCGGCTCCGCTCGTGCCTTCGCCTATCAAACCAAGCAAAATTTGCTCAGTCCCGACAAAGTTGTGCCCCATGCGACGTGCCTCTTCTTGAGCCAGAAGAATCACTTTAATAGCTTTCTCTGTAAAGCGTTCGAACAATTTTTAGACTGCCTTTAAAGTGTTTTCTCGCAACAACGCCTCGTCAACGCCCGGCCTCCGCTACTCTTACCAAATTACCAGTTTTGCAGATGTAGTATATTGCCGACAGTGTTCAATTCGGTGGAGAAACCATGAGTATAGAGTCGGAATATTTGAGCCTGACCGCCGAAGAATTAGATGAAATCATCAGCGATATCAATAAACTCAAACCGGCCATCACTAAACAACGCAACGATCAAGACCGCCTCTTTACCCAGTGCTGCGAAGAACTCCATATTTTGCTTACCGGCGATGTGCCACCCATGGAAAAACTGGCGCAAGCAATGCTGTCTAGCACTCTGGCAAATGCCGTAGCGGGCGGCAATTTAATCGACGGCTCAGAAGAAATCGACGGACCATTTCTCGGCCGCGTGCGCTACCTTACCGCTGCCGAGGTCAAAGAGGCTATGCGCGAACTCGACACCCTCACCTTTGAAGAACTGGCCGAACAAAATGCCGTGGAAGGTATCGACGAAGAAGATCTGGCAGAAGAATTTGCTGCTTTCAAGAATTTTTACAGTCACGCCGCTAGTGGCGATCGAGCGGTACTTTCATTTTTTACCGACTAGAAAATAATCAACTTGAGGCCAAGAATGGTGCCCACCCCCATAAAAAGGTATTTACCAAAGCGCACACTGTTTTTGACAGCGATGTGAGAGCCAAGCAATCCGCCGCACAGAGAGCCAATTATAGCTGGAATCATCAAAGACAGATTCCAGTGACCATCAAAAATATAAATGCCTGCCGCAAAAAGGCACCAGGGAAATGACAGGATGTATGAATATCCCAGGGCCTGCCTGAAAGTAAAACCGCGTGAGTGCGTCAGCACCGCGCAAATAAACATGCCATTGCCCGAACCAAAGAAGGCTTCATAAAAACCCAGAGGAAGCCCCGTCAGGCCGGTGAAAAAGCGATTTACCTTAGGCTCTGTTGCTTCAAGGCCGAAGTCTTTGCGCAGGAACATAAAAATTACCAGGCCGACAATAATGCTGCCAATTATTTTTTGAATGATTTTCGGATCGCAACCAATGACCACGCGCGCTCCGAAAAAGGCACCAACCATGCCACACACAGTGAAGACTGTAACCAGTCGCCAATCTAACTGATGCCCGCGCAGATAATTGCGCGCCGCAACAAGGGTCCAGAACGAGCCTGCCAGTTCATTGGTCGCCAGTGCTAGAGGCAAAGGGAAACCCAACAACAGCCACGTCGGTGTTGATACCAAACTCGACCCACCGCCACTCATTGCACTCAACAGAGTCGCGCCGAAAGCCACAACCAGAACTATCAAAGCTTGCTGAACATCGAACATTAGCCACCAGAGTTTCGGTCAGCACTCCGATTTTCTTTGATAAGAAAGACGTTACCGAGTCTTCTAACCAGCCTTTTCTATGTCGGAGACACGCGAATCGAGGTCAGATATCCGCTGCTCATGCCGCCCGAAAGTTCCATCGATTGACTTAAGGTAGCTTCCGATACCATCGAGCTTTTTGTTAATAGTCCTTTCAAACTTCGAATGTTCAATTTGTGTCTGAGCCAGTAAAAAATTTGTCTGGTCAATTTTAGCGTTGGTCTGGTGAACTGCGGCAGCCATCTCTGCCATGCCAGAACGAAATTCTACACTTAATTTTGCCAAGGCTTTTTCGATTGATGAATCAGACATCTGGTCGACCTCACGCTCGTTCAAGAAGATTAAATCGCAAATCCACTGTAAGTGCTTAATTCCTATCTTAAACCACTAAATACTGATTCGCGGATAGCAATTTGTCCAGACACACAAACATAATTCAAGGCAGGAGCAAAATTACTCTTTAAGACTCCATTCCACTTTTTGCCGATATCGGAAGAAATTCTCGCGTTTAATCTGACAGAGAAATTTGCGCATTTTTCTCTGTCAAACGACAAGCGCATTTTTCAACCACCCACCAGACTCCAAAAAATCACAAAAAAAAGCCGCAATCAGACTTAATCTGACTGCGGCTCAATTTAAACCAATATAGAACTAAGCGTGAACTTCCAAACCGGTAATCAGTTCAGCAAAATCACACTCTTTCGAAGAACAAGCAACCTGGTCTCCGCGCTTCAAGGTCTTGTAAATCAAGACGCTGCTGCACTTAGGACACAAATTGTCGCCTTTCGGTCCACCAGAAATTACTGGCGGATACCAGTAAGCCGAGCTGCACTGATTGAGCGAATAGTTCGAGCAACCAAAGAAGACTTTGCCGTGACGCGATTTCTTCTCCACAATAGCTCCGTCGCATTCTGCCCGTGGGCAGGATACGCCGGTGTATTTGAGAATCGGGCGTTGTTCGGTACATTCTTCGGCTGAACAAGCAAGGTAGTCTCCGTAGCGGCCGTAGCGAATCAGCATCGGCTCGCCGCAGGTCTTACATTTCTCTTCAGACGGTCTGTCTTCAGGAACTGGCTTGCCTTCTTTAGTGAGTGAAATCTTGGTTTTGCATTCGGGGTAACCGACGCATCCTAAGAATTGACCATAACGCGATGAGCGAATTGCCATCGGTTGTCCGCAAAGTTCGCAGAACTGATCCGACAAGATCAGCACCTTGTTCATATTCTCTTCGGCTTCTTTCAATGTTTTGTTGAAAGGCTCGTAGAATCCTTTGAGCATGGCACGCCAGTCGGCTTTGTCTTCTTCAACTTTGTCGAGCTGCGTTTCCATTCCTGCAGTGAAGCCTACTTCAACAATATTGCCGAAGTGCTCAACTAGAAGTGCGTTAACAGCTTTACCTAAAGTCGTTGGTACCAGCGCTTTTTGCACGCGTTCCACATATTTACGATCAACAATTGTGTTTACTGTCGCTGCGTAAGTAGATGGTCGACCGATACCCAGTTCTTCCAGAGTCTTAATCAAAGAAGCTTCTGTAAAGCGGGGTGGTGGCTGCGTGAAGTGTTGAGCGGGCTTCATCTCTTTTAGTTTGAGTTTTTCGCCTTTATCAACATCCGGCAAATTCGGCGCTTCTTCTTCCTCGTTTTCTTCATCAGGAGCAGCGTCAGAATCGCTTGTGGCCATGTCTTTAGTCAGACGGTCATAAACGATAGTGAAACCAGGGAATTTCTTTTCTGAAGCAGAAGCGCGGAACATTGCATCACCGGCGGTGACTTCAACCGTACGGGTCAAAATCTCAGCTGATGCCATTTGGCTGGCCATGAAGCGTTCCCAGATCAGTTTATAAACTTTGAGCTGATCGGTGCTCAAGTATTGCTTGATTGATTCAGGTGAGCGCTCAGGGTTAGACGGACGAATAGCTTCATGGGCGTCCTGCATGTTCTTCGCTTTGCGTACGTAAACCCGCGGCTTGTCCGGATAATACGGCTTGCCGTATCGAGCAATGATGAACTTCTTCGCTTCATCAACGGCTGATTGAGCAACACGAGTACTATCTGTTCTCATGTAAGTGATCAAACCGCTTGGTCCTTGCGAACCGAGCTCGATACCTTCATAAAGTTCTTGAGCAACTTTCATTGTCTTTTTAACAGCGAAGCCCAAGAATGTGGCTGCTTCCCGCTGTAGCGTCGATGTGATGAACGGAGCCTGCGGCGAGCGCTGACTCGATTTTTCCACAACAGACGAAACGCTGAAGTCTTCTTTTTCGACTTTTTTAACGATATCGTCAGCCATCTTCTTAGTAGTGATGGTGGTCGATTGTGCCGTAGCTTTTTCAGAAGCTGCGATAACCCGCTTGCCCTGCCACTTTGCCAGTGGAGCAATAAAGAATTGCTTAGACCGATTGCGCGACAATTCAGCTTTAATCGTCCAGTATTCAGCAGGAGTGAATCCGTCTACTTCTTCTTCGCGCTCGCAAATAATGCGCACCGCCACTGATTGCACGCGGCCGGCCGAGCGGCCATTGACCTTGCGCCAGAGTAGGGGGCTGATTTTGTAGCCTACCAGCCGGTCTAATACTCGTCTTGCCTGTTGAGCATCAACCAGGCTCTGGTCAATTTGACGCGGAGACTTGATTGCCGCCATCACCGCTTCTTTCGTAATTTCGTTGAACTCGATGCGATGCAGTTTCTTTTTAGGCAATTCCAAAATTTCAGATAGGTGCCAGGCGATTGCTTCGCCTTCTCTATCAGGGTCGGGGGCCAGATAGACGCGATCTACGCCTGCCGCCGCTTCCTTAAGATCAGCCACTGTGGGCTCTTTGTCTTTCAAGATTTCATAAAGAGGTTCAAAGTTCTTGCGAACATTTACCCCCAATTTATTCTTGGGAAGATCCCTCACGTGACCGTAGCTGGCCTTGACCGTGAAGTCTTTGCCAAGGATCTTTGAGATCGTTTTGGCTTTGGCCGGAGATTCAACAATAACTAACGATTTGACCATTTTTCTCTCTAACGCTGTGGTGGAGCCATTCGCGGCCTGTCAAGATACGCCGATGTCGAAGGAGTATAACACGATGGCAAATATCGACCGAGGCTTACAAATATATAACCATATCAGCAAGTGCGCTCCGAAGCTGTCCGATAAGGGCAGAAGATTGGGGCCCATGTCCGACCAGATTGGCGATTCTGGCTTCGGAATCCCCTTCCTTTATAGGGTTCCCCCCCTCGTACTTTTCTCGTAACACTTCCTCGTCAAGCTCATCAGCAGGACCTCCGACACCAGGTAGGAGGTCACCAGCCTTGACAAGGCTAAGGGAAATTTCCAAATAGTCCTTTTCTTCTAAATACGATTGACCTTCAACCTGAAAATATTGGGGCCATTCAATCATCATTACTGCTGCTGCTGACTGATCGCAAACTTCATCGAGCTCCATGGCGAGCATGGTCAGATCCATTATTTCGCCTGTCTCGCCGGCGCGATAAAGATCAAGGTGAAAGAGCGAAAGCCGCCCGGAGTGATACTCATTGAGCATCGTAAAAGTCGGAGAAGTAATTACTTCTCGCACGCCCAGGCCCTTGCCCACTGCCTTGACGAGTGTGGTCTTGCCCGCGCCCAGTGTGCCGTGCAAGGCAATGACGGCGCCATCAACGGACTGAGCGATGGCCAGACCAAAACGATTGGTGGCAGAAAGATCAGCTAACAGAATTGGCAACATATTAGAGTGCTGAATAAAAAATGGTCTCGGCCTAGTGCAGGCGTTTGTTTTGTACCCGGGATAATCTCCAGGGGGGGAACCTCCTAACTTCTTGCCGTTTCCTTCTCCAACTCCAGGGGCTCGTGAAAGCGTAAAGCTGGTTCAAAGGTATACGTCGAAGCCTCGAGCGGGATCCCCGTATGTTCAAACTTGTAGGACAAAACTTATGAGCTGTCCTAAACCGAGACTAAAGAAATCATATCAAGCAGATAGCCTCTGTCAATCGGCAATTTCCGCCCAATGGGTTAATTCGTATTTTTTCAAGCCGACAAATTTGCGCTGCCTTCAATTAATATATTGAGCATGCTGTAGAGTGACTGCTTAACCCTTGCGCTGACCGTTGATGCCATCAAAATTTTTCTCTAAATATTCCCGCCCTTCTTATGCCTGCGCACGTCCTGCCACCACTCTGGCTCTGACTTTGCTGCTCAGTATCATTTGTGGGGAAAATGCACAAGCTCAACCAGCGGCGCCACAGGCTAGCGGCAATCGGATATTTGCACCATACCAACCCACGCCAAAGTTTGCTCCAACCAGACCGAATCAAATAACTCCGGTAGCACCAGGTTCGCCAACGAGATTGAAGCGCGTCGAAACCAATGCTAATGCCGATCTTAATCCCAACGCTCAAGTACAAGACACGTCACCGACTGACAGTGGCGATTTAAATACACCACTCGATCCTGCTTCAATCAACAGCGCACCGGCAAGCGACAGCGTCCAACCTTTTATCGTCAGCCCCGACGGCACCCCGGCACTAAATATAGTGCCCACACCGAACCGTCCACCCATTCCTTCGCCACCCATTGTGCCGCCGCTCACCCCCATGGGAAACGGCATAGCCAGACCATCTCAGGCGTGGCGTGTCAAAGCGCATCAACTCTTCAAGCAAAAGCTTGATGCCACCACTTTTGCCCTTGACCTAAATGCAGCCTATCCTGTGGCCATCGACGAGCTGCGCCGTATGGTGGAAGACCAGGGCCTGACTGTGGCGGGCTTCAGCCCCTCATCGGGACACATTTTAATTACCTGTAACAATCAGAACAGCAATCGTATAGAAAAATCCATTCTTGCCATGCGCAGCGGGAGCACGGCCGCCAGCACCGAGTTGCGTGTGCTCTGTGAAAGCCGCAACCGCAGCCTCACTACTGCACGCATGAAAGAAATTCTGGCTCGCTTGCAAACCAAATTCGGCGACATGAAAATCGAAGCAGACTCGCTCTAATTTACACACAGACAAAATAACGGCAGCGGCAAAATAATGGCAGCGGCAAAATCAACTCACAAACGATTACAAAAGCCAATCGTGCTCGGCATCACCGGCACCATTGCGGCGGGCAAATCAATGGTGGGACGACTACTCGGCGAGCGCGGAATCACCGTAATCGACACAGACCAATTAACTCATGACGTTTTAGAAAATGATCTTTCTACAAAAAAAGCCATTGTTGAACAATTCGGCTCGGCAGTGCTCACTGACGACAAAATCGACCGCAAAAAACTGGGGAAAATCGTTTTCGACGATGAAGATTCTCGCCGCAAATTAGAACAAATCGTACATCCCAAAGTGGTCTTGAACTGTCGGCGACGCATCGAGGAATTAAAAGGCGAAAAAGTCGTCGCGGTGCTTGTGCCCTTACTTTTCGAAGCCGGAGTGGCTGACGAATATGATCTGATCTGGACTGTTTTTACATCTGAAGAAGTTTTACAAAAACGACTGGGTGAACGAGACAAGTTAGACGCCGCCGAAATTCGCCAGAGACTGGCGGCACAACTGCCTCAGGCCGAAAAATGCAAACGCGCCGACCAGGTGATAGACAACTCTTTCACTGAAGCTGAGACCGCCAGACAAGTTGATTTGTTGCTGACCAAGCTGCTCTAGTTCAACAAGCGGTACAGGGCTCTTTCTTAGCTTCAATTGCAGGCAACCGCTGTGTAACTGAAAGATCACCGGCAGCTGAGATGTGCTCGCGCGTTTTCCAGCGACCCTGTTTCATAGCCACCACGTTATTGACCACCGTTTTGATGCGTGCGGGGTTACGCATGGAGCGCATTAAATCGTCAACGAGCACCCAACCAATCACCACCGGAATTACCACATCGAATAAAGCTACGTTTGTCATCTCTGCCCCTCCTTAATCTTCCGTTTGTATATTAGACCGGTCGTCTACGAACTGTCAACCCTTATTTTGCAAAGTGCCATGGTGCTTGATAAACTGCTTTAAAAACCGAGTAACCCTTACTATGCCGTTTAAACTTGCTTTGACTTTCAAATACGCTGCTGTATCGGTACTTATGCTGGCCGCTTTGCCTCCTGTACTTTGCAAAGATGTCGCGCCGGTCAAAGACACCCCCGTAAAAGCTGCTGCGCCAACTGCCGCAGTCACAACAAAAGCTATACCAACCCTTCCTACTAATGGCTGGAGCGCTTACCAGACCAGCTCGCTGCTCGGCGATCAAGACGCTTATGTTTCTGCTAGCGGAGTCAAGATCGTCGACCGGCGCAACGGCAACGTGGTGACGGCTGCCGCTCCCGCGTGGAAGGTTTACGCCTTTAACACCGTCACCAGGCGCATTTGCAGCTACACCGTAAAAACATATCCGGGTATCGGCTCTCAGATTCGCACTATAACTGGTGGCGTCAGCCTGGGCGCTTTACCGCTGAAGCAGACAGCCAAAACAACTTTGCGCGGCGTGGCTACCCTGGAGCTGCAAACGCCCAAAACCTACGTTGCTAAATTGATCAAAGACAAAGAACACGAATCGGCTGACCCCAGCTTTGTGCAATCAGCTCAAATGCTTATCGCTGAAAAGATCTCGCCGCCAGAGCCAGCCTGCACGGTACTGTGCAAATTTTACGGTGTGCCCGTCAAACCGGCCATGCCTATACAATTCAAATTTATCAATACTCACGGCGACCTCAACACCGTTTTGTTGACTTCAGAAGTTAAGCAAATACGTCTTGAATCAGCCGACTTTGTTGAACCCAAAGGGTTCGCTGTGGTAGCCGATGCCGGCAAGTTGCTGGATGCGCCAGTTAAACAATTGCCCAAACGTAAAGTCATCGAGATAATCAAAAGGCGTTAGACAGACGCAAAAGGCCTAAGTGAGCAACAGCGAAACAAAAAAAGCGTCCAGAGATCTGGCGCTGGCACTGTTTAAATCAGTGATTTTCCTTTGCCTGACTGTTCTCGGGCCCACCATGATGTTACCCACCTTGGCGCGCCTGCTGGCAGCCTTTCAGATCCCTCTCACCCTGCCTATCAGCGCCATTTTCCACCTGTCTGTCGGTCTACTAATGCTTTGGCTCTTTGCCCGCTTTGTTGAGAAGCGCCCCTGGCAAGACTATGGCCTCTCTCTAAAAGAGCCCTGGCAGGCTCTGACAGAACTTTATGACGGCGCTTTGATCGGCAGCACAATGGTGGCGCTGGTGACACTAATATTGTTCGCCCTGGGCTGCTACCACATCGTCGCCATAAATTACGACAACGACCTGCCCATGCTCATTCCTACATTTTTACTGGCCGCACTCTACGAAGAGATTCTTTTTCGCGGATATGTTTTACAGACGATCGAAAAAGCAAGCAACACTATCACGGCGGTATTGCTAAGTTCACTACTGTTTGGCATGGCACATATGGGCAACTTCAACGAAAACGTGCCCCTGTTAACCGAAATCGCTTCTTGCATGGCGCTCAGCTTAGACGCCGGCGTACTTTTTTGCGCTGCCTTTTTAGTTACCCGCAGACTGTGGCTGCCGTTAGGTTTACACGCCTTCTGGAATGTATTCGAGGGCCCAGTCTTTGGCACCCCGGTATCGGCAAACGAATTCGGTGCCCCGCTTTTTCTTAGTTTCTTACAGGGCCCGCAAATTTTGACTGGTGGCGTCTTCGGACCTGAAGCAAGTATCATCGAACTTGTAATTAGCCTGCTTTTTGCGTGGTGGCTCTGGCGGTTGCGCTATAATTCTCTAGAAAGTTTGTAAAAGCCATATAGGCCGCATATCCAGGATGGTGCACTAAATGCAAATCGAGCCGATGGTATCAGTAAAAGTGGCAGCAGATTTGCTGCGCCTCGACAAAAAATCTGTGCGAGAAAGACTTTTGAATGGTCAATTATCGGGTGTCAAGAAAACCATCGGCTCTCGCGAAAAATGGTTCGTACATAGCGCCGCCGTAGAAAGTTTACTTGAAGAACGCCGCACCCAGATTCCAGCCAACACCGCCCCACATATCATTACCGCCACGGCAGTGGAAGATGAAGAAGAGCACAGACGGGACCCTTCATCATTCACTCGCGGCCAGTGGTATCAACAAGATCGTGAGCGCATCGACGCCATCGTCGAACAAATGGTCAAACCACTTTTAGACAAATGTGCCGGCCAGGCTGATCTTCTAGCGGCACAAGAACAAATTATCGCTGAGCAGAAGTTGCAATTGCGCCTGCTACCCGACCTCGAGGCAGACAGCCGGCGAGCCTGCCAGTTGGAAGAAGAAGTAGCTACACTGCAAAAGAACAATACCGAAACAGTTGCGGCCTTGCAAAACGAAATCGAGCAGTTGCAAGACAAATTGAACCGACCATGGTGGAAGAAATTGCTTGGTTAGAAACTGCTTGGTTAGAAATTGCTAGTACAAGTAATCTGGTGCCTAATCTACTTCGCCCTCTGGGCCCTGGTTCTGATTGGCGCGGTCATTGCCTTTTGCAGCCGAGACAGAGTCAGGCACCTCTCCATCAATATTGTACTGGCAGTAGCTACCTTAATCATCGGCTGGAGCATGGCCGGTCTGGCCCCGGCTTTTCAGATGGCCAAGCCCGTGGTGAAACAGCAGGAGGCTGTGGCCGACGAAGACGCCAACCCACAACCAGCCGAGGTTGTGCAGGCTGAACTGGCACCGGCCGCTCTCAAACGTGCCCATTTTTTAAGCGGTATCGACGGTAGTATCAGGCCTTTTCTCCTGTGGGAATGGGGCAAAAATCCCGACAAAGAAATTGCCGGGGCCAATACCGTGGTGCAAAGCCTGGCCAAGAAATATCCACTAGACGCCCCCCTGGCAGCCCGAGCAATCATTCTGCGTCACTGGCAGGGAGACAATGCCCTCACTGCTATCGATGATTACTCCAATGGCGGTGGTGTTCCAGATCAGCTATTGATGACGCTGTACACAATTTATTCGGTGCCGAAGGGCGGCGATTTGAATGAGAACATCAAAAATATAGAAGCAGAGCTCAAGCCTGGATGGTATCGGGATACAGCCCTCATGGATGCCTATAAAGCAGCCGGGGCCGAGCAGTACGAGATTGCTCAGCAAAAAGAAAAAGCCGCTGCCCTATTCTGGCAAATTAGATTTTTTGCTTTTGAAATACTGAAAGCCCTGGCTGTGGTGACCGGTCTTTATGCGATTTTTAAATATATAATTGGTGCTCGTACAGACTTTGAACCAATGTCGAAAGATTTCCGCAGAGCTTACGCGTGTTTGCTGATTGTGCCTTTGCTTGCCAGTACTTCAGTGGTCATTACCAGCACCATGGCGGGAATGGCGGAAAGTTTGAACCTACAATCACTGCATATTCAAGCCAGCCAAAATTATCTACTGGCAGCGGCCTGTGGTCTGGCCGGTTTCTATTTTCTCATTTGCAAACCTGCCGGGCTTACTTTCTGGCAAGCGATGAGCTCAGGCGGAGAACAGATGAGCGCGAAAGAGCTTTCAATGCTCATAATCGGCTCGTTCTGCGCCATTGCTGCGCTAACAACCATCGGTCATTGCGCTGCGGCACTCGCCACCGGTAATCTCCAGAGCCTGACAAATTCCGGCCAGTATGCCATTCTCAACAGTTCGGGCGAAATATTTTCACTGAAAAGCCTTGGTGCCATCTGCGGTTCACTAACATTGGTACCGTTGATTGATGCGATCTTTTTCCAGGGCCTGGTAGGCGGCTACAGTTGCTACCGCTCTGGCATAGTGGTCGCCACCATATTCAGTGCTCTGGCGTTTACGGCATGGCACTTCCATCCATCATACTTTGCCGAATATTTCGCTCTGGGCCTGGTTCTTTCCTTCGTTTATCAGCGCACCAACAACCTGCTCTACACAGCAGCAGTGCACGCTTTTTGGAACGCCATACTCATTGTTTCAATCTTCTTTTTATTGAATTAAGTCTATTTTGCGCCGCTGATAGTGGAATTGGTAAAGGCCCTCTGCACCGTCGGACTCAAAGCCGTGCCGGCCACTAAAACCATTAACGCAGCGACAGCAATTAAAGCAGGGCGAGAGACACGACTCCAGTCCATGATGATGTAGACCAGGCTGGCGAAGGGCACGAGAATGAACAAAAATCCCCAGCCGATACTTTTGCGAAAAGCACAAATAGTCAACCAGAGGCAGGAAAGCATATAGACCAACAGTCCAAGGCAGGCGAGAATCACCCCAAAAGTATCCATGAATTTTTCCCCAAGACTCAATTAGAGAATCTACCCAGTTACCTCAGAGCCAAACAGCCATGACACCACACGTGGTTCCAGCCGCGCTGACCTAATTTTCTGACTCGCCTACGTAGGTAACGCGATAAAAGACGGGCAAGATTGAAAGAGTGAGAGACTGCAGTTCTTTCATGTGCGCTTGCATTTCAAGATTTTTGGTCATCGAGCGAAAATGTATTTCGCTTTCCCACTGAGCATAATTGGTAACATATTTACCGTCAAAACTCTGGTGAATGCTGGCTGAAACGAAACCGGGTAATTGCTTAATCAGCTTTTCGGTAGCCTCTTCGAGCAGATTGGCGACAATTTGCTGATTAGTAGGCTCAACTTCAAAAGTATTGATCAGTGTGAAGATGTTACGTTCTGGTTCGATTTTAACCATGATTTCCTGCTCTGGCGTAAATGGCAATTCTGCCATGAGCATTGCTGCTACAGCCATGATGTTAGTCGAAAAGCTCGAAACACTCAAGCATGTTGAACTCTAGCTAATCAAGAGAATGCCGGCGGGCGTTACTGTTGCGGTGTAAAATATTGCCAATGAAATACAGTCGACCAAAAACTTTTTCAGCATTAAGCGCGACAGCACTGACTTGCGCCTCTTTACTGGCCACAACAATAATTGCGCCATTGGCGGCTTTTGCTCGCGAGACCATAGTGACCAAAAGCCACGTGGATGGTTCACCGGCCAATGCCTTTTTCATTGCCCCAACCAAACCAACCGAACATGGCAAAAGCACTCTGGTGGTTTATTCCCACGGTATGCTCTCGAGCATCGAAGAGCCCTTCGTTGTGCCGCCCGGCGCTCCTACCGGCCCCGTATTGACCTCGATTTATCCCAATTATGGTTTTTTGTCCGTAGGAGTGCCTGAAAGCTGGGCTGATCCCAGAGTTCTGCAAGATTTCACCGACGCCATTACTACAGTGCAGAACAAACATCATTTTGAGCGCATTATTTACATGGGCGCGTCAATGGGCGGCTGCAACCTCTTGCGCTACATTGAGCTCGCACCACCTGAGATCAAAGAAAAATCAGAGTGCATTTTAACTCTGGTGAGCTGCGGCGATCTGGCCGCGCTTTACAAGACCAGCCTTGATGAAGATGTTAAAAGGTCCATTGCCAAGGCCTTGCACGGCACTCCAGTGGAAAACAAAGACGAATATAAAGCCCGCAGTTTCATTGCCAACATCAAAGAATTTCCAGCCGATATCAAAGTTGTAATTCTCTCCAATAACGAAGATTCGACAGTACCGCCGAAGCTGCAAACTCAGCTATACAGGGCACTTATAGCCAACAAAAATCAGGTGAAACTTTTCCAGCGCAAAGGCAATCATACTACCTGGCCGCCACCAGTGATGATGCAATATTACATCGACCACATTATTCACAAGCGCCTCATGTAGGCTCTGCAGGCAAATTGACACACCGCGTATTTGTAGACTGTGACCGCACTCTGGTCAATACCGAAATTTATCCAATTTGGTCGCGCACTCTTTTTGACCCGCGGAAGAAATTCTTTTTTCAATGGAATAATGTTCTTACTGAAGCAAGACCCAGTGCCAAAGCCTTTTTAGAAGAGATTGGACGGCAGTACGAAGTGGCCATGCTTACACTCGGTCACTCCAAATTTCAATTTCGCGTGCTCAAAGAACTTGGCTTAGAGGGCCTGGTGGGCGAAATCTACGGCCCCGACAATTGCGAAAGCGTGCCGGCTACCGAAGGTTTTGTCCTGGTAGACGACATGGAACCGCACTCTCTTGCTATCGCCTACAAACTGCGCTGGTTGGGGCATCAACGTGGTCTCGAAAATCATGCGCTCTGGCCCGGTTTGCTCGATCGCCACATTATTCAGTGTCAGCCCTTTATGGGTGGAATGGCTGATGAAGAGCCGCTCACAGCGCTGCTGCCATCCGTCCATACACGTATGAGCGAATGGCAGTAAGACCGGCTGCAAATTAGATCTTCGCCGTTTTCAGTTTGTCGAGAGCCGCCTGGTAGCGAGCGGCGTGATAGGCTTCCACTTTTTTCAGGGCACCAAAGCGTTTGGCTGCTTTTTCAAAGATGCCGGCATGTTCCAGTGATTCTCTCGCCTGTTCTTGAAATTCAGATACGGCAGCCTGGTTACCTTCTTCAAGAGCGATGCGTTCAAAATCGGGATACATGGTGACGCTTTCGTACATTTCGCCTGCGGCAGCCAGGGCTAAAACCGATTCAACAGTTTGCTCCGATGATGGATAAATCAGCTCCAGATGGGCGAAAGCATGAGCAGTTTCGTGATTAGCGGTTTCTTCGAAGAGTTTGGCCACTTCCTCATTGCCCAACCGGCGAGCAATTTTGGCGAAATAGAGATATTTGCGATTAGCCATAGACTCGCCGCCAAAAGCGGCCATCAGATTTGCCGCTGTCTGACTATCGGCCGGCGGTGTGGTGCCTTTTTGAATCGTATCGCTGCTGGTGAGGTCGGCAATAGTGGCTTGAGATTCGGACAGAGCAGAAGATATTTGATAATTAGACATGTTAATTTCTCCTAGAAAGGATCTAGATTTAGAAGTAATCTACTTTTTGGGCAAAAAAACTAGCCGCCTTCGACCTCGCCGTAGAACAGCACCTGGAAGCCGTGAACCTTGTACTGGTCGCCCAGCAGCTTACCGATTGCTTCTACTTTGTTCGATGGAATATCGACTATTTTTCCGGTCTTAACATCAACGAAATGATGATGATGAGAGATATTTGCGTCATACCGAACACGACCAGGTTCAGTCAGAACCTCTTTTATTACACCAGCTTCTTTCAAAGTATTGAGTGTGTTGTAGACAGTCGCCCGCGAAAGCGATACCGGAAGGGCCTGAGCCACGGCGGAGAGCACTTCATCTGCGGTCGGGTGGGATTCTGTCTGCAACAAATACTCGGCTATCACAACACGTTGTGGCGTGGGCTTAACGCCTCGCGACAACAACAGTTGCTCGGCCGAAGGAATTTGTTCAGTAATGTGGTTGTGTGCGGTCATATATTTAGAATAAGTCTAAAGTGAGAACTCGTCAAGCTCATTTTCTTCCGATATCGGAAGAAAGTTTCTCAGTCCTATCCTACTTTCGCTCGGGCAAAGTGTCCAACATACTGCCCAGATCGTCAGTATTTACAACCACTTCCAACTCATTAGCGGCCTGTTTATAGCCTCTGGGCACCTGAAAAATCGCCGGAGACAGAGAGGCCGATTTAATGCTCGTGGTATCCATATAAGTATCTTTGCGACCGCGAGGCTTAAGAGAAAAGCACCTGATTGAAAGCTTATCGACGTTAGCCGGGTAACCATTAGTGGTGCTGGTATACAGAGTCATTTCATGAGCTATCGGAATCTCATCGGCGGCCCAGAACTCAGTGGTGCGAAATTTCTCTTTCTCTTTCGCATTATCTTTCGGGACGGTTTTCCAGACACTCATAGAGTGACCGAGAAAACTTGCTTTGCGGGCCGGCACCCAGGTCGACTCCACCATATTTCGCAAGACGGCCATGCGCAAAATGTTTTTCCGACCGTTAGTCGATTTTGATTCTTTGCGGGCATCACAAGAAAAGTAGAGCTTTTTGCGATCGTTGAACAGGTAGATTTTCCACAATGGTGCTGCAGTGACGGCAACATAACCACCATCCAGTGACTCGTAACGCGATCCTTTTGCCGTTACCAGCTGGCGACCTTTGCCGCCGAATTGACTGTTTTGCTCAACAATCCACCCAGCGTCGCCGCCCCAGGCTTGCGGCATGTTAGCGTAGAGAAGGCAAAATGACAGGCTCGCGATTAGAGTTCTCATGCACTTATAATATTACAAACACAGATTTCGCCGGGAGCTCTGGTGCGCCTCAACAGCCTTATTCTCACTATCGCCCTCTTTCTCGTCACCCAGATCATTTGCGCCCCGGCACAGGCCGTAGACAAAACCTACAGTGCAATTACATGCGGCCCAGCTAAGAAATTTGCCGTGCGTCTGCAGACTGACGTCACCATTCCCAAAGATGTTGCCTGCGAGCAGATAAGGGTGTGGCATGCTATCCCCGCTTACAAACCCTGGTCTGGTACACCGTCTCCGTGTGGTGCTGCCGATATTCGTTTCGTACCTGGCGCAACAGTACAAATTGAAGGTGACAAACGTTCAACCCATTTGTATTTCGAAACCAATGCCAATTTTGCGCCAGAAACCAGACTTAGCTACGTCAGCTCTTATAAGGCCGTTTCGGCGCCGCGCACTTTCAATTCCAGTGTAAGTCGTTGTTCATGGAATGATTGCCTGGCGTATAACTTAAAAAATCCGGTCAAGACCAGAACATATGAGCCGGCCGTAATCGCTCTGGCTGAAAAAGCCAAGCTCAATCATGATCCAGCCAACACCGTGTTAGAACTCTGTCGCTATATTAGCGCTAATATCAAATACGATAACTCGGTCTCTTACCGAACTGACGACCTGGCCTCCACATTGAAATATAAACGCGGTCATTGCGGTCATATGATGGAATTGCTCAATGCACTTTGTGCTTGCGCAGGCATACATTCTCGCGACATAGTGGGCTTGAGTCTCACTTTGCCTAATGGCCAGGCTGGTACCAAGGCCGTTCCTGATGACCTGGGAAATTCGCATACCTGGGGCGAAGTCTACTTGCCGAGAATTGGTTGGGTAGAAATTGAGCCGGCCGCAGGAGAAAAATGTTTTAACATTCCGGTCACATATATTCAAAACAACACGTCTTTTCAAAATGCCGCAGTCTGGGTGAAAGAACAAAATCGCGCTTCCTACCATGCAATCTGGGAATACGTTAACGGCCAGTATCAGTGCAAGTACAATGTTTTCACTCGCATCACTTTCTCTGTCAGTGACAAGTGATCAAAAATTATTTCGCCAATCGTTCTGACATTTCTTTTGTCAGATTCTCGATGTCAACTCTGATTTCGTCTTCACCCTGCGGATCAAGTTGGCTACCCTGTGCGGTGCGCATGCTTTTTTCTTTGCGTTGTAAATCGCCGGCGCGCAATTTCAGTTGCTGGTAATGCTCGGTGCTTAGCTTATTGTCGGCCAGAGCTTCGTCGATGTATTTTAAGAAGTCGGTCAACTGCAGGTCCGGCTGCGGCAATTTGGCCACCGGGCTAGATCCGTTCTGCGAGTAAATAATCGGCGAAGCAAAAAATCCCTGGCCATAAGCTACCTGATTGCCGATGCCGAACCAGGGATAATAAAAACCAGACGAACTGCGCCAGAAATTACAGTTGGTTTCGCCCACCCGACAGGTGTAGGCCGAACCGTTCATACGACAGGTGTTGGAAAACATGGTCGGGTTAGCAGCCAGTCCACCTAAGGCAATCGTCTGCCCCGCCGGACTGAAAAAGCCTCCGTTGGCTCCATAACCCCTGACGGGAGACTGACCGCCACTAATAGGATTAGCCGGCAAATTACTACCGAATCTAAATCCTTGAGCCATTACCGGAGAGCAAGATAAAGCAAAAATGGCGCCGATCAACAAACAATTTTTTCCGCTCATCATTATCTGTCACTCCACTAATCTAGCTTACTTATCGCTCTCCAACTGGGTTTGCATCGGCTCAAGAGCAGGCACGGTATTGAGATCCTCAGGTATATTTATCTCGGCATTGACCTTTTTTAGATCGGCTTTAAACTTGGCGAATTGTTCCGCAGTCCAGCCGTTATGGGTAATATCAAGGTGCTGAAGTGTTGGAATTGCACTGACATACTTAAGGCATGCAGGAGTCAATTTGCAACCTCCAAGATAAAGATATTGCAAAGGTAGCTTGGTTAACGGCTCCAGGTCAGCATCTTTTAATTTATTGTTTGACAATTTGAGTCGCGATATTTTCTTCATGGTGCCAATTTCGTGGACATCTTGATCAGTGAGAGCACAAGAAGCAACGTGAAGTTGCCGCAATTTAGGAGAGTCACGCAAAGCGGCAATAGCAACATTCATCTTTTTATTGCCGTCAGCGCCCAGGAGTTCAAGTTGAGGCAAAATATTCGATTGAGCTAATTGTTCACCGTTAATGGCCGTGCTGGAAATGCGCAGCTCGGTTAATTTAGGAAAATGACTGAGCAAAACCAGACACTCACCAGTAATTGAGGTGTCTGAAAGCTCGATGCCATAAAGGCTTTTGATTTGCGAAATATACTTGAGCAATTCATCGGTCACCAATTGTTTGGCACCGGAAGCTGCTTTCGCTGTCGGTTTCTCCAGGCCGTCACCGGAAAACGCACTGGCGGCATCTTCACCGAATTCTGACAATGTAATCATTTGCAAGGACGAGCTATCGTCAAAGCGGCGCAAGAGTTGAGGAAAACGCAAACATTTATCGTTGGGAGTGAAGTGCATCAGCGCCCGAGTCGGCACATACATATCGCCCTGAGCTTGTTTAGCGTCACGGCCCTCATCAGATTTTATTTCCATCTCGCCGATAGAGAAATCTTTGGGAAATTTGTAATAAGAAACCTGATGCCCATCTTTATTTTGTGTGCCTTGAAAATAAGGCTCAGTAATCTCGGCTTCGGCCTTCAACTGCCCGCCTAATTTAGTCTGGGCGGCCTTGCTCTCTTCCAGCGCTACTTTGGCACTATCGCCTTCGACATGATTATTCTGGGCAAACATAAAGTAGCCCGCGGCGCCGAGCGAAAGCACCAGAACTAGAGCCAGGGCCGAACCAACCAGAATCAAAGTTTTTTTATTGTCATGCGTGCCGGTTTCTTCAGTGTCATCTTGATCACGCCGCGAATATGGTTTGCGCACCACTGATGCGGATTGCGGTTTGCGCACGTTTTGTTCGTTGTCGACAAAAGAGCGCTCTATTACAAGCAACTGCGCCGCCACATCAGAGGCTGATTGGTAGCGATCAAGCGGATCTTTGGCCAGTAGTGTGCTCACAACTTCTTGTAATTCCGGAGGAAAATCCATACCTTCGGAAGCATCGAAAAGACTGAGCGGCTCTTGACCCTGGTGCATCTCCATGGTCGCTACCGCGTTTTTTCCGCGAAAAGGCACGGCTCCAGTCAGGGTCTCAAAGAGGGCTACGCCCAGCGAATATAAATCTGTGCGATAAGTGACATTTACTCCTGAACACTGCTCAGGGCTCATGTATTGGGGGCTGCCGCAAACCTCGCCCGGCCGCGTTAAACCTTGTTTGTCGCCGTCGCTGTCTCCTGTTAATTTGACGATACCGAAGTCTACTAATTTGGCAGAAATCACTCCCGGCTCCACTTCTTGCAAAACGATATTGCCTGGCTTGATGTCACGATGAACAATTTCATGCTCGTGAGCATATGCCAGACCGGCACAAACCTGGCGAAATATGGCAAGAGCTTCCGGCACCGGCAAGAGCGTTTTCTTGTCTAATTTATCGGCCAGTGACTGGCCGTTCAAAAGCTCCATGGCATAGTAAGGAGTCACACCATCAATCAGGCCCATATCGAAAATACGCACGATATTAGGATGATTAAGCCGGGCAATGGCTTGAGCCTCAATTTGAAAACGCCGCCAGGCGGTCTCAGACACGCCTGTTGAACGCAAAACTTTCAAGGCCATTTCTTTCGATAGAAAAAGATGGCGCACGTGATAAACCGCGCCCATGGCGCCGTGGCCAATGACGCCTATCACTTCGTAGGCTTTGTTTACCTGAAATCCAGGTTGATAATCGCTGCCAATACCCGGCATGAATGTTCAGTTCGCTTTCTAATCAGGGATAAAACTGTTATTCCACAGCCCGCGGCCGCTTGAAACGACCGATTCTAAGGAACAGATGAAACTTAAGGCCCGCTGAGTTTGGCTGTGCTACAGTGCAATTAGAGCAGTTCTTACAATGATTGTATGTGTCTGCGGCAAAAGCGAGCAAATTATGGCCATTTTGGAATTAATTGACACAACCTGCCGCCTCCTTGCTGAAAAGCAATCAGCTTTGAACACTTTGCGACTGTTGCCCAGTACCGATCCGCAATTTCAGCTGATCCGTGGAGATTTTTTAATTCGCGAAACTGATTTGCAAGAGTCGACTACCAGTCTGATCGAAGAGCTGGAAGAATTAGATCCCCTTGATCGCGAAGATCTGTTTGAAGCGCTTGATCCCGATAAGCGAGCTTCCATAACTAGCGTATTTAATTTGTCAGGCCATCACCATTTGATGAATGCTGGCGAGCTCAGTCTGGAACCATTATTAATTGCCTGGCGTCACGCTCGTTTGATGATGCTTTTTTATCAGTTTTTGCAAGATATCCCTCTTGAAGATCTGGCCCGAGAAGATTTACTAGAGCTGCATCCCATTGCCGAACGCTCGCGTGAACACTGGGCCACTGCAGTAGATACTTTGAGAAAAGAAGCACAGATTGCCTGCACACCCGAAGATCGCATCTGCCATCTTGGTGTTACTCACGATTTGCTCGAGCAAGTGCGTAAGCGCTATCAGCGGCTCACTGTGAGAGTGCAAGACGCGCTCGTTGCCATTACTTCTAATGGCAACGATCCCTGGCCGGTAATTCGCTTATTGCCTCCCGAGCTGGCGCAGTGCGCCTGGGATGCTCTCAAACTTGTGCCTTTGCGCGAAGAAGAAGTAGAGAAAGTAACCGTCTTGCGTCAGGTCGGCGACCGCTTTTAACTCTGCTCTTAACTTTAATCCAGAATTTTTTTCAGTTTGGTTACCCACGCTTGCTGAGTAGGCTTCTGACCGCTTAAATAGGCCTCGTACTGTCTCGCTTGTTCGGCCTCCTGGGCGCTCATGCCCACGGCAACAGCACTTTCTGCCGCCACATCGGCGGCTTTAGAGCCGCACTCGCCGCAGAATTTGGCACCGGGTTCTTGTGGTGCACCACAGAGATGGCAGGCTGTAATGCGAATCTCCAGGCGATAACCACATTCACCGCAGAAGCGCGAACCTGGTTCGAGATATTCGCTGCAGCCGGGGCAACTGGAGCCGCCTTGAACTTGATGCGGGGCCGGCTGCCCGCTGGGGCCCTGAGTCGCAGGAGCATTTTGTACATGCTGACCGGGCTCAGGGAAATAAGCCGGTATGGGAGCAGAGACCCCCTGTGGAACGCCTCCACCAGGTACTTCGCGCATGTCACTACGCATGGCACTATTAACTGTGTTCCAGAAGGTTTGCCTGGCGTCTGCGGTCTGCGCTTCGCTGGCACTGGCTTGCACCGGCGAAATCACCGTTGGTGGCACGGCGTCTGCGCCGGTACCACGACTTTTCTTGCGACCGTAGCTCTGGGGTTCATATTCTGGCTCACCCAGATCCAAATCAGAGAGGTCATCATATGAAGACCTGGCCGGCGCTTGCTGATCTTGCATAGCCTGCATTTCTTGAGGAGCTTGCATACTTTGCATCGGGTCAAGCAGTAGAGCAGCCTGCTGATCTGCCGTCAGTGGCTGTTGCACAGTGGCTTGACTTGGCATTGGCTGCGGCAATGGCTGTGGCATGACCGGCTGCTCCGGTTGCGCGTCCATGTGCTGATTCTGGTCATATTGAGCGGAGGCCGGTAGGGGCGGCTTGACTGGTTTGAAAGTCGGCGATGGAATAGGCACCGAAGGAGCCTGATAAGGCGATTCTGGTTCTGCGGCTGCCTGATCTTGCGGTTGCGGCTGATAGAGCGGTTGTTCAGTAGTCGGAGCGGCAGCTGGATCGAAGAACTCTGCGCCATAGGCAGGTTGAGCTGACGGCGGCATAGTCGGTGGCTGCTGCTGATATGGCGACTCGGGCACTGCTGATGGTGGCGCTGCCGCAGCGGCAGCGACATCCATCGGTGTGGGCTCGTCGATTAAAGTCTTGGCGGTTTTCTTCTTGCCTTTTCCTTTTTTGGTAGGACCTTCAGCTACGGGCTCTGGAGCAGCACTGTGCTGAGCAGCCTCATAAGGCGATATAGTTGGGCTTGAAGCACCGGGATCTTCATATGCAGCCTGTTCAAAGGCAGCTTCTGGTGACACTGCCGGTGGAGCAGCATCGAAAACTGGTGTTTGCATTGTTTGCTGTTCCAGGTGCTGCTCGGGTGGTGCTTCACCTGTGCTGAATAGCGGGTCTAACTCAGATTGACCATGGGCAACGGCGCCCGCAGTGGCTTCGACAGCTTCTTCTTGCTGCGCCATTTCAGCAAATTGAGCCGCTTCCATAATGATCTGTTTTTTCATTTCTTGTTGAGCGATGAAAGCAGCGGCCTGCTGCGCTTTCACTTCTATGTCTTGCGCTCTCAGTTTTTCATCTTGCTGGGCCCTTTGCGTTGACTCTAATCGAGCACGCACTTGTTGCTCATGTTGCGATCGCAGTTCAATTTCTTGTTGCGCCTGCCTTTGAGCTTGATCTTGAGCGCGCATTTGCGCTTCTTGTTGCAATCGCATGCGTTCATCTTGCTGTCCGCGCAGTGAGTTTTGCTGCTGAGCCATCATCTGCTGCTCTTGTTGAGCGCGATAGTCAGCTTCGCGTTTGGCCTGCATCAGTTGTTCATGTTGAGCTTTCAAGGCTGCTTGCTGAGTCTGTGCTTTGTCAGCTTGAATTTTTTGTTCTTGCTGGGCCTTTATTAAGGTTTCTTGCTCAAAGCGCTTCAGTTGCTCTTCTTGTTGTTTCGCCGACGCTTCTTGTTGCGCTTTCAAGCGTGCTTGATGCTCTGCCTGGGCCCGCATAGCCGCTTCGTGCTGAGCCCGCAACTGTTGTTCTTCCTGAGCTTTCAGCAGTGCTTCTTTGGCGCGAGCCTCGGCCAGGCGAGAGTCTTGTTCAGCTTTACGAGTTTCTTCTTGCTGAGATTTTAGTGCCGCCGCCTGCAAGACTTGCTGCTGGGCCGCTTGCTCTTGTGGAGTCAGTAAAGGTTTGGCCGGAACCGCCGGCGGCGGTTGCTGAGCTGGAGCCGCAGCTGCTGCAGCCGGTTGCACTGGCGCTTGCGCGGGTGTTGAAGCCGCCGCTTGATTTAAACCAGGCACCGCTGCCGATGGCGTCATGGCGCTTGCGGCATCGACATGACGTGTCGGCATGTTGGGGCCAACCAGACCGGTGTCGAACAAATAGCGCGAAGGTTCAAGAGTAATATTATTGAACTGGTGCGGATAAGAAAGATAGAGTACTTCTCTAGCTCTGGTCATACCCAAATAACAGAGCCTGCGCTCTTCTTCAGGGTCGTTGGCAGTCTCTGAAGGGAAAAGGCCTTCCGCCATACCGGTGAGGAAAACTACCGGATATTCTTTGCCTTTCGCTTCGTGCAAACTGAGGATATAAACCAGAGGCTCGCTGTCTGGGCCGTCGTTGGCCTTAAGCAAATTCTGCTGCGAGCGCACAAACTCAGTTACAGTTTTAAATTTGCGAGCTTCTTCTTCCAGGGCACCAAGTTTGCGCATGGGCTCATAATTGACACCAGGAGGCACTTTCACCGATTTATAGTATTCGGTCAAACGCTGAGTACGCTTAAGCAGCGCAATGGTTTCAGAAGGCGGTAAGTTCTCGTGATTCATGGTGCGAATGATACGCACCAACTGACTGAGGTCCATGCACGACTGATCGGCCACGGCTTCAGAATAAATTTCTACTGCTTTTAAGAAGGAAAGATTGTTAGCTTCGGCAAAGCTGGCAATGGTACCGAATAATTTTGGATCTACTTCTTTAGAGCGCAACTGACAGACGCGCTCAAATGATTCGCGCGCTTTGGGTCCATCAGGGTCCATCACCAGACGCAAGAAAGCCATAACATCTGCCACTTCATCCGGTACCATAGTGGAATCAGGATTAGTGGTGAGACACTTGATGCCCTTGCGGAAGAGAGCCTCTTCAATCATAGAGGCATAGCGGTTATAGCGATAAAGAATGGCTACATCTTGAGGGTTGCGCCCGGTGTCAAGCAAGAGTTGAATTTCGCTAGCTACCCATTCGGCTTCTTGTGCTTCCGATTCGGCCAGATAAGGGCCTACGATGGCCTGCGACTCCACGGCGTCCCAACCGGGCACCATGTCTTTATTAATGCGCCGCCTGTGCAAACCGTCTAAAAGACGCTTGGCGTGGTTGACAATAGTAGGGTGACAACGCCAGTTGTGCTCTAAAACGTAACAGCGAGCATTGGGTAGCCGAATAGAAACCTCAGATAAAATGCGCGGCAAGGCACCTTTGCTTTCGAAAATCGATTCGTCTTCATCGCCGGCAATATAGAGATTGTCTTGCGGCAGCGATAAGACCCGAGCGAGAAGATCGGCAGCAGCGGTAGCATCTTGAAATTCGTCAATTACAACATATTCATATTGATATTGATAGCGAGCGCGTATGTCGGCGTTGTCAGCTAAAAGCTGCGCTGCCAGACAAACCATATCGTCTCTGTCGATTTTATTGCTCTTTTGCAGTTGTTCTTCATAGCCCTGATAAACCCGGGCCACAAGCTCATCTACATTGCCTTTGGCGCGCTCTTTAACATGTTTCGGCGTGACCAAATTGGCTTTATAGAGCGAAATCAATGAAGCGATGGTGAACTCTTCCAATTCTTCTGAAAGTTCAAGAGTTAGTTGGTCAAGGTCTTTTTTGTATTTGACCAGTAGTCTTTGAATAATTCGCTGCGGATTAGCTTCTACCTTAAGTGGCGGCTTGCGCTTAATGGCAGCAGTATTTTCTTTGAGTAGTTTCAAACCAAGCTCATTCCAGCTATAAAAAGCCACCTTTTGCGCTTGCTGCTTATCGAGCAATTTTTCAACATCGTTGCGCAGACTGCGCACGCTTTCAGTTGAGTGCGACACCACCAGAATGCGTTCAGGATTTACACCCTGGGTAAGCAAGTGCACAACCCTGCGAGTAATGCATGTGCTCTTGCCTGTACCAGCACCACCAGTGATGGCGACAGGCCCGGCACCATTGGTGATGGCCAATCTCTGCATGTCGTCTTCAACGGGTAGATCGAGCACCACCGCCGACTGTTGGCCTGAAATCAGACGTCCGTAAGGGGCGCGTTTATAACCATGCACCCAGGCTTCTTCTACAGCTTCAACGCAACCGCCTAAATTGGCCAAAAGTTCACCACTGGAAAAGCGCAGCAATTTCCAACCATCGCTGAGCAAAACCAGAGTGCGTTTAGCGTCGGCCGATGCGGCATTGGGCTGGTCAAGACTTGAAAGCACATCGCATTCAATGGCGAGCTTATTGCCTTTGCGCTCCATCAAAGAAAAGTCGACGCTGTAGTCGCCAAGCACCCATTGCGGGGTCAAAGTCAGTCCCCGACTGGCTACAGCTTTATAGAGATAATACTCCACCTTGAGCATAGGCGGCAGATTCTCTGAGCGCACCTGCCTGAAGTGGTGCAAATCGATCATGATGCTATCAAGCAACCATGCCGCTTTTTCCCAGGTCACTTTACGGCCGGCATATTCAAGATCTTCGCACATGGCACCATAGCCAAGAAATTCTTCGTAGCCAAGCTGGGTGCTAATCAGCATGGTGCGTTGCGAAAGAGCACGCGGATAAAGCAAATGGTGATAGAGATACCAGAGCTGCTGTGGTGTCTCCGGCGCGTTCAAATCTTTGACGATTAATACGTCGGCATCGAGCATATCCAGTTCCATCTTGCTCAGTAGCGGCCTGCCAAACGGGCTTTGCGCGACAGCGTGAGGAAAGAGATAGTCGGCTTGCTTGTACAGCATTTCACCGGTAATCACCATTGTGGTGACACCGCGACTTTTGAAATTAATTACCGCTGACTCAAGTAGAGCTTCCTGGTCTTCTGAATAGTCTGATAAAAAGAGGCCGCGCACCGAACCCTGGTAAAGCCCGACTGAATCCACAAACCAATGCACCGCATCCCGGCATTCGCCCGGCTGCAGCGGCACTCTATTGGGAACATGGTCTACTCGTTGAGTCTTTGGCACCTTGAGTGCTTGCTTTCTAGAAGGCCTCAGGGCCGGTAACCGAGATTGAAGACCTGGCAAAACGCCGAGCCCCATCTCCTATAAAGATAGTTCCACAATTAGTATCAGAATATGCACCATATGTCATGTCATTAAAAATTGGTTGTCACGGTCCGATAATATACCGTAAAGATTAATTTTGAAAATTGTCTAAACCTGGCAGCCTGCTGCTCATGGAGCCTTTTGCGGTTTACATTTGAATGCTTGACATATTTTCAGGTGGTGCGGGAATAGTACAATCACCTTTGGATATCAGTTTGCAAAATCAAACTTGTCCATAATGTGTTCCTATCCAAAGACCATTACCAAGGGTACGAGACACAAAGTCCAGAAAGGAGAACAGGTTCGATGAGATCAGCACTTCTAGTTCTTGCACTTCTGTCAGGCCTATCGGTCCAGGCAGCTAGCGCACAGGTATGTGGAGACGAAGGTAGATATTTCCACCTCCGCCCACCATCCTATTCACTTCCTAGCGCAAGAAGACATGCCATCCACCGTTGGGCAAAAGCCCTTCGTTGGTACAGAGAACATTTGGGCGATAAGCCACTCTGCACCAAGTAAGAACTGAACTTAACCGTTCAGCTCCCCGACTCGAAATAGTTGGGTGGATAGCTCCCTAGATACATGTGCTCCGGGAAACCGGAGTCTGTTCTTGGGACTTGGCGTCAGAAGACCTTTTATGGGACTCTGGCATGCGTTGGAAATTGAAATGCAATTAGCGTCGCCATTCGGCGGCGTTAAACACTGGATTGTCCCAGGGAAGGCCAACAGTTAACTGTTGGCCTTTTTGCTTGGCATCGCCTTCAATGCCCATCAGTTCGGCCTTATAGGCAATTAGCTGCTGTGGTTGGGCGAGAAATATCCAGGGCAATTGACGGGCCAGATAACTTTGCAACTGCTTATAATAGCCGGCACGTGTTGCCTGGCTGCCGGCCTGACGGGCGGCCATGATCATGCCGTCCACTTCAGGGCTTTTCAGGCGGCAAAAATTAAGTGGCCCTTTGCTGCTCCAGACTATTGAGCACTCGGGATCCGGACCAAACGAACGGCTCCAGAGCATGGCGTCAAATCTACCTTTAGACAGATAAGAACGCCGCAAAGTGGAATATTCCATGGTTTCCACTTCGCAGACCACACCGACACGCAGCAAATAATCTGCCACCGCCTGTGCTACCTCTTCTTGATCTTTAATGGTGTGAATTTTCAGAGCAAGGGGCTGACCCTGACGCAGCCAAAATTTTCCCTCACGCCTGTAACCGGCCTGCACAATCAGGTCTCGGGCACCTTGCTCATTGAACGGCGTATATTTTGTCTCTCTACTGAAGGCCCAGTTAGTCACAGGCACGTCAGTATTTGGTATCACCGCATAGCCGCCGTAAAATACATCGGCAATGGCCTGGCGATCGATGGCCTGGGCAAATGCTTGTCTGATTAAAAGCTGCTTCCATGGCTCTTTTTCGAGATTGAAGCCCAGGTAGACAGTACGGTTGCCATTGAAAACTGCCACCTTCAGTGGTGCTGGCTTGTGAGCTCGCTCAAAGTCAGAATTATTTCTAGCGAGAAAACTTTTCCATGTGCGGCCATCAATGGGCGCAACATCAACTTCGCCGCGGGCCAGAGCCACAGCCAACACGTTTCTATCTGGCACCACCCGCCATACCAGACTTTTAGCCTGAGCCGGGGCACCCCAGTAGTATGGATTGCGCTCAAACACCAGTTCTAAACCACTCTGCCAGCGCACCAGACGAAAAGGTCCGGTGCCCACCGGATGTCTGCTCAAAATTTGATTGCCGTGATCAGGGCTCTCAAGCAGTGCCGCCGGCAGAATGCGCAACTCTGCCAGGCGCGAAATTAACGGCTGGCAGACACGGCTTAAAGTGCAGGTCAATTCAAGATCGCTAGCGATATCAATAGTTTTGATATCAGCATAATCACTTTTAAATGGCGAAAGTTCTGAGGCGCCTAAAGTCAGTGACGCTTTGACATCACGGGCGGTGACAGGGCTGCCGTCAGAAAAATGCAAACCCGGCTTGAGCTTAAAGTGATATTTGAGACCGTCGGCAGAAATGTCATAAGACTGCGCCAGTGCCGGCTGCAACTGCATTGAGCGGTCATATTTGACCAGGCCATCATAAACGAGCGAAGCTGCCGTGTACGAGCCAGAATCTATGCCACGAATAGGATTAAACGAGACCGGCTCCCAGACCATACCAAGCACAATTTGCCCGGTCTTCTCGGCCTGCGCCAGGACAAAAGAACAGTTCGAGCCAACCAGCATTACACCGGTTGCGATAAGCGCGAGAGGTTTAAGCGACCTCAGCCTTGAGGACCTTGCGAAACAAAATAGAAACAGGCCAGCATAACCAGCATGGCGCTGGTGACACCCAACCAGAAACCGGCTACCAGAATTTGCCAGACAATCAGCGCCTGACGTGCTGTCAAGCTGATCATGATGCCCAGTCTGTTGATGATATAAAAAACCACCGAACCAACTGTAAAGAGCAAAGGCAATAGTTTTAGCACAGGCGAAACCGGCACAGAGACGGCCATAACCAGGCTCAAAATGCACATAATCACCAGAACGATGGTGACATAATCTGAAAAACGCTGTTTAACGTTCTCGGCTACCGAGGCATCGTTAATATGCTTGACGGCAAGGTAGAGGTTAGCCAGACCGGCCCGTCTGGGAAAATTGCCAGATTCTTGCGCCATGGGCGGCTCGAATGCAGGTACCGCTGCGGGCGTCACCGGTTGCGCCGGTTTGTCGCCCGCCTGGGCGTCTCCCGTTGATTCTGGCTTGATAGGGTCGGCTTCGGCCACTGAGTCCTCGCAAAGAAAAGAAATCGGTTTAAATTAGCCAATCAGTCATGTTGACTCCCCTAATATTATCATTCAACTTAAAGCTCAAAGCCCAAGACAGATACCAAGTGCCCAATTCACGAAAGCCTTACAATGGACAACCGACAGCGCAGACCATGACCGAACCAAAAACCCCAGCGCCTCTGGTCACTGTGGTGGTGTTGCACTGGCGCGGAATCAAGAAAACCAGACGTTGCCTGAACTCATTGCGGGCCACAACCTACTCTGATTACAAAGTTTTGCTGGTAGACAACGGCTCACCCGACAACGATGGGCAAAAACTGGCCGAAGAGTTCCCTGAAGTCGAGCTTCTGGTCAATAGCAACAACGAGGGTTTTGCCGGGGGCTGCAACAGGGGTTTGGAAAAGGCCATGGCCAATGGCGCAGCATTCATATGGCTACTCAACAATGACGCCCAGGCGCGACCGGAGAGCATTACCCATTTGATGGCAGCGGCTGTGTCTAATCCTGACGCAGCTGCTTTTGGCGCTGTGGTATTAGAAGGTAACCTGCAGACTGCCCAGGAGGCCGGTGTAGGCGAAATCAGTTTCAGCAAAGCCAAGACTTACTTGCGCAAACTTCCGGCCAGTAATGGCGAAACTCTGCCATGCGCCTGGCTCTCCGGCTCAAATTTGCTTTTGCGCCACAGCGCCTTAAAAAAAGTTGGCATCTTCGACGAACGTTACTATCTTTATTTTGAAGATGTAGAGCTATGTCACCGCCTCACCCAAGCTGGTTTTCAATGTTTGCTTGTACCTGGCAGCACCATTGAGCACGAAGGCAATGCCTCAACCCCTGGCGGCCTCAGCCTATGGCGCTCTTATTACCACACCCGCAATCGCCTGCTGTTCTTCATGCAATATTGCCCACCAGCCCAAAAACCTCTGGCCTGGCTGGCCATTTACGGACACTTCGTCAAACATTGCTTCACCCTCCCATTCAGGGGAGCCGCCGGTAAAGGCCGACTGAAAGCCGAATGGTTGGGCTTGCGCGATTATGCCGCCGGAAAATTTGGCCCAGCTACGGGCCTCGACTGGTGTGAAAAAGTCGAGATATAACTGCCTGCTGGCCGCTACCAAGCCGCCATTATGGGAATAATTGACCTGGTGGGTTTTGTACAGACCCTGCCAGCATCACAAGAGGAAGCTGTGGATCTCAGACTAGGCAACATTCTCAGTCATTTTGGATTGCTTGAAGAACACGACTTTGATCGTGCGCTCAAGGTCGCCAACGAAACGAGACTGCCCGTGGGCAAAGTGCTCGTGATGTTTGAAATGATTGCCGAGAACACACTTAAGGCGGCCATTGAAGCCCAGTGGATGCTCAAAGACGGCCTGATTTCACTCAACCAGGCGCGCAATGCCCTGCAACTTGTGCAACGCAAAAACTGGAATTTTAACGACGCTCTGGTAACTCTCGGTGTCGATGCCTACGCCACCCGAGGAGCCCGACTGGGCGAACTTTTAGTCGGCTCCGGCCAGGTCAGCGAAAATGAAATCGACAAGTTTTTAAAAGTGAGTCAATATTCGGGTCTGCCTCTTGGTCGCATTTTGTTGTTGCTTGATCGCGTGTCTGAAACTGCCCTTGGATCAACTTTAAAACTGCAGCACGATATTCGGGTTGGTGGTTTGGAAATTGATCTTGGTCTCAATTTAATTCGCGATTCTGTACGACGCGAACCAATCGGTAGTTTGAAAAAAGACCATTTCTTGCTGGGCGAACTATTGACCCAAGCGGGAATTATCAAAGATTCGGAAGTGGCTATAGCACTAGATATTGCCGAAGCTAACAATAAAATGGTGGGCGAAGTTTTAACTGAACACGGTTGGATTTCAGATCATGTTTTAGAAAAAGCTCTGAACTTGCAGAAGAAAGGACGTGCTAAAGAAATTACTTTAGACGACGCTGTTTCAACGCTCAAAGGGCAGGCGGAAACTGGATCATTTGCACCACTGAATACTTTTGATTTTGTCGGACCTACTGATTTTGAACGCAATATTAGCCTCTATGAATATTTGCGTTTGACCGGTTTCATTACTCCAGAAAAGCTCAGCGATGTAGTGAACAAAGTCGCTCGTGAACCAGCGCTTATAGCTGAAATCAAAATGCATCCGCTGGCCTCTCTTAAAGATACTTTGAAAAATTCGGTCACTGATTCGCCGCGCTTTTTAAAAATGCTCAATCATTCATTGCCCGAAGAAAAAGATCTGATCAACACTGCTTATGCCTTCCAGCAGCAGGTGCGCAAAGGTTCAATCAAACTTGATCGTTCGATTTTAGAATTTACTTTGATGCGCACGAAAAAAGAAATGGCGTTTTCGCTCTAATTTGAAAGTGAGGTTTATATTTTAAGAAAATCGACATTGGTAACTTTGGCATCGCTGTTACTAGCATCATGCTCAGCAGCTCCGGATGCGCCAAAGGTAAGTTCAAGCCAAACAGAAACAAGCACCACTACTGCAAGTTCAATACCAGTGGAACCACGAGCGCAGCCCAGAGCCCAGGCCCGAAACAGCCGCCTCTCGTGAGCAAACTGAAAGCTACGAGTGTCCTCGATGATATGGTTCAGTACGCCATTGATTCAATCGAAAAAGCTAAATATCTGGGAGCAGGAAAGAAAGGCAAGACTGCGACAGAGGGCTCGAATTTCTATATCTTTAAGTTCCGTGCTAAAAATGATGACAAAGAGCCGCATAAAATAATCACGAGCGACTTTGTCATCGAAACCGCTGATGGTCCGCGTTACTCACCGAGCAATAACGGCAAAAGCGCTGTGCTACTCAATGGTGGCTCAGAAGCCCTTTTCGAAAACACGCTTGCACCGGGCAGCACTGGAGATTTTCTAGTGATTTTTGACATGCCCGACAGGTATGTCGAAACCGGCGCCAGCCTTGTAATTCCAACAACTAAGGCATCATCAAATGATCGCTGGGTTTTTCGGTTGGAGCATAAATACGGGAAGTGAATTGAAAACGGCACTATTAATCTTCCATTTTGCCTGCTAAAGCTTCGAGATCAGCGAGATCTTGCAGACGACCAGAAGCTTTCTTGTTTAACTTCAAATATTTCAAATCGATAAAGGCAACTGAAACATCGCCGAACTCGGCAACGACTCTTACCTTATAGGCAGATTCAAATTCCACTCCATCTGCAGAAGTCAGCAAATCAATACAATTTGGGGGATAACCAAGCTGAATTACTACATCAGCTTCCGAAAGGTCAGCTGTGGTTAGCCCCAGCGACTCGAATCCAAATTGCTTCAAGGCGGCGATAAGATTTTTGGCGTTAGTCGCTGAACACTCAACCCATACGTCCAAATCTTTCGTGTATCTTGGGTGACCATGGTAAGCCACAGCATATCCACCTACGACCAAATACTTAACGTGCTGGTCGTTTAGTGATTTTATAAACTCGCGTAAATCCTGGCTGAGCACCGTATCTCCATTGATGGTATTCGCTACGAATTTGCTCTAAAGCTTCAATACGTGCCTGAGGCGTTTGAGTTTTCCAAAAGTGGATATCTCCAGCGTCGTCGTGCAACGACCTCTTCATCACAACTTTGGCAATTTTGATTTTGTCTTCCATAATCTGATTGTAGTCGTCTTGTCTCGATTGCTCAACTTTTGTGCTCGAACGGAGGACAGAGAAATGTATTTGCTTGTGAACAAAATCGCTGGACGCCGAACGAGATTTTGGAAAGTACCACCGCTATGGTTGGTCAAGGCTGGAGAAGCTGGCGGCAATTAAATCGACAGGTAGCAATGAGTAAGTCATCGGAAAGGCCAGGGTTCCAAGCGCGCCAGGCTTTAGATTTGGAAAAATGCTGCAATGCTTTGCAGGGCACGTGAAAGCATCAAAATGCAGGAGATCGATTCTTTCGTTTTCGCGCTTACCTTACGAAAAGTTAGGCATGTTAACGGATTGTTGGCTCAGTAAGCCAGTCTTTGCGATAGCAAATGCAACTCTGCTCAACAACGGCAGCATGGCTACTTTCGAGCGCCCGTAACATTCTTCATGTAGTTTTCTTCCGCAAGAAAGCCAATACCTTCGAACCATAACTGGTTGTGACCACTGTCAGACAGTTAAAGATGGTATGCGAGTCGGAGAAAGGGTCATCGGCAAAACAGTAGTATGCGCAAGCAGGCACATTGACAGCGTTTAACTGCAAACACTTTCAAACGCAGCTGATGGTTGCCCCAGATGTTTTATTCAAGCAAAATCACTAGCCAGTGAACGGCCAGAGTTAGCTAACCAGTGTATGTTGAGCGCAACAAAGAGCTTTTCCCTTGGCTCAAATTGCGGCATTAGTTTCGAAAGGCGATTTGCCGACGTGTTGCGCCTCGGTTTCAAATGTGGACATTACTAATCGCCCCTAAGATTTAAAATTAGGAATTTGGGTTGCGATGCCGATTGCAGTTCTGTTCGCCCTGACAATCAATATCAAGTTAGGCTAACTGAAACAATTTCTGAATAAGTCACTGCAGGCAGTGGCAGTCTAATAAATTGATTGGGAGAGATCTGATTTATCTGATCGGGTCTCTCCCTTTTATAGCGCTGACAAAAAGCATTTTGCCAAAGATGCTTTTTGCCAACGCTATGAATGAGTGTTCATGAAGCGCATTCATATCTGTTGGCCACTGCGTTGAACCAAGTGAAAGCTAATGACTTTTGCCATCGCGCAATACGCCATCTAGCCGGCATGCCGTTCAACTGAAAATCTAATTGTGGCGAATTTCAGGAACCGAAATTCGTCTACTAATAATCAACCCTGAACTAAAAAGGAGGATAAAAGTTCTGTCTTTTTAAGTGGCGTTTTGCTGCCCAAGAGCCTCCTCCAGATAGCAAAACCACCGATTCGTATTTTGAGAAGTTGATCAAATATATTCTTGCAGATATCGTCGGCGCTTACGTCGCCATAGCCGGTATCCTCACAGAAAATGGCAATCAACCTCTCTGGCTAACATGGGGTGTGTTTGGATTTCTTCTAGTCCTGACACCACTTTATGTTTGCTATCTCAAAACCACGCCACCCGGCTTTAATTCGAGTAAGTGCTTCCAATGGCTCACTGCTTGCCTTGCATTCACCGCCTGGGTCTTTGCCTTGGGCGGCCCGTTTGGCCATTCTTTCGACAGAACTAACAGAATGAAGAGCCGTTCTATCAGCGACTCCCAGTTCCAATTTGATCCGGCACCCGTCCTCATCATAGACAAACAAGGGAAAATACATATTGGTGTCATAATATTTGCGGTATGACGTTCCTTGCTGGTCGCCATGCACTGGAACGCACGAACCATCAAAGTCTAAGACAATCTCTTTAGGCGCTTTGCTCTTTCTCGAAATGTAAGCCATGACCATATATGCAGCTATTCGATAACAATCCTTACTCGTTAAATTATTTTCCAATCTACTGATGGTTGGCTGCGACGCCAAATAATCATCATCGCCAATTCCAAGACCCATAGCCAGTTTAATCGCTGCATCGTGTCTTAAAAAATTCGAGTCGTTACCGTCAGCTTACCCGGCACATATCTCTTGATTTTCATATTGATCTTTTGATATTTCTTCTGCGTGTCGCTGTAAACCACAGTCTGAGCCATTTAAAATGGTCAATACAACTCTAGTAGCCAGTTTCTGCCCATCTGCGATATGAACATGAAGGTCACGCCTCGACAACTATATTGATGAATAGACCGAATTAAGAAGAAGAAGCCACGGTGCGGGATTGCTTAGATCGCAGCTTTTAACTGCGTTTTTCGATATCCAACGCAGGGAGACAAGAGGCCGGTGAAGCAGTAAAGCTTACTGACTGGTGTTCTGAAGACTAACTTGACGCATGCTGGCTAGATCACGCCTGCCGCATGCTGCACAAGGAGGCCGAGCCGACAAGCCGGCTCAGCCTCCTTGTGCTTCAGATCCCGCGGCGCCGGTAGACGAAGAGGCGATCCCGCATCTCGGGCCACTGCGGAATGTCGAGCAGCTCGACGAGCTTCCACTCCCGGCGAAGCCGGTCGTGGAACTCCATGCAGCCGGTGACGTCATCGTCCTTCCAGCCGACGAAGATGACGTGCTGAGCGCGCGTGATGGTGAGCGCGTCGAACGCCATCGAGGAACCAGCCGTCGGCCAGCAGAGGAAAAGCGTGCGCTCGGGATGCGCGCAAACCGCATCAGACGCGGTTGCTTGACGCACCTCTGTGTACGGCTCCTCAGCGTAGTCGTCGACCGAGAACGGCTGCGCCGGCTCAGCGTCGTAGGCAATGACGTCGGCACCGGCAAGACCGAGGAGGTACGACCAGTAGCCCGTTCCCGCGCCCACCTCAATGATGGGCGAGAAGCGGGCGATGAGCCGGATGGCCTCGGTCGAGGGAACAGCCCAGGCGTACTGACGAACGAGGATATTGCGAAGATCGCGCAGCACCTGGTTCGTGCCGAAATGCTGCAGGATGTTGGGCGGGTCTACCAGCGCAACGAGTGCGCGGAGCGGCTTGAGCGCCTCGAACTTGTGCAGGTAGGTGTTCTTGATCAATAAATCAAGCATCTGACCTCCTCGGATGTGGAGCTCCATAAACAAGCGCGCAACGCGCCAGGTCGATGTTCTTTCCACACGAGGTGGAATTGCCAATCAACACAGTTTATGGAAGCTCTGTTAGTGAAAGAGAAAACCTTGAGTCGATTCGCTGTCTTCACAAAGGAAAGACATTGTCACTACCAGCGTCTGGCTCTGTCAACAGCACTAGTGGTGCGGGTAACCGTGGCTGAATTGGGCGCTATTACCTAATTGGTGGTGACGTCTGAAATCTCGGTGGGGTGAAAGGAAGAAATGATAATCACCCTAACAAAATAACAGAGAGCAACGCCATACTTGTTTTGAAAATTTCAATTTTAAGACCTATAGCCAAACCACCAGGGCCTTGTCTTTCCACCGCCCATAAACGAGTAGGTTACCCGCTTATGGATTAAATACGAAATTAATTTGCAGGTTAAGTTAGCAAAGCCGTGTCAAGCGGCACACAAATGTCTTACCAGTTTGATGGTTTAGACCATACCAGTCTGTGCGCCGCGAACTGATTGGCAATTTAAAGAAAGACAGGTAAGCGCAGTACGGCTTTAGGCTTCTTCTTTTACTTCAGCTGCTTCCACGTCAGCTTCGTCAGCATCATCGTCATCGCCTAGTTCAGCACCATATTCTTCGTCTTCTGCTGAACGAGCAGCGCGCTCGCCGTCAGGCAAGCCTTTATAACTAATAACGATATGCCGATCTTGTCCTTCGCCTTCGCTCTCAGAATTGAGCTCAGGGAAAGCTTCTTGCAAATAATTGTGCACCAGGCGGCGGTCATAAGCCGACATGGCGAGCAGGGGATAGTTTTCATTGTCGCCATTAAGAACGGCTACGGCACCTTGCTTTGCGCTCTCTTCTAAAGTGCGCCGACGACGTGTGCGATAGTCGAGAACGTCCACAATAAAATGCTCTCTTTCCATGCTGTTGCTTTTCACCATCTGGCGTAAAACAAACTGCAACGCTTCCAGTGTTTGACCGTTGCGGCCAATCAACATGCGAGCATCATCGCTTTTGCAATCGATGCGATAGCAGCAAGTGCTGTCATCTATTTCTTCTTTTAGAACTGAAGCGTCGATGTCGAGGATGGCTAAAATTTTCTCGAGATAATCTTTTGCGTTGTCATCCAGGGTATTTAGATTCATCATTTCTTTTTCTTCTTCTTCTTAGATTTGTCCGTGTCTATAGTTTCGCCTTGCTTGTCGCCTTGATTAAATTTGATGGTTGCACCATCATCTTTCCCCTTGCCGTTTTTCGGCTCAATGGGGGTTACATCAATAGTTTGTGGTTTCTCTTTTTTGCCACCGCTACCACCTGATATAGGTCCGGGTCCAGAACCAGGTGTTATAGGTGCAGAATCCGCTTCATCAGGATCAACCAGTGGCTCGGGCGGAGTACGCATCACAAGCCATGTTTGAGCAGTTTGCACCAGGTTTGAAACCACCATATAAAGATAAACACCAACCGGCAGTGGAATCAAAAAGAAACTTACGCACATGGCGATCGGCATCATTTTCATGGTGTCTTGCTGCACGCGCTGCGATTCGTCCATATCTTCAGGATTGCCCGGTTTAGGCATGGTCAATTTCGATGATGCAAACATCGAAATGCCGAACATCAAAATCAATGCCACCAGATCAAAGTTTTGTGGCTTAAGTAAATCGAGACCGGTAGCGACTTTGCCTAGACCTTTGACAAAAAGGAATGAGTCATCTTTGGCAATACCGTGAACAATTCCTTCAACATGATATTCGCCGAGCTTGCTGAAAATCGCATGACCACTTTGATCTATCGAACCTTCTTCAGCAGTAACCGGTTTGCCGTTGAATTTCATTATCCATGTAGGTGCAAAATCAGCAGGCAATTTGCCATCGACGGCGCGCGTTTGAAAATCAACATTGTCGCCGACCAGTACAGTAGATTCACCCGGGAAAACCACTACCTTAGCCAGTTGGCCATCAGTGCTGACATAAGGAGTATTAGCGCCGGAAGTTTCAGCGCGTTTTACATCTTTAGCGTTTTTCGCTTCAACTGTGGTGACTTTTACATCAAGGGCTTTATCGCCGAAAGGTGGCCCGTTGAAAGTTCCGAATAAGGCAAAGAGTATCGGCAACTGCACAAGCATTGGTAAACAGCCGGCTAACGGGTTCGCCTTGTTACGGGCATAGAACTCCATTGTCTTTTTTTGCAGTTGTTCCGGATCTTCTTTATAGCGTTTTTGAATGCGCTTCATGTGTGGTGCCAGAAGCTGCATTTTTTGCATGCTCTTGGTTGATGCCGTGACGAAAGGCCAGACCAGCACCCGTACCGCCAGGGTCAATAAAATAATAGAAAGGCCGTAGCTGTGTGTAAATTTGACAATTTGCTGAAGTACAGGAATCATCACCTGGTAAGTAATATCCACGTGTTACCTTCTGCCTTTGTTGTGATTGCTACTGCAATTGTCTTGACTGGAAATTTTCATGGGCACTTCATCTATTCCACCATCATGCAATGGATGGCATTTGGCCAGGCGCACAACCCCTAGCTTAAGCCCCATGAAAACACCATGATGCTCAATGGCCTGCGCCATATATTGTGAACAAGATGGATAGAATCTGCATGAGGGCGGCCTCAAGAAGCGTGTTTTCTGATAGGTTTTGATCAGCAAAAGTAAGCTGAATTTTAAATATGAATCTGGTTTTGAGTTAAGCATTGATTTTGCAGTCATTACTTCGACCCGAACTTTTTGCCGGCTTTGAGCAAACTTTCTTTTATAGATGCGGCGATCTCATCAAAACCGGCAGTCAGTGCCAGCGGATTAATAACGTAAACGAGTGCGTACCAGCGGTGCATTGCCGCTTCTTGCCTGAACACATCGTCAAACGTGGTTTTCACTTGCCTGTATGCTTCTCTCACTCTGCGTTTGGCGCGGTTTCTTTTGCACGCGCTCTTCAACACTTTTTTAGATATGGAAAAACCAATCATCGGCCCTTTCAAAGGTTGTCTTGGTTTTAGCCCGGTGTCTGGCTTCTTGCCCTTGCCTTGCGGCGGGCGCCTTGGTAACACGTAGAGCGTCCCGCAAGTAAACGAAACGCTATTCCTGGCTGCATAAGCTCGCTGGAAAACGCTTGTTTTGCGTAGACGCTCATGAGCAGGTAACATTTATGCTTAAAGCAAACCCGCCAATGGCCTTATATGGACAGTCTGTAACGGCCCTTGGCACGACGGGCTTTGATAACTTTCTGACCTGAAGGAGTGGACATTCTCTTTAAAAATCCGCTGCCTCGTTTGGCTTTTCTAATGGAGCCTCTGAGTGTTCTTTTCATGTGACTACTACCTAAATTGAGACAAAAATTGAGACAAAAAAATCTAGCTAAAAACTTTCTCTTCGTTCTATGACTATCAATGTATCGATTGGGTATTCTATCGATAGGATAGCTATGCTATCATCTATTGCAAATACTTCGCACCGTCTGTCCTTCCGGGCAGACTAAAAATTTACGAATCCACCCCCTTTCTTGCTGTTTTCTAACCTTTCGCCAGGTCTAGAGAAAAATCAGAGCAAGATGTCAGACACAATCGTCTTGAATGGGGATGGGTTCGTCTTACTGTCGGACACTAAAAATGGGCGCGAGCCTTACACAACCGAGAAACCACCGATGACGATTCACGACAAAGACGATGTGCGCTTGCTTAAGTCTACTCGGGACATTTGGAGCGAGGCCCAGAAGGCTCTTGTCAAAAATATGTCGCAACCCAGCTTTGAGAGCTGGATTCGGCCGGCTCAATTGGTTGATTACGCCCAGGGCGTGGCTACAATCGCCGTCAATAACGATTTTGTGCTTACTATGGTTTCCAACCATTACATGGAAGCGCTCGCCCAGGCTATTGGTGAAATCACTCAAGAGAAAGTGACAATCAAGGTTGTGGTCGACGCCGCGGTCAAGGCCGAAGCTTATAGTGCCACCATCGCCAGTATCACTTCCACTGCCCCCTCATCTGTTAATGCTTTAGGAATGGGCAGCGGCACGACAATTACCGGTGACGGCACTCATTCTGAAAACGGCTTAAACTCGGCTATTTCAGCCCTTAATGGCAACGATAGCGCTCAAGCCAGTCGCCCCGCTTATGGCGGTTCAGCCACAAATTTTGGCGGCGGGCTCAATATGGTAGCCAGTTCTTCGCAGAGCTACAGCCCTTCTTCAAGTCATATGCATGGTCAAGGCCTGCAAAATGGCGCCTCTTCGCGCTTGCCTGATGCCGCAGCGATACATATTTCGCGCAGCAATTTAAATCCTAAATACGCTTTTGATTCGTTTGTAGTTGGCGCCCATAACCGCTTCAGTCACTCAGCCGCACAGGCTGTGGCATTGCGGCCTGGTCAGGCCTACAACCCCCTCTTTATATATGGAGGAGTTGGCCTTGGCAAAACTCACTTGATGCACGCCATCGGTCATGAGATTCTTAAGGGATCGCCCAATGCCTCAGTGCGGTACATCAGTTGTGAAAAATTCACCAACGAACTAATTAATTCCATTCGCGACGACCGCATGATGGATTTCCGCAAGCGCTATCGCCAGATAGACGTATTGCTGGTTGACGACATTCAGTTTTTGCAGGGTAAAGAAAGTACTCAAGAAGAGTTTTTCCATACCTTCAATGCACTGCGTGATTCGGGCAAGCAAATTGTGCTTTCGTCTGATCGCCCTCCTAAAGCCATTGCTCGCCTTGAAGAGCGCTTGAGAAGCCGCTTTGAGTGGGGTCTTATTTGTGACGTGCAAGCGCCAGACTTAGAGACCCGCCTGGCCATTCTGCGCAAAAAATGCGCTGTTGAAGGCATGCGCATTGACGACGAAATTCTTGAATACATTGCTTCTATCTTCACCAACAACATTCGTGAACTAGAAGGCGCGCTGATTCGCAGCCACGCCTATGCCAATATGACCGGCGAAACTCTAACGGTACACGCGCTGGCAGGCATGCTGCAGCCGACTACACCTAGCCGACCGAAGGTCACCATCACCTGCGACCGCATCATCGATACGGTGGCCGCTCATTACCGCGTAGAGTCGAGCGAATTGCGCTCCGCCAAGCGTTCGCAAGACCTGGCTTTGCCAAGACACATTGCCATGTATCTTGCTCACGATTTGATCAATATGAGCTTCCCTAGAATCGGCGAAGCATTTGGCAACCGCAAACACACATCTGCTCTATATGCGCATAGCAGAATCAAAGAGCTGATGGCCAAAGACCCCGGCCTGTCACAGTCAGTCAAGCAAATCACCGTCCAGTTGAGCGATTAACTGCCTGTTCAAAACTTGTGCATAACTTGTCAGCTCCTTGTCAGCACACTGTGTAAAGCCCCAAACCCAGCGCATATACAGCGTTTATCTTTGTACAAAGAGCACACAAGTTTTCTACAGGGGTAAATTAATCGGGGCTTGGCTTTCAGGGGTTATCTACAGAAATTGGCTCCCTCTCCTACTTCTATATAACTAACTTTAAAGACCTAACAGCAACAGAATTGCTAGAGATGGCTCAGGTTGCCGAAAAATTACTTTCAAAAGAGCAGCCGTTATTGAAAAACCTCGGGCTAACGAGTAATCTTTAGACACAGTAGAAACAGCCAGCCGGTAAGCCAGACATTCGAGGTTTTGAAATGCATTTCGCGGTTCAGAAAGATGTACTTGTAAAAGCCCTCAAAGATGTCACAAGTGCTCTGGCAACACGAGTAGTGCAGCCCATACTGAGTAACGTGCTGATTAAAAGCATTGACGAGACGTCAATTAAATTTCACGGCACAGACCTCGACCTCACCATCGAAACTAAAACCAATGCTGTAGTGCACACACCTGGCGCGATTACTCTACCGGGCAAAAAGCTTTTAGAAATCATCTCCAAATTACCGAACGATCTGGTTTCTTTTCAGATCAACAAAGAGACATACGAAACTACCGTTACTTGCAAACGCTCTAAATTCTCAATCTCCGGTTTGCCCGCAGATGATTTCCCTAAAACCATCGAGCAACGGCCTAAAGAAGCAGTGCTGATGCCCTGTGACATTCTTAAAAAAAGCATTCTGCAAACATCATTTGCTGCGGCCAGTTTTGATACTTCCAGTATTTTAGGCGGAGTCTACATGGTTATTGCCGACGGCAATTTCGAATGTACGGCCACAGACGGCTCACGTCTGGCTCACCGTTTTGAAAAACTCAATCTAGCCGCTCCTGTAGCTGCCCGCATTGAATCAAACGACGCTGAAGAAGCAGCCGGTGAAGCTGGCGAAGCCAAAACAGCAACGGCCACTTTAGAAAAGCCGGCCGGCATTAAAGCAATTATTCCTGCCAAGTCTTGTTCTGAAATTATCAAAGTGCTTGATTCAAGCGATGGAAATGAAGTGAGACTGGGCGTAATCAACGGTCAGATCACTTTTGAAACCGACACTCACTATCTGTCTACCAGGCTGATAAGCGGTGAATATCCTCGCTATCAAGAACTTTTCCCTAAAGATTTCACACACCTGGCGAGCTTCAAACGCGACGAGTTGATGCAGGCTATCGACCGTGTAGCCGTGATGTCAGACGAGCGTACTCACCTGGTCAAATTGCATTTTGAATCTGAGAACGTACAGATTTCGGCCAACACACCAGACGTTGGTAAAGCGCAAGAAGAAGTATCTATCGGCCTGGAAGGCGAACCGATTGATATCGCCGTCAACGTTCGTTATTTGACCGACGTGCTGCAACGGTTGATGGTTGAAGAGATCAAATTAGAAATGACAGGCCCGCTCAAGCCTTTGATAATTAAAGGCGTTGGCGATGAAGGCTACAAATATCTGCTGATGCCGGTTCAAGCTAAGTAAATCGGCAAAGAGTTCGACTTTGAAAAAATCTTTGCTACCAATTCTGATTGCGCATTTGAATTGTTGCTTGATTTTCTCTTCGACCGTGGCTTTAGCGGCTGATCCTCTCAAAGGCTCAGTTTCAAATACTAATAAAAAAATTGTCGATCCCACTGCCAAAAATGCCACCGCCGGTGCGCTCGTCACTTCTGCTTACGGCCAGGGCGTACATGCTTATCAGCAGGCCCGCTATAACGAAGCTGTGGCGTATATGTACGACGCCATCACTAAAGAAAAGGCCGGCGCCAATGCCTGGCTTTACATGGGCAATTCTTATTACGCTCTCGGTCAAAAGAAAAAGGCAATAGAGACCTACCAGAGCGTCAAAAGCGGTTTTCCCGGCACTCCTCAGGCAGTCGCCGCCGCTCAATATTTGCAGCGCCTTAATCCGGTCATCGCCAGTGCTTCTAAACCGGAGAGCGAAAAAGACGGTGACAAGTCTTCTGACGACGAAGCTGAATCAGGCCAAAAATCAACGGCCAACATGTCCACAGCAGCAATTCTGGCTGCGTTGAGGCAAAGATTGAAAACAGTCAGACCAGTCTATGGCCATGGGGAAGTGAGTAAGCGCACCATAGCCGCTGTAGATGCTTGTTTTGAAAAGATTCCACCAAAAGTAAGAGAGATTCTCTACAAGCACGACATCAAATTTGAAATCACACCCACCATGATCGATAAATATCCTGAAGGCGCTTATCAGGAAGTACGTGGGTATGAGGGTGGTACCAGCAAGAGCTGCCCCGGCTTATTCAACAATGGCACTATCGTATTGAGCCAGGCTACCGTGAACGAAAGTACAGACGAAGTGAATAGGCCACGTAAAGTCGATGACCTGGAAGGTACTTTTTTACACGAAACTGGTCACGCTCTTGATCATTGTCTGAAATGGTATTCGACCACAACAGAATTCAGACACAACTATTATCTGGATATCGCCCGTGTGCCTGATGATGTCGCCCCTAGAATCAGCTATTACTTGCAGAAATCTGATGCCGGGCAAATTGAAAGCTGCGCTGAGTTGACCTCGATTTTATTAGGCAATAACCGCGGTAATGACGCCGATTTGGCTATCTATTTTCCTAATACTCTGACTTATATCAAGAAAAAACTTGGTTTGTGAGCGCGCCTAGTAGTACTAGTAGCACTGGTCTGGGGTGGTCTGGTTTGCTTACCTAAGAAATTTTACAACTTATAAGTTGTATGATTTTACAACCTATGGGTTGTAAAATTCCTTAGGCTTTTCATCAGGAGTTACCAACCGACAAAATGCGCGACCCAAAAATCACCAGTCTCAAACGCCGCCAGGTTGAACAAGCCGTAGGCATGAACACCTCTATCAGACAGGTACCGCAGTTCGAAAGAGGCTACATCAGAGAAATCAAAGAGGCTCTGGCCATGACCACGCCTCAACTGGCAGAAAGGCTTGGTATCAGTCAGCAGGGTGTATCGAAGCTCGAACTGTCAGAGCAGGCAGGCACCATTACTCTTAATAGTTTGAACAAAGTAGCGGCCGAATTCGATTGCAAGCTGGTTTATGCACTGGTGCCCAATCACTCTCTGGCCAAGACGCTAGAGGCACATGCATTGAAAGCGGCATCTGCTATCGTCGGCGAAGGAGAAGATAGCCCGGCGGTGATTAAACTGGCCAAACAAATGATGGTCAAATCGTCTAGCGAAATTTGGAATAACTCCTGATCACTCGAACGAAAACCTAATAGGCTTCTGAAACTGGGCCAGTGCGCGGATCTACTTTACTCAAATGAATATCTGGATAGAGTTCTTTAAATTTAGCCAGGTCCCATTTATTCTTAAACAGCAATACCGGATCTTCAAATTTATCTGTGGCCACCGTGCAGCTAGTTAGATTAGGGGCCGCTTTAAGCGTTTCCCAGGCACCGACTACCCAGAGCGCCTTGTGAATTTCTACATTGCGCAAAGTAGTATTGGCACCATATTCGGCTTGCAATCTAAACTGCACCACTTCAAATTGCAGAGCGCCTACGGCCGCCAATAACGGATAGCGCGTATCTCGTTCAGTCATCCAGAGAATTTGGATAGCGCCTTCGTCTTGCAGGGCAATAATGCCTTTGTGGAATTGCTTATATTTGCTCGGTTCTTTATTTTCCAGAAAAGCAAAGAGTTCAGGTGCAAACGTAGGGATGCCGGGATAAGATAATTTTTTGCCACTGCTTATGGTGTCACCAATAGCAAAGGCGCCGGGGTTGCTGAAGCCGACAATATCGCCAGGATAGGCCTTCTCAATTGATTGCCGTTCTTTGGCGAAAAGCTTTTTCGGTTGGCTAAGTTGAATACTTTTTTGCGTGCGGCTGTTAATCACGCTCATGTCTTTTTCAAACATGCCCGAGCAGACTCGCACAAAGGCAATACGGTCACGATGGCGCGGGTCCATATTGGCTTGCAGTTTAAAAACAAAACCGGTGAAGTCGGTGAAGGTCGGCGGCACATCACCTTCGCTGGAGGGAAAGGCGCCTGGCTTGAGTGAAAGTGAAATGAATGATTTTAAAAACAGCTCAACGCCAAAGTTATTCATAGCGCTGCCGAAATAAACAGGTGTAAGTTCGCCGGCCCGAATTTTTTCCAGATCAAGCGGATGAGAAGCGGCTTCCAGTATTTCCAACTCTTCCATCAATTGGGCGTAGAGTGCGGCAGGCACCAGCTCTTTTACTTTGGGATCGTCCAGTTTGTAAGTTGCTACCTCGCCTCTGGTGCGGCCTCCGACAGTGCGTTCAAATAGATAAACGGTGCTTGAAAGTCTATCGACAACCCCTTTGAATTGGTCGCCGGTGCCGATGGGCCAATTGACCGGATAGGTAGATAATTTGAATTCCTTTTCAATTTCGTCAATAAGCTCGAGAGGTTCTCTGCTGGGGCGGTCCAGTTTGTTGATGAAAGTAAAAAGAGGCAATCTGCGCATGCGGCAGACTTCGAAGAGTTTGCGTGTTTGCGGTTCAAGACCTTTGGCAGAGTCAATCAGCATCACGGCATTGTCGGCCGCTGCTAGAGTTCTGTAGGTGTCTTCGCTGAAGTCCTGGTGGCCAGGGGTATCGAGCAAATTGAGACAGCAATTGAGATATTCGAACTGCAATACGGTTGATGTAATCGAGATGCCGCGTTGTTTTTCCAGCTCCATCCAGTCAGATGTAGCGTGGCGCTGTTCACGTCTCGATTTAACGGCACCGGCTTCATCAATGGCACCGCCGAAAAGCAACAGCTTTTCAGTCAGAGTGGTTTTGCCGGCGTCCGGGTGAGAAATGATGGCAAAAGTGCGCCTGCGATCAGATTGCTCTTGAAGTTCTGCTTCAATATCGCTCAAAGCTGGCGTGGTCAGCTGTAATCCATTGCCGTTCATCTGGTACCGTTGTTCTGCGTTTTATATGTTGTCATGCGCTAAATGGCGAGTATACCACAGGCTGCGACGGCCTTTCAGGAGCCAGGGCGGAAGAGCGCAAGAGCTGTTACATTGCGTCTCTTTTCTTTGAGCACGACCCTTTTACAAAGGTGAAAAAACGGGTAAAAAGTCTTACAGATCGGTCAGAGGCATCCTTCCAATGCGTTCGTCAGTGCAATTTTTTCTCAGCCTGCTTTTCTCGGGCGGCTTGCTTGCGAGCACCTATTGTCAGGCCGCACTGGCAGTCAGTGAAAAAGAAGTAGACAATCTGGTAATCATTTACCGTCAGGGCAGATATCTGGCAGCCGAAGCGCTGGCCAAGGCCCTGTTAGAGCAAGATCCGGGCAATTTGCGTGTGCATTATTACCTGGCCAATTGCTGCGTCAAACTGCTTAAAGTCGAAGAGGCCGAAGAGCAATACACTACCTGTGTGGAAACCGGCAAGGGCACTAAGATTGCTGAGCTTTCCATGATTGGTTTGCAACGACTGGAGCAAATTACCAACCCCACAACTTTGCCTTCGGCTTCTCGCATGCTTGCACTTAACGGTGACCTCAAGCTATTGCAAACACGCCTTAAGCAACAGTCAGCCATCGGTCGCACTCGGGCTCTGGCTGAAGCAGAAGCGGCGAAGCGCAAAATTCGCGACCGTTATTTCAGCCCGGGTTTGACTACAGGCACAGAACAAATAGAAATTGCAAAAATTGATGCTGCTTATAACAAGCGGCTGGCCGACTTATCTAATCGCGAAATTGCCATTTTGAGCCAGGCCGGAGGCAACCAGAAAACCCAACTGATGCCGCTAGGAAGCAATATGTATGTGCAAAATTACGTCAACTTTGGCGATGATAATATTGAAGATATTCCGCTATATGCGCCGCTCAAAGCTACGGCAAAAAGTCTGTCGGAACTAAAACAAGAAATCAAACCAAGCGCAAAGAAGCGTAGCCTTTCTAAGCCTAAGCCACTGAAAACAATAACTCTGGCTGCCGAGTCTAAGAAATAATGATGACGTACAAGGTTTTTTCATGCGGCACTATTTTTATTTCTTTGGCTTTTGTTTGCGCTGCAAATTATTTCACCATCAATTGTTGCACGGCCAAAACAAATGCTCAGCCTGAGGTTACTAAAGTAAAACTGTTCGGCCGCGTAGATGCGCTTTCTGTCGCTTGCAGTGCGGCCGGTATCAGGCTGGAGAGCCGGCAATTACCCACTTCGATTTTAAAAGTGCGGCTGGGATCGCCTGCCAGCTATGCCGGTGTGCTGGACGACGATCAAGTGATTAGCGGCACCATATCTGGTGACACTATGCATTTGAATTTAAAGCGTCAGGGAAAACAGTACAGTGTGGCTTTGAAAATTAGGGGCGACGGCGCTGCCACATTGACTGCTGGGGACATCCAGAGCGGCTCTAAAGTCTTTTCCTCCAGAACTAAAACCATTCAGGCTTTTAATTTAGCTTTGCATGAGAAAACCAGACAGTCCGATTGGAATGTTCTGCGCCAATACCAAATTGCTGTGGTAGTGGATCAATCAGGTTCAATGAATGACGGCATTGGCCAATCTGATACTTCAAGGTGGCAGTGGTGCTGCAAACAATTAGAATCGTTCGCCACAGAGGCGCAGAGGGCCTCAAGCCAGCCGCTGAGCTTAGCTACTTTCAATCACGAATACCACATCGCTCATAAGTGCACTGCTGCGCAAATAGTTGCCATTATGAATGCCAGCAAACCGAATGGCGGAACCGAATTTGCCGGCCCGCTCAAACAAGTTATCGACGATTACTGGCGCACAACGCGGCAACAACCGCTCTTGATTGTCATGATTACTGATGGCGAAACTAATAGTGGAGCCGCAGCCGAACAAGTTTTGCGTGATGCCACCAGCCGTATGACCAACAACAATCAGATCAAACTGGTGATTTTTCAAATAGGTGACACCGGCGACGGCGCCGACTTTGTCAGACGCCTTGACCACGACCTGGTGCTCGGCGGCGCCAGGTATGACATCGTCAAAGCCGTTCTTTTTGACGATCTCTGGCAAAATGGCCTCAGGCACGCTCTTTTAAAAGCACTGCAGCAGGACTGAGCTTATTGAATTTATTGATGGGTAAATGGATCAGGTTAATTGCTGGCCCGGATTAATCGCTTTGACGCTATTGCCGGTGCAGCGGAAGCACCAGTCGGCTTCCATTACCGAACCACAGACTTCGCAGCGGGGCATGCCCGAGCGTTTTTTGCTGGTCTGGGGCGCCGATGGCACAGCATTTTGAGAAGTTGAAGTGGATGTAGCGCTGGCAGCCGGCGCGGCGGTAGCCACCGATGCTGCAACCGGTTGAGAGGCTGAACTGGAACTAATCACTTGATTGGTCGACTGGCTGGCCTGGCTGGCAGCCACTGCTGTCACCTCTGCCACCGGATTCATCTTTTCCAGCATGGCAATATTGCCGGCGATTTCGTGGGTTTTTGGATGTGTCGGTCCATAAGCGCTCTGATAAATGCCGTAGACCTTTTTGCACATTTGTACGGCATCGGCGTATTTACCCTGCCGATAATAAAGTTCGGCCACCAGATTCATGGTTGTGGCAATTTCAAGAGCGCTGGCATTGATAACCTGGGTTTTAATGGACCAGGCTTTACTGAGAAAGTGTTCCGCTAGAGTGAACTTTTGCTGACGCATAAGCGCACGGCTTAAGGAATCCAGGCTGTATGGAGTGCGCGGATCTTTGTCTCCGAAATGTTGCGCGATTAAGACAGTCATCGCCCACATTGCTTCCGCATAGGGATAATTGGAGTTGGCCTCGGCCTGCTCGCCTAAAATTCTATATCTATCCCAATCTTGGTCCATGAAAGCCAGCAATGTCCGTCGTTCAAAAGAAAATTTATAAGACCGTCGTCGCAGGATCTACAATTAACGACTCACAATTAATCAGTCCCAGTTTTAGGCAGGTATAAACCTGTTCATGGTGACAGTTTACAGCCCACATAAGCTGAGCGCAATGTGCCGACGCCATGTAAGCGGTCAAAGCTGAACAAGATGAGGTTATAAGGAGCATTCAAATGCCGCAAGACAAGCCCGTTCGCGCCGCAATCGTCGGTTATGGTTTAGCCGGATCGGCTTTTCACGCGCCGCTCATTGCTTCTACTTCCGGAATGGAAATAGCCGCGATCGTCACCCGCAGTCAGGGCAGACAAGAGCAAGCGCACGACGATTTCCCTCAGGCTAAAATTTGCTCCAGTCTTGATGAAATCTTCGCCAATAAATCTCAATACGATTTGGTTGTCATCGCCACACCGAACGATACTCACGTAGATTTAGCATTAGCCAGTATTGATGCCGGTATAGCCGTAGTAGTAGACAAGCCTGTCGCTATATCGTCCATTGAAGTAGAGTCGCTCATAGCCGCCAGTCAGCGTGCCAATGTACTGGTCTCAGTTTTTCAAAACCGCAGATGGGATAGCGATTTTCTTACTGTCAAAAGCTTGATTGATAAAGGCGTGCTTGGCAAAATTACCCGGCTGGAATCACGCTTTGAGCGCTACCGTCTGGAGCCGAAGCCCGGCAGTTGGCGCGAAACCACCAGTGTGGACGAAGGCGGCGGTTTGCTCTTTGATTTAGGCAGTCATTTAATAGACCAGGCCCTGGTGTTGTTCGGCCAACCTCAACAGGTCTATGCCGAAGTGGTTCACCGTCGAGCTAGAGTAGCAGGCGACGACGATACATTCATTGCTCTCAGTTTTGAGGGAGAAATCAAGGCTCATATCTGGGTCAGTATGTTGGCACCGGCTCAGGGGCCGCGTTTTCGCTGTATTGGCATCAATGGTGCTTATGAAAAATGGGGCCTTGATTCACAAGAGAATGCCCTCAAAAAGGGGCATCGCCCCGGGCATTTGTTCTGGGGCCATGATCACAAAGATGATTATGGCAAGTTGACCACTTATCATAACGGTGAAAAAATTGAAGAGCGACTGGCAACATTGCCCGGCGCCTATGAGAATTTTTACACCGCTATGACCGCCGCCATTGCCAGCGGTACGCCGGTGCCGGTCAGCCTCGCTGACGCCCTCAGGTGCATGAAAGTAATAGAGGCAGCGCGCCTTTCAGCCCGCGATAAAATAGTCGTTAATATGCGGCCCTGAGTCTGGTGAGCAGTTCGTCTGGAGTGGCAGCCGGTGCCACAGGAGCCATTGCGGCTTCTGGATTGACTTCGTAGAGATCGAGATACTCATTCGTGAGCACAAGGTTCATGACGCCGTCATCAATGAGCGAGTCGAGCGCTCGCAAATAAAGAGTGCGCACCGCTTCAGGATGGCTGTAAGAGCGTTTGCATTTGACGAACTCTTCGTTCTCTTGCTTGACCTTGCTGACTGTATTCAAAGTTCGGGAAGCTTCGCGCAAAATTGATATTTTAGTTTGATCAAGTTTATTCATTGCTGGGCTCCTGTTTCGATTGAGTCTAACGACTATTGCTGGCCATGCGATGTTCCTGAAAATTTATCTCTGTCCAGCTTTAAAGAGGGCTGGCGGCAAAATCGTCTAAATCTCGAACCGTCTCTTTTGCCTTGCCGAGCAGACAGTGACAGCCTCTTGGTAGACCAAGGCGCAAATTTCTTTTGTCATTTTCCGTCCAGCCCTTCGTCGAAATTTTCAGTTCTTTCATATGACGAAAGCTGGTTAGGGTAGGAATTACATCAGGAGTGAGGGGCACGGCAAGCAAGCTCACATGTTCCAATTTCGTCAAAGCACTCAGTACTTTCAATCCAGTGGTGGTCAGGCGCGGATTACCTGAGAGACTGAGATAATCCAACTCGGTATCTTTTGCCACCAGCGGAAGAATTTCGTCTTTTTGATTAGACTCACTGAGCATGAGCTCCTTCAAGGCCTTCGAGCCGGCCAGGGCACCGAGGGTGGCATTTATTTTTGTAATTTCGCGTGCTTCTAAACTAGTGAGTGCCCGCAAGCGCTTTAAACGAGCAAGGGTGCCGTCTTTAAGACTGCTGGCCGACAATGTCAGTTCTTTTAAATGAGTAAAACGGTTGAGATCCGGCAAACTTTTTTCAGTTAACTCAGAGCCGCTAATATCCAGTGACGTAATTTTGTTCAAGTGAGTGGTGCCGGCAAGTTGTTTATCATTGAGAATAAAACCGCTGCAATCAAGGACGCCGATTTCTTCGACTCTGAACCTGCGCAAATATTCAGGATGATTGGCGCCCGCTTTAGAAAGGCGAAGGCGATAGAGCCACGGCAGTGGCATGGTGACTTTTCCAGTGGCTTCCACCACGCGCGAATAATCTGATGTGGAAATTTCTCCCAGTGATACCCCTGAAGGAAAATTGAACACCACCATACTGCTGTCGCTCTCAAGGTGTGAAAATAGCCCGCTGCCTTGATCTATTTCTTTTGGTGGTGGCGGCACGGCGGCAATTACCGGCTTCGGCGCTTTGATGCCGCCTGTGATGAGCACGATAGAGAAAGTGACAACCAGGCCGCTCAGTAAAACCACCGCCAGGATAATCATGGTGGCATAGTTTGATGGCGAGCTGCTGCTGGAGGTATTTTGGCGAGCGCCAGTATCATTATTGGTGTCGTCTGTATCGTTCGTACTTTCGCGCTGCTTAATGCGTTGCTCCCCGGCGGCATTGTCAATTCTGTCGCCCGTCAGTCGAATGGCATAGCGAGGCGGTCTTCCGCTTTGCAGTGCCAATAGATCTTGGGCCACTTCTTCCATCGTTTGATAGCGATCTTGAGGATCTTTTTGCAGCAAAACTTGCATTATAATTTCAATGCCGTTGCTGAATTTGCCCTCAGGCAATCTTTCATTTAAGGTGGGCGGCTCGTTGAATTGGTGCATCATAATCGCTTCAACATGGCTGTCTGCCTGGAATGGCGGTGAACCTGCCAGTGCCTCAAAAAGCGAACAACCGAATGAATAAATATCAGAGCGGTAATCGATTTTGGTGCCCCGTGATTGTTCAGGGCTCATAAAATTGGGGCTACCAAGCACTTCGCCTGGTTTAGTGAGATCGGCAGCATGACCGGCCTCACTTACCAATTTGGCGATGCCGAAATCTAAAATTTTTACTGTTGATATTTTTTCAGCGTCTTCGCTGAACATGATATTGGCTGGTTTGATGTCGCGATGCACAATGTTTTTGCCGTGCACATAATCGAGGGCAAGGGCAGTAGGAATGAAGACGGAGAGAGCTTGACCGACGGTCAGGGGACCAGACTTTCTAATGCGCTCTGATAAATTTTTACCTTCCACAATTTCCATTACATAATATGGAGTACGTTTCTCCAGCAGACCAAAATCAAAAACTTTGATCAAATTCTTGTGATCGAGTCTTGAAATTGCCCTGGCTTCTTGTTCGAAACGCTGCCAGATTTCATCGCTCATTTTGTCTGTGAAAATAGTTTTGAGAGCGCGGTCAGTGTCTAAATTTAGTTGCCGCACACGGTAAACGATACCCATGCCGCCAATACCGAGAACAGAGAGCACCTGATATTTTTGTTCGACGATTGAGCTGATGGGAAGTTTATCCATTTATAGCTCTTGCTTGATTCTGGCGAACATCAGTTGATCACAATAATTTCCATCTTTAAAAACCGACTTTTTCAATCGGCCTTCGCACTCATATCCGGCTTTCTTAAGCACTCTAGCTGATGCCGGATTCCAATCAAAAACAAAAGCGTAAATGCGCACAATATCGTGCTCTGAGAAAAAATAGTCGGTAGTCGGCCCGAGTAGTCGCGAGACAATGCCCTGGCCCCAGAATTTCTTGCCCAGCCAGTAGCCGATTTCGCCGCTCTTGCGATGCACATCTTGATTGAGGGCCAGACCGATACCGCCGACGCACTGGTCGTCTACTGTAATGGCAAAATTGGTCACCGGGCGAAAGTCGCTTACCAGCTCTATCCATTCTCGGGCATCTTTTTTTGTATACGGATGGGGAAAGCGGTCGCGAAGATTGCGCCAGACCTCTTTTTCGTCAGCGTTCGCAACCAGCGAGTCTATGTCAGAAGCCTTATAGGCTCTGATTGACAAGTTGTCTATTTGTAGCACCAGGCCGTTTTTCAAGCTTAATATTTCGCCTGTTTGTTCAAATTGGGAACCGAATCCAAGATTTTCATTCTACAAGGGAGCTTTCACCGCAAGGTATTTAAACAGATGATCAAAATAATCGGTCGATATATGGAACAGTTGGCCCACGGCTGCAGTAACTTTGCCGGTACCTCGCTGGCATTTGCCCTCGCTTTGATTCTGGTGATCACCTGGGCCTTGACCGGGCCACTCTTCCATTATTCCGAAGTCTGGCAAATGGTGATTAACACTGCGACTACTATTATTACTTTTCTCATGGTTTTTCTCATCCAGCGGGCGCAAAACAAAGATATTCTTTCAATTCATGCCAAGCTTAACGAATTGATAGCCGCTCAAGAAGGGGCCAGCAACAAGCTCGTCAATATTGAAGACGAAACCGAAGAAGAGTTAATCAAAATCAGGGATAAATATCGAGCTCTCAGCGGTCCTGATGACCAGGGTACTGAACACAAATCGGTGGTTGAACTTAGCGATACTAAGCCGACGCAAAAAGAAAAGGCTGCGCAAAAGTAAGAATCGGTAGGGATTTTTCTATGTATAAGATACTGACACTTTTTGCCTCAACTGTGGCAATAGTATGCGTATGGCATATTTACAGCGAGCGCCAGGCCAGCGGCTATGACTCGCCCGCCTGGCAGCGCTTGAGCAGCCGCGGAGCTTATGTAAACACAGAATTGAGTGGAATGACCCTGCTTGGTGATCAAGTGGTTTTCAAAGCCGCTCCGCTCATGACAATGGATAAGAAGAGCGGTAAAAAAGTACCGCTCAAGCTCGGTCAGTCATCGTATGTTTTCTCTGCGTGTACAGACAAAGATGGTCATATTTACGCACTTAGCGACATCCACGGCAAAATTGCAGTGCAGAAACAAACCGGTGATCGCTGGCAGCAAATGGCGGTACCAGATATGGTGGCGGGTCAACCGCAAGATTTTCAAATTGTGGCCGATCAGGAGAAGTTGGCTTTAGTGTCGTCAGCTGCAATTTTTACTGGCAAAAGTGGGCGCTGGTCTCAAGTATTCAGTGGACCTAAAAGTAAAGAAATTGTCTCAGCCATGCCTAGTTCGCAAGTAATTATGAGGGCAGGCAAAGTTTATGTAAGCCAGGCCGACGGTGACAAAGGCGATGTTTTATCAATCGATTTGCAAAACGGCAAGGCCACCAAGATATATAACGGCGCCGCTGTGCCCTTTATGGCTCTGTCTAAAGACGACCAGCTCTGGTTCGTCACTGGCGAAAAAGGCAAAAGCTCGCTTTATTCGCTAGACGTCAAGCAAGCAGCCAAGCCGCATTTAGAAGCCTCGACCAGCGGATTTCGCTACAATGTTTTAGACCGCATAGGCAGTGTTGTCGGCGGCGACCCACTGAAAGCATCGCAGGCCGTCAACTGGCCTTATGAACCTACATGGTTCAGCGGGCTCAGCGTCCTAGACGATAACTCGGTACTTGTGGCCACTCGAGATTACGGCCTTTTAAAATACAGAGATGGTAAGTGGGAAAAACTGACCGCTTACTGGCCGGATAGCAACGCTCTTAATCCGGTGGTTACAGACATTGTCGGATTGGCATCGCCGCGGGGCGAAAATGCCGTGATTGCCGTCAAGCGAGGCGGTCTGGTCTATTACGATCTGGCTAAAAAACGCTACAGCTTCTGGCTTGATCCGGCTTTGCCTCAATAAAGATCGCTCTTATTCCACCTTAGCGCCAGGCACCGTCATTGGTGGCGCATATCGAGTGCTCGATTTTGTCGGGCAGGGAGCGATGGGCTTTGTTTGCGAGCAGACTTGATAAGTGGAATTAGCCGTCGCTATTGATGACGGCAGTCAACTCGTTGAGCACTTGGTCGGCTTTATCGTTGTCTATCTGGCAGGTGCCAGCCGCTTCGTGACCGCCGCCTCCGTATTTAAGGCAAAGCTCACCCACATTGGTTTTCGAACCGCGGTCAATAATTGATTTGCCAATCGCAAAGACTGTGTTTTGTTGCTTCAGACCCCACAATCTGTGAATAGAAATATTGGTTTCCGGATGCATGGCATAAATCATAAAACGGTTGCCGGCAAAGATTGTCTCTTCTTTTTGCAAATCGAGCACAATCAAATTTTTATGCACGGTGGAGCATTTATTTACCTGCGCTTTAAAGAGCTCAGCTTGCTCGTTATAGAGTTTGACCCGCTCCTGTACATCAGGCATCTGCATGATTTCGTCGATATCGTGATCTTTACAATAGTCGATTAAATCCATCATCAAATTGTAATTGGAAATGCGAAATTCGCGAAAGCGACCAAGACCAGTGCGAGGATCCATCAGATAATTGAGCAGAACCCAACCCTCCGGCTGCAAAATTTCTTCTTTGCTGAATTGGGCCGCGTCGGCTTTGTCCACTTCCATCATCATGGTGTTCCAGCGGGCGGGAAAAGTTTTGGCGCCGCCGAAATGGTCATAAACAACTCTTGCGGCCGACATAGCATGGGGATCAATAATGTGATTAGCACGCTCGCCCTGATTGCGCGTCATTTCGCTGGAGTGGTGATCGAAAGCCAGGTGCACGCCGTCTACATAGGGCAGGTTAGTGGTGATGTCGCGATTGGTAACCGCCACTTTGCCGTCTTGCATGTCTTTGGGGTGCACAAATAAAATATCATCGAGCATGTTGATGTGCTTGAGCAGAACTGCGCATACCAGGCCATCGAAGTCGCTGCGAGTCACCAGTCTGTATTTGGTCTCAACGGCTGTATCTGTCATAGTCTTCAATTGCCTCTTGTGCTGCGCAAATTATCAGTTACATAATCAGACTTACCACCGCTGCACTGAGAGTAAAACCGCTTTTGATTAACTTCAAAAAATTGCTTTCACCTATAATGAATTTGGACGGTTATGCCTGAGGTTGCCACAAATGCAAGTAGCTGACTTAGAAACCCGCCTGCAAGACAACCGTTCACGGTTGATTCGTGCTGCCCAGGTGATTGCCGATGCCGACGCGCTGCTTATCGGTGCCGGAGCCGGTATGAGCGTCGATTCTGGCCTGCTTCCCTTTCGCGGCAAGACTTACGCCGAAATTGCCAGCCCCCAGCTAATGCAAGATGACCCCCGCCAGGCCTGGGGATTTTATGGTCACTGCCTGCACTCTATCGAGATACTGAGCCGCACAGGGGCTTCCGGATCGTCAAATCGTGGGCAGAGTCGAAGCATGGCAATTATTTCGTCTTTACCAGCAATGTCGATGGACATTTCGCTCGCACTGGTTTTGCTGACGAAAAGATTTTAGAAATTCTGGTCGGCCGACGGAATCAGTGTAGCAGTGGACGAAGTAACGATCAGAGCCATTGGCGATTTACCTCTGTGTTCTGATTGCGGAGCCATTGCTCGGCCTAATTTGCTTATGTTCGGCGATCGATCCTGGGTGCCCTTGCGTACCGTCAACAAGAAAACCTGTATGAGGCCTGGTTGGCAAAGAACAAAGGCAAAAATATCGTCGCTATTGAATTTGGTGCAGGTACGACTGTGCCCACCGTGCGCTATGAATGTCAGAAGCGGGGCGACACTTTGATTCGCGTCAACCCGCGTGATTATCTGGCTACGATTGAATCTATTTCCATTCCGCTCAATGCTCTGGAAGCAATTTTGGAAATCGATAAATTTATGGTTTAGCCGGCAACTGAAACGTATACGTTTCAGTTTTGAAATGAATGGTCTGGTTCTTTTTCAAAATGAAACGTTATCGTTTCATTTTGAAGAGTTAAGTGTCCTCCATTCACCGCTAACGAACCGTCTATCAACTATACTTTATAATAACAAAGGCCAAAAAATTTAAAAAGTGCGAGAAAGAAAAAGCTAGAAGAACGGGAAGGAAATGCAAAAAATATTTGCTTTTCCTCCCCGTCTCCAGCTGCTGAATTGATGCGTCTTTTAGTTCGCGTCCAGCAAATACATGTGCACAGATTCCGGAGCATGCTTGATGCCCTGAGCACTGGCGGCGGCGAGCTCGATGAGCTTCTTCTCGATGGCGTCCACGCGCAGAACACCGACGTGAACAATCTGAGTACGCGTCTTCGGGTCGATGAAGAACGTGGTCGGAATGGAGTCGACATTGAGCTGAACGAGCAGAGAGTTGAAGACGTCGTGGTCGACCTTGAAGAAGCGAGCTTTACCGACCAACTTGGCGGCAGCCTGCTCCATCAATGGCATTTGCGTGCGGCATCCGGCACACCAATCGGCGAAGAATTCGACGACGATGGGAAGGTCGCTTTGGGCCATTTCGGCTTCGAAGTTTTCGTCAGTGAGTTCGATAAGCGAGGCGCGGGGCTCGGTGCGGGTAGGAAATTCCTCGCCGACGGTGCCGTCGAATTCGTCGCTGTCGACATCGCTGTCGATAACGGGTTTGTTGGCAGACTTACTGCGGAAGTAGGCAATCGTCGCGATGACGATACCGACAAGCACAAGGCCGCCCATTACGTAGTGGAACATAATATGTTCTCCTTGGTTTGAGTGATACACAGGTTGTAGAAAAACCGGCAAGCGTCAGAGTGATGAATTTGGTCTCGTCCGGTCAGCGCTCGAATGGCGTGTTTGGAGAGCGAAATTAATCAGAGTGAGTGATTGGCTGGTTTGATTAAGTTGCTTGAGAAAGAAAATGGGAGTGTAAACGTTAAGACACTAGTTCTAAAGAGAAGGTCAGTTCAACAGGTCATGATTGATATATAGGCTCTATTAACTAGAATTCGATCTCTTGGAGACGTTAGCGCACCTGTTCCTTCTTGACATTTGCGGGCGCCTCAGGCCTGTGTAACGGCTTTTTGCTAGTTTTCGTCGAGGCCTTAGCGCTTCATTTAACAGCTGTGGTATGTTATTGCTCTTGATTGGTTTGCTCCTGACTGATGGACAAGCCGAATCTTGGGATCGTAGCTCAGTTGGTTAGAGCGCCTGCCTGTCACGTAGGAGGTCGCGGGTTCGAGTCCCGTCGGTCCCGAATTTTCGAAGACGACTTAAAAGCAAGCTATTTTGATCCACAATAGCTATGGATAGTGGCGGGCCTTTATGTCGTCTTTTGCTGAATTACTCAATCCGGTTCATTCTCCAGAAAAAACCAAGATTCTGGAGGCCATAGCTGTTCGTGGGCCGCGCATTGTTCCAGTAGACATTGCCGCTGACACAGGCATGGCCTTGCCGGCTGTAATGAGCGAACTCAATAACATTGCTTCTGAAACCAATGCTCACCTGGAAGTAACCGAATCAGGCAACATTGCCTATAAATTCAGTAATAACCTGCAACAGCAATATGTAGCCAATGCTTCCAGGCAAATGTTTCGTTCGGCTTTTCGCGTGGTTTCTAATATCGCCTTGATTGTTATGCGGGCTTTTGTTGCTGCCATGTTTTTCCTGGTGCGCATTTCTTTTGGCCTGGCCCTTGTGCTCGGCGCCATACTGGTAGTGGTGCTGATTGTGGTGGTCATTATTGCCGGCCTTAAGGCCTTGACCGGCGGAGATGGTGATTCCGGCGGCGGCGACGGTTTTAATTTTGACTTCGGCAATCTATTTGACTTCAGCTTTGCCGGAGACCGGCCCTTTTATATGTACTGGGCCTTCGATTGGCTCTGGGACTGGTTCTTCTTCTGGCGCTATATTTTCCCACCCTATGGCGGTTTTGGTTATAACGCCCCTTATGATGCGCAAAACGATTATTTAAACCGCAGCGAAGAGAAAAAACCGAATTTTCTCTTCAATGTGTTCTCATATTTATTTGGCGACGGCGACCCGAATCCTAATCTGGAAGAGCGCAAGTGGCAGACCATTGCGCAGGTATTGGAAGCAAATCAGGGGGTCGTGACGGCTGAACAGTTGGCACCATATACCGGGCAAGATCCAACCAATGAAGATTGGATGATTGGCATCATGCAGCGCTTCACCGGTTCGCCGGAAGTGACTGAAGCCGGCCATATCGTCTATATCTTTCCTGCTTTTCAAAGTAGCGGCACTGCATCTACGCCAAATACATCGTTGCGATCAGGGAAGACTGAAAGCGTCGAACCAGATAATTTGAGCAAACTATTTAATCAACATATCGGCCGTCAGAAAGCCATTCAAACGAGCCAGAGGCGAAGCCGTGCAGTGGAAGGTTATCTGGCCGAAATGGAATGGCCTTTCATGTCTGTAAATGGCGGCAGCCTCGCTTCAATTATCGCTTTTGGACTGGTTGTTTTACTGGGCAGCATTTTCCTGATTTTCAATGTCTCCTGGATTCCGCTTTTGGCCGCTGTTAAACCATTGCTCTATCTTTTATTCGGCTACGGTCTTTTGTTCTTTCTTATTCCCGCCTTGCGCTTCCCCATTTTCCGCATGATCAATGACGGCATCATCGAACGCAATGACGCCAAAATGTTGTATGCCAGTCAACTGAAAAATCCTACACCGGCTCTCAGCGATAAACTGCATGAGGCGCGCAAAGTGCGAATGAGTGGTTTGTCTATTGGCCCCGACAAAACTGTTTATACAACTGAGAAAGATGCCCTCGATCAACCTGATGATTTAGATAAGCAGTTCGAGCAGTTTGAACCTTAATTCTGCCGGTCCGCCGCGCGGCCTGTGAGCAGGTAGCTAATTGCTCGCCTATGAAATTTTACAACCTGAGAGTTGTATTTTTCCACAACCTGTAAGTTGTAAAATTCTTTAGGGTTTCGCAAGAGACACCCCGAACCAAACAACCAAACAACCAAACTCCGCTATACTATATAAATTAATAAATCAGCCAAAAAATTGCCTCTCCATATGAAGCAGTCTGGGCTCGCCTTTTAGAGGCACTAAAATGGTTTCGGCGTCAATTTTTGAACCGCAGATGGTGCCATGGGTCAAAGAGAATCGTGAAATATATCGACGAGGGGCTCGAGTTCTAGGTTTTGGCACAACAGGGCCCACACTCCCATCATTGGAATGTTTGCTCGTCCCTTAGATTGAACGGCTCAGGCTGCCAGCGAAACCGGTGACGATATTTTCGACGCCCGCGCTGGTGTTACCGGGTGCAACAACACACAAACAAGAGTATTAGCAGTGATCGATGTTTGCCGACGACAAGATGCACACTGAATTGAACGCCTCTTACTGAGCCGATATCCATCATTGTGATTGCAATACGGGCAGATAAAACACCTGGGCCACTTCGTCTGAGACACAGTCTGCAACCAGGCTTCCTCAGAACTATACGCCGCTACAAAAGCTGGAAGACTAGAATTTAGAAGTATCATAAAACCTCCATTTTTGGGGTAGGACACTGTATAAGATAGTATATTCAGCAAAAAACCCAAGTAACGGTGGAGCCAAGCTTTTAAGCTTTGGCTGCGTTAAATGGGCAGGTAAGGCCATCAAAATATTCCCGTGTTTAAAAGTTTTGGTTATGAACGCTCTGCGTCCTGCCAGCTGCCACGGCTAACTGCCGTTTCCAACCAGTCTTGAGGGAATGGCCGACCCGGATTAATCAGCTCATAAAGAAGGGCACGATCATCGTCGGAGAGCCACGTCAAAAGGCTAAGCAGAATATGTGCTCGGTCTTTTGTGGCAATCCAACCATGGGTGAGAAAATCATTCTTCAGCGAAGCTTTTTCGCTGTCTTGCGGAAAAGCGACACGGTCGATGTGACCGATTTTGGCCCCGCTAAAGTTGTATTCACTGATGTAAACTCGACCGGCAGTGCCCGTGACGATGCCGTCTTCAGACGATTCCTCCACTGTCGGCCAGACCAGATCGCAAGCTGCCACAAAAGCTTTTACTTGTTTGTTTTTGCCTTTGAAAATCACCAGCATTGGTTCGCCGATGCTTAGAGTGGTGTCGTGCAGCGAGTCCTGGTGAGCCTTTGACAGCATCACGGCTTCGGCGTGTGACAGTGGCGCAGCGGCGGCCATGTTGGTTTCGAGAATGAGAGCCGGTTGATCCATCGAGCCGCGGGGGCAGTTGGAAGGAGCATACGGAGTGTGGAGCCGCAGCTTTTCCAGCTTCGCAAAAGTTTCGAAGCGTTGCAGCTCAGGACGCTCTGCGAAAATTCCCTCCAGCCGTTGTTTGATGCGATCACCGGTTGTAATGCGCGCCAGTGTAAAAATAGCCACCACCCCGAAAATTGCCAACCGCACAGTGAAGGAAGCTTCCAGCACAATTAGCAGGCAAAAAATGGTGGCGACGATGCAACACGAAGCTAAAAATCCGCAGCCGGCAATGGCCTTCTTGTAGTTGTTGATTTGATTTTGGAAGGCCGTCAGCGCATTGCTTTGCTGCAACGTAGGCACCGGGCTTGAACAGTGGCTCTCCAGCAAACGAAGATTTTTTCTCGCCGCCAGAAGACAGAGCAAACAACAGACCAGAGGCGCGCAGGTGATGAGAAAATAGATTGTTTTTAGGGTCATATAATATTCCCTCATTAGGGACCTGAGCTGGGGCTGCCAGCCAATCTCGCTTTGAGATTGCACTGACAGCCCCATCAGGTTTGGTTAGAACCATTGGTGACTAGTGAGCGTTGCCGATCTTGATCAACTTCGGACCGAAGCGATCAATGTTATTGGCGTCGTCAGCCGGGATTGCTCCCAGCTTCGGGCTGCGCTTGCCGTTTGAGCCGTCCGGATAGGGATGAAGCTTGTCCATCCGCTCTTCCACCATAGGCGACGTTACAACCGACAAATGAGCGCGGGTGAGCTCCCAGGGGGTGCGCACGCCGGCCGACTTGAGGAACATGAGCAACTCTCGCTGCAGCACCATGTTGTAATTGGCCACCTTGACGTACTTGTCTTGCGGATCAAAACCACGACGCAAGCGCGGGTCTTGAGTGGTAATGCCGGCTGGGCAGTGGTTGGTATGGCAACGCAGCGCCATGATGCAACCTTCGGCAATCAAGTTGCCGCGACCGATGTTGACCATATCTGCGCCCATGGCAATGGCGATGGCGACGTCGTCACCTTTGGCTATTTGGCCAGAGGCGATCAAGATCGTTTCATCGCGCACACCGAACTCGCGCAAGATAGTGTCGACGATAGGAATGGCGTGCAGAATGGGCATGCCCATGCGATCCGCCAGAGCTACCGGAGCTGCACCAGTTCCACCCTCGCCACCATCGATGGTGATGAAGTCGGGTGCTTCGCCGGTCTCTTTCATGTGCTGCGCAATCTCGCGAAGCGGGTCTTCGTTGCCGACTACAATCTTGATACCAACCGGTTTTCCGGTCAGCTCTTGCATCATGGTGACGAAGCGGAAGAGCGAAGGCACATCGTGGAACTCATCCCACGAATTAGGCGAATAGCAGTCTTCGCCCATGGGGATGCCGCGCCACTCAGCCAGTTGGGGCGTGATCTTTTCTTTGGGCAACTTACCACCCTGACCAGGCTTGGCACCTTGAGCCAGTTTAAGTTCGAAGCCCACGATCTGAGGACTATCCGCCGTCTTTCTCACCTTGTCGAGGTCGAGCATGGTGAACGGTTCGTCCGGAGGGTTGCCGCCGACACTATATACGGTGCGCAGCAATTTCTCAGCCATGGCCCGAGTGGTCGACTTGCGAAAGCCGAACTTGGCCGGGCCAATCTGCATGATAATGCGACCACCACCGACCATGCGACCTTGCGGGGCGACGCCGGCTTTGTAGAGGCCGAAGCTGCAAAACTGACCGATGCGCTTGAGCTGGTGGCTGATGCGTTCGTAGCTGTCCGGCCTGGTGTCCACGCCGTTCAAGTGAAAGGGTGTCAGGCCGCCTTCACCGGTAAGCATGTGAATGTTGGCCACCTTGGCGCCGCTGGCCAGTGCGCGCACCGCTTCTTCCGAAAGCGCTCCCCAGCTCATGCCAGAGATATTGATCGGCCACGGACACTCATAGGGCGTGCGCCTCTTCGGTCCGATTATTAGCCCAGGCAGCCGGTTGCCCACACGTTCCGAATCGGAGATGGGAAACATGGAAGGCAACATGTGAATTTCGCCCACGTCGCGATAACCGCGCTGCGAACCGAAACCCAGGTTGTTGTTGATGCCTTTGGCCGAGCGGTAGATATACCGGCGAGTAACCCGGTTGTAGGGCCGCTCTTCGGTGTCGCTCATGAACCAGTACTGACGAAGTTCATCGCCAATTAGTTCGAAGCCGTAACGAAACCACCCGAGCAGAGGGAAGTTGCGCCTGATTGTATGACTGCGCTGGATGATGAAATCATGCGCGGCCACGATGGTGAGAAAACCCAGCAGAGCGAAAATCAAGCCGGCCATGGGGCTGACAAAATGCCAACCCGTCCACCAGGCAAGAAATGTCGTTGCCAGTGAAAGAGGCAGAAAGGGGCTCTGCCTCTGAGTGAATTCCGCTGCGGCAATCTGCAAAGGGAATGCCAGCAAAGCGGATACGAGACCAAATTCGAGGCCGCCGAAATAGCAGCCTAGAGTACATGCGAGCACAGTCACAGCCATGATGGCGTGCTTGTGGTTTGTCAGATCGCGAATGCCGACAGCAACGAAGGCACCAACGATGGTGAAGGCGAGAGCCGACGGTTGTCCACCCAGGGACCAGCCGGCAAGCCCACCTAAGAGCGCTGAGAGCGCGGTGAAAATTATCCAGAACATGATCATATATCCTTTTTTTGTGACCGGGCCAAGCTCGCTTTTTCAAGTGTTGCCCGGTTGCACTTAATGGTTTTGAGACTTGTGAAAGACAAGGGCTGCCCGGCTTTTCTCTTGCGAGAATCACCGGACAGCCCTGAGACTTATGTTGTTGTTGTGTTGACCTAACGTGACTACACGTGACTTAGCCTGCCACCATCCCCAATACCATAGACTTTCTTCCGTACTTTACTCGCCGCTGTGACCGGTAGCATCCGGAACAGAAGCGATCTGTACTGGCGCCGCAACCTCACCGGTTTCCACCGGGTTTGGAGCGACGCAGGTCTCGGTTGCGGTGGGCAGCAAATGCTGCATCACTTTGTGGTCGACAGTCTGGCGCAGCAGCACATTAATGCGCAGCTTTTCCAGACCCTGGGTCAACTTCATCTGACCGCCTTCCACCGGGTGAGCGGCGAAGAAAGCCTTGACGTCGACTTCCTGCTCAACGCTGTCGAGCGAAGAGAGGTAACCGAAGATGGCAGACACAGAGTGCGCCGGCCACATGGTGTTGATCTTCTCCCAGTTCGCCTTGATGGCATCCCAGGCAGCCTGAGCACCATCTTCGTTGCCAAGCAAGCTGGCCAGGAAGTAGGCGCCGTCCTGCACGCGCAGTTCACCACTGAGAGCCAGAGCGATGTTGGCGGCCACCAACTCCTTCGGAGTGAAGCTGGTCAACGCGTACATGAACCTTTCGGTATCCTGCGGCGTCGGAGCCTTGAGGCGCAGCGCGTTGAACTCCTTGTAGAGCTCTTCATCGCCGCTTTCGGCCAGAACATAGACCATCGCTGAGAAGACATTGCTGTCCACCGAGGTCGGATCCACCTTCCAGGCCGCGTACATTTCCTTCGCCTTAGCGATCACCGACTTGTGCTTGGCTGTGGTACCGAGGGCCGAAATCACGCTGATTCGCAAATCGGTCACCTTGACCGACTCACCAGGCTGGGTGACGAAGCCAAGCCGCTTCAGGAGCGGCTTGAGCAGATGGCGCAGCTTGTTTTCCACAGCCGCACGTGCCGGTCCTTCCACCACGCTGTGAACGTAGTTGAGCGAACCGATGATCTTGCTCCAGATCTGCGGATCCGTCTCGTCAGTGAAATGCTCCACCAACTTCAGGTAATCCACCAGAGAAACCAGCCGTGCGCGTACCAGCGACCAGCTGTCGTTGAGCAGGTTGTAGCGATCGACCTCGGTCATCACCGTCTGCTTGTTGGCCAGGATACCCTTCACCAGAGCTTCCGAGTAGTTGACGCGGTAGAAGCCATTGCCACCGGCATTGACCACCACCCACTCTACGCCTTCGCCCACATAAACGGTCTGCTGACGCTCGCCGAAAATGAACTTCTGCTCCACCACTCCCTTACGGGTCTTGGCGCGGAGCACAACGGGGATGGGCCAGAGCGAAGCAGATACATTGTCCGATTCGCGCAGCACTTTGAACTCGCTCTGCGCCAGGTCGATGAAACCAGGCATGGAGCTTTCCGAAACGGACACCACCGGGTGACCGCTGGTGAACACCCACTTGTCCATGAGCGTACGCACAGGCACGTTGACCTTGAGTTCGTGGCAGCCGGCTTCCAGGGCGTCCCAGAGGTCGTAGGTCTCGGTGTTCGAGAGACCGTGCTTGCTCAAGTAAATTTGCACACCGCGCTGGAAGGCGTCGGCGCCGATGTACTGCTCGAGCATGCGCAGAACAGAGCATCCCTTCTCGTAAGAGATCAGGTCGAAGATTTCATCGATCTGGAAGGGGTTTTCCACCGGCACTTCGATGGCGTGGGTGGAATTGAGCTGGTCCAGACCGAAGGCACTGGCCCGCGACCCGGCAAAGCTGTCCCACGTGTGCCATTCCGGCTTCCACATGTCGACGACCTTGTTCTCCATGTAGGTGGCGAAACTCTCGTTCAACCACAGACCGTTCCACCACTTCATGGTGGTGTAGTCACCGAACCACATGTGCGCCAGCTCGTGTGCCACCACGTGGGCAACACGCTCGAGCTCGCCCTGGGTGGCGGTCTTCTCGTCGGCCAGCAGGTCGGTCTCACGGTAGATGATGCAACCGAGGTTCTCCATGGCGCCGGCCGCGAAGTCGGGCACGGCGATGAAGTCGATCTTGTCGCCGCCGTAATACGGGATGCCGAAATACGACTCGTAGGTGCTCAGCGAGAACGCTGCGATCTGCTTGGCGAAAGCCAGCTGATGGCTCTTACCCGGGGTCGAGTAGAAACCGAGCTTCTTGCCGTTCACTTCCACGGTGCCGCCGCTTTCCAGCTCACCGGCCATGAAAGCCAGGTAGTAGGTGGACATCAGCGGAGTGGTGGCGAACTGCACGCGCTTGAGCAGCTGGCCATGGTCACCATCGCTGGTACCAGTACCATCCGAGTGCGTGCCATGCAAGCCCTGTAGGCCGGCCGGGGCACTGACGCTCATGGTGGCGATGCTTTCCACCGACATGGCCGACAGAGCGGTGTAGTCGTGCGGAATGTTCATGGCCACGGCGAACGTTGCCTTCATCTCCGGCTCGTCAAAGCAGGGGAAGGCGCGACGGGCGTCGGTGGCTTCGAACTGAGTGGTGGCAATGACGTGGTCTTTGCCTGCGTCGTCGGTCCAGACGGAGCGATAGAAACCCTTGAGTTCGTCATTGAGCTCGCCGGCGAAGCCCATCTTGAGCTTCCATTTGCCTGCACCGAGCACACCAGCGAAGCTGATGGTGGCACGCTGCAGTTTGCTGTCGAGGGTGACCGTGCCGTTGAGCACAGTGCCGCTCGGGTCAACCGCCGTAGCCTCACCTATGGTCAGATGATTGGCGTTGAGAGTGATTGACGACACGCCTCCTTCTCCTTGATTGGACGGGCGCACATCGATGTCGATGGCGACGCTGCCGAAGAAGGTGAGCTTCTCGAAATCGGGAGTGAGTTCGAGGTCGTAGTGAAGCGGCCAGACATTGCGGGGCAAGCGATACATGCTGCCCGTCGGAACCGTCGGCGAGGTGGTCGCCATGGCTTCGCTCAGGCCCTTAAGGCCGAGACCCTTGAAACCGCCCAGATGCGAGCAATTGCGTAATTTACACATAGTTTTCTCCAGTTGATCTTTTGCTTGAAGCGCAGTCCAACGCAAGAGGATTCTCACGTTATTATGCGCGGATGAAAGAAAGAACAAAGAAAAGAGGGATGAACTTTCGTCCACCCCTCGTTCTTGTTGATTTGACTTGACTCGAAACTGAAACGTTATCGTTTCAGTTTTTAACAGCGCTGCTTACTTGGCGGCGATGGCCACTTCGTCTTTAGCCGCCAGATGCTTTTGCAAATGGCCGGTCTCGCGCTCACGCATGAGCACGTTGATGCGCAGCTGCTCGAGCGCCTGAGCGATAGCCATGTCACCGCTCTTCACCTGATTGGCGGCGAAGAAAGCTTTCACTTCCGCCTCCAGCTCAGGTGTGTCGAGACCGGCCACAGCACCGCACATGCGTACGACACCATTTTCGGGATAGCGTGCCACCATGCCGGCCCAGTTGTCCTTCATGAACTTCCAGGCGGCTGCAGCAGCCACTTCGTTGCCGAGCACGTTGGCATAGAGATACGGCGCGTCTTGCGTGCGCACGTCGTCGGTCAAGCACTTGTCGATAGTTTTACCGAGCAAGTTGCTGTCACGGAAACGCGCCAGCGCAAAGAGGAAACGCTGCACTTCTTGCGGCGACTGAGCGGCTTGTGAAAGGGCGAAGAACTCGTCGTAACGCGCTTCGTCGCCCTTGTGAGCGAGAATGCTGACGAGGGCGGGCACCACATTGCTGTCTACCGACTGCTTGTCGACTTTCCAGCCGCTAAACAACTCGTTGGCTTTCGCCTGAACTTGAGCGTCTTCGCCAATGGTGCCGAGTACGCCGATAAGCGAACCGCGCAGCTGACGACTTTGCACCGTTTCGCCGTCTTTGGCGATGAAACCAAGACGGTCGGCAGCAGGCTTCACCAGAGCGTGAATCACCTGCGAGAGCGCCTTGCGATGCTCGTCTTTTACCAGCGAGTGCAGGTGGCCGAGCGAGCTTGTGATGATAGCCCAGACATTGGGATCTTCTTCGGCGCCGAACAGCTTGACCATCTCGATGTAATCGGGCGTGGGCAGAATGCCGGCACGCACACAAGCCCAGGCGTCGTTCACTAGATTAAAGCGTTCGATGGCAGAGAGATTCTCCATCACCTTGGCCGTCAGTGAGCTTGTCAGAGCCTTGTCGTAAACGACGCGGTAGAAACCGGAGCCGCCGGCGTTGACCACAGCCCACTCGACTTTAGTGCCAAGCTTTTCGCTGTGGGTCTTGCCGTCCATGAGGAACTTGCGTTCAATCAACTCAGATTGGCCGTCCACTTTCGCCCGCACGGTGACCGGGATTGGCCACAGTGTACTGTCGGCTGTATCGTTCAAGAACTTGAACGGACGCTGAGTCAGTTCAAGCGAACCAGCATCAGCACCGCTCTTCACTTCAACCACAGGGTGGCCGGCAGTGAAGACCCAGCGGTCCATGATTTCGCGCACTGGAACCGGTACCGGTTCGGCGACGTCTGATTTTGCTTCGACGGCAGCGGCTTTGCAAGCCACTTCCAGCGCGTCCCAGAGGTCGTGCGTTTCGGTGTTGCCGTAGCTGTGCTTTTTCAGATAAATGGCAATACCGCGACGGAAAGTTTCGCCGCCGATGTACTGGTGAATCTGATAGAGCACCGAGCAGCCCTTTTCGTACGAAATCACGTCGAAGAGCTGAGCTGCTTCGTCAGGGTGATTGACCGGGCATTCGATGGGGTGAGTGCTCTTGAGAGCATCTACACGCGAAGCGGCAGCGCGCGACAGACCAAATTCATCCCAGACATTCCAGGTGGGCTGCCAGGCGTCGAGGCAGAGATTTTCCATGAATGTAGCGAAACTTTCGTTCAGCCACAAACCGTTCCACCAGCTCATAGTCACAAGGTCGCCGAACCACATGTGCGCCAACTCATGGAGCACCACAACGGCAACGCGAGTGCGTTCGGCGTGAGTGGCGGTTTCTTCGTTGAGCAAAAGTGCGGTTTCGCGGTAGGTAATCAGACCGAGGTTTTCCATGGCACCCGATGCGAAATCGGGGATGGCGATGTGGTCGATTTTCTTGCCGCCGGGATAATCGATTTCGAAATACTTTTCGTAGTAGTCCGTGGCAAAGGCAGCGGCACGCAGAGCGAACTCCGTCATGTGCTCTTTACCCGGAACGCACCAGACGCGCGTTTCGATGCCGTTGACCATTACTGGTTTCGAAGAGACGAATTCGCCCACGCAGAAGCAGACCAGGTAGGTCGACATCTTCATGGTGCGATCGTAAGTGACGCGCTTGAGGCCGGCACCTATGGTTTCGCTCTTGATGATGGCGCCGTTCGAGAGAGCGGTGAGCTCTTCGGGTACGGTCAGAGCCACATCGAAAGTAGCCTTAAATTCAGGCTCGTCGAAACAAGGGAAAGCACGGCGAGCATCGGTGGACTCGAACTGAGTGGTGGCGATGGTGTGCTTGTTGCCCTTATCGTCGGTCCAAATAGAGCGGTAGAAGCCCTTCAGTTTGTCGTTGAGAATGCCCGTGAAGGTGGCCGAAAGCGTCCAGGAGCCTTTGCCCAGAGTGCCATCGAAAGTGATGGTGGCAATTTCGGTTTCGTCGTCGAGCGATATTTTGCCATCCAGGCGAGTGCCGGCGGCATTGGTGGCGAAGAACGTGGAAATTTCCAGTTCTTTTGCATTGAGTTTGACCACGCTGGTCGACTCGAGCACATCGACTTCAATGGCCACCGAACCGGCGAAAGTGAATTTCGTCAGGTCGGGCACGAGGTCGATGTGGTAATTGCGCGGTTTGATTGTCTTGGGCAAACGGAAAGACTGGTCGACCGTTGCGGTGCCCTCAGACATGTGATGTTTTATGCACATAGTTTTGATGAACCCCATAGAGAGAAGACAAATGTCTCCTCTTAGAAATGACAGAAATATCAACCCTTCACAGTTCGCCTTACATTTAGCTTGGCTGCCGGTTTCAGATGACACACATTTTGACAGGAAATTAGCTGCGCGTAACATTTGTCGTCTAGATATAAACGGATGTTGTAAGGCGTGACAACTAATGTCCGCGAGCGCGTTGTTCCTGAAGTACGTGATGACTGATTTACAGCAGTTAGACCAAATATTTGAAAAGAGAAGGAGATATACCGCAGGCTACTTAAAACTCCTCTTGATTATCAATGAGGTTGTCACTAATAAATACTCATAAGAGAAAGCCATATATTTTTCGCCATGGTTTTTACTTTTATGCAATCGCAGCCAGTGATTTTCGCGGATTGTGCCGATCATCAACCGTTAACGGTTCGCGATCATCTCTCACACTGGTTGGTGGCAATTGATTGCGGCTGGTTGAAAAGTGATACCACAATTGCTTGACAACAAAGTTCGCCTACATTTGCTCTTGCTAATGCCTCAAGCACTGCAACAGTCAAGATTCCAAGTGGAACTGTCTTCTTAATTGATTCGGCTCTCGCCAGCCTGTGACATCTCTGCCAACGGTGTCTCTTGGCATCGAGATCTTGAATATATCTTAAGCCTATACAAGCTTCTTGAATTCTATACCTCCAGTTTCTTAGTGTTACAGCACGTTTAGTTCCTTCACCTCACACAAATTCAAATCTAACTCAAAAGCAAACCTGATTCACATCAGACATCCCTGGTATTACGCGCGGTGCGCGTTCGGGGGAGACGTTGCTATTGAGAGTGATTTGTTTTCGTGCGCGTTGCGTGCAGGTTACTGAGCGATTTTCTACTTCAACTCAACGACATCACATCTCTCGTTTACTTCGAGAAAGGAAACAATTATGTCCACTCGCAATTTCGACGGTATCATCCCGTCATCCATGCTCCTGGAGCTTGCTTCACGCAGCCCGGACAATCTGTCTCACATCGAGACCATCCTCCGCACGCAGAAGATTTTGCAGGCTGCGCGCAATGGCCACATCCGCTTCAAGTTCGCCGCCGGCAAGGCCGAGCGCCAGATCTATGACGCCAAGAACACCACTCGCCTGCCCGGTACCCGAGCTCGTTTCGAAGGTGATGCCGCCACTGGCGACAAGACCACCGACAACGCCTACGACTACCACGGCGGCATGCGCGACTTCCTCAAGGCCGAATTCGGTTGGAACTCCATCGACGGCAACGGCATGAACCTCGTGGGTACGGTGCACTATGGCCGTAACTACAACAACGCCTTCTGGAACGGCGCCAGCATGACCTACGGCGACGGCGACGGCGTGATCTTCATCACTTTCGTTACCCCCAACGTTGTTGGCCACGAGCTCGCTCACGGCGTCACCGAAAAGACCTCCGGTCTCGACTACCAGGGTGAATCCGGCGCTCTCAACGAAAGCTTCTCCGACGTTCTCGGCGCTTGCTATGAGCAGTGGCTCTTCAAGCAGACCGCTGACAAGGCTTCGTGGCTGATCGGCTCCGGCATCTTCGGCCCCACCATCAAGGGCAAGGCGCTGCGTTCCATGATCGCTCCGGGCACTGCCTACAACGATCCGAAGCTCGGCAAGGACCCGCAGCCCGACCACTACAGCAAGCTCTATCGCGGCTCTGGTGACAACGGTGGCGTGCACATCAACAGCGGTATCCCGAACAAGGCCTTCGCCACGTTCGCCATCGCCGTCGGCGGCAATGCCTGGGAAGCCCCTGCTCACATCTGGTGGGAAAGCAACTCCGGTAAGAACCGCGTTGGCAGCACCGCCAACATCGCCGACTTCGCCAAGAAGACGGTGGACAACTGCACCAAGATGTTCCCACAGCACTTGCCGGCCCTGAAGAAGGCCTGGAACGACGTGGGCGTCGCTGTCTAAGGCACGCGGCAATCGCTTCTTGATGCAGAGCAGGCTCAATTTCAATTTTGAGCGAAACTACAGTCGGTAGACAAACTTAATGCGCTCTCGCGCCGGCTTCTTTTGATTTGCCGGCGTGTCTTTTTTAGAGCGAACTGTTTGTTCTATCGGCTGCTGCTCTGCTTCTTTCTCTCAGTTCTCTATCTGTTCGCAGTTATTTCGACTGCTAACCGTCCAAAAACTAAAACCAAAGTACAAATAGGATCTCACTATGAGTAACAACAAGCAAAATCTGAAGGGACCAGTCTCTGATCCCAACAAGCCTTCCAGCAAGGGCCGCCAAGGCGACTTTCTCTTCCGCTTCATCCTCAACACGATGAAGAAGATGAAAGTTCTCCCGCAAATCTCCGAAACCGAGCGCCAGGCGCTTGAGGCCGGAGATGTCTGGCTCGACGGCGATATCTTCGCTGGCAAGCCTGACTTCCAATCGATGCTCGACAAGCCCTACGGCGGGCTGACCGCGGAAGAACAAGCCTTCATCGCTGGCCCTCTCGTTGAGCTGTGCCGCATGTTCGACCACTACGAAGTCGGTCAGACGCGCCGCGTTCCGCAGCACGTCGACGATTTCATCAAATCGCAGGGCTTCATGGGGCTGATCATCCCCAAGCAGTACGGCGGCCGCGAGTTTTCTCGACTTGCCGTCTCAACCATCCTGCACATCCTCACACCCTACTCGTTCACCGTCGGCGTGCGGGTAATGATCCCCAACTCGCTCGGCGCGGGTGAACTGATCATGCACTACGGCACGGACGCGCAGAAGAATTTCTATCTGCCGAAGCTGGCCAGCGGCGAGTTCGTCCCCTGCTTCGGTCTGACCGAGAAGGAAGCCGGCTCTGATGCGGCCAGCATGAAGTCTGAAGGTGTCGTCTTCCGTGACACCGACGGCCAGGTCAAGATCCGGATGAACTTCGAAAAGCGCTACATCACGCTGGCGCCGATCGCCAACCTCTGCACCGTCGCCCTTCAGCTGTCGGATCCCGACAACCTGATGGGCAAGACGACCGCACAGAACAAGGGCGATATCGGCATCACCTGCGTGCTGATCCACAAGGGAACTCCCGGGTTCGAGAATGGTCAGCATCACATCCCGATTGGCGAGGCGTTTGATAACGGCACGCTCAAGGGTGTCGATGTGGTCGTGCCGCTCGATAACATCATTGGCGGAGTTGACTACGCCGGCGGTGGCTGGAAGATGCTCATGGAGCAGCTTGCCGGCGGTCGCTGCGTCTCTCTCCCGGCTGGTGCGGTCGGCAACCTGAAGTTGTCGGCAGCTGCCGTCGGTTCGTATTCGATGGTCAGGTCTCAGTTCAATCGCCAGATTGGTCAGATGGAAGGCGTCGAGGAGAAGGTAGCCTCGGTCGCCGGCATGACCTACATGCTGGATGCGGCGCGTATCTTCGTCTGCTCGGCCGTTGACTCGGGCGTTCAGCCCCCGGTGACGTCCGCTGTGTTGAAGGCTTACACCACCGAGATCGCTCGCAAGGCCGGTATCGATGCCATGGATGTCCTCGCAGGCGCCGGCGTCATGCAGGGCCCGCGTAACATTCTCTCCAAGGGCTACACCGGAGCACCTGTTGGTATCACCGTCGAGGGTGCCAACATTCTCACCCGCACGTTGATGATTTTCGGTCAGGGTGCGACCCGCTGCCATCCGTATGCGCTCAAGGTGGTGCATGCGGTCGACGACAACGACGTGCCGGCCTTCCGTAAGAGCCTGTGCGGCTGGATGCTGCACTTCGTTCTGGGCATTCTGCGCACCGGCGTGCGGAGCCTCACTCGCGGCTGGACCACGAGCATTCCCAAAGTCGCTCCCGAGACAAAGACCTACTATCGGCGCCTCGGTTGGGCGGCGGCGCATTTCGGCACTCTCACCGACCTGGCTATGTTCACGGTTGGCGGCAAGCTGAAGTCGCGCCAGATGCTCACCGGGCGCTACGCTGATGCGGTCGCCTGGATGCTGCTCGGTTTCTCGGCGCTCCGGCGCTTCGAGGCTGAAGGGCGTCGCAAGGAAGACCTGCCGCTGGTGAACTACGCTCTGTCCAAGGCGCTCAGTGAAGTGCAGACAGCCTTCGAAGGCATTTATGCCAATTTCGAAGCGCCCGTCCTCGGTTTGCTGATGCGCACGGTAGGCTTGTCAATGCTGCGGATTAACCCGCTTGGTCATGCACCTTCCGATGCAGTCGCTCGCAAGGCGGCAAGGACCCTGCAGTCCTACGGAGACCAGTTCAATCGTCTTACCGAAGGGGTCTTCGTAGACCACGAGGACGCTCCTGGGCTCGGTCAACTGATCCACGCCTTCCGCCTGACCACCGAGGCCCAGCCGACGGTTGACAGCATCATCACGGCGCAAAGGTCGAAACAGTTGCCTCGTGGTGCCATCAACGAGTCGATTGCCGCTCAGGCAGTCACACTCGGTGTGATCACTCAGACCGCAGCGGATCGTTTGTCGCTCGCGCACGCCGCTAAGCGCAAAGCGATCGAAGTCGACGTCTTCGCTGCCGACGAGTATTACCGCGACTGAGGTGTCCTGCTGAGGTCATCGCACCGCTGGTAATCCCGCTAAGTAATTAGCGTTTAGTACAAATTCGAAAACTATACAGAGCCCCGCTCACGCTGCCGTTTACTCGGCCGTGAGTGGGGTTTTCTGTTTACCCAAGATTCGCGAAAAAACGCGAGAGAAAAAGGTACTTATGAAAAAGAACACCGCAAACCAGATCATCCTCGACCTCAAGTCGAACGATGACGGCAGCGACCGCAAACCTCACGGCCACAATGGTTCGTGTCGTCCGCATGTGGTCATCTGCCCCGGCTATGGCAACAAGGATTTTCCCTTCCCCAATGCCGAGGACCTGACTGTTCGAGCGCTCACCCGCTTGAAGAAGAGGCAGGTCGAAGCCAACCAGTCTCAGGGTCAGCCAGAAGTCAACACTGATGGCTTGGGCGGCAAAGCCAGAAAGGGCCACCGCCCTTTTGATACCGCTGGTAGTGGCGATGGCCACGAACACATTACCGGCTCAGGCGACGCTTCCGAGCGTTCCGCCGACGCGTGGTGGGATTCCCCTGGCGACATCGCCGGTGGGAAGTTGAACACCATTCTGCCTGGTCTGCCCAATCTCGGTCAGATTCCCAAACCGGCCACAATCATCGCCCAGTCCAAGCGGGCGCGTGAGAACGGCATTGATGGCACGCTATTCGTGGCTGCCGCCGGGTTGAGAGAATTGCTCGAAGACGGCAAATACGACGCCATTGTCGCCGAACGTTTCGACGACCTGGTGGACAAAGTCAACTGGGCCCGCGACAACATGGGTGCCAAATACCAGCGTGCGGTGGAAAGTCTTTCCACTCAACTGGCCAAACTGCGCGAAGTCTACCTCGGCGCCCTGCCCCGGGTGCTTGACGGTCTGCGTGCGCAGAACCCTGGCGTGTCCGAAGGTCGCTTGATCGAAGCGGCCGTGGAAGTGCTCGATGAAGAGCTCAAGCAAATCATCTCCGTGCTGCGTATCTGGACCGATGCATTCGGCCAGCAGCGCGGTGGCAGCTACAAGCAGCTCGACGCTGTTGTTTTTGCCGTGGAGCAGGCTTTCTTGCTTTTCGAAGGCGGCGACCCGGCTTCTCCTCTGTCTACCGACGTCACCACTCGTCTGAAAAATCGCGTCTTCGGCGTCGGTGATACCTTTGTGGCGCGTTTCAGCGGCGAAGGTCCGGCTACCCTGCCCGGCACTCGCGGCCCGGTGCGTGCGCACGCGCTGGAAGTGCCTCACGATGAACGCCACTTCATCACCCTCATGCTTGTGCTCTACATGCACGAGTTTCGTCATGACGTCTTCCACGACGTCGAAGGCATGGGTGACGAACTCACCACGGTGGTGAGCAAGGCGATCATGAAGGCCAGCGGCAGCGGTGAGCTCAAACTCACTCGCGACCACGTCAACATCGGCAAGCAGAAAGTGCCTCTAGCCAATCTGCTCACCAAGATGTATGCCGACACCATCGGCGAAGTGGACGCTGATGTTTCCGGCGGCGTTCTGCTTGCCGGTCCGGCCTTCCTCTATAACATGTTGATGACTTTCTCGGCGTTCAATTCGCGTCGCCGCGGTGTCTTCAATCAGCGCCAGCTCTTGCGCACGTCGTCGTTCTATGAAATGGAACAGACGGAAAACGGACAGATGGCGCTGTCGTTCCTGCCTCACCCGCCGGACTACATCCGCGCTCACATCGTTGCTGCGGCACTTGATGAAATCGGCATGCCTGCTGAAGCGCAGCAATGCAGATTGCTGGCCGATCAGGCTGTGGGTTGGAAGGTGCCGGAATTCATCACCTGGGACGACGTCTCCGGTGAAAAGGGTCGGCCCACCATCAAGATTCCGGTGGAAGACATCAAGCGTGCGGCGCCCTTTGTCGCTCGCGCTCTGATTCGCACTCCGCTGGAATCGCTCGGCAAGGTTGCCACCATCGACGTCATCAACTGGACGCCCAAGTCTGAAGCGAAAGCTCAGATGCTGGCTGAAATGATGATGGACGGCGACTCTCAGCTGCCCACCGACAAGGGTGACATTCATGTCACTCACGTTATCGCGGCTGCGTCGCTGGCTTACTGGGGTCTGTGCAAATCGGGCACTCAGCCGCGTGATGGTGCTTTCGTCATCGAAGCTACGGCTTTGAAGATGATAGACCAGGTGCGCAATGCCTTCGATGCGCGCAAAGCTCTGGCTGAGTCGCTTCTGGCCGCTCAGGCAGCCGAGATTTCTACCGCTTCGCCCGAAGCTTCGTCGGATGCCTCGTCGGATGGGGAAACCCCGGCGTCGTCAGCTGAGCCGTCCACCGATGGGCAGCCGGTTGACCCCGATTCCGACCGCTCGTCAGGTCCTGGCACGACCTAAACAAAAGACAGGTGCGATGCCCCGGCTTTCATTCTGAGAGCCGGGGTGTCCATCACCTCAGTAAGGTAAATACTATGAATTACAAGAAGAAATGGCCTGCCATCGGGGTGGTCCTCGTTGTAGTCTTTATTGCTTCGATCAAGCTGGTGGGCTTTTTGAGCTCACAGCCGCCGACCGACGTGCGCTTTCCGGAACGCTCTGATGCACCGACCGTGGTGCTGAAAGATTTTAAATTTCAGGAGAAAGAGCGTCTGGTTACTTACGCGGCCGACAAGCGAACCCGCGTCTCCATGCGCATTGAGCTTAACGACGGCGGCACAGCCATGGTGGAATTCACCAACGGCAAGCCGGTGCGTTTGACTCAATACTTTCCGCCGCCCGCTCCAGATTCTGCCGTAAACGGTGGCAATCTGCCCGACGCCACCGCTCCGCCGGTAGTTTCGGATCCGCGTCTCGAACCGCTCTCTGAACGCAAAGTAATGCGCGTTAGCGAGTTCAAGGCCGACGGCATTTCGGTGGCTATTCAGCACACTTATCTGATCAACGGCGCCTTGAAGGAAGTAGCGGTACGCACGCCGGAAGACAATCTGCTGGTTACGGTTTTTCGTGACGACCTGAGCGGCGTGGAGCGCATTCAGACTTTTGACAAGGCCACCGGTCTGCTCAAAAGCGAACGCGTTTTTAACGCTGATGGCAGCGTTGCTGCTCTGCTCGGTGAAGTCAAAAGCTCATATTCAAGCCAACCCAAGCAGGATTTCTACCTGCCCGACGGCAAAATCTGGCGCTCGATCTTCTTCTCCAGCTATGACGTCGCTATTAGTGATTTCGCGGCAGACGGAATTACGGTGAAGCAGACAACCACGTACGGCTATGGCGACGTTTCAGTCACCACCTACGACACCACCGGCAACAAGCAGTACAGCCGCGGCTTCAGCACCAACGGCTCGATTTCAGTGACATACTTCGACGGCAATGCTAAGCAGTCGATTGTGCAGCGCTGGGTCAAGCTTGATACCGCCGATACCACAATCACTCCAGATCGCATCGGTGTGATGAACGGCGATTATGTTCTGCAGCAGGTCAGCGAGTACATGCCCGATGGCTACAGCGTCAAGCGCGATGTACTCTTCTACCCGGGCGGTAAGGTAATTAAGTCTGTGGAGCTTCGCCCCAACGGCAACTACTCGCCTCGTACCTTGAAGGTCTTCCGTGAAGACGGCAGCCTTGATCGCGTTGACGATGTGAGCTACGGTCAGGTGACCAAGTCGACGCCCATGCCTGCCGGCCCCAACAAGGTGCGGGAGACTTTGACCAGTGAAATGACCCGCGTGACACCGCTGTTGCCCGGTCCAAATCCTGATAAGTCGGACATGCCGCGTCTGACCAAGAAGCAGTTGCAGTACAGCTTCGACTAGAAAAACGAATTTTTTCGGCGCCCAGGAAAGCAGGTTCAAACCTGTTTCACCTGGGCGCTTTTTTCGCCTGTTCTATTCATTCATATAGTATAGCTCCACTATCAGTAACAGGGTTGAGTTCTTGGGGCTTAGTTGTATATGCGCTTCCACTGGAAATCGCTTGCCCAGTGCATTACGATTTCATTTCCCTTC
>Ga0209591_10000022_pt1 | contig 189841 bp, 183 predicted proteins | sample MAT01_FD_187207 | JGI IMG/M metagenome (GOLD analysis project Ga0209591, IMG submission 187207) | Freshwater microbial communities from Lake Fryxell liftoff mats and glacier meltwater in Antarctica - MAT-01 (SPAdes) (version 2) | ecosystem: Environmental > Aquatic > Freshwater > Ice > Liftoff...
GGAGTCGAAGCCAACCGCCAGAAACTGCGCCAGCCCGATACCGCTCTGTTCAATCTGGGTTCTCGCAAAGAATTTGGCGCAATTGCTCAACGATTTGATGCAGGCGAAGCAATCACAACCGAAATCAATGAACGCCAAGTTCAAATTCAGGGCTTGTTCAAACTCAGCCCCACATTTGGCATTAATGCTTATTTGGTTACAAGCGATATCAACTTTTTACGCATGGCTCCTTTTCGTCAAGGGGGACTGGTTGATGTAGGCGTGATTAAACTTAAGCCTGATGCTGATGTTCAAACGGTTCTCGCAGAAATGCGATCGCGCCTGCCCAATGATGTCAAAGTCATGACTAGAGATGACTACGCAAAAGCAGAAGTTGCCTTTTGGAATGCCAGTACTCCGGTGGGCTACACCTTTGATTTGGGTGTGGTGATTGCCTTTATTGTCGGCGCTGTAATTGTCTATCAAATTCTCTACAGCGATGTAACCGATCATTTACCCGAATATGCCACCCTCAAAGCGATGGGCTTTCGCGATCGCTATCTCCTCATTGTTGTCTTTCAAGAATCTTTGATCCTAGCGGCATTCGGATTTATTCCCGGCACGCTGATCGCATTAGGCATCTATCAAATTACCAACCTCGCAACCATGCTGCCAATGGCAATGGATTTGGGGCGCATTGTGTTTGTTTTCATCCTTACAGCAATGATGAGTTCGCTTTCGGCTGCGATCGCAGTGCGTAAGCTGCAAACGGCTGATCCTGCTGACATTTTTTAGGAGTTAAGCATGGTCACGAATTTAGCTGAACCCGCAATCTCGATTACCCACCTGAATCATTACTATGGTCAAGGTTCTCTAAGAAAGCAGGTTTTGTTTGACATTAATCTGCAAATCGATCGCGGTGAAATCATCATCATGACAGGGCCATCAGGTTCTGGTAAAACCACATTGTTGACGCTGATGGGAAGTTTACGATCTGTTCAGGAAGGAAGTTTAAGCATCTTGGGGCAAGATTTGCTTCATGCCACTAAAGAACAGATGACCTTGGCTCGTCGCAATATTGGCTATATTTTTCAAGCGCACAATCTATTGAACTTCCTCACTGCCTATCAAAATATTGAAATGGCGTTGGAAATTCAAGAAGTAACTGCCACCGCTGCCGATACCCGGATTCGGTCTGTTTTGAGCGCAATAGGCTTGGAACATCGGATAGACTACTATCCAAGTGATCTATCGGGTGGACAGAAGCAACGAGTTGCGATCGCTCGTGCCTTAGTCAGTCAGCCTAAAATTATTCTCGCAGATGAACCCACGGCTGCACTCGATAAAAAGTCGGGACGAGATGTAGTAGAAATTATGGAAAAACTCGCCAGAGATCGAGGTTGCACCATCCTACTCGTGACCCATGACAACCGCATTCTGGATCTCGCCGATCGCATTATCTACATGGAAGATGGGTACCTAGTGAATCGTTCTGATGTTGCTGCGATCGTTTGAGTGCGCCGCACTCGACTCTGGTGCAACGCCTCGGGTTGCTCTAATTCCCGTTTCCCCAATGGCATCGCTTCATCGTCACACGCCAGCAGTTGACTGATGTAGCTCAGTCCACCCCAGCCTAATTTCAGTGCTTCTACCGCCGCATAGCGGCGACGATCCTTCTCGGATAAGGAGTGGTAAAACCGTTGCATCTGTTGCTCGACTTCAATAGGGTAAGATTGCATCGCACTACAGCAAAGAGATCGATGCTTCTCACTCTAACTTCTTTGCCTGCTTTCTCCGGTCTTATTTAATCCACGTTCCTTAGTTCTTGATGCGATCAAAGATCTTCAGCTTAAATAACAGAAGCGTCTAAACTCTTGACATCGTTATGCTATTATGATATAGCGAAAAGATGATGACGATTAGAAAGGAGAAGCTTCCATGTCTTATTCCAACCTTAGTCGTGAGGAAATCGCTCAGCGGGGAAGAGAGTTATACCAGCGAAATATCCGTGCTCAGGTTGAGACAGCCAGCAATATTGGAAAAATTATTGCGATTGACCTTAATACGAGTGCTTACGAGATCGATAAAGATTTCATTGCCGCCTGTGCTCGGTTGAAGGCTCACTATCCCGATACTGCCACTTGGGTGGGACGAATCGGCTATGATGCTGTGTACGCGATCGGTGGCACCTTAGTTAGAACGGCACAGTGATAAGCGGAACTGTTGTTGGGCTTCAAGCCTGCATGGGCATCGTGTTATATCCGCCAGGGCGCGCGGCAGTAGAAGTTGAATGTGTCGTAGATACTGGCTTTGAAGGGTTTCTAACTCTGCCTCCTGCGGTAGTCTCAGACTTGGGGCTGCCTTATCTTGCGCCAATTGACGCAAATCTGGCGGACAATTCTCGTATTGTAGCTAATGTTCATCAAGGGATTATCTTGTAGAATGGTGTAGAGAGAGTCATTCCTGTGTTAGCCATGGGTCGCCGACCTCTAGTCGGGACGGCACTTCTAGAACATTATCATCTCAGCATCGATTTTTGTGAGGGAGGGACGGTGCTGGTTGATGAAATTATGTAGCGGAGCAACTCTGCAAAGTGGTAGCGCAGTATAACAACGCCCATGCACCCGACCGCCGAGAGTTTATCTGTTGAGCGTTCGAGTCCGTCTGCGGCGGGTGATGGGCAGCGTTAGACCGACTTCTGATTTGTTGGGGCGTTGTTTGAGCGCGATCTGTTAGTGCGATCGCTGATCTTGTAGGATGTGTATAGCCTCCGGCATTTAAGAAAAGCGACAGTTAGTCAGTAGGGTGGGCACTGCCCATCGCTACTTTTACGCGCCGACTACCGTAGCCTGCCCTTTGGCTACGGTAGCTAAAATAGCTAAAACCTCTGGAGCTAAAGGCTTCAGATCTGCTAAACGATTGGATGGCGCTTGCAGAACAATGACCGCAATATCGAACTGTGGCAGCTTCTGTTGAAACGGTAAGTTGCGATCGACTGTGATGAACACATCAAAATCGGCTGCTGCAAGGGCAAGAAGTTGACCATTCTTGATTCCTGCCCATTCCATCTGTGGAACTGTTTTAATCTTATAGCCAATAAATTCTCTGGCAAATTTGCGATCAATACACTCGTCCAACAGAAGTCTCATGTTATGCCACCAGACCAATAACCTGCTTTCCGGCTTCTTCAAGTAAGGCGATGACCTGCTCTCTGGTCACAGTTGGAAAGCCATCCAAGAAATCATCGATGGATTCTCCCGCCTTAAGATAGTCCAGCAGTGTTTGGACAGGAACTCTAGTACCAGTGAAGACTGGAGTGCCGCTCATAATGTCAGGAGATACGCTAATCATTAAGGAGCCTTTAAGCATAATCTTTGACCGCCAGATTCTGTCTCTACAGCTTACCAATTCTTATGGAGCAGAATCTCCTGGAGCGGCTCCAAGGAACGCAAATAGCACGGTCTAACAATTCAAATGCAGTGGGCGGGCGCAAGACCTCGGTGGAGTTACAGAAATTGCCTGCCGCTGCTGATTTTAGCCGTCAGTAGCCCGATCGCCAACCCCATGACTTGGCTTAATGCCAAGAATGCTCTGACTGAGTTGCAAGCGGCGATCGCTGAACCATTTCAAGGACATTAATGTCCCTACAGACAGTCGATCCTGGTTGTTTCAATGCAGGATGACTTTATCAGTGACCTGACCGTTGGCATCAAGGTCATAAATGATGGGAATCCCAGTGCCGACCTCGACATTGACGATCGCCGCTTCGGATAGATCTTCTAAGTGCTTGATGATCGCACGGAGCGAGTTGCCGTGTGCAGTGATCAGCACATTATCGCCATCCATCAAGTGCTTGAGGATGCGATCGCGAAAGAAGGGCACAGTCCGCTTGACCGTCGCTTCCAGACTCTCGCCTCCCGGTGGCGCTACAGCATACGATCGCCGCCAAAGTTGCACCTGCTCTGCGCCAAATTCCACAGCAGTTTCCGCTTTGTTTAGCCCTTGCAATTCGCCATAGTAGCGTTCATCCAGCCTGGAGGAGAGATAAACGGGTAGTTCCTGTGCGGGATCGCCCTTGTATTGATTCCAGCCATGCCAGTCCGCATCATCCACATCATGTTTGATGATGGGAATTCTGCCATTGCAAAGATCATCGCCTTCAGTCAGGATGATGATGGCGGTTTCAATGGCGCGGAACAGCAGACTGGTGAAACACACTCGGACTCGATAGGTTTCGAGTTTGTCAGCGGCGATCATTGCCTCTGCCCGACCCTGTGCCCCCAGCGGCACATCGACCCAGCCAGTAAATTTATTCTCCGCATTCCAGAGGCTTTGTCCGTGGCGAACCAAAATTAATTTAGCCATCTTCCTTTAGCCTTACTTAGTGAATGCCCACTCTCTCTAGCGCTTTAACCTGATTGGTTAAAACCCGACCCTGCTCAAAGTCTGTAATGTTGGTCAGCGTCGTTTCAGCGATCGCTTGTAAGGCATTTCGGGTGAAGAATGCCTGATGGGCTGTAATCACAACATTTGGAAAGGACTTCAAAAGTTGAAAATCATCATCTTGGATGACGGTATTGGATAAATCCTCAGCAAACAAAGCCGCTTCTTGCTCGTAAACATCAATGCCCAGGTAGCCAATTTTTGACGCTTTAAGACCAGCAATCACGGCTTTGGTATCCAGCAGTCCACCGCGACTGGTGTTAATCAGCATCACGCCAGGTTTCATTTGCGCGATCGTCTCTGCCTTAATCAAATAATGATTTTCTGGAGTAAGCGGGCTGTGGAGTGAAATCACATCAGCGTTTGCCAGCAAAGCTGGTAGCTCAACATAGCGAGCCGCCCCAATGGTTTCAAACTGGGGATTGGGGTAGGGATCATAGCCCAGCAAGTTACAGCCAAAGCCATGCATGATCTGGGCAAAAACCATCCCGATCTTGCCCGTGCCAATGATACCCACAGTACAGCCATGCAGGTCAAAGCCCAGTAACCCTTCGAGGGCGAAGTTATCATCACGCACCCGGTTGTAAGCTCGATAGAGCTTCCGGTTGAGCATTAAGACCAGGGCTACGGTATGTTCTGCGACCGCATAAGGCGAATAGGCAGGAACTCGCACAACCGTGATCCCCAATTCGGCAGCGGTTTTCAAGTCCACATTGTTAAAGCCAGCGCAGCGCAGCGCGAGTAAATGCGTGCCGTTTGAGGCAAGAATGGTCAGTATCTCGGCACTTGCTTCATCATTCACGAACGGACAAACGACTGGGATATCCTTGGCTAGAAGGGCGGTGCGCGCATTCAGTTGGGTTTCCAGAAAGATCAGTTCGTGCTTGTGGTTTGCATTAGCCGCTTCGAGCGACTGGCGATCGTAAGCTTTGGCACTGAAAATGGCAATTTTCATGTAAGACATCAGGCTCAGCCCTAAAACCCAACGGTGGGCAAAGAGAAAGCCTGCCTCTAAAAGACAACAATTGAAATGATGAGGAATGAAGCATTCACAAAAGTGGTAAACCGAGGAGCCAGCTAGCTGTTAGAAGCGGTGGTTATGCCCTTAGACGTTCCAGCGTCACGTGTCTTGACTAAATTTACGATTGCGATCCCGACCAGGAATGGAGTGCCCGGAGTTGCGATGTTTTTTTCAATTGATGCGCCTGCATCCGCGTCAAGACATCATCCAGCATCGTCACAGCTTCGGCAACGAAGGGACCCTTGTTGAGCATGACGCACTCAGCCTGCTCTGCCATTGCTGCATCCGTCATTTCTGCCCGTGAGGGAATGCCCTTTTTTACTAGATTTTCTAACACCTGAGTCGCCCAAATCACCGGGATATGCGCCGCTTCGGAGAGCCAGAGAATTTCTTCTTGGATTTCAGCCAGTCGTTGATACCCGATCGCGATCGCCAAATCGCCTCTCGCAATCATGACTGCAAACGGCTGTTGTCCCGCCGCTTGCACCATTAATTCTGGTAAATTATTGACGGCTTGGGGCGTTTCAATCTTCGCCATAATCGCCATTTCGCGGGGCTGAGTCATCCGTGCGGCTAACTCCTGCTGAAGTAACTTAATATCAGCGGCAGTCTGCACAAACGAATAGCCCACAATATCGGCATGGGCGGCGACAAAATCCAAATCCTGTCGATCTTTAGCCGTCAGTGGGCTAAGTTGCAAATCGGTACCGGGGAAGTTAAGCCCCTTGTCTGGCAGCAGTTTACTTCCTTTTAAGCTGGCATGGGTGATGCGGAGAAGCACACCCTCATCAGTGAGCGCTTCCACCCGCGCGCCAATGCGACCATCATCAATCCAGGCAGTTGCACCTACCTCCAAGCGATCGATCACTGCGGGCAGGGTACACGTTGCGTAGAAACAGGTCGCAGCTTTCCGGTCAGGCAGGTCATGGGTTAACACCAGACAATCCCCTTGCAGGAGGCGATGTTTGTGAGCAGGCGCGATCACTTCACCAAGCCGGGGTTTCGGCCCTCCCAGATCCATTAACACTTTGCAGGCGTGTCCGGTTTCAGTTTCGGCTCGACGGACATTGCCAATCATCGCCGCCCAGAGATCAGCGTTGTCGTGGGCACAGTTAATGCGAACACAGTTGGTGCCTCGCTGCAACAGATCTCGCACAAAGTCTTGATCACTGGCGGCTTCTGGTGGCAATGTCACCATGATTCTGACTCGGCGTTCCCCTGCGGTCTGACCCAATACGTCTTCGGTTTGCTGGTGCAGGAGGCGATCGCTCTCCTGAAACTCCTGAAGCGCCGGACGGCTGGGCAGCGTCGCCGGATTGACCTTGCAGATGGCTCCCAGGGTGGCAATGACCGCATCCAAGCTGGGGATGACTCGTCCTTCCAGACGACCCAGAGAGGATAAGCCCCAGGGCACCAGAGCCGCTTGCAATGGACGGAGGTCGCGTCGGCGTAGCGCCATGTAATGAGCAAGATTGAGTCCACTGCTGAGAAATGCCTGCCGCTGAAGGCGCGATCGCCACGGGTCAAAAATATCTTGCCCTTCCCGAACTACAATCTGCCGCAGTTTTTGCAACGTCTCTAGCAACACGCACGGATTAGCTAGGTCTAATGTGGAGTAGTCAAGTTCTTGGTCACGTTCTAGAGTGGAAACCACCATAAGATAACTCTTAAAAAACTGTATTGAAATGAAACTCTAGTTTGTGTCGTCTTTCCACGGCTCGCTGGCATAGGGTAGCGGCATCATTGAGCGGTAGTACACGGTCTTCCTTCACAGGAGCTTTCGTCCACCATGCCAAGGATTGGTTAGCTTTATAGGGCTGGAGTGCGCTCTAGTGCTGCTCGATCCCAATATCCTAAATTTGCCGCTGCTTCATAGGTGCTTTGGAGAAAGGTAAGGAGCACCGCATCTGGATCTTCAGCTTGTCTGACTGCTTCATAGGGGAGGACAAACTCTTGCATCTCTGAGCTATAGAATGCTTCCCTGGGCTGGATCGGGTAATCTCGAAAGCCTTCTGGCACAGGGTAAGCGTAAGCGTAAAAAACAGGCTCCACGATCGCCCCGCCCCCCGGCCAAAAGCCGCAACTACTGACTTCGTGCGAATAGGCTTCTCGTGTAACCCAATCTGCCATGTTTGGCACTCCACCGGGATGCTGTGGCGCAGTCCGACCAGAAAAACGAGTCACAGCCAAGTCACAGCTTCCCCAGAAGAAATGGACGGGGCTGGATTTACCCAGGAACCTGGAGCGGAACAGGGTCATGATGCGATCTGCTTGCACCAAAATTCGCCAGAATCGTTGGGCATATTCCGCATCGTAAGCCCCATGTTGCTCATCCTGATCGAACGGGATCGAGTCTGCCACTTCTTGCGGCATTGTCCAAATTCGGACTTCGATATCCATTTCCTTCAGTGTCTCCATCACCGTTCGATAAAAATCAGCAACGGAGCGAGGCGCAAGGGCAATTCTTTTAGTAATACCGTCACTGGTATCAATCTGTAATTGCTGATCGAGAAAATCAAAGCTGATCTGAAAGGTGCGAGTTTCGTAAGGGATAGCAGCGGTTGTCAGTCCACGGGGTGTGACATAGAGCGTGGACTGCCACCAGTGGTTGAGGTTGGGAGCCAGTGCCAGTCGAATTTTACCGACGATCTGCGTCCATAAATGGAGCGTTGTATAGGTATCCTGCCAGTCTGCTAGTGGCAAGCTAGGCCAAGGGCTGCTGGCGATCGCACGTTGAACCGAAGCTGTCATAAAAAACCTCCATCTAGTGAATCTCTTGCTGTTCCATTGCCTGTTTCACATCTTTGTCATCTAACAGTTGATGGTAAAAACGATTGATCTGAGGATAGTCAGACAAAGATTTCGGCAAATTGTTGCCCCAGCGAATCATGGCGAAACCATAGGCATCGACAATAGTGCGACGATTTCCGGCAATATGTGTTTTGCCTGTGAGATGCTGATCCAAGTGAGTAAAAACTTTATCCACTAGCTTGTGGACGCTTCTTTCACAGTATGCAGAGCCTGATCGGTGTGATCGACAGAATAGCGCTTGGGACTGAAGAAAGGAAAAAAGGCAGGATGGACATCGCCGGTAAAAAAAGCCAGCCAATGATCGAGTTCGTAAGCATCGGCTAAGGTGCCATCGTCTCCTAACTTGGCGCTGGGGTATTTATGCACCAAATATTTCAGCAGTGCATCGCCTTGGCTCATGACGCGATCGCCATCCATCATGGTAGGCACTTGCCCTAAAGGATTGATTTTGAGGAATGCGGGATCACCAAGCTGCACTTTTTCTAGTTCATAAGGTTCACCAATCCACTCCAGAACAATATGAGTTGCGAGGGCACAAGTGCCGGGGGCATAAAACAATTAGATCATGAGAACTCCCTTTGTTGATTTGCGATCGCGAACAGGCTCAGCAATTTGAACAAACATCGCTAAAACTTCATGTTATTTCCTGGATGGATTGCATGAGTTGATTAAGCACGTTACAAAACTTGATTTGGCTCAATGCCGTTCTCGTTGGAGGATTTTCTTAAACTTGGAGAATATAGAAAGAAACAGACTACTGATAAAACCACAGGTCAATTTTTCATGCGTCGGAGCAGCACTGCGTTAATCGAGACGACAACAGTGGAAATCGTCATAAATAGTGCGCCTACGGCTGGAGAAAGTACGATTCCCAACGGATAAGCAATACCAGCCGCTAAGGGGATGCCAATGACGTTGTACCCCGTTGCCCAGAACAAATTTTGGAGCATCTTGTTGTAGGCAGCGGTTGCCAATTTGAGGGCATAAGCTACATCTAATAAATCACTCTTGACCAGCACCAGATCGGCAGACTCGATCGCCACATTTGTACCCGCACCGATGGCAATGCCCAAATCCGACTCAGACAGGGCGGGTGCATCATTGATGCCATCGCCGACAAAAGCCGTGGGTTTATCAGCTTTTAACCGTTGGATCAGAGCCGCCTTGTCCTTGGGGAGAACTCGCGCATAGTAGCGATCGATGTTCAAATCTGCTGCTACTGTTTTGGCGACGACTTCCGCATCGCCTGTAATCATCACGGTTTCAATGCCCATCTCACGCAACCGATCGATTGCTTTCCTGGCATTCTCGCGGACGCGATCGGCTAACCCAAACACCGCCAAAGCTTGTTGATCGTTGAAAAGGACGATCGCACTCTCGCCGCGCGATTCAATTTCTTTGAGTCCGGCTTGTAGACTGGGCGCAAGCTGCAATTTCAACTCCGCTACCCATTCTGGTCTGCCCACCCGATACTGTTGCCCTTCGATTGTGCCTTCCACACCTTGACCGGGCACCGCTTGAAACTCAGTGACTTTCTTTAGCTGGCTCTGGCGGCGACTGGCTTCTGTAACGATCGCTTTCCCTAATGGATGTTCTGACAGGGATTCTAGCGAAGCCGCGATCACCAATGCGTCTAGCTCACTCAGCCCTTCGACATAAGTGTGTTGGACTCCAAACTGCCCCTCAGTCAGGGTGCCTGTTTTATCAAAGGCGATCGTTTTGATGTTTTTAGCGCGTTCAAACGCTTCACGGTTCCGCACCAGCACACCATGTTTTGCAGACATTGATGTGGCGTTAATAATCACTAAAGGAATTGCCAAACCCAACGCATGAGGACAGGTAATCACGAGTACCGAAACAGCGCGATTAATCGCGAAGGTCAAACCACCTGTGCCCACAGAGAGCCAAACCACAAACGTCAGCGCCGAAACACCGATCGCAATTAAAGTCAACCAGTAGGCAAGTCGATCGGCGAGATTCTGATATTGGCTTTTCGATGCCTGCGCTTCTTCCACTAGCCGCATAATCTGGCTCAGAGTGGTTTTGTCTCCAGTGCGAGTGACTTTGATTGTTAAAGCACCTTCCCCGTTGACGGAACCTGCCACCGTTTCATCGTGCTCTCGTTTGGTCACAGGGCGCGATTCTCCAGTCAAAAAGGCTTCATTCACGCTGGACACGCCTTCAATGACTTCACCATCAATCGGCACTTGTTCACCGGGACGAATCAGAATGCGATCGCCCTCAGTCAAGGCGCTCACCGCGACATCTTCGATCTGTCCGTTTACCTGCTTGTGCGCGATCGCAGGCACTAAATCTGCCAGATGCTCTAGGGCACGACTAGCTCCCTGCACCGAAGCCATCTCCATCCAGTGACCGAGCAGCATCACATCGACTAAGGTTGCCAGTTCCCAATAGAAGGAATCTCCTTGCAAGCCGAGAGTGACTGCCACACTGTAAGCAAAGGCAACGGTGATCGCCAGCGCCACCAGCGTCATCATGCCGATTTTGCTGTGAAATTCGTACCAAGCTCCTTTGAGAAACACCCAACCGCCATAGAAATAGATAATGGTGGCGAGAATAGGTGTGATCCAGTTGACACCGGGAAACTGAACGGCTTGATATCCAAACCACATCTGAAACATCGGGGACAGGTAGAGAATGGGCAATGTTAGCCCTAGGCAGACGAAAAATCGCCGTTTAAACATGGCTGGGCTGTGTCCGGCATGTTTGTCATGTCCAGCGTGTTGACTGTTCCCACCGGATTGACGATGGGAGGCAGCATCCATCTGAGCGTGGTCATGTTCTCTATGGGTGGAAGGTCGGGAATCTAATTTCATTGGTTAAGGCTCCTAATTGTTCACAAGCTCGATTCTCCAAGGGAGACGTTACGCGAATCAGCAAGACTTGATGAGCAATCACTTTAGTTAAAACTGCCTGGAGCGTTACTAAATCTGCAAGAAGGGGAGTATGCCCCCTACAATTCCGCTGCAAGCTAGCTACTTAGACCAGGCTTGCTGCCACTGCTGCATTTGGTTGATCTCAGTCGTCTGACTTTTAATAATGGACTGCGCCAGGGTGTGAATTTCGGGACGAGTTTTCTGATTCAGCACCATCTGAGCCATACGCACTGCCATCTGATGATGAGGGATCATCTGACGGATGAATTCTTTGTCAAAGTCTGAAGCATCCTTGAGTGAAACTAGGTCAGTATGCATCATGCCATTTCGGGTCATCATTCCCTGCCCCATGGCTTGGCTATTTCCCATCATGCCTTGACCATTCCCCATCATGCCTTGACCATTCCCCATCATGCCTGCTCCCATGGCTACCTGTGGCACCTCCTTGCCATACCAGGCTTTGTACCAGCTCCGCATTTGTTGGATCTCGCGGGTCTGATCCCGCTTGATCGATGCTGCCAATTTTTTAACCTCAGCATGTTTGGCACGAGTCAGTGCCAGGTTTGCCATTTCCACTGCATCCTGGTGATGGGGAATCATCATCTCAATGAAATGCTGATCGGGTCGAATCATCATGCTGCTCTGGAGAGCAGGGGCTTGAGTTCCAGGACGAGGAAGGGTATTGCTTGACTGAGCCTGCGTGCGATTTGCAATCAGTAATCCTGCCAAACCACCGCTCGTTAATAGCCCTACAACACTGTAGATAATCGTCTTTTTGTTCATGGTTTTCTTGTTCATGGTTTTATTTATTTACCTGTTTGAGCGGCATGAATGGCTCTATTTCTACTGTTATCCCGACAGGCTGTTGGGTTATTTACTGAATGAATTGCATGAATTGATTAAGTATGTTGCAAAACTTATCAGGACTTACGCAGTTCGCCTTGAGATAAATCTCAGGCTGAAAGCTCAAACCCATTGAAATGGGTTATTTGAAACTATTTAGTCAGTTAAAACTGACTTGAGCTTTGAGCCAGGAAATGAATTTCCTGGGTATCAAGTGCGTAAGTCCTACTTGTATTGCTACGGTATTGCTACGGGTTCTCTCTGTCTTCCCTCTTTAGTCTGAATTTAGGTGATTCTAAATGCAGGCATTTTCTCATTATCAAGCTCCAGTTTAGTAACCAGGGGATCAATAATAATGGAAAAATCGAGAAGCTCAGTACGACCATTGCCAATTCAGAATCTCAGGCATAGCCTCTCCGCGTTTGGTGATGTATTGCCTGTGATCAATGAGCTTGTTGCGGAGAAGCTGTTTGGCGTGAACATCGATGCATTGAAGCTGTGGGACGCGATTTCCCAAAGGGAAGGCTATGCCAACGATCACAGCTTGAGCCAGGTGAAAGCGATCGAGTGCATTCAGCACCACCATGTCGAAGGCGTAAACGATGCGGGTAAGGTTTGTGGAGCGCCCAAGCAACCGATCGCCTCAGAACTTTACACTGCCAAGAGACTGGGCGTAGATGGTAGAGCGATCGCTAAAAGCGGTGGTTTCATTGATCGGTTGTCGCGTAAAACGCCCGTGCCTGTGCCAGCAATTGGTCTTCGGTCATGTGTTGTGCATTGACCACGACCGTCCCAATTACTCGCTGGGCGATAGCTGGGTGGTGTGCTTTGAGTGCCGCCATCAGATAGTCCATCGCGCTGCTTGATCCGGTCGCGGTGCCAAAGATCAGAATCGGCTCTGCGCCACTTAGCGTCTGTGCGATCGCTTCGTAGAACGCTTTGAGTTCCGGTTGGCGCTGACCGTTGGCATCATCATCCACCTTGTGCAGGTGTCGGCGAGAGCCGTCGGGGTCGTAAGGCTTGATCCGTTCGGGCACAGTGCCGTGCCGTTCGGTTTGATAGACCCGCGCCTCGCGATGATCAATCACGACCAGTAGATGGACACCCTCAGTAGCGATCGCCGCAGCCGTTGGAGCCGAGCGCTCAAGGAAGTGGCGAATCTGCATCAATGCCTGAAGATCAGATAAATCTTTGTGCTTTGGGGGATGAACCGTCAGCGTTTCGCCATGCCGCCTAAAGCTCAGATTGCCATTATGCTCTTCCGTCACGTCGGTCAGTGCATTGAGCATCGATCGCACATCGTGCCACTGAAGGTTGTGGACGGCTGGATGTTGAAAGATGGCATTGTAAGTGGTTTGATGCACTCTAGACATCTGTGCTTCCATTTCTTTCTCCTTAACCGTGAATAATTGAGTGCCATGCAATGGTCTTTGTCTTCCGTTCTCAGTGCTCTGGCTACGCAGCGCAGGCGCGATCGCGGGCTTGAGCTTGATTGCAGTTTCTTTCTGGCAATGGGCGATCGGGCAATGGTGTTGAGCGCAGATTGAAGCGATCGCCACTCATCTACCACTCTGAGGGGCGATCGCTTGATTTATGGAGTGAGTTGTTTGATTACGAGATAAATCGTGACGCTAAGCAATGGTTTCAGGTCTGCGACTGCTTCCAGAAGCCGCCGATCGCACTGCATTTTTGGCGGCTGTTGCAAGAGGTGCAAGATCTCAGTTAACCGATGAGTTGGGCAACTCGGAAGGCAGAGGCGATCGCCCCTTCATGTAAGCCATCGCCTAGATAAGCGCCTGCATGGTAGGTATGGTTCTCTCCATTCGTCGCCACCACTTCATCGCGGTAGCGAAACGCTTCAGTTGTATACAGCGGCGTGTGATGTTTCTGGGTGTGAATCAGACATTCTTTCGCAATCAATGCCTCCAGTTGGAATGATAGAAAATACTGCTGGGGTGACGAAAGGCCACAAAGCTGATTCAAGTAGCTGTTATAGCCCCATTGAGTCTCTGTCTGAAAAAAATCAAATTCCGAGGGGTGTTGGATACCCTGGTTTTGATACATGGCATGATCCTGATGCACTGTTGTGGTGACATTGTTGGCTTGCCAAGCTGAAAAGCATTTGGTTTCAGCTTCCGTTGGATCAGCCAACAGAGCCATCACTTGGTCAGGTGGCGTGGCAAAGACAACTTGATCAAACTCCTGGATCTCACCGTTTAGGCGCTCAATCTTCACACCATCTGGACTTCTGAAAAGATTGGCAAGCTCCACATTCAACAAGACTTCACCTTTAAAGCGCTCCAGAATTTTTTCAATATAGGAATAGACACCGCCTTCAATCCTAAACCAGTCAACCGCAATGTAATCGCGTAACATCGGCACCGCTAGTTCTGCTGGAAAGTTATCAATCAGCTCCAGCGGCATGGAGTAGCTATACATTGTCAGTAACTTTAGCCAGGTATTACTGATACCTTTGCTCTTCACATACTTCGACAGCGGCTGATCATAAAAATCTTCCATCTCAGCAAAGCGGGTTTCCAACCATAAGCCAGCAGAACGGGCGTGGATGGCATCGAACTTCAGATATTCAAGCAGACGCTGGATGCCTGTGCAGTTTTCGTCGATCGTCACCCCCGAAAAAAAGTGGCCGCCCTCTTTGGGGAACAGAGCTGAACCCAATTTGACAGGTTTGAGTTCCACTCCTAGCTCTTGCATAAGCACAATAAAGGTGTGAAAGACGCTCGGAAATTCTAGGACTCCACTTTCCAACCGTTCATGACAGTCAGATTGATTGGGCTTGACGTTTTGGTTGAGTGTCCGAATATGCCCCCCCAACATGGGCTGCCGTTCAAACACGGTGACATGATGCCCTTGTTTATCGAGCAGATAAGCGGTCGCCATCCCGCTCGCTCCGCCGCCAACGATCGCAATTCTCATAGTTGATGTCCCAGTTTGTAGGATGCATAAATGGTGATCATCCGTCTAGCTGTCGCCTAACAGCACGTCGCCGGACAACCGTTGATACAGCAATGTGCCTGTCCAGAAGGTGGGAGCAAAGCCGGGATAGCCCGATGAAGCGTTACAGAAATAGAACTGGTTGAGTGAGGTTTCGTGATTCAGCCGTCCCAGACCCATGTTGCGCGGTGTGAGACTGGAGCCGTAGGAATTCCCGTTGGGGCACCAGCAAAACCGTTCATTGGTGGTGGGGCTGCCTGTGATGTGGAAAACCATGTGCTCTCTAAAATTCGGCACATAGTGTTCTTCCACCACATCCAGGATAGAGTCTAAGATTTCTTGCTTTTTCTGGCGGTAGGCTTTAGGGTCACCATCGTGCAGTTGCTTGAAGTAGTCATAATTAGCAACAGTGAGGAATTCGACAATCTGGCAATCTTCTGGGCAATCCCGACTCGCTTCTGTGAGTAAAGTGGGCGTTGTCATCGCAAAGCTAGGATTGGAAAAATCGTTGTGCTCATACATCTGAGCAAACGCTTCATTCAGATCATGATGCCCGGTATGAGAGACATTCCACTTACCAAAGCCATAGTCTCGGAGGTCGATATCTTTGACCACGCAGTAGACCATGTAGTTGGATGCCGAATACTCATAGTTGAGCTTGCGACGCACGGTTTTGGAGAACTTCTCCTCCCCAATCATTTTGGCAGCTCGTTGGGGGTCAAGGTTGCAAATCACGGTATCGCCCGTGAATGCATGGGTTTGATGGGTGGTGAGATCCATCGCTTCCACTCCCGTGACCGTTTTATCTGTGAGTCTAAAGTTTGTGACTTCCTGGTTGAGCAACACTTGCCCTCCGTGGGATTCAATCACGTTGACGAGGGAATTGATCACCTGTTCAAAATGTTGGGTGGGGTAAAAGGCACCCGCTTGATAGCCCCTGAACAACGCCACCCAGGCATAGAACGAGAGTTGCTTGGGCGGCAGCAAGAAGTCAAGCCATTGCAGCGCTAGTAGGGTTTGGGCGGCTTGCGGTAGCTGAAACTTGTCGAAGACATCCTGAAGGGTGCTGTTAAGATATTGAACGGCACAAACCACTTCTCCTGAGTGTTTGAGCAGTTCAAGGGGCTTCACAGGCGGAGCAAGTCTTTTCAAACCAGCGCCCGTTTTTTCAACATCGTGCACAAATTGGCGCAGGCGATCGCCATGTGCCGGAAACAGCGTGGTCAAGCGCTGAATCAGTGCTTCCGGTGACGAAGGAATAGCCAAGGCATACCCCGGCATGCGCATATGATCAAACCCATCCGGGTCATATCGCTCAAAGGTCACTTCCTGATCCAAGCCCAACTTCTTGAGGACTCGATTCACCAGTTGTCCTTCACCACAATCCCAAACGTAGTGGAATTGAGCGTTAAACGTGTATTTTTTAGCCATCGTAAACGTGTGCCCAAAGCCACCAGGATGCTCATGGGCTTCGAGCACTTGCACGGTCTTGCCGGAGTTTGCCATCAAAGCACCAAAAACCAGGGCGGATAAACCACTGCCGACAATCAGGTAATCTGGTTTCATAAGAGAGTCCCTCGAACAATTAACAGCTTGATGGGATCGCGATCGATGCAGTAGAGAAAAATGTTTGAGCCATCTTCTTTTCTACTCTGCAACTTCTACTTTGCAACTCGTTTCGCCTCCCGATGTGGGTCATAATCCACACAAGCAACGGCTTGTTGGATCAGTACAGTGAGTGGATGGAGCGCACACTGAAGGTAGTCATTACGGCTGAAATAGCGGTAGCGACGACACCCAGCCTTGGGGCGCACTTTGAAGCGAAAGGAAGACTACATCCATTTGGGCAAAGAACAATACATGCGAGCAGCGTTAGCATTGCCTCTTTGAAAGCATTTGCCTCTTTGAAAGAGAATGCTGAGAGTATCAGCAGGCTAAGCATCAGCAGAAATGCTGCATCCAGTGCAAGCAGAGTTTTAAGCCCTTGCTGATTGAGAGGACGTGCATGAGATGGCTGAGTGGCGATCGCATTTGCATCCATCTGCATTCCTTCTATGACTTCATTATGTGCTGCTAATACTGGGCGTTGCTTCATTGATGCATGAATCTTCAAGTTGTCCCTCTCCTTCCGGGAGAGGGACAAACTTTCTGGCTCCCTTCTCCTTGGGAAGAAGGGCTGGGGATGAGGGCAATTCATACTTGCATTCAGCAACGTCCTGCCAATACTGTTCCAATGAGAGCTGCATCCAGAGCAAAGCGCACAGTCACAAAGCGGCGATCGCGCGTTCCGCAACAGCAAGAGATCACTGTCCAGAGCTACCCTGGTCAAAAATGATCGGGATGCGAAACGTTTTGGCTCACAACTACTTTGAAATTGACCTGGAGTTGGTGTGGGCTGCGATTGAGGAAGACGTACCGAATCTCAAGCACAACGTTGAAACAACGTTGAAACCATTCTGCAAACTCCATCCTGAAACTTGCACAGAGCGTAGCCACGTCTGTAATCGAGCCTAGATAGCAGAATTAGCGCGATCGCCGCTCGAAAAGGCGCGATCGCGAGGCTGGCAGCGACACTAGAGCAAAAACGTTTCAATGGCAGCCGCAACGCCATCGTCTTCAACGTCTGGGGCGACCCAGTTTGCCAAGGCTTTAACTGCTTCTGGCGCATTACCCATGGCGATTCCTGTGCCAGCGTACTCAATCATCTCAACGTCGTTAAAGTTATCACCGATCGCCATCACATTTTCGGCTTGCAGTCCCAACTGTTCTTCTGCCAGGTAGCGTACTGCGGTGCCTTTGCTGACGAGCGGATTGGTTGCCTCAAAGAAGGTCGCCACCGATTTTGTGAGGTAGAGTTCGGCAGGCGTGTAGCGGGTCTGCAAGTTGCCTAACAGCGTGTTGATTAAGTCGGTATCATCGCTTAATGCCAGCACTTTTGTGGGTTCAGTGGTCAGTGCTGTTCGCAAATCACCAACCGGAATGGGTGTCACACCAGAGCGCTCGGCATACTCCTTCGTTTCTGAGGTGATTTCGCGCACGTAGAGCTGATCATTAATATAGAAATGCACAGAGAGGAGCGATCGCAGGTCTGGCTGTTCAAAGTGATCTAAAAGCTGAAGCACTAGCGTTTTGGGCACCGTCCAATGGCGATAGATCTCGTGTGTGGTCGGATCTTGTATCCATGCGCCCTGGTACGCCATCAGTGGCAGCGTCGAACCGATCGTGTGATGGAAGCGCAGTGCGGCTTGATACATGCGACCTGTGGCGATCGCTACTTGAATCCCCTTTGCTTGCGCTGCACGAACTGCCTGTAAAACGGGTTCACGAATCTCATTCGCGACACCTGCGATCGTGCCATCAATGTCAAGTACGAGGAGTTTGATGTCTTTGCCAAGCGACTGCTTTTGCATGGGGATACGAATTTTGAGTTTTGCGTTTGAGTTGAGACTGCCTTCAGCTTTGATTAGCTTTCAGCGGTCAGCTTTGCGTTGTGCCTTTAACCTGCCGCTTTCTGCCGACTCGGTTACCAAGTTTTTTTAACGATCGCCCATTACTTTCCGTTCATTACCAAATTAACGGCTGATAATGTGAAAGCAAATTTCATAGTAGCTCGTAGGCTATGGCTGAAGCACAGGGTTGTCATCGGGCAAGTCGTCGGGTACTATTAGCATCGCTATGGCTGACGTTGCTTATTTTAGTGGTAAAGGTGTGGATTGGTTGGGCAACGCAGTCGTTGAGCTTGCTGGCAGAAGCCCTCCAAACGTTGATCAATGGCTTTAGCCTTCTTCTGAGCGCGATCGCGCTGACCTCACGCTATCCTGCGAGCCGAGAGGCTGGAGGGCATGGCAAGGTTGAAGCCGTACTGGCGCTGTTGATGGCTGCGTTTATGGGGTTTGCCTGCCTTAGTGTCTTGGTGCTGGCGGTGCAGCAGTTAGGGGCGATCGCTCAGGATTCTGCAAATTTGCTGCCTGTACGGATGAGTGCTCCCCTGCTTCAGCTTTTGGGTGTCGTAATGGCGACTAACGTTTGTCTTGCCTGTTTTCAGCGCTATGAGGCGGGCATCTTAGAGAACACGGCGCTGCGTTTTAGTGCGTCTCATCTCTTTCAAGACACGTGGCTCATGCTGCCAGTGCTGGTGGCGTTGGTGGGAGTTGGGCATGGCTACCTCTGGCTTGATCCGCTGCTGGCGATCGTGATGGTGATCCTTGCCGTTTATCATTGCTGGCGAATTTTCAACTGGCAACTACCGTCGTTGATGAAGCAAATGGCGATCGCGCCTGAAGCACTAGCGCAAACGATTCATCAAGTTGAGGGGATCACGCACTGCTACGGCATCCAGTCACGCGGCGTAGTCGGTCGTCAAGTGTTTGTAGAAATGCGGCTGATCCTGCATCCAGAATGCATGAGTGTTGCACGGACGATCGCTGAACGGGTGGAACGGGTGATTCGCGATCGCTACGGTCCCGCTAAGGTGGTGATCTATATTGATAGCGATCGACCGAAAAGCGATTAAACCCAAAGATCGCAACCACCACAGCAAGCATCAGAACGTTGAGTTAACGCGATCGCTGATCATCACATCATGTCATCTACAAGCACTGTACGCCCTCGTCCTAATCAATGTGCCGCCAATGGCGTAAACAGCATCGTAGCCGACCCGCTCTGCCCACGTAATCGCGTTGGGGTGCGTGGCTTTCAGACGGTTACACGCTAAAAGCAAGTCCTGATCGATCGCGTAATCACCTGTGTTGAGGTCGATCGCAATAATTTTGCCAATATTGTCTGCCGTCTCTACTTGAGTACGCAAACGCTGTTGATACAGTGCTTTGCCACGTTGAGCAATTTCTTCGCTGCTGAGGTCAGAATGAGCATGAGAGAGGTTTTTTCTTCCAGACAATTCACTTCTAGTCTAACTGTGCTATGCACAACGTAACTGCGCCAGAGAAAAACAGCTTGGAAGGAAGAGGCGCTCTGTAACGCGAGCTAAACTGAAGTCATCAAGAGCAACAAGCGGGGTTTCGCCATGAGCTATCACAATATTATTACTATTGAGCCAGGTAAGCGTGGTGGCAAGCCTTGCATTCGGCGGATGCGAATCACAGTCTACGATGTTTTAGGCTGGTTAGCAGCAGGCATGTCTCATGCCGAAATCTTGGATGATTTCCCTGAGTTGACTGAAGAAGATATCAGAGCATGTTTAGCATTCGCTGCTGACCGCGATCGCTGTCTAATTGCCGTTGTAGGTGATACTTGAAGCTGTTGTTTGATCAGAACTGGAGCCGAAAATTGGTGACTCGGCTTACCGATCGTTTCCCTGACTCTGGTCATGTTCAGTTTTATGATCTTACTGAGTCAGAAGACAGTGAGATCTGGGCATTTGCGAAGGTTCAAGGGTTTTGTATTGTGACCCAAGATGCTGATTTTGCTGAACGAAGTCGTCTCTACGGTTCACCACCTAAAGTGATCTGGTTACGGTGTGGTAATGCACCAACGAGTCATGTGGAAGCAATGCTTCGCGCTGGAGCAACGACAATCCAGCTATTTATAGACAGTGCTTTACTAGATTGTCTTGAATTGTACTGAGTAATATGATCGCTCAGCGTGTGCTTTGACGCGATCGCGACACACCACAGCCAGCGTCAGAATGTTGAATCAGCGCGATCGCTGGTCTCTCTGATGTCAATTCAGTTTATGGAGAAGGGCGATCGCACAGTAGCAGAATACCTCAGCAATAAGCTCTTTAGGCTGTCCACCTGAATATATAGTCAGACCGACTTGCCACGTCCACCCAGCTTTTTTTGAAGGATTGCTTCCATTTCTCTTAAGTCTTCATCGGTTTGAGGAAACCGAAATTTTGGACTGTTGGGATTTCCGCGTTTAATCAAGGCTTCGATCGCTTCATCATCGCCCCGATGAGCCAGAACATAGGCTCTCAGTTCTTGACGGGGCATTTTGCTAAAGTCAGGCTTCGTCATCGTTAAACCCCCATTGACCATCGGCAAAGATCAGAATTTCTAGACTCTCAGTGACACCAGCCACTATAAACACTGTTCTGGTAGTTGGGTTGTACCGAAAAACATGGACAGGCTGATACCCATTTGAGAGCATTTGGCAGACTCTGACACAAGCAAAAGCCTGTTCTGCGGTTGGCATACACGGTTATTCATACGATAGCAAACAACACTATATTTCAGAGGATGCCTGAGAAGCCTACTGACCGATGTTGCATCTACAAGAAGTAAAACTCCATACTTTACCTTCGATCGCCACCACCACAGCAAGCATCAGAACGTTGAATCAGCGCGATCGCTGGTTTCTCTGATGTCGATTTGGTTTGTGGGAGGGGCGATTGTAGTCGGCAAAGTCAACACCGGCGCATGACTGCTAGCGATTAATGGCTACTGCTGCTCTGCCTGCTGCACCGTTTGTTTAGCTTGCGTTTCAGGGGTTAGTGTCACAAACTGTCTCCCGCTTTGTGCCTGCCGTCTCCGCCAGTCTTTACAGATTTCTCTCACATCGTAATTAAATGTCTTCGCGTGTTCCTCACGAATGCGATGCAGGTCTTCTACAATTTCGTCTTCCCACATCGTTCATGCTCCCATTAGTTCGTAAGGTGTACAGATAATCGGTAATGTAGGAACGTTGAGCCAACGCGATCGCTATTCCGCCCCATCTTCTGCATTACCATCATGCGGCTCACCAACCTGCCGAAAGGCGCGTCCGTACTCTAACGCTTCACGAAAAGCTGCCTCATCTGAGACTGAGCCAATAAGCTTCTCTAACCAGTTTGCAGAGGTTGGCTTCTCTTCAAGCTTGTGTTGGAGGTCAGAAACCGCTGCTTCAAGCGTTACCAGGCGTTGTTCTAATGTCGTTTCGTCTAACACCGTTGGTTGTGGCTGCGTTTGGCGAAGGGCTTGAAGTTGCAGAACGGTTTGTTTCGATAGTTCGAGCGTCTTTGAGGCAATCTTTAGCAGGTTTGCTTCCGATTGACGATAACCCGTCAATTCGATCGCATAAAGATACACCAGTTTAAAGGCAGGTAACACACGATAAGTCAGCGCTAAGTAGCTACTGTTTACAGTGACTTCGCTCGTACGCTCCTTGTATTGTCCCGCCAGACAAGCCATTACAATTTGCACATGATCTGCTGGCAGAATTGCCTTAGTTTCTACTTGTAGGCGCTTGAGCAGCCTCACGGCGGCAGGGTTGGTCTTAACAACCTCACCATCTGGACTAAACGCCAAGATGGGATTCGGGTTATTTCGGAGAAAGGTAGCTAAATGAATGATGTCAGCATCGACATAACTACGATTCGTCAAAAGTGGACTTTGTTTGAGAGCAATTGATTCTACCGATAGGTTGGAAAGTTGTGTTTGATCGCCTAATTCTCTTAATGCCTCAAAAGCAGTCTGATGAACGATATCAGTATTGGCATAGTCACGAGTAACAATGGGTTGAGACGGCTTGAGAGCGATTGATTCTGCCGCTAGTTTGACAGATTGTGCTTGATCACTTACTTCTCTTAATGTCTCAATTCTCTTTTTCTCGCTCCAAGCAACAAAAGCAGTTCCTAAGCAAAAGCTTAAAGCTACAACAAAACCTGAAGGAGCTCCCCCAGCAATTACTAGCATAATGATAAAGCCTACGAAGACAGCAACCGTTTGCTGCATCAAAGCGCCAAGACCAGCTTTAGCCTCTTCATAGAGCTTTAGTTTCTTATGGGTTGCTGGAGCCATGCCTATTACCTCTCTTCAATCCACGCAGATCTATCCCGAAGCGTCCCATTATCCGACCAGCCAGGACAATCCAGAGGCAAAAGTCAGATGTAATAATTACAAGCGTAACGCGGTACACCTAGGGGTGATTCTTGCAGACATACATCAAAACTAGCGAAGTCTTTACCGATAATAATGTGACCAATAAGGCTAGGGATCTTAAGAAGAACGCTGAGAGCAATTGCATCCTGAAGCGAGAGGTAGACCGTTCTCCATAGGTCTCCCATCATGCCTTGACCTAGTATGTCTAGCGTTTCCCAAATATTTAGTAAAAGCTGCTGTGTAAATTTACCTGCTTTCGTCTTTGGATCTGGAAGTTTTGGATCTAGGCTAGAAGATTTTGAAGGGGGTTTTTGGCTCATCTAAATCATCTTTTACTAGTTACTCTAGAAAGTCTCCGTATCGATATGGCTAGGTTCTAAATGAAATTACCTTACTGCATAATTTAAGGGGTAGGCACTAGTTTTTAATGGGAGCATGACTATTTGAAAGTCTACTTCATTGGGATTTGATCTGATTTCTTTGTAGGGTTAAACTGCCTGCCTAGAAAGCGATTGTGGTGCTCATAGCTGTTAACATATCAGTGTCTTGCTCATTATTGATCTACTCGGCGGCAACAAGTAAACGGCAACTGCCTGCATACTAGCCTTGATACAAGTAAGTAGGCAGCAAGCCTCTGTGAATTTACAGGTTCCATACCAGTAGTATGCAGTACAAGTTGAGTCAAGCGTACTCGTATTGGACTGAGAAGTGCTACGTCTACTGGTTGAGTTGCCTTGCCCAGTTCGCAGTAAACTTGAGACCCAGAAGCGAGAACCAGGAGTACCACGAGATGTATCTGTAGGCGAAAGCAAGAGTGGCAGGGATGTTGCGTTGTTGGCAGGTGCATAGCACACCAACGATCGCCACGAAACCTGTAACAGTCGTAACCGGAACATCCACTGTGATCTACGCTGGAAAGAGCAGCAGCAAGGAACGCCAATGGTAACGACCTCATCGCCCATCATCTACCCCGACTCAGACGGTCTGCCAATGGCAGAGAACACAGTCCAGTTTGAGTGGATTGTTTACATTAAAAAAGGACTGGATTGGCTCTTTGTTGACGACTCAGACGTATTCGTCGCGGGTGATTTGCTCTGGTATCCCGTCGAGGGCGACAACAAGCTGCGACAGGCACCTGATGCAATAGTGGTGTTCGATCGTCCCAAGGGCGATCGCGCCAGCTACCAGCAATGGCTCGAAAACGATACGCCACCTCACGTTGTGTTTGAGGTGATTGCGCCCGGTCACACCATTCCCGAAATGACCCGCAAATTTCAGTTTTACGAGCGCTATGGTGTAGAGGAATACTATATATATGACCCCGATCGCGCCAGCCTCGGCGGGTTTTTGCGCCAGGACGGGAGCTTAGAGGCGATCGAATCGATGGAGGCTTGGGTTAGCCCTCGGTTGAACGTCTGCTTTGGCTTAACGCCAGAAGGCAATCTGGTGCTGATTCGCCCCAACGGACAGCCCTTTGAAACGTACGAGCAGATTGCGGAACGTGCTGAACAGGAGCGATCGCGCGCAGACCACGAACGCCAGCGGGCAGACCAGGAACGGCAACGCGCCGATGCTGCCGAAAGACGTGCTCAGCACGCAGAAGAAGAAATCAAGCGACTCACAGCGCAACTGAAAGCGCTTGGACATACCCCTGATGATGCGGCATTGAGTTGAGGACTTATCACTATGCAACTGTTAGATCGACCGTTAGACCAGACTGCTGACGACCCATTGACGATCGCCGGACGCACCTTCAAATCGCGACTGATGACGGGTACAGGCAAATATCGCAATTTTGATGAGATGCGCCAAAGCATTGCCGCCAGTGAGTGCGCCATTGTCACCGTTGCTGTACGGCGTGTGCAAACTAACGCACCAGGGCATGAGGGCTTGGCAGACGCGCTGGATTGGACAAAAATCTGGATGCTACCTAACACCGCAGGCTGTCAAACTGCCGACGAAGCGGTGCGTGTGGCGCGGCTGGGTCGCGAAATGGCAAAGCTGTTGGGGCAAGAAGATAACAACTTTGTCAAACTCGAAGTCATTCCTGACTCCAAGTATCTGCTACCTGACCCGATCGGCACACTCGAAGCGGCTGAGAGGCTCGTCAAAGAGGGCTTTGCGGTTTTGCCATACATCAACGCTGATCCCATGTTGGCAAAGCGCTTAGAAGAGGCTGGTTGCGTCACGGTGATGCCACTGGGTTCCCCGATCGGCTCTGGTCAAGGGATCAACAATGCCGCCAATATTCGCATCATCATCGAGAATGCCACCGTTCCTGTTGTGGTGGATGCCGGGATTGGAGTGCCCAGTGAAGCGGCACAAGCAATGGAATTAGGGGCAGATGCCTTGCTGATCAACACGGCGATCGCTCAGGCGCAAAATCCAGCCGCGATGGCACGGGCGATGCATCTAGCCGCGATCGCTGGACGCATTGCCTATCAAGCCGGACGCATTCCCATTAAAACCTATGCCAGCCCTAGTTCGCCGACCACAGGCACCATTCAGGCTCAGCCTTGATGTGCTAGATACTGTTACGATAAGTTGCGTTTCGACATGATTACGTGCAAACAGCAAATCTTTTTGGTACGAATATGAATTAGCTCCCATTTTTTGTTACAATTCTGTTACAATTTTTGAAATCTCTGAGGATAACCCATGCGTTACACCGTTGAAGAAGGCGGTCGGTTGAACAATTATGCGATCGAACCCAAAATGTATGAGGCAGAGCCGCCCAATCCAAGCCAAAAGCGGAACTACATTATTTTGGGTGTTGGAGCCGTCTCTCTGATCGGTGGGCTCTTGTTTGTTGCAGTTTCTGTGTCCTAGTGGTGCAACGTTCTGTTGATGACACACTCTTGATACACGCTTAAGACGTTACAAAGACGAGTGAACTTTAGATGAAGACCGGGCTGTTTACCTCAGGTAAATGCCCGGTTTTATCGTTCTACTCACGCATAAAGGTGTATCTCACTGCCAATGCCTCGCTGCCAACGGCGCATTGGTTCGTCCAAGCAATGTCAGCCATTCATCCTGAAGCCGCTACCAATCCTCCGAAAAGAGTTGTATCAGCTTCAACTACACGGCTGCTTCGCGCGACACGGCGTACTACCTGCAATGCAACTCGCTGACTGTTCTTCCACGGCTCCTCCTGCTCACGATCGCGCCTCTCAGGGTTTTTCAGGACAGAATCAAAAAGCGTATCTGCGCTTGAAATTGGCGCTGAGTCTGAACCTGCGCCGACAAATCTTCCTGGCAGTGTGCGATGACCTGGCATTGCGTAACCGCCTCGCTGCCCGTCTCTACGCAGAATTGGGCTATCCGTCGCCCAAGCCGCAAGCGATCGAGACAACAGCCGCATTACCGCTTCGTGCCTCTGCCAGTCTTGCCTCCCCACCTGACGCTCGGCTATCGATGAGGGCGGATGATCGTGATGCGACCCCCGATGCCCTGCCATCGCGTCTGCTCTATCCCCGGTTGGTGAGCCTCAACCTCAACCTGAGCGACCCAAACCCAATGGTGCAGATTGCTGAGTGGTTGGCGCAGTATCCACCCCCCAAGGGGACGAACCAGCGATTGCGATCGCCTGCCTTTCAAATTTTGGGCACCGAACGGTTGACCCGTCAGCCAGCCTCGGTGCAAAAGCGCTTTCTGAGTTCGCTCCAGCAGATCGAACCTTACCTCTCCTGTCTAGAATCACCGCTGCTGCTCTGGTTGCCTCGCCCCTGGCTGAATGCGGTACAACAATCTGCCCCCAACTTTTGGAACTGGCATACCGCTTTGTTTGAGTTTGAAGGTGACCCAACGCCAGTGCCCTCCGTTACGGCTCGTTTGCATTCCCATGCCGTACCCGCTGTATCGCCTCTAAAGCCAAGCGCTATCAAAGCGGCAAAGCAGCAGGGAGCAGCAGCACTGACAGAGCCACCGTTATTAGATGCAACGGCTGCAACCCATTGCGATCATGCCACACCTGTCAGTACGCTCAAGACTGCCGATGATGGCATCGCCGCTGACACGATCGTTCCAACTGTTACAGCGTTTAACCAGAGCACTACACCAGCAGCGCATGCCTCCGGGTCTCAAAAGGAAGATCTCTGGGATATTCTCACGCATGATTTAGCGCTGCTGAACACAGCCAAATCGCCGACCCATCAGTCAGAGCTGTCGGACGTTGAACCAATCGATCGCACTGCAAACTCGACTGAAGCTCCACTACCGACGATCACGGCTCATCACACTGCTGCCCCAAACGTTTCCGTCCGCAACGATCAACGGGATGCGCCTGCAAATACTGCACCAGTGATACTTCCCGCCAGTGCTGTCGTGCCCGCGATCGTGGAGCCTATTGAACCAGCGCCACTCGTCACTGCTGCTAGCCCTGGTCAGAGTCAGGCAGCGTTGGAATTGGCAGATTTAATTCTGACCGTGGTGGCGGAAGAAGGGGGCGAAACCCCCTCTAGCCAGAATTCTAGGATTATTGAGGCATTGCAGCAGCTTGAGCAACTGCATTTGCAACAGGCTCCCAGGGCAACTCTCCTAGCGGCGTATCAAAACCTGGGCAGCCTTTGCCGCGATCGCATCGAGCAGGGCAACGCCTCCTCACGACACTTGTTGCTGACGATTTGTGTGTATGAGCAGACGTTGCAGTGGTTGGATGACTCGTCGCCGCTGTGGTCTGATGTGTTGAACGATATTGGCAATCTGTATTGGATGTTAGCGCGGCATGAATCAGCGTTAGACGACAGCTTGATCTATTTGGATCAGGCGATCGCAGCATATCAGCAGGCAGTGGTCAAAACCAACCCTGACACGCGCCCACACAACTACGCCATGATTCAGAACAACCTCGGTTCTGCTTATGGTGATATGGCACGGTTCCGCACACCCGCAGAAAGCCTGGAGCAGTCGGTTACAGCCTATGAGACAGCGCTGCGCTATCGTCAACTGCACGATGACCCAGCTCGGTATGCCGCTACCCAAAACAATCTGGGCACCGCGTATTGGAATCTGGCGCAGCACCAACAGCCCGTGCGACGACTCAAACAATCGATCGCGTCCTACTTTGAAGCCTTGCGCTACTACAGCCCCGACTGCGAGCCAATGCATTACGCCATGATCCAAAACAACCTGGGTACGGCGTACTGGAATCTGGCGCAGCAGCCTCAGGCAAATCTTGGCGTTGGCACAGCCAAAGGCAAGGCTCTATCAGGAGCAGATCTATTACAGCGGGCGATCGCTGCCTACCGAGCGGCGTTGGTTTATCGCACACTTGCAGTTGCGCCTGCTTCCTATGCCGCCACGCAAAACAACCTGGGCACCGCTTATTGGCAGCTTGCCATCCTCACAGACAGCCAGCCTCACCAGCGTCATGCGCTTTTGCAGCAGGCGATCGCAGCCTACAAAGAGGCGATCGCGGCGGTAGAGTGCCTGTCAGTCGCAAACGCTGCTCCCGTCCTCTCCTTCGATCCCGCCGCCACGCAAAATAATCTGGGGCTTGCTTACTACCAACTTGCCACAGACAAGCACAGACAAGAGGGCAGCACCCAACGTTCCGCCTGCCTCGAAGCGGCTCTGCACCATCACCTTCAGGCACTCCAGGCTTGGCAAGCTCAACCAGAGCTTTACAAGACTGTTTTCAGCTACGTCCTGCAAACCATGCGCGCCTTTCACGACGAGTTTGGCACCAAGGGGCAAACCCTGGCGCTATCCCAAGTGCCTGCAAAGCTCTTGCCAGACGTGTTGAAGCAGCTTTAGGAAAAGGCAGACGGTAGAGGGCAGAAGGCAAGAGGTTGAGGGAGTAAGGAATGACTTGATGCGGTTGTTAGTTTTTGGTTGTGATACCAAATCCATTAGCAAAGGCTACAGAGCTTGCCATCATCCCCAGCCCTTCTCCCCAAGGGAGAAGAGAGCTAGATTGAAGTCCCTCTCCTGTGGGAGAGGGATGAGGGTGAGGGCGTATCTGTAGCGTTTATTGCGAGCTTTGGTATTAGCAGTTAGCGGTCAGCGTCAGAATAAACTCAAAACTCAAAACTCAAAACTCAAAACTCAAAACTTTCACCCCTCTCTTCCATGCTCATTCAACATTTTCAAACCCTGGCACGCTACAACACATTAGCGAACTGTAAGCTTTATGATGCTTGCGCTCAGTTGTCTGAAGACGAACGCACCCGCCTTCGACCTGCCTTTTTCAAGAGTATCTATGGCACGCTGAACCACATTCTGGTGGGCGATCGCATCTGGCTGACCCGTTTTGCAGGCGACACGATGCCGTCCACTGGACTCAACGCCATTCTCTACGAAGAATTTGACGCGTTACGTGCTGCCCGGATCGCCCAAGATAATCTGATTGAAGCCTTCGCGGCTGGCTTGACTGATGATTTTCTGGCTCAACCGCTTCAGTACGTTAACCACCAGGGACGGCACCTCAAAGATCCTACCGACCTGCTAGTGGCGCACTTTTTCAACCATCAAACGCACCATCGTGGACAAATCCATGACATGTTGTCACAGACAGAGATTGCGCCGCCTTCGTTGGATCTGCATCGTGTCATTCGACCATAGCCGCGATCGCGCTGCAATCCTGCAAAGCAGCTTGCCAAAAGCATTGCCGGAACCAATCATAAATACTTATAATTCTTAACAGAACGCAACAGGATAACGCCACTATGGTTGGATTCATCAAAGGCATTTTTGGAGCCAAGCAAAAGGCGGATCCAGAATCAGTGCAACCGCCAGAAGCCGCTCCGAAGCCGCGTAAGGAAAAGCCACAAGCCTTTTATCTTGATGCTGGCGATGCGAGAACATTAGGCGATCTTGACTATATGCAAGCTGTGCGAGAGATTAAGCGATCGTTCCCTAAGACGCTCGGTGGTGAAGAACTGCGGACAACCTCAAGCGTGTCCTCGCTTCAGCGATCGTTGGCACAAAAAGAGCAGGCGATCACTGCACAACGAGCACAGGTCGGGGCTAAAACAACAGCGTCGCCAACCTTTGCACCGCAAGCGCCTCCCATTAGCGGCTGGACGGCACCACGAGCCGACAATCCACCTAAAGTCAAAGATCCGAAAGAACGTCGTCGTGCAGACTCTAGCCTGGATACCTTTCGGGCGATGGCACGTGACATTCAAAAATCAAACGCTCGCATTGATTAGACAGTTAGAACGGTTCAGCTATTGGCTATCAGCCAGGGGCTACAGTGCATTCTTGGGTTACTTTATAGCTGCCTTGACAGAGCTACAAGGCTAATAGCCAACCGCTGGCTGAACGCTGATCATCTAAGATTGCGATGTTGCATGATGTAAGCGGTTGTGAGTTTTGATCAATGGTGGCGTGGATGGTTGCCGACTGCTACGCAGCAATCGAGCGCGACTGCTGGCACTTGGCAGTTGGCGTATGGTGCGGTTAGCGCGGTTGTGGAGAATGTCGTTTGGCGAGACGACCACCTGACGATCGTGTCTAGCGATCGCGTGCATCCTCCGTTCATCATCAGCACCAGTCAGCGCTTTGTGGTCGTTGGCGATGTGTGGTTTCCCGATCACACTGGTTTCATGCAGGAGTGGGGCATACCTGTTCCAGAGATGCATGACGCGCCAACGTTTGACCACGATCGTCGCCTTGTCGCTGATCTCTGGGAGCAGTATGGCACGACAACATGGGAAAAGCTGCCAGGAGCCTTTGCTTTAGCCGTGTGGGATCGAGAACGGCAGCAGCTTTGGTTAGGGCGCGATCGCTCTGGCATTCGCACGCTTTACTACACAACAGAAGGTGCAACCCGCTGGATTGCACCCCAACTGGGGACGATCGCGCCCCACTGCTCTGCTGACCTGGATTTGGTGGCGCTGCGAGATTATCTTTGCTGTGCGTTTGTGCCTGGAGAGCGTACGCTTTGGCGACAGGTACGAGAAGTGCGCCCTGGTAGCACTGTGCAACTGCCTGGTGATGCTGTACAGACGTATTGGCGTTTGCAAGAACACATCACCCATCCTGAAAAGCCGCTAGAGTGGCACGGCGATCGGCTCCGCAAGGTGTTAGACGACGTTGTGCAGGCGTATCTACCCACAGGAAAACCTGTAGGTGCGTTTCTCTCTGGTGGGTTGGATTCTAGCTGTATTACCGCGTTAGCAGCGAAATTTCATGATGCGCCGCTGCACACGTATTCCATCCATTTTGGCGTGGATTGCCCTAACGAACTGGAGTTTTCCAGCTTGGTGGCGCAGCACTGCCAGACACAGCACCATGTTTTGGAAATCACCTTCAAGGACATGTGGGAGCATCTACCAGAAACGATGGCGGCGTTGGATGACCCGATCGGCGACCCATTAACGGTGCCCAATCTGCTGCTGGGACGGTTGGCAGCCGAAACAGTACAAACTGTGCTGAATGGGGAAGGTGGCGATCCATGCTTTGGCGGACCTAAGAACCAACCGATGCTGATCAATGCACTTTATGGCAGCGTGACACAGCAAGAGTCTTTGCAGGCGTACTTGGCTTCGTTCCAAAAGTGCGCGATCGATTTGCCTCAATTGCTCAAGCCCGAAATTTGGTCAGCCGTGCAAGCAGAATCATCGGTGTTTACGGGAACGCTTCAGTCAGACGATCGCTACTTGAATCGGCTGATGGCACTTAACATCACCTTCAAGGGCGCGGATCAAATTTTGACGAAGGTGAATAACTTGACTCGTGCAGCGGGAATCGATGGTCGATCGCCTCTATTCGATCCGCAGGTCGTTGCGTTGAGTATGACCATTCCACCCGAACACAAGCTCTCAGGCACACAAGAAAAAGCAGTACTAAAGCAAGCCGTTGCCGATCTGCTACCAACGGTTATCCTACAACGCCCTAAGAGCGGCATGATGGTGCCTGTACAGCGTGGGTTTCGTGAACATTGGAATCGTCAGGCACGATCGCTTTTACTGAACCGTCAGGCGGCGATCGCGCCTTACCTCAATCAGGCACTTATCCGCAACTGGCTCGATTACACAGGTGACACCTGGGGACGTTACGGCGTGAAGCTCTGGCTGCTGGTGAGCCTGGAATACTGGCTGCGATCGCGGCAATAAGAAAGCTCATCTATGTTTGAAAATTCCTATGCTGTAGGGATATTACAGCTAACGTCCCTACAGAATATTGCCATCTGTCAAGATGGCAGCGGAGTCTAGAAAGAGTGAAGTCGAACTAGAGTGCTCCGGTTACTTTTTCTCGACTGGAGCGGCAACAGTTGCTTTTACAGCCACGCTCTTAACCCCCTTGATTTCCTTTGCCAAGGGTTCAACTTTAGCAAGTTGCGCCTGGACAGGAACCGTACCAGCAACGGTCACCGCGCCATCTTTAGCGTTCACAGTGAGCTTACCGTTAGGAATATTGGCTTCCAGCTTGGTGCGTACTTCGCTTTCCAAATCACCGTCTGCCCGCTTCATCTGGTCGCCACCCGCGTCATTGCGCTGTTCGCGTGCCCGAATGTCAGATTCCATCTGCTTTTTACGCACATCGCTTGTGGCGTCACTTTGAGCAGTTTGGGCGTTTTCAGCTTTTGGCACCTGACCGTTATTGTCAGTCGAGTTTGGTGCATCTGAAGTCGTCTTAGCATTGTTGCAGGCGGCTGCACTCACGATCAAAACGCCGCTCAGCAGTAAAAGTGCAATCTTTTTCATCTCAGTATCCTCGCTCAAATTGAATCAGTAAGAAGAGGCGATCGAGAGCAATCAAGCGCCTCTCAATCGCCCTGCTAGAAATTGACGAACGTCTAGAGCAACGGATCGCGACGGGTCGTTGCGGTTTCGCCCGTTGGGTATGGCGTTCCAGGTGGATAGAGTGTTCCGGCTGGGAAGGTCTCGCGATCGGCATTCTCATTGCCTGCCGCATCGTAAATGCCCCATTCCTGAATACCACGATGGCTCAGGATGGCTTCTGCCTGCCGCACTTCGTCTTCAGATCCGTCTACAATTACCAAATAATCGCCTTTGGAAACGCGATCGTTGTAAACTTTTGCACGGTCTTCGGGAATGCCTAGACCGACCAAGCCACCAGCCAGACCACCCGCAGCAGCGCCGATCGCACCACCAGAAATGGTCGTTGCTAAAGCAGTTGCCAGTGCTCCGCCTAGCATCACAGGACCAATGCCAGGAATGGCGAGTGCGCCTAGACCAACCAGCAGACCAGTTAACCCACCAAGCGTTCCACCTGCGACGGCACCCTTTTTCGCGCCTTCATCTGCCTGAGTGTCATGCGCTACTTGCTTGCCCTTGTTGTCTAAGCTAGTACCAGCATCAGTGCCAGCGATTTCAGCAGCGCGATCGGTGTCGCGTCCCACAACAGAAACGCGATCCATTGGAAAACCACTATCTCTTAATTCACGTACAGCAACTTCCGCATCCCGATAGCTGGAGAAGGTGCCAACTGCACGCTTGTGATGTCCTAGAGCCATTTTTCCTCCTTCCACCTCGTACATTAGCCATGCACAAGGCTGGAAATAGATTTGTTATTTACACTACTAATCTTCTTCCTTGCCCCTGACGTTCGCCTCAGTCAGAAGAGACATTTTGCCATCAGCCTTTAGGTGAGGCACGATTGCTATGTAGACGGTTTCACCTAAAGCGTCGCGTCATACAGTCAAGGCATGTGTGCCTTCTATCTTTCCCGATCGCCAAGTTTAAGTTTTCTCACGATCAATCCATTTCTGCACGGTAATCGGCTCGTAGGTAGCAAGCTTGTCCAACAGGCGATCGGGGTCTTGTGCTTCTAAAACGAGCGATCGGTGAGGAGGACGCACGAATTGTTCCTCAGTGGCGCGATCGAACATGGCGAGCAGTGGATCGTAATAGCCCTCGACATTCAGCAAACCGCAGGGTTTTTGGTGGAACCCAAGCTGCGCCCAAGTCAGCACTTCGCAAAATTCTTCAAAGGTGCCAAAGCCGCCCGGAAGCGCAATAAAGCCATCCGATCGGTCTGCCATCATCGCTTTGCGTTCGTGCATAGAGCTAACGATATGAAGCTGTGATAGCCCTTTGTGAGCCAACTCTTTCTCTACCAAGGTTTGGGGAATCACGCCGATCGCATTTCCTCCCGCTGCCACAACAGTATCTGCGATCGTACCCATCAAGCCGACGTTACCACCGCCATACACCAATCCCAATCCACGTTTGACCAGCGCTTGCCCCAGTGCTTGAGCCGCCGCTTTGTAGGCCGATCGGGTGCCATTATTAGAGCCGCAGAAAACGCAGATGTGTTTCATCATGAGGGGAGGGTTTAGAAGAGGCTAAACGTTGAGCATGAAGCAACTTGGTGTCGTTCTCATTATCGTTTCCTGTTTGGTCTGGCTGGCGATCGTGGCTGTACCGTTGCTGCCGCTGACGCTTGCCCAAAAAGCCGCGATCGTGCCGGGACTGCTGATTCTGGGCGAGTTATTCTTCTGGGTTGGTGCGCTGCTAGTGGGTAAGGAGGTTGCAGAACGCTATCGGCATTGGCTAAACCCTCGCTATTTATGGCGAAAATGCAACCAAGCGTTCCGCAAATGAGCGGATCATTTGGCTAGAGGGCTTCCAATTCGACATTCGACAAAACCTGTAGACGAATGGTGCGATCGCCGCCGCCCGTCAATGAAGTTTCGATGATGTCGCCAGAGAGGGGTGCGAGGCAACTGAGGAGGGTTCTCAAATGGGGAGTACTGGCACCGCTATCGAGGTAAAGACGCTCGGACAGGGCATTGAGCCGCTTCCAGGTAAGGTAGAGTTTCGTCACGGTTTGCTCAAGCTGAGCGGCATGGTTCACCAAGTCGGCAGCAGAACTGAGGCAACCGAGGCGGAGCGCTTCTTCCAACGCCAGTTCCAAATCCAGCGATTCGTTATTCAATGCCTGCACGTTTGCCGCAGCCTCCAGGTAGCGCCACAGGTAGCGGGCTTCAGAGGTGGCTTGCTTCAGCGTATCGATGTCGGGCGTGTCTGCGACGGCTGCACGAATCGCAGTCTGGTGACTCTCTGGCAGCTTCTGCATTTCCTTCACCAGCGGAGCCAGATATTTGGCTGGAATGGTGTGATCAGCCGCTTTCTGCTTGACTTCGGTGGGCAGCAGATCGGAAGTCATAGCAGTCCAGTCATCTGACAACTGACGGACTTCGCGACGGGTAATGCGATCGCCCCGATGAGCCGCATCGCTGACCATTTGCTGCACTTCAGGAGCCGCGTGCGCGGTTTCCACAAACGCGCGTTTGCTGAACTGGTTGACATCCTCTGGTTCCAGATAACCGCCATCCACCAGCGTATCGGCACTGTTTGCCAGTTCAATCATCGTGTACGCTTGGCTTTTGCTGATCTCCCGGTCTTTCAGCCAATTGAGAAAGCCGGTGCCGCGCCCATCACCATGCCGCTTTTCACGATCGCGCACTGCACGCAAAATACGTCCACGCCAAATATCGGTTTGGAGGTCGAAGCGATCGCACACCTGCCACGCCTGCTCTACCTGCTCCTGAAACTCCAGTTCAGGAATTTGCTCATCTTCTGGATCGGGGAGACGAAAGTGAAGATCGACACTCGGCTCAAAAGCTCTTTCAACGCTATGGATAGCGTCTAAACGTGGGGGTGCTTGTACCATTAGCGTGCTCAGGCAACAGTCGCATCATTATGGCACGGCTTGAGCGAGGAGGGAAGCAGGATGAAGGCTGAAAGCTAAAGGCTAAAGAGCGTGTTACTTACGCCTGACGTTGCTCAAGCAAGCGTTGATATGCCGTCGTAAAGTCGTCAGCCGTGATCTGAATGGCACCAGGGTTACTCAAGCCCTCACGACGATAGCGACGGATGGCTTCTAAAGCAGCCTGATTGCTCAGCAGCGTCAGGTCAGCACCGTTCCAGCCCTCTGTTTGAGTTGCCCAAGGCGCTAAATCGACTGCTGCTAAGGGGCGATCGTGATTGTGTACGTGCAAAATCGCCAGACGACTCGCTTCATCAGGGAGATCAACCTTTAGCTGTAAATCCAACCGTCCCGATCGCAATAAAGCGGGATCGAGGGCTTCTGGGCGGTTTGTGGCTCCTACCAGCAAGACATTAGGACATTCATGTAAGCCATCCAGTTCTGTGAGCAACTGACCCACAACGCGATCGCTCACACCTGTATCGCCATGCCCACCGCGCGCTGGGGCTAACGTATCCAGTTCATCAATAAAAACCACGCAGGGTGCAGCCTGTCGCGCCTTGGCAAATAATTCTCGTACTGCTTGCTCTGAGGCACCCACCCATTTACTCAGCAGTTCAGGGCCGTTGACGGCAATAAAGTTAGCGCGTGCTTGCGAAGCAACGGCTTTTGCAAGGAGTGTTTTGCCCGTGCCTGGAGGACCCCACAGCAAAATACCGCGCGGGGCTTTGGCTTTGGTGTGATGGTAAAGCTCAGGGTAGAGCAATGCGCCCTCAACCGCTTCCTGCAAGGTTTGCTTAAGGCTGTCTAGCCCGCCGATCGCGTCCCACGCAACGTTGGGCGTTTCAATCTCCACCGATCGCAGTACCGCAGGTCTAATCTGTTTGGTTGCGTGGAGAAAATCTGCCTGATTTACCGTCATCGTCGCTGGAATGGGCGCATTGGGAGACGGCACAAACCGACGTAGGGCTGTGTAAGCGGCTTTCTGGCAGAGCGCTTTGAGGTCAGCACCCACCATGCCAACGGAGCGATCGGCGATCGCGCCTAGATCCACTCCACTAAGCGGCATCGTTTTTGTGAGAATTTTAAGAATTTCCAGCCGTCCCGCTCGATCGGGGACACGAAACTGAACTTCACGGTCAAACCGCCCTGGTCGGCGCAGCGCTGGATCGAGATGGTCGGGACGATTGGTCGCTGCCAGCACAATCACGCCTTTCGTCTTGGCAAAGCCGTCCATCAAGCTCAGCAGTTGAGCGACGACGCGCTTTTCAACCTCGCCTTCAACCTGGGAGCGATCGGGCGCAAGGCTGTCAATCTCGTCGATAAACACAATACAAGGTGCCGATCGAGCCGCTTTTTGAAACAGGCTTCGCAGGCGACCTTCGGCTTCCCCGTAGTATTTACCCATCACTTCTGGACCGACGATCGCGATGTAGTTGACCGCCAGATCTTGAGCCAGAGCGCGAGCCGTCAAAGTTTTACCTGTGCCCGGTGGACCCACCAGCAGCACACCCGATGTTGGCTCCAATCCCAGCATCGTCAGCAAATCTGGGCGCTTAAGCGGCAGTTCTACCAGTTCTCGTAGTTCTCGCAGCACATCGGACAAACCACCAACGCCCTTGAGCGTCACTGGAACATCAGGTGGCGCGTTCATGACATCTCTTTCTGCGGTTGCTGCGCGATCGACACGGGCAGGACTGTCCACCGTAGAAGTGTTCTCTAGGCGATCGTCCGCATCAGCACGAGTCGCACGCTTGATGTCCGTCGAGAATGATTCTGGTTCGCCCCTGCCTTCAATCACTCTCACGATATCTAGCAACCCATCAACGCCCTGATCAAACAGGTCATTAAATTCTTTTAGTAAGTCATCCATACACTTATACGAAGGGTGTGCTGGAGACGATCGCCCAGCTCAATGGCTTCATTATAGACACCTGCCTCCGCGTTAGATTCAGCGCCGCTGGGTAGTGATAACCCGCCTACTTTCGCGTCAGACCAACGAGCCGTTCCCGCAAAATGCCTTCTTGTTGCGTATCGTCCAAATTCCGGGCAACCTCGATCGCCTGTTGGTAGCTCTGCTGTGCGTTTGGCGTATCGCCCACTTTTTCGTAAAGCTGCCCCAACGCTTGCAGCGACACAAGTTCCTGACGATCGTTCTCCAGCATGTGCGCCACTCGCAGGCGATCATTGAGCAGCTCCAGAGATTGCTTGTAGCCGCCGATAGTGTTGAGAGCCGCCACCATGCCATCGATCGCGCGAAACTGGTTAGGGCGATCGCGGTTGATATCAGTCAGCTTCACTGCCAGCCCGTAATACTTCATCGAGTCGCGGTACTTACCTGCCGCTTGATACAGGTCGCCCAGATTGTTCAACGTGGTGGCTTCTCGTGTGGCGCTACTGGCTCGACGTGCGGCTGTAAGCGCGATCATGTATTCCTCAAGGGCGCGATTGCGATCGCCCAGACCAAATGCCAGCAGCCCCAAGCTATCGTGTGTCAGAGCCGCACCATCGGCACTGTTAATGCTGGTCGCAATGGCAAGGGCTTCGTTAAACAGAGATTCTCCTGACCGAACGCCACCCCGCTGCGCCAATACTCTGCCAAGGCTGTTTAGCGCGTAGATTTGTCCTTGAAAATCTTGACCATCACGGGCGATCGCCAACTGTCGGCGCAGCACATCTTCTGCGTCTGTCGATCGTCCTAGACGAGAATAGGCTGACCCAAGATAACCGTATGCGAGCGCCTCACCAGAGCGATCGACCAGATTTTGGTAGAGCCTCAGCGCTTGCTGCCAGGACTGCACGGCATCCACCAGCGACCCGTCAAAGTCTTGATCCTTGCCCAGTTGCAGCAGGCGATCGGCTTCATCTCTGGATAATCCTCGCGTACCGTTGTTCAGCGGCACATTCAACTGCTGATTCAAATTCAACTGCTGGTTTAAATCTGCGGCGCTAACAGGAAGCAGCGCGATCGCGCTCAAGACAATAGATTGACCTAGAATGCTCATGCCCAAACGCTTCATCAGCCTGCCTCCAGCGAGTAATGGGTGGATGGGTAGGGCTGGCAGCTACTCAAGGCTTGGTTCCATTGAAGCAGCGCTAAAGCCCAACCCGCTTCTAGAATTCCCTTCCAGGTAAATGGTGCGAACATCGTCTGGCAAGGTTGCTTCCAGCAGCCGATAGCCTTCTTGCACCTGCGATCGTACCGCTGCTGGCGACATCACTTCACCCTCTGCCCGCAGATACGCCGAAATCCGCGTTTCGCTCCAGTTAAAGGTTTGCGCCATGAGCACAATTAACCGCAGAGTAGGCGGCATTTGATCCAGCGCTCGCTCGATATAACACCACAGAGGCGGCGGCGCAGCTTCCAGGTTGTATTGAATCGCTTCAACAGGCGGCAGGTCAGCGCGATTAATGCAGATTGCCGTCACGTTAATCAGCCAGCTTTGCAGCGTCATGCCAGCCTCACTTTCGCTGCTACCGCCCCGCAAATCAACACCGCCCAGCTCGTGAAAGATATGCCGCCAAGTGTTCCCAAACAGATAATCTGCCTGGACGGGCGATCGTGCCGAGTGCCGAATCAGCGTGTAAACCATCGGGCTATAGCGGCAGAAAATTGCCGTAAAGTACTGCCCAGAGTCCGGGTAGCGCTGAAATAGGGTCAGCAAATCTTGATCGCTGTAGTGCGTCAGCTCTTTTACTACCGGATGATTACACTCCGGAAAAGACGGAATCGCAGGGAAGGTAGGAATGGACACAGCCCAAGTTGCCAGCTAGTTGTACAAACGAATGCCCCCTATATATAAGCGGTTTTTGGTCAATTGACACGATTTTTCATAAATTGGTAAGCAATGGGAGACGGGGAATGGCTCCTCTGCGTCTCTGACTGACTGACTTTCAACGCCTGCCTTTCCACCACATTTCTTCTTGATACAATGGTCAAAGGTGCCCAACCTTGAACTAGCCACAGACAAATTGCTGTTTCGCTTTCGCCGCCTTAAACAATGGTTGCCTTGTTCTCTTTATGACCATACCTATTAGTAATATGCAGGCTCTTTTTTACTCTCTGCCGCTAGCAGCCATTCCTGGACTGGATACGCTGTTTTCAACGCAGGGCATTATGGTGATGCTGCTGGGCGCGTATGCGGTGGCAATGTGGATGTTTTTGACCAGCGCACCAAAGGTACACACCATCATGGTGTCGGATGTGCAACTGGCGCGCAACCTCTACGAAGGGCTATTGGAGCTACCAGCGGCTGATATTCCGCTCCACTACTACTACAACTACGAACAGTCATTGGGGACGGCGGCGATCGACCCCCTGTATGTCACCCCTGGGCTTGGGCGAACGGCGATCAATACTGCCAGTACCCCGGAAGGACTCTGGTATCAACTGAAGAAGAATACCCAACTGCACGTAATCTCTGGAGCCAGCATGGGTGAGAAGAATCGGCAGCGTCATGTGTGTTTCGATCGCGATTGCCTGGAACAAGTGCTGCTGCGGGTGCAAATGCGAAACGTAAAGCACAAGATCCGGCAAGAAAAGCCACTAAACTTTCTGGTCAAAGACTATGACGGTCACGTGATTGAGATGGCGGAAGTGTCAAATTAGAAGTCGGGAGTCAGAGGTCAGAAGTTTGTGGTGAGAATCCACTCACCATCGGTCTGTTTCTATCGTTTCACTCACATACACTCACTTAGCTTTATTCATGCAATATCGTCGATTTGGGCGCACGGGGCTAACGATGCCTGTTTTTTCGTGCGGTGGCATGAGATATCAACACAAATGGCAGGATGTTTCGCTCAAGCAGATTCCGGCTGACAATCAGGCAAATCTGGAGGCGACGATCCGGCGATCGCTCGAGCTAGGCATCAACCACATTGAAACCGCGCGCGGCTACGGCACGTCTGAAATGCAGCTAGGGCAAATCTTGCCAACGTTACCTCGTGAGAAGCTGATCGTCCAAACGAAAATTTCTCCGGTTGCGGATGCTAAAGCGTTTCGGCGCACGTTTGACCAGTCGCTATCGTACTTGAAGCTGGATTACGTTGATCTGCTGGGCTTACACGGCATTAATACGCCTGAGTTACTAGACTTTTGCATCCGTCCCGGCGGCTGCCTGGATGTGGTTCGTGCGCTGCAAGCACAGGGCAAAATCCGTTATGTTGGCTTCTCGACGCATGGACCAACGGAGGTCATTGAGCAGGCGATCGCCACTGACCAATTCGATTATGTGAACCTGCACTGGTACTACATTAATCAGCTCAACTGGTCTGCGATCGAAGCTGCGACTCGACACGACATGGGCGTTTTCATTATCAGCCCCTCTGAGAAAGGTGGCATGCTCTTTAAACCGCCGCAACGTTTGGTGGAGTTGTGCGCACCGCTGAGTCCGATCGTCTTCAACGACCTGTTTTGCCTCAGCCATCCGCAGGTGCATACCCTTAGCGTGGGCGCTGACAAGCCTCAAGATTTTGATGAACACTTGAAAACGCTAGCGTTGCTTGATCAGGCGAATGAATCCCTGCCAGCCATTTTGGAGCGATTAGAGCAAGCCGCGATCGCCCGTCTCGGTGCAGACTGGATGCAAACCTGGCATATTGGTTTGCCCACACCCGCCGAAACACCCGATGGGCTGAATATTCCCGTGATGCTGTGGCTCCGCAATCTGGCGATCGCCTACGACATGGTGGACTTTGGCAAGATGCGCTACAACCTCTTGGGGCAAGGTAGTCATTGGTTCCCAGGCGCGAGTGGCGATCGGGTTGCAGAACTAGATTTGCGGCAGTGCCTTGCGACTAGCCCTCATGCCGACAAAATTCCGGCGCTTCTAGCAGAAACGCACGAGCTTTTGGGTGGTCAAAAAATCCAGCGGCGATCGAAACAGTAGCAGCATGTTCTAGCCATTAGATCGTCTGTAGGGACGTTACGTGTAACGTCCCTACGGATCAATGACCGATGGACTACATCATGCCCATGCCACCCATGCCACCCATGCCACCCATGCCGCCCATGCCGCCCATATCGGGAGCACCGCCGCCAGCGCCTTTAGGTTCAGGCTTCTCGACGATCAGCGCTTCGGTGGTGAGCACCATCCCTGCGATCGACGCTGCATCTTGAATAGCAGAGCGGACAACCTTCGCAGGATCAACGATGCCAGCCGCAATCAGGTCTTCATAGACATCTGTGAGAGCGTTATAGCCGACGTTGAAATCACAGGTGCGCACCTTTTCGACGACGACGGTACCTTCAACGCCAGAGTTGTCTGCAATTTGGCGTAGGGGAGCCTCCAGCGCTTTGATGACGATGTTTGCTCCGACTTGCTCCTCAGCACTCAGGCTACCGCTAAACTCAACCAGCTTGGGAATGAGGTGAATCAGCGTGGTGCCACCACCGGGAACAATGCCTTCTTCAACCGCTGCTTTGGTCGCGTTGAGGGCATCTTCAATGCGGAGCTTACGGCTTTTCAGTTCCGTTTCGGTTGCGGCACCCACTTTGATCACAGCCACGCCGCCTGCCAGCTTGGCAATGCGTTCTTGTAGCTTTTCTTTGTCGTACTCAGAATCGCTGCGCTCGAGTTCTTTGCGGAGTTGGGCAACGCGCTTGTCAATATCACTTTTATTTTCAACGCCAGAGACGATCGTGGTTGAGTCTTTGGTGATGGTGATTTTTTGCGCTTTGCCCAGCATTTCGAGTGTGACGGTGTCAAGGCTGAGTCCGATTTCCTCGGCAACGACCTGCCCGCCTGTAAGGACGGCAATGTCTTGCAGCATGGCTTTGCGGCGTTCGCCAAAACCGGGTGCTTTGATGGCGGAGGCGTTTAGTACACCGCGCAGACGGTTGACAACAAGGGTTGCTAACGCTTCGCCTTCCACATCTTCAGCAATGATGAGCAACGGCTGACCCGATCGCGCAATTTTCTCCAGTACCGGAATCAGATCCTGAATGGAGCTAATCTTTTTATCAGCAAGCAGAATGAGGGGATTATCAAGTTCGGTAATCATCCGTTCAGCATCGGTGACAAAGTAGGGAGAGATATAGCCGCGATCGATCTGCATCCCTTCTACCAAATCCATCTCGGTGTTAAGCGATTTGGATTCTTCGACGGTGATCACGCCGTCTTTGCCGACTTTATCCATCGCTTCGGCGATCATGGCTCCAACTTCTTCATCGTTGCCCGATGAAACAGTGGCGACCTGGGCGATCGCGTTCCCTTCCACAGGCTTCGCAACTGCCTTAATTTCTTCGACCAGCTTGATGACCGTTTTCTCAATCCCGCGACGCAGCGCCACTGGATTTGTCCCAGCCGCTACGTTCTTCATGCCTTCCCGGATCATGGCTTGCGCCAGCACGGTTGCGGTTGTGGTGCCGTCACCTGCCAGATCTTTAGTTTTGGAGGCAACTTCCCGAATGAGGGCAGCGCCAGTATTTTCTAGAGGATCTTCTAGCTCGATTTCTCTGGCGATCGTCACGCCGTCGTTCACAATCTGGGGTGCGCCATATTTCTTTTCCAGAAGGACATTGCGACCTTTTGGACCCAAGGTCACGCGAACGGCATCTGCCAGCGCATTCACGCCTCGCTCCAATGCCTGCCGCGATTCGTCATTAAAGACAACAATTTTTGCCATAACTACTCGCTCAGTTCTTCACAATGACTTTAGCACTCTCTGCCGTTGAGTGCTAAATGATTCTGACAAGTCATCTTAGGGCAAGGCACTTTATCGCAGAACGCTGTTGGAGCGGCTTTATACCATCACCATGCCGCCATCAACATTCATGACCTGTCCTGTAATGTAAGCAGCAGAGGGGTCAGCCGCCAGAAAGCGGATCAGTCCTGCCACTTCTTCGGGCTTACCATAGCGACCCAACGGGATAAACTGCAAAATACCTTCGGCTTTCACGTCAGCCGTCATATCGGTGGTAATAAAGCCAGGAGCCACGGCGTTGACGGTGATGCCACGAGTCGCCAACTCTTTCGCCACCGTTTTGGTAAAGCCAATGACCCCAGCTTTGGCAGCACTGTAGTTCGCCTGACCAGGATTGCCCATTTGTCCCGCAACAGAGGTGATGTTGATGATGCGCCCCGATCGCTGCTTCAGCATAATTTTGCTCACCGCACGAGTACACAAAAAGACTCCGGTTAGGTTGAGGTCAATCACTGCCTGCCAATCTTCAGGCTTCATCCGCAGCAGCAGCGTGTCGCGGGTGATCCCGGCATTGTTGACCAAGACATCCACCCGCCCCCACTTTTCCATCACGGCGCTGACTAACCCATCGACTTGATCGGCTTTAGACACATCCGCAGGCATGGCGATCGCGGCACTGCCCATTGCCTCAACCTCAGTCACTACGCGATCGGCAGCCTCGCGGGAACTAGCATAGTTTACAACAATCTTTGCCCCTTCCGCTGCCAGTGCCAGAGCCGTAGCACGCCCAATGCCGCGTGATGCTCCAGTGACGATCGCCACTTTTCCCTGTAGCCGTTGCAGGCTGGTTGGCAGTGCTTCCATAGTCATCTCTCCAAATGTCGCTCAATGATCATAGAGGAAAGGAAGTGAGGTGTGAGGTGTGAGGTGTGAGGGGTTATAAGTTTTGAGTTTTGCTTTCGACCTGAGCTCAAGCCGAAGGGAGTTTTGAGTTTTGAGTTGCGGGAGAGGAGTCAGGAGTTAGGAATCGGAGAGTTTTGATCCCCTTTAGTTTAGATCTTGCACCAGCGGCATCAGCCCGCCCTGCAATGAATTGCGGGCTAACAGAACGAAGTCCGTTGAAACGGACTGCCACGCCGCTCGGTTGGCTCCTAGTCCACGACCCTTCGGGAAGGCAAAGCCTACAGTGGACTAGCCTTGATGATCCCGTTCGCATCGCGTTGCCGTAGCTTTGGCTTCCCGCAGGGTAGGCATTACTTGAGTTCAGGGCGGGGCGATGCAAGCGTCGAAATGCCTGAAAAATGCCTTCTTAAGATATGGTGCAAGATCTGATTTAGCCTTTAGCCTTTCCGCTTTTGTCCAACTAGGATATAAAGATGGCACTTGGAGAATTTGCACAATGGCAGTGAAAAAGCAGTTTGATAGCTTTCAAGAGTTGCTTTCTGGCTCGGATTTGCCCGTTTTGGTTGATTTTTACGCGACGTGGTGCGGTCCCTGTCAAATGATGGCGGGCATTTTGGAGCAGGTAAACGCCCAAATGAAGCATCAGGTGAAGGTGATCAAGATCGATACCGATAAGTATCCGCAAATCGCGACGGAGCACAAAATTCAGGCGCTACCAACGCTGGTGCTGTTCAAGCAAGGGCAACCTGTGGAGCGCATTGAAGGCGTAGTGCCAGCAGAGAAGTTGATTGAACGGCTACAAGCCTTGGTTTGAGAGGGGAGAGGAGTGAGGGGAGAGGAGTGAGGGGAGAGGCGTGAGGGGAGAGGCGTGAGGAGTCAGAAGACTTTGATCGAACGCATTGTTCGCTTCAAATTCTTGGCTCACCACTTCGTCAACTCTTCACGACAAGTTTGGAGATCTTTTCGTTGACACGGGAATTCTTTAAACAGAACTCACTTCGTCAAACTATGAAACCCTTCCGCTGGGCTGTTATACCAATCATTGCTGCCACGCTCTTCTTTCCTGCTGTTCGGGCTGCAAGCCTGTCACCTGAGCCTGATTACCCCTGCTATATGCGAACGTTATCTGGGCGAGTGATCAATCTGACAGCTCTTTGTGTTGGTAAATCAGTCGCAATTGATGTAAGCAAAATTCCGACGAACCAAGAAGCGCTCCCGCAACCTCAGAAGAAAGCTGGTAACAGTGGTCAGGTGGTGGAGACAGCGCGTGATATTAAAGACAATGGCTCTGGTAGCTGGACTCTCTCTGGCAAAATACAGAATCAAACGCAGCAAAGGATTAACAGCTTGTCAGTGACGCTTAGAGTCCAAGCAGGGGCGCAGGCATCAACGCCGTATACACGGACAATTCAGTCGTCGGTGGCACCTGGGGGATACGCTGATTTTGAGGCAACTGTGTCTGCCCCAGATCACCGTCCTGATTTTCGCGTTGCCTCTGTGCAGTGGAGAAATGAAGATGGCACTGCTGGCAATTACCCCTAGATCGCAAGCCTAACCTTTCATCTCACCCTCGATCGCCCCATCGAGGGTTGTTTTTATGGGCGATCGCGCCCTTCCAAGAGAGCTATTGCTGCTCGTTCTGTCCTCCTGACTCCTTTTCCTTGCTTCCCCTGCACCCCTCCCTCACTCCTCGCCCCTCTCTCATATGCCCTTCTTATAGCTACAGGCATTTGAAATCAGCAAAAAAGTCCCAAAAGCCATATATCTTAAAGGTTTCGTCGATCTAGAGCCAAGGGAACGCTTTAGAATAGGGCATTGAAAGTTAGGGTCCATAGGTGTTTCAGCCATTTTATTGAAAATCTTGCTGGATTTTCGATCGCTGATTTTCACCCGGAACTCTGATGAACAGTGTGTTATGCCCTCACAACCTAAGGAGAATCTATGAACAAGGGAGAGCTAGTAGATGCGGTGGCAGACAAAGCCAGCGTGACGAAAAAACAGGCAGATGCCGTGTTGACGGCTGCTCTGGAAGCGATCGTTGAAGCCGTGAGCGATGGCGATAAAGTGACGCTGGTTGGCTTCGGCTCGTTTGAATCGCGGGAGCGCAAAGCCCGCGAAGGACGCAACCCCAAAACGGGTGACAAGATGGATATTCCCGCCACCAGAGTGCCCGCGTTTTCGGCTGGGAAACTGTTCCGGGAGAAGGTTGCGCCGGAGAAGAAGTAAGGTTGTTGCTGAAAGAGGCGCATTGACACAAAGTTTTAAGCATCCAGTCCTCTTTTAACCTCTAGAATCAGCAACACTGAAAGAGTACCGCTTTGATGCCGCAATTTGATTCAGCACTCGGTTAAACGTCCATCGCATGGGGGGAATTTAGTTTGGGCAGCGTCACTCGCAGACTGTTCCCCCTCCGTCATTCTAGATTTTTCTGCCAGCATTAATCCGTTGGGTCCGCCGCCCTCGGCGATCGCCACCATTCAAGCTCGTCTGGGCGATCTCAAAGCTTACCCTGATCCTCAATACCGCGAATTGCGATCGGCATTAAGCGAGTTTCACCAGATTCCACCGGCGTACATCCTGCCTGGAAACGGTGCTGCCGAACTTTTGACCTGGACATGCCGGGATCTGGCTGCACTGGATGTCACCTTGCTGGTTACGCCTGCCTTCAGCGATTATCAACGGGCGCTCAAAGCCTTTAACGCTAAGGTCTTGGAGTATCCTTTGGAGCCACTGGTCAGTGGGCAATGGGAACTGGGTCAAACGCTTGCCTCTCATGCCCACGAAGATTTCTTGGCACACAAAACGGCTGGTTTACTGCTCAACAATCCCCACAACCCCACGGGAACGCTGTTTGATACGGGAGTGGTTTCTAGCCTTCTCACGGATGAGCGCTTAGTGGTAGTGGACGAAGCCTTTATGGACTTTTTGCCCGCCGAGCGACAGCAGAGCGTAATTGCTCTAGTGCTAGAGCATCCTAACTTGGTCGTGTTGCGATCGCTCACCAAGTTCTACAGCCTGCCAGGATTGCGATTAGGGTATGCGATCGCTCATCCTGATCGGCTCCAGCGCTGGCAGGAGTGGCGCGATCCCTGGTCTGTGAATGCACTCGCCGCCGCCGCAGGCACAGTCATTGTAAAGGACACCATGTTTCAACAGCAGACGTGGCAGTGGTTAGCCGCAGCAAAGCCGTTGTTGTTTCAGGGCTTGTCCGCTTTACCAGGACTACAACCCTCTCCCGGTGCGGCGAATTTTTTGTTGGTCAAGTCAGCGCGATCGGTCGTACAGCTTCAAACCGAACTTCTGACGCGGCACCGAATCTTGATTCGGGATTGTCTGAGTTTCCCAGAACTAGGCGATCGCTACTTCCGCGTCGCCATTCGCACAGAAGCCGAAAACCAAAGATTACTAGACGGATTGAGCCAGATCCTTTCCAATGGAGAACAGGGTTAGTTATGAGCAGTGGATGCAATTTTCTAACTCAAAACTCAAAACTCAAAACTCAAAACTCCCCCTTTCCCTATGCCCGTTGATTACGATCTCGTTGTCGTTGGTAGTAGCGCAGCAGGCATCCATGCAGCCATTGCTGCTGCCAAGCTAAAAGCCCGTGTAGTGCTAGTCGAGCAGGGTTGTCCAGCCGTTGGTGAAGCGTTTGGCACCCATGTTTTAGCTGCGATGGGGCAAAGGCTGCATCAGAGACAACGAGCGGTACAGCTAGAACTCTCGGATGCGCCCGCTCCATCGGCGAAGATGACCTGGACACAGGCAGCGCGTTGGTCAAACACGGCAGCGTTAGCGATCGCCGAAACACATGATCCCGCCGTTCTCTCCTCTCTGGGGATTGAGGTCATGGCTGGCTGTGGAGAGTTCCACCGCAAGCCATCGCTGGGGTTTATGATGAACGGTCGCTCGCTGCGATCGCGTGCTTACCTCCTCGCGATCCCAAACCTCCCGGTTGTTCTCAAGCCTCATACGCTGGCGGATGCAACGCTGGCTGCCTCTAACATTGATGGACTGGCAGTCGTTGGCTACTTGACGGCTGACTCTATTTGGCAAAAACTACCAGCGTTAGAGCCGCTGCATCGTCTGGTCATCATTGGTGCCGATGCGATCGGCGTTGAGTTGGCGCAAAGTTTAGGACGGCTTGGGCAATCGATCACGCTCATTGTCTCTACTCCTCACATCCTGCCCCACGAAGACCCAGAAGCCGCTTTTCTCATCCAGGCGCAGTTAGAAGCGGAAGGCGTGGAGGTTTTAACCAACACGACCGTGACGCAGGTGCGAAGAATTGACGGCAAGAAGTGGGTGCAGGCAGGCAACCGGGCGATCGATGCCGATGAAATCATGCTCACAGCCACAACGCCCTTCGATTCCGCAACGCTCAATCTCGAAGCTGCAAACGTGGAAGCGTCTGCATCAGGCGTGTTGGTCAACGCCAAACTGCAAACAACCAATCCTCGTATCTACGCCTGTCGGGGCGGGCGGGCGGGCGATCGCACCCCTGAGTTAGCGATAGCGGATGCTAACGTTGCCCTCAAAAATGCCCTTTTTCTGCCGATCGCTACTGCCAACCACCGCCATCTTCCCAGCGTCGTTGCCACCCATCCACCCTTAGCGCGAGTGGGACAGTCTGAACCCTCAGCCGTGCAACAGTTCGGCAAAGACGTGATTATGCTCCGACAATCCTTCAAAATACTAGCTAAAGCCCAGCTTCAGGACGAAACAACCGGGTTCTGCAAACTGCTTGTGCATCGCAACGGCAAACTTTTGGGCGCGCACATCGTCGGTTCACAGGCTGACGAATTGATTGGCACGATCGCGCTTGCCATGCAGCAGAACCTCAAAATTCAGGCGATCGCTGACCTAGTGCTTCCTACCGCTTCGCTCTCCGAAATCATGCACCAAACTGCTGCGGAATGGCATGATCTCAGGCTTCAGCGGAACACGCGTCTGCAAGATTTTTGGGAAGGGTTTTTTAACTGGCGGCGATCGATGCATTGAGACAGCCGCCAGAAACCCGGTTTCTAAGTACCCTAAACCCTCGCCAGCGTCACTTCTTCTGGCTGATCCTGATACTTGCCACGTCGGGTTTCGTAGCTAATCTCACAGGGTGCCCCTTCTAAAAACAGCAATTGCACGACACCTTCATTGGCGTAGATGCGGCAGTCGGCACTGGACGAGTTGGAGAACTCTAGCGTCAGGTAACCGCGCCAGCCAGCCTCAGCAGGGGTCAGGTTCGCAATGATGCCACAGCGGGCGTAGGTGCTTTTACCAATGCAAACCACCGTCACATTTTCGGGCACTGCCAGCCGTTCGAGAGCAACCCCTAACCCATATGAATGAGCAGGCAGAATAAAGTGGTGACCATCATCACCACTGTGTAACTGGGCAGGTTCCAAATTGGCAGGGTTGAAGTTTTTGGGATCAACTACCGTACCAGGAATATGCTTAAAGATCCGAAATTCAGATGGGGAGAGTCGCAGGTCGTATCCGTAGCTGCTCAACCCGTAGGAAATGACTGGCAACCCATCGACTTTTCTCACTAACTGCGGCTCAAAGGGACTAATCATGCCCTTTGCTGCCATCTGCGTAATCCAGGTGTCGTTTTTAATCATAGAAATTTACCTGATAGAACAATGAGTCATCACCGACATCAATCGAACAACGCTCGCACCCTCAAATGACAGTTGCTATGACTCATAGATCTCTCCATAAAGCTCCAAAAGTGTGTCATGAAAGCCCCATCCTATGCCAGATGTATCCTTGACAATTTTTTGACAGCGCGTCTGAAAAAGGGCTTGAATGTCATAGTTCACGATCCATTTGAGGGCACTACTATACATACTTTCCATGCTGTTGTAAAAAGGCTCGCTAATATCACCATAGGCATTTGTAAATTTCACGCCCTGCTCCACGTAAAACAGCATCATATCTGCCATGTTGACCGGATTTTTACACACCTTTTTGCACTCAGAAATTTCCTTTCTTGCAACTGAAAGCTGCGCTTTACCATAGCCACGAGCAGGAAAAAATTCCTTCTCAATTATTTGCTTATATTTCGCAATGATGTGAGTTTCGTCTTCAGGACTTAGCTTGACCTGATAATAGTCTTTAACAGGCTGAAACCGCTTGCAAAGCTCAATAATATCGTTGGCGAGTTCTTCCTTGGGACAGTCTTTCAGGTATTGCTTTAGGACAGTCAGGCTGAGGTTATCTTTTGTCATGTCAACGAATTCACAGAGTGAGACTGGTTGAATGGCGATCGGTACAAAAATCGATCAAAAGCAGACTATCACTGATGGCTGGAATGATTCTTGCTTTTAAGGCTGATGGCTGCGGCGGAGTTCGGTGATTTGGTCAGCCACGTCGAGGAGCGATCGCGGCATTTCGGGTCCCGTGAGAATGACATCCACATGGCGCGGACGTTGCTTCAAGAATGACAGCACCTCGGTATCGGCAATCAGCCCAAAATTGACTGCGAGACTGAGTTCATCCAGCACTACCAACTCGTATTTGCCTTCAAGGACGATCGATCGCGTGTAGTGCCAGAGTGCCATGAGAGATTGGGTCTCGTCCTCATCCAGATGTGGCGTATCGATGCAGCGCGGCAAATTACAGCGAATCCAATCCAGGTTTTGCCCTAACTGCACCGGATGCTCGTAGCCCTGACCAATGCCGCCTTTAAGAAACTGCACCACCAGCACAGGTGTTCCCTGCCCTGCAATCCGCAACGCTTGCGCCATCACATTGGTAAAAAAGCTGCGATGCGAACAAGTAAAGACCTGTACCAAGCCCTCAACCCGATGCGTGAGCTGAGCGACATCCAGTGAGGGGGTTTCGATCTGTGAAACCATAAGTCGTGCCCTAGTAACAATTAACCTGTACCAACGTTGTCTTATGTATCTTTGAATTACTGAGAATCTAGCGTTCTTTCAAGCGTTTTCATCATATAAAACACTATATGTAATAGTCCGTCAAGGACGTAAGGAGAGTTTTGAGTTAAATCGCTGCGGCTCTGCGGTTTCTCACTCTCCTACTCTCTGGCTCTCCCTCCTGGCTTCTGCCTCCTGACTCCTGTATTCTGTATCAGGGGTTTTGAGGGCACACAATGGTTTGGCAGCGTTCCGATGGTCGGCGATCGGATCAACTACGTCCAGTAAGCTTCGAGCGCAACTTTACACGGTTTGCAGCAGCGTCTGTGCTGGCAAAGTGTGGCGATACACAGGTGTTGTGTAACGTGTCTATCCAGCCGAAAGTGCCGCGTTTTTTAGAAGGGAAGGGGCAGGGCTGGCTCACGGCAGAGTATCGGATGCTGCCAGGTGCAACCCCCGAACGACAGGAACGCGAATTGATGAAGCTATCGGGGCGAACGCAAGAAATTCAGCGGTTGATTGGTCGCAGTCTGCGCTCGACCCTCGACATGACAGCCTTGGGCGAACGCACGATCGTCGTGGATGCGGATGTGCTGCAAGCCGATGCTGGCACGCGAACGACTTCGATCACAGGCGGTTTTGTCGCGCTGAAGGATGCACTGGATCAGTTGGTTGCTAAAGGGGAACTGGAGCGATCGCCCATCATTCATCAGGTCGCTGCCGTGTCGGTGGGCTTGCTTGATCACGAACCCATGCTCGACCTCAACTATCCCGAAGATGTGGCTGCCGAGCTTGACTGCAACGTGGTGATGAATGAAACGCTGGCATTGATTGAACTTCAAGGCACCGCCGAAACTGGCAGCTTTAGCCGCGCTCAACTCAACCGCATTCTGGATACTGCCGAAAAGGGCATCCAGGAGTTGCTAGAGGCACAGCGTCAGGCGTTTCAGAGTACTTGAAAGTGCAGTGTTGAAAGGTCTGTCGTAAGGATGCAACGTTCGCGCACCAGTACCGCAAGGTTGTGCGAGTTGTGCCAGCCAGAGTGGTGCTAGAAGCCTTCACACAACACGCAAAACCTATGTCTTTGGCAATTTGTACTGCGCCACAATGCGCTTTGCATACTCAGGCACGTGCGCGTCTAACTTTTCAGGATAGTGGCGCTTGACGTACAGGTAGTTGCGGGTGAAGTGAGAGTCGATCGAAAAACGAGCGTACTCTAACCCTTTGGGACCAATTTTTTCGATCACGACACCCATTAATTTCGCTGCCCACATGGGTAATGTCACACCTTTGTCGTAGGCGGGGATACTCTGCTGCACTGCGTCGTGTCGATCGCCCTGCGACATCACGGGCTGCGTTTCAAGCTGGTCTCGCACCAGATCGAGCATTTCCTGTCCGCGATCGTTCCGCACGACAATCCACTGCCAGCCAAAGGGTGCGCCCATGTAGCCCACCACGAGATCAGCCAGAGCATTAACGTAATCAAAACAGCTCATACACGACGGTGCAAATACGTCTTTGAGCTTGTTGGTCTTCAAGCCAAAGAATGGCACCGTTTCCTCAGAGCCATCTTCATGCTTGAAGTGGACACGAAAGTCCTGCATGAATTCGTAATGCACCACAGTAGAGGGCGATCGGCTGGTGGTATCCAGGAATGTTTGCAGTCCGGCGCGGGTTACGTTATCGACGCAGGGTGTGCCTAAGACGTAGAGCTTTTCTAAACCCAACTGTTTTTCTACTGCCCGCAGCGCTTGAATTTGGCAACCAACCCCAATGACCAACAGCCGCTTCATACCAGACTGCTCGATTTCTTCTAGCACCGATAAATTTGGCGAGAGCGTGGGCTTATTCACTTTTGCCGCCAAAATTTCTTCTGGTGTACGCGCCAGCACAGGCTGAGGCTGAAAGCGATCGTCCTCTGTGTTCTGTACGCAAACCACACCTTCGACCATGCCGCGAGTGAGCATTTCGATGGCGATCGTGCTAACAATGCCCGTCCACTGTGCGCCTGCTACGGGTTCTATTTTACGCGCCGCCATCATGTCCTGGCTGACCCCAAAGTACCATTCGTCGGGCTGATCGAGATTGCGGCTGCGATCGTGGATTTGCGCTTCCAACTCGGCAATCTGCTGATGCAAGAAGGCACAGGCATCTTTGACGTAGTGAATGTAGTAAGTGTCACATAGACCGCATTCGCTGCACAGTTCTTTGGCAGGACGGCGGCTATTAGGCTTAAGAGCTTTCGCCTTTCTGTGGGAGGGCGCTACGGTCATGGTGTGAGACGGTGTGAAAAGGTCACTGTTGATCACAATAGCCCAATGCTGCCCCACATGACACAGGGCTTTCTTGGTTGCTTCGTCTTGCCTTCTGCCAATAGTGAAGGCTGACACCCAACCGTTTGTCGGGCTGTGTTCCAAGATGATGCTGATGCTTGACAAACTGCCTTCGGAGAGAGGTAGCTCTCTGGGCAACGGGGCAAACTTGAGGGTAAGCGTTTGCAGAGCCAGACGATCGCACCCATATTAAAAATAGACCATGAAACGGTTGCTGACCTGCGTTATCGGGCTTTTGGCATTCACTACCTCAAGCTGTGCCCTTGCGTCCCTTCTCACTGTCACACCCAAAGACCTGATTGGTCAGACCGTTAGCTGCCCGACTGATGAGACAGCAAAGGCAGAAGGCTTTAAGGTTTTGAGCACGCAAACCTGGTCTCAAGGTGTGATCGTGCTTTACAGCGCCCGTTGTCCCATCAATGCTGGCAAGTCCATGATGCGTCCCATGTTTGGACATAAGGTTGTCAAGCGGACTGGCACCACCTGGCAGGTGAGCGGCGGCAGCAGCTATGGCACAGAAAATGAGTCCGTGCCATCAGAGCAACTGGTGGAGTATGGGATTAGTCGCTCTTCAAATCAGCACCGCATGAGTGGTTCTTCTCAGCCTGAAGAACTACCTTACACAATCCTGTATGGTCGAGTGCTCAAGCCTAAGGTCGTGGCTGTAGAAGCAACGTTTGACAATGGCAAGACCATGCGTGATGAAAGCAGCAATGGGGTGTTTGCGCTGCTTTCTGCTGGAGCTACTGGCATTTGTGAACTGCGCCTCTTGGGAGCGGACAACCAGATGCTGCGACAGGAGGATCTGGCAGTACCAAAGCACCTTGCTCAAACGGGACAAACGACTCAATGCCTACCGGTATCCCATCAGCTATAGCTGTAGCAAACAAAAACATAAAAATGGGGGCGATGATGCGATCGCCCCCGTTCAACTACTTACTGAGAGTTTCGAGCTTTAGATACGGATAGCGTACTGGTCTTTCTCAGGAATCTCTGTATATTCAGAAACGATCTGTCGAAACTCGTCGCCATCAATCGTTTCCTTTTCAATCAGCAGGTCTACCAGGCGATCGATGACGGTGCGATTCTCGCGGATAATGCGACGGGCATCATCGTAACAATGCTCAACGATCACGCGCACTTGAGCATCAATGCGAGACGCGATTTCTTCAGAATATTCTGAGCGGGTCATCCAGTCGCGACCCAGAAACACTTCACCTTGCTGACTTTCCAGTGAAAGTGGACCCAGATCTGACATGCCGAAGCGAGTCACCATCTGACGCGCCATATTAGCGACTTGCTGAATGTCGTTACCTGCGCCTGTTGTCACTTCAGCATCACCGAAGATGACAATTTCAGCCGCACGTCCACCTAGAGCACCTGCAATCCGCGCCATGATTTGCGATCGCGAAATCAAAGTTTGATCTTCTCCTGGCGTAAACCAGGTCAACCCTTGCGCCTGACCACGAGGAATCAAGGTAACTTTCTGCACAGGATCGTGATCTTTGATCAGTGTGCCAATAATCGCATGACCAATTTCGTGATACGCAATCAGCCGCTTGCTCTTACTGTCCACTAACGGCGTGCCTTCCATGCCTGCAACGACGCGATCGACGGCATCATCAACTTCCAGCATCGTCATCGCCTCTTTACGACGACGTGCAGTGAGAATGGCTGCTTCGTTGAGCAAGTTTGCCAGGTCAGCCCCGGTGAAGCCTGGTGTTCGACGAGCGATCGCTTCCAGCGAGACTTCTGGACTCAGCTTCTTATCGCGGGCGTGAACCTGAAGGACTTCCAGGCGACCTTTCATATCGGGTGCATCGACAGTTACCTGACGGTCAAAACGACCGGGACGCAGCAGCGCCGAATCCAGTACATCAGGACGGTTTGTTGCCGCAATAATGATGATGCCCGTATTGCCCTCAAAGCCGTCCATCTCGGTGAGCAACTGGTTGAGGGTTTGCTCCCGCTCATCGTTACCGCCGCCAATGCCAGCGCCGCGCTGCCGTCCTACTGCATCAATCTCATCGATAAAGATGATGCACGGTGCGTTCTCTTTCGCTTTCTTGAAAAGATCGCGGACGCGAGAAGCACCCACACCCACAAACATTTCCACAAATTCTGAGCCAGAGATGCTGAAGAACGGTACGCCCGCTTCACCCGCGATCGCTTTTGCCAGCAAGGTCTTACCCGTTCCAGGGGGACCGACTAGCAGCACACCCTTGGGAATGCGTGCGCCCACAGCCGTAAAGCGTTCAGGCTTTTTGAGGAACGTCACGACTTCTTGCAGTTCTTCCTTGGCTTCTTCAATGCCTGCCACGTCGTCAAACATCACGCCCGTTTTGGCATCCATTTGAAAGCGGGCGCGGGATTTGCCGAAGCTCATTGCCTGTCCGGGACCACCCGGAACGTTGCCAGAGCGACGGAACAAGAAAAATAACCCACCCAATAGCAATACTGGAAAAATCAGATTGCCCAAAAGCCCCCAAATGGCACCATCATTGCGAGCAGGGTGAGAGTCGAAGCTAATCTTGTCGGTTCTGAGGCGAGTAATCACTTCTGGGGCGTTTCCAGGTAGATCGACACGCAAGCGCTGTAAGCGATTATCCAGTTCAGGATCTACGGCTTCAACGATCGCCGTGCGTCCGTTCTCATAAAAATCAACGCTTGTGACTCGGTGGGCATCCAGATACTCCAGAAACCGCCCATAGGTCATTCGGGTGCTGGCAGTGTTACTCCCGCCCATAGTGGTAGGAGTGCTCAGAGACGACCCTTGCCAGAGGAAAAACCCGATCACTACGGCTGGCAATGTCCACAGCAAGACTGTTCGCCAAGAAAATTTCATACGCTAGAGCCCTCTCAATACGATTAAAGCAGGTTGATGTCGATATAAATGGAGTTTAATCACCGACAAGATCTCATTAATTTCAGTAAACCAGTAGTGAATTGATACCTTTTTCTAAAACTATGCTGCTGCTCCTGAGGGAGGCGATCGCATCGCAGCAAGGCAAACCATTCCTGTATGAGAACAATTGTTAACTAAATTTAACGTACTTATTGGGAACAAGGCAACTGAGTTCTGCCATCGCGAATGATTGCCCTGACAGTTCAGGGGTTGTGAAAAGATAAGTTTAAAGCCGTCAGCGGTCAGCGGTCAGCTCAGTAGGGCGCTAGATTAAGCTGGCAATGGGTGTGCTGGCAGAGGTTGCGATCGTGCTTCGACTCCGCTCAGCACGCAGTCAGTCATGCGTTGAGCGGAGTCGAAACTCGCTTATAAAGGTCGGGTCTTTTACTGCTGGGTTAAGCAGGAATGTCCCTGTAGCTCTATTGGCGTTTCTCAGTAATGCGAAGCACATAGGCGGGTGCTCGATTTGGGGCATAGGAACTGACCCAGATTTTATAGGTGCCAGGTAGCCATTGACCTGAAACACCAGGATTCTTACCTTGAAAGTCGTCGTTACACCAAAGCCCACCGGGTCCTTGAATTGCTAGGGCAGTGTCGTCTGCACTTTGAACGACAAGGCTCAACGAGTCAAAAAATTCTGTCAACTCGATCGTGCTGTTTGGTTTAGCGCTGGCATAGCCTACGCATTCGCCTGTTGGCGTTTTCGCACGACCCACCAGATCTTTGGCGAGCGTATTACCACCCGCAGAACCTTTGACTTCCAGTGGGTTAGGCGAAAAGCGAGGACCGATCGTCACCACATCCAGACTCTGAGGCGATTGGGCTTGCAGCGGCGCGGCTGCAAGTAAAGAAATGGGCAGCAGCGAAACAGGTGCAGCAGCAAACCAGGCAAGGAAGACTATGCCTGCTCTTAAGCCTCGATCGTTTAGGTAAGACATGCCTGGAAAGGTAACAATGGTAACAACGACGCGCAGACGAAGGTAGAGTTCCTGGCGGACAAGTGAGGAGAGAGGAGAGAGGAGAAAGGAGTAAGGGGAGACCGTTTTGAGTTTTGGGTTCAGTCTGACTTCTGACGCTTCCAACCATGAACCACTACCCTACCCGCGATGCTTCCAGCGCTTGGCGAAGGCGCGTTTGGTCTAAGCCGTGTTGATGGAGCAGCAGCCAGGATTGCACCAGATCGGGACCGTTCATGGCACCAGTGAGAGCAGCGCGGAGTGTCCGCATCACCAATCCTTTTTTCAGGTTTTGCTCTTTAACCACTTGTTTCAGCAAGTCCTGGACGTTTGTTTCAGTTAAGGGTTGGTAGTCAGCGATCGCAGTAGAGACGGCTTGCATAGCAGTAGCAGATCCCTCTTGCTGGAGTTGAACGATCGCCTCCTCTGTAAAGCCAACAGACGCTTTAAAGAGATACTCACTCATCGGCACAGCTTCGTCCAAACGTGCCAAGCTGGGACCAATCACTGCGCTCAGTCGCTCTAACCAGGGGCGATCGTTCCAGTCTGCCTCGAAGCCAGCCGCCTGCCAGTAAGGGAGCAACAAATCAGTGAGTTTGTCAGCGGGCATTCCATGTAGGTACTGACCATTAAGCCAGTTAAGCTTGTCCCAATCAAACTTGGCACCCGCTTTGTTAACCCGCTCAAACCCAAAGTTTGGGGCAGCGGTTTCCAGGGTAAAGATTTCAGTCATGCCTTCAGGCGGCGACCAGCCCAAAAGGGTCATGTAGTTCACCAGCGCTTCAGGCACATAGCCCATCCGCTGAAAATCCGAGATTGAGGTGACGCCATCTCGCTTAGAAAGCTTTGCCCCTGCTTCATTCAGGATTAAAGGCGTGTGCCCAAAGGTGGGCAGCGTGGCTCCAAGCGCTTCGTAGAGCAAAATTTGCTTGGGCGTGTTGCCGATATGGTCTTCACCCCGAATGATGTGGGTGATGTTCATATCGATGTCATCCACCACCACGACAAAATTATAGAGCGGCTGACCAAAGCCACTCCCAGAGGCTGCACGAGCAATCACCATATCGCCGCCGAGGTCGCGCCCTTTCCAGCTTACGGTGCCGCGCACGAGGTCGTTCCAGGCAATTTCGCGATCGTCCTCAATGATGAACCGAATCACCGACGATCGTCCGTCTGCTTCATAAGCCGCCCGCTGTTCTGGAGTGAGGTTTCGGTGACGGTTGTCGTAGCGAGGTGCTTCACCGTTCGCTTTTTGCGCCTCTCGCATAGCATCCAGTTCTTCGGGCGTGTCATACGCACGATACGCCAACCCGCTGTCCAACAGTGCCTGCACCTTCTGCTGATACAGATCCAGGCGTTTGCTCTGGTAAAACGGTCCTTCGTCCCAGGTCAATCCTAGCCAGGTCAAACCATCCAGAATATTTTGCGTATATTCAGGGCGCGATCGCTCCTGATCCGTATCCTCAACCCGCAACACGAATGTACCGCCCATGTGACGTGCATACAGCCAATTAAACACGGCTGTACGCGCCGTACCAATGTGCAAATTTCCGGTGGGACTTGGGGCAATGCGAACGCGAACGGTCATAGGGAAAAGGATGAAGGCTAAAGGCTAAAGAATGAAGCTTGCTTTTGCAGAGTAGTACGTGAAAAAGCCAGCGTTATACCAATTTAAAGCATGACGGCTACAGATCCAATCGCTGGGTAGGGGCAAGGCATTGCCTTGCCCCTACAAGATGTGTCGTCTTTTCAATTCAAATTGATATTACTAAAGTCTAGGGAAGAACAGCGAAAAAGTTCAACCCAAGGACGAAAGAAACAGCCCTACATTTCGAGTGCTGCCCATGTGCGTTGATTGGGCTACAAATGCAGAGGCTAAGTAGATGAACGTCACGAGCAAAAGAAGCTGACCGCTGAAAGCTGACCGCTGAAGGCTGATCACAGTCAACGATCGCCACTTGATCCAGCTATCTCTGTTTGGCTACTCTCTATCTCACTGATCAACTGATGGCTTTGGCTCGCTGGGGTGCATGATGCTCCATAGTTTCTCAGCATCACCGCCTGCTAAGGTTACGACGCTGTTTTTATCGGCAGTATCTGCTGCCAGATGAACGAATCCTTTCAGCGTTTCGTTCGTTGACCACACAATGCGTGTGATGTGCTCTGTGTTCAAGGTTGCTTGAGCCGCCGGGAAGTAGATAAAAGCCATGCAGAGTTCCTTTAAGGTATGGAGCGACCAAGTGGCAGCTAGAAATGACTTGAAGCGAACACATTAGCCTATTGAACGCTGGAACGGTACAGGACGGAGCGTCCAGCCCACGTATTTACATAAACTTGTCGAATCGCTCAATCGTCTCAGCAGTGGGGGCGATCGCAGGTTTACCCTTAAGCTGAATCACTTCCTGTATGGTTCAGCTTTTCGATTGCCCTCAGAGAAGCACTGTAGCTCAGACGATCGCCTGATGATTGGCAAGCAACTTCACGACAGCCTCAACAATGAGTGGGTAAAACCGTTTGGCAAATTGACGATATTTGCCAGATGCGACCATGCCGCCCCAACAGTGGAGCAAATGCACGGTATGGTCGCCCACCATCAACGGTGCCGCATCAAGGGGTGAAATGTTGTAAGTCATGGGGAGCTTTGTCACGGGGATTTGCACCGCTTTGATGGCTCGGATCAGTGCGAGTTGGTCATGTCTTTGGAACTGCTGCCATTCCTCATGCCACTGGCAAAAGAGAGCTTGGGTGGCTAAAGAATCTCGCCACAGCATCACACCGCTATTAAACTGCACCGTATGACCCGGAAGGCGTTGTAGAGTGTACGCTTTCTCTTCCTGAGCAATGTGATCGCACAAACTCACCATCGGCAGTCGGTCAACCACCATCGCCAGATCGCTCGTGTTGAGGTAGTGCCAAAGCTCACTCACTGGCTGGAGGGGAAGAATGTCGGCATCGAGAAAGAGTGTTTCCTGGTAGGGACTATAGGCGTTTAGGCGAGTTTTAATTGATCGCGAGGAGAAGGCATGGCGACCAACTTCAGCAGCATCAAGCAACTTAGGCGTGATCCCATAATCAGGCAAAGGCAAATGCTTTAATAAGGGATGGTCAGAAATGAGTGTAATCGGCAGGGTTGGCTCCTGTTGGCGTAGGGCGATCGCACTGATTACGGCTGCCTCGAGATAGGCGGTGTTGCTTGTCGCAATGTAAATGACTCCTCGTCTCATGGAAAAATTCTCTAGCCCAGCTCAATTAATTGTTTCAGGGAACGATCCCTGGAATATGTCACGCAGAACACCTCTGTAGTGGAGTATCAGATGAAACGCTGCCTTGCGAAGTCCTATATGGATGAGTAGACATTGCAATTCGACTGAATAGCCGCAGTTCAAGACGACTCCGTTCTCAAGCAAACATGCTGTGGACGGATGACCAAGCGTGAAACACTCAAACGGTACGGGACTGACGGGGTTCGAACCCGCAACTTCCGCCGTGACAGGGCGGTGCTCTAACCAATTGAACTACAGTCCCTCGGTGCCTTTTTAGAGGCGATCTTTATTGTGATGATCGATGGCGCTTTTGTCAAACGTTTTCTGAGTTTTTCTTGAGCGCCCTTTTTGAGTGGCTGTGAAAAGCGGACGTGAAACCGATGCGAGACGTTTCAGCCAACGGGCACGGTGAAAACCTATGTTTTTCTCGTAAAGAAGTTTTGAAATGGTCGGTTCACGCACAGAGCAGCGGTAGACGTGTATGCCCCAACTATTCAACGTTTACCAGACGCAAGAGTTCACTAATGAAGATTTTGTTGCCCCAGCCCAAACGTGACGAAGGTTTTACTCTGATTGAATTATTGGTCGTCATCATCATTATCGGCATTTTGTCAGCCATCGCTTTACCCTCCTTCTTGAACCAGGCAAACAAGGCTAAGGAAACCGAGTCGAAAACTTATGTTGGCTCCATGAATCGGTCACAGCAAGCGTTTTACCTGGAAAAAAACACTTTCGGCAGCGACATTTCACTCCTGGGACTCGGCATCAAGACCGATACGACCAACTACAGCTACTCGATCGCTGACCCGACCACCACTTCGGTCGCGAATGTTTCGTATCCGAAGTTTGTCGCCACTCTCAGGGCGCACACGGGAGGGGTGAGCCTCGGCACTGCTGATGGACAGCCTGATGGCGAAGTGACGACTCTAGCGGTGTTGTGCCAATCGACGAAGCCACAAGCTGGGACGGAGGCGGGAGTCGCGTTTGAACCCAACACGGGCGGCAAGTGTGTTGATCCGTTTGAAGATCTCGGCAAATAGTTCACCGTAGCGCCGTAGCGTCAGTGCCGACGCTACGGCGCTCACGAAAGCACATTCTCCAAATCTCATTGACAGATCTTCGTAGCGACTGTGAAGAGCTGACGCAAAACCGACTTTGTGATAAGTTCCAGCCAACGTGGAGGCTAGGGGACAGCAATGTACATTCGGGACGCAGTAGAAGCGGATTTGGCGGCGATCGTCGCGATTTATAACTCAACGATCGCGTGTCATACTGTGACAGCCGACCTTACGCCTGTGACGGTGGAGAGTCGCCTGAGCTGGTTTCAAGCGCATAGCCCTGACAAACGACCGCTGTGGGTGATGGATGTAGAGGGCGAGGTTGGCGGTTGGCTGGGCTTTCAGTCGTTTTACTACGGACGTGCTGCCTACGAGATTGCCGCAGAGTTGAGCATCTATGTTGCGCCAGCCTATCGTCGAAAAGGGATTGGGCAGACATTGTTGAAGGACGCGATCGCGCGCAGCCCATCGTTTGGAATTAAAACGCTGCTAGGCTTTATCTTTGCTCACAACCAACCGAGTCTGCGGCTGTTTGAGCAATTTGGCTTTCAGCGTTGGGGTTATCTGCCTGGAGTAGCAGAGTTTGAGGCGGTTCCCCATGATCTGGTGATTATGGGGCTACAGTTTAATGATCATTAACATTTCAGCGATGCAGGATGCTGGGAAGATAGATTAACGGTCTGACGATCGTTCAGCGCGATCGGCAAGCGTCAGTGATATGGGTGCTTTTGTCAAGATTTATACCAGCCATCAGGATCGGTGCTTTTCAGCCTAGATTTAATTTCTGAGGACTACACTTTCTTACCGACACGCTGCCGTGGAGCGTCGAGCGATCGCATCAGGAGCCGCTACGGTAAGTGATTCATTCATTCGTTAAAGCGCATTATGTCACCTCTAATTTCGCTTGTCATCACAACGTACAACCGGGAGCGCTATCTTGGGGCAGCGATCGAGAGTGTGCTGCAACAAACGTTTACCGATTTTGAGCTGCTGATTTGGGATGACGGGTCTGACGATCGTTCGGTGGCGATTGCTGACGGGTATGCTCAGCGCGATGCGCGTGTACGGGTAATCGCAGCAGCCCATCGCGGACGGGTGGCGGCACTGCAAGCGGCGATCGCACACACGACAGGCACCTACCTCGGCTGGGTAGATAGTGATGATCTGCTGGCTCCTACAGCGCTTGAGCAGACGGTGCAACCGTTGCAGGCTCAGCCGCAAACGGGGATGGTCTATACCGATTACCTGGACATAGACGAACAGGGTAACGTGCTGCGCTATGGCGATCGGTGCCGCATCCCTTACTCCAAAGAACGGCTGCTGCTGGATTTCATGACCTTTCACTTTCGCTTGCTGCGGCGATCGGTCTTTGACCAGGTAGGCGGCATTCAGGGTGCTTCAGACTATGTAGAAGACTATGATCTGTGCCTGCGTCTCTCGGAGGTCACCGAGGTTTGCCGGGTCAGGCAGCCGCTTTACCACTACCGCAATCATGCTGAAAGTGCGTCGCAGCGGTGGCGATTAGAACAAATTCTGCGATCGCGAACGGCGATCGTGCAAGCGCTCAAGCGGCGAGGCTTGGCAGATCAGCTTGCGGTAGAAGTCCGGTTCCCTGAAGGACGCTTTTTTCTGCGTCGTAAGGCTGCACCGACTCCAGCCGCACCGACGTTGGTAGCGAAAATGAGTTCTCTACTAGCCGCTTTGCCGCTGCTGGGCGCTGTTGCAGGGTTGCCAGCGCGTGCCCAATCCATCACAGCATCACCCGATGGCACGAATACCAGCGTCACCCTTAACGGCGATCGTTACGATATCGGCGGCGGCACCCAGGCTGGAACGAACCTGTTTCAGAGCTTCCAGCGCTTTGGGCTTTCTGCCAACGAAACGGCTAATTTCCTTGCCAATCCTCAAATTCAAAACATTCTGGGACGCGTGGTGGGTGGTGAGGCATCCATCATTAACGGACGGCTTCAGGTCACGGGCAGTAACGCCAACCTGTTTTTGCTGAATCCGGCAGGCGTTGTGTTTGGTGCTAATGCCAGCCTGAACGTGCCAGCCTCGTTTACAGCCACTACCGCGAATGGCATTGGCTTTGGTAGCGGGTGGTTTAGCGCGACGGGCACGAACGACTACGCGGCGCTGGTGGGGACACCGGGCACGTTTGCGTTTACGATCGCCCAACCGGGTAGCATCGTCAATTTTGGCAACCTTGCAGTGGCATCGGGGCAAAATTTGACGCTGCTGGGCGGCACGATCGTCAGCACAGGCACTCTGGCTGCACCGGAAGGGCAACTTGTGGCAGCAGCGGTGCCGGGTCAGAGTCTGGTTAGGCTCAGTCAGCCTGGAAGCCTCCTGAGTCTGGAAATTCAGCCCATCACACCTACTCAGCCCGCTAGCTTGCCCCAACCCTGGAATCTGCCGATCGCCTCACTGCCCCAACTGCTCACGGGAGGCAATTTGGGCAACGCCACCGGAGTCAGCTTGAACCCCGACGGTACTATTGTTCTGACTGGCGCAGGAACACCGATCGCGGCAGGGGATGTGGTCGTCCGTACCGCCACAGCGCAGACAGCCACCCTTGCGGCTAATCGCAAGCTCACGCTGGTGGAAAGCCAACTGCAAACGACGGGTGATTTAAACTTATTGGCACGCGATACCGTGTTTATCCGCGACAGTGTTGCCAATCCCTTTGTGGCTAAAGCTGGCGGCAAGTTGACGATTCAGGGCGATCGGGGCATCGATATTCTGGCGCTTAACCATCTGCAAACTGCACCCTTTCAAAGCGGTGGCGATCTCAGCTTGATCAGCGATGGCGTGATTTCTGGCGATTCGCACTTCACCAGCGGCGGCAATCTTTTTGTACAAACTCTAACGGGTGGTGCGGGTAACTTTGTCAGTCTTTACGACCCGATTTTTACCGTAGCTGGAGCCTTTGCGTTTGGTGCCTACACGGGGGTTGCTCTCAAGGTGCAGGCAGGCGGCGACATTACCTTTACAGGACCGATCGTTATTACAGGCGCTGATGTCACAGCAACAGGTGATCCCGATTCAGGCTTATTGACGACCAGCCGAGCGCTCATTTTGCGCACCAGTGCGGGAAATATTTTGACGGGTAACATCACCACTAGCAGCACAGGTCTTGATAATGGTGGTCCAGTCATTCTGACGGCTGCTGGCAATATCACGACGGGCGCGATCGACTCATCCTCGACAGGCAATGGCTATGGAGGGGCGTTGAGTGGGGGCGCAGTTACCTTAACGGCTGGCGGTAGCATCACCACAAACAACATCAGCTCATTCTACGCGGGTGGCAATGCTTACGGCGCTCAGGGTGGCAATGTCACATTACAAGCAGGCGGAGGTATTATCGCTGGCAGCATTAATGCGTCTGCTACTACCAACAGCACCTTTGCCATTGGCAACCCGGCGTATCAAGGAGGAGCCGTTAGCCTCACCTCTGGCGTTGTCCCTGGTAGCAACATCACGTTTACCAACATTGATACGCGCGGTCTTGAAACCATTCCCAACGCTACGGGTAATGGGGGCAATGTAGCGGTAACTGCAACTGGGCTGGTTCAGGGAACGTTAGCAGGCACCACGATCGACACTCAAGGCTCAAATACGGGCGGGACGATCGCCATTCAACACGATGGCGGACCCACTAACGTGCCGTTTGTGATTGGCAGTGCCAGCCCAAACGGGACGGCTGGTGCCATTAATCGGGGTGGCGGCAATGTCATCGCCTCTGGCAGTTTTCCCGTGCAAGCAAATACCATCACCCTTGTACCAGCAACAGGGATTGCCCTTACCGCGCTCAACACGCCACCTGTCCTTACAGCAACCTCATCGTTATCGGGTGCCAGGAGAAATACGCCTTTCGTGATTAGCTATACGGCGATCGCTCCTAACATCACGGACGTAAATCAAGACGTGACGACGCTTACCATTGCGTCGATCGCCCCTGGTGCAACGCTCACTCTCAACGGCAATCCGGTTATTCCCGGCAGTGTAAATCTCATCCCTGGTGATGTCCTGCTCTACACGCCGCCCACCGATGCCACCGGGTTGCTGAATGCGTTTACGCTTAGAGCCAGCGATGGTGTCTCGACTTCTAACCCAGTACAGGTGCAGGTGAATGTCCAGGATGTTGCCAATGTCGTCATTCCAGAAACCATACCGATTCCAGATCTCTGTGCCTTAACAAGCTGCTCTAAAGCGGAGCTAAAGCCAAACCCGCAACCGCAGCCAGACTTTAAGCTGGCACCAGATACGCCAGAAGACCGTTTTACCCGCACGTTTGAGTCTTATCTTGGTCTGGCAGAGACTCGTCCCAAATCCCGTGAAGAGCCGCGAGAGATCGCTCAACGCATTGAGAAAGATACTGGTGTCAAACCTGCCTTTATCTACATCAGTTTTGTGCCTGCCTCACTCAGCGCTGAACCCGTAAGCCGAGCCAAACAGCTTCGGGATGATACCGCCACCGATACAAGCTTCGCTCAGACGAGTCAACGCAGCACTGACCAACTCGAACTGGTCGTCGTCACGGCAAAAGGCGATGCCATCCGCAAACGCCTTCCAGAAGCAACACGTGGCAAAGTACTGCCCCTGGCGCAACAATTCCGCAACGAGGTCTCAGATCCACGCAAGACTCGTGCCAATACCTACATGGGCATGAGTCGTCAGCTCTATCAATGGTTGATTGCACCGATCGCCGCTGACCTGCAAACCAGAGGCATCGATAACCTGGTGTTTTTGATGGATACCGGGCTGCGATCGCTACCGATTGCAGCGCTTAACGATGGTCAGGGCTTTCTGATCGAAAAGTACAGCGTCGGCGTGATGCCCAGCTTGAGCCTCACCGATACCCGCTACCGCAATATTCGAGACGTGAAGGTCTTAGGGTTGGGCATTTCAGAAAGTACCCAGGATCAGCCGCCCCTCCCGGCCGTACCCGTCGAAGTCTCCATTCTGGTCAATCAACTGTGGTCAGGACGGCTCGCCTTCAACAACAACGTCACCCTCGAAAACCTCAAAGCCTTTCGGAAAGAACAGCCCTTCGGCATCATCCACATGGCAACCCACGCCGACTTCTACCCCGGCGCAAACAGTAATTCCTATATCCAGCTCTGGAACGACAAACTTCGGCTTGATCAGGTGCGTCAACTGGGCTGGAATGATCCGCAAATCGAACTCCTGGTGCTCAGTGCCTGCGCCACGGCTCTGGGCGATCGTGAAGCCGAACTCGGTTTTGGTGGTTTAGCAGTACAAACGGGCGTTAAAACCGCCGTTGCCAGCCTCTGGTACGTCAGTGATGCCGCCACCACTGCCCTCATGACAGGCTTCTACAAAGACCTGCGGACGGCTCGCATCAAAGCTGAAGCACTCCGCAAGGCACAACTCGACATGGCAAAAGGACGGGTCTTCCTCGAAAACGGTCGTCTACAAGGCATCGAAGCAGGTGAAGGCATCTCCTTACCGCCAGCCAGCCTTGCTGTGCGCGATCGTCAGCTCTCTCATCCCTATTACTGGGCAGCCTTCACCATGATCGGCAACCCGTGGTAAAAACACGGTTTCCAGCGGGGGTAAAGGCTTAGCCAAAAATGCAGGCGCAATCTCTGCTTCACACGCGATGGAAGCTTTACTCAATGAGACGGGTGCAGCCATACAGCATTTGCGTTGCGGTAATACCAATTTGAATTGAAAAGACGACACATCTTGTAGGGGCAAGGCAAGGCATTGACCCTACCCAGCGATTGGATCTGTAGCCGTCATGCTTTAAATTGATATAACTTCTACGTGAGACAATCGGCAAGCAGTTGAGCTGTCATTGAGGCTAGCAGGTTATGGTTGAGATTGAGACCGATCGCCTACAAATCCGCCCTTTTACGCTGATTGATCTGGATGCGCTTGCTGCTACTTGGGGTGATCCAGCGGTGATGCGCTACATCGGTTCAGGGCAGACGCGATCGCGCTCAGAAACGAAAGCAAGCTTAGAACGTATCATTGAGCATCAGGAGCAGGACGGCTTTAGCCTGTGGGCAGTCGATCACAAGGCGGATGGCAAGCTGTTAGGCTTTTGCGGATTGAAGTCTCTCGACGACACAGCCGAAATCGAGATTGGTTGGCGCTTGGCAAAGGCTTACTGGGGCAGAGGTTTGGCAACGGAAGGTGCAAAAGCAATTTTAGAGTATGGGTTTGAGGTGTTAGAAATGAATCGCATTGTGGCGATCGCAAACCCTGCAAACGTTGCCTCTCGTCGCGTGATGGAAAAAATCGGTTTGCAGTACGAAAAAGAGGCTCGCTACTACAACACTGATTGCGTGTACTACGCCCTGAACCGTGACCAGTGGAACGCATCCAGTAACGGATCAACCTGCTGATGCCAAACCAAATTAGCAATTAATTGCGCCGTTACAGGCGTTAACAAAATGCCATTGCGGTAGTGACCCGTCGCTAGGGTGAGGTTTGCGTAAGGGCTTGCACCTAGCAATGGTAGTTCATCCGGTGTCGCAGGTCGAAAGCCCCACCAGCAGTCCTCGATCGGAACATGTCGTAAGCCTGGATAAAGCCGACTCGCTCGTTCCAACAGGGCTTGTACGCCTTCAGGTGTGTTGTCAGGTGTAAAGCCAACATCTTCGCTCGTGGCACCGATGATCATCCGTCCATCTCGTCGAGGCACGATATAAATCTCACTGCCAAATAAGACCATTTGTAGCGGTAGATCGCCCTCTACGGGCACACGCACCGACAACATTTGTCCTTTTTTAGGCGTGACGGGAATGGGCAACAAGGCTTGCGACCATGCACCCGTCGCCAGCACGTAATGCCCTGCCTGTATGGTTTCGCGTGATGTTTCCACTCCGCCAACCTGCTCATCCTGTTGCAGAAGCGTTTCCACAGCAATGCCTTCTCGCAGGTTAACGCCCACATCCTGCACGGCTGCCCACAGTGCTTTTGCCAGCGATCGATTATCCACCTGCGCATCGTCGGGATACCACCAACCACCGATGACTGCCTCGCTTAAGCCCGGTTGGTGTTGGTGAATTTCGGTGTGATCGAGCCAGAAAGAGGGGGTGGGGTGTTGGGTATAGGGTGCAGGGTGTCGAGAATGCGCGATCGCTATCTTTTCTTCTGACTTCTGACCTCTGCCTGTTGCCTCTTTCTCATACACGGGCACTAAGATACCACATGCCCAATAGCCTGTTGGCAATCCTGTCAGCGCCTCTAGCTTTTGCGTCCAGTCTGGATAGAGCGATCGACTCAGCAGGCAAAGCTCCCGCATGGCACCGGGAGGGAGCTTTTCTGCCTGGGGTGCTAACATCCCTGCCGCCGCGTGACTAGCAGCTTGAGCAAAATTACGGCTAAGAACGGTGACGGATGCGCCTCGTAAACGCAATTCGAGGGCGATCGCCAGACCAACCACGCCCCCACCAATGACCAAGACATCAGGTGTTATTGCCATGCTCTGCGGTCTACCAACCAGCGGGGACTGCTGGCTGAGTTGTAGGCGGTAAGGATGTCGTACCTGCGCCTATTGGGTTCGATGGATTTAAGTCTGTTGTCGAGCCTCCGTTGTTAGAGGATGCTGTTGATTCAGCACTGAACCCCGTACTGCGGGTCGCTGGAGAAGGGCTGTTGAGCTGGTTGGCAAAGCTGCGCTGAAACAATGAAGTATTAGCAGCCCTCAGCCCAATAAGAACGGCGAATAAAATCAAGATTGCAATCACTAATCGGCTCATGACACCCTCTCCAGCGTTAACCTCATCCTATTCACTCTATGACGACCGCTGCGATCGCTCACCGATACTAAAACCGTCAAGATTGCGTTAAAGCGCTTGCCCAGCTGTCCACAAAACGCGATCGTCCTGTCCCCAAAAGCCATCGTACTTTGTCACCGTCACATCGCCCAAAACCTGCACCTGGCAAGAAAGACGGCGACCTTTTTCAAGCGAGTGGGGCGGCAACGAAAGACGCGCTTTCTCACGCCACTCTGGTTCAGACACGGCACCCTGCACCTGTACCGCACACGTGCCACACGTACCCAACCCATGACAATTAATCACCGATGCCACGCCATTGTAAACGTCAACGTCGTTTTCCAGCAGCACCTGACGCAAGTTTGCGCCACTTTCGCACGTAAACGTTTTACCTTCAGCTTTGACAGTCGGCATTGTGTTGACCCCAGTGTTATAACGTACTCCTTCTATTGTGCTGCCTTTTCGTCTTGCTAGACTCTTCCCTGAGCGCGAGGTCTTGGCGATCGCGCTTCCTTCTCACTGACAACCAATGACTTTCCTGCTCCGAATGCTTCACGTTGATCTGACCATCTGCGCCGATCGGTCGGACAGTTCCCTAAAATAGTCTCTTATCGGCTTAAATTTCCCAGTTGCTTTCTCATGACCTCAGACACCACTCGCCAGATCTGGATCTACGACACAACGCTACGTGACGGCTCTCAACGAGAAGGCATATCGCTTTCCCTAGAGGATAAGCTCCGCATTGCGCGACAGTTAGACCGATTAGGCGTGCCATTTATTGAGGGAGGCTGGCCTGGAGCAAATCCTAAAGATGTGCAGTTTTTTTGGCAGCTACGAGAAGAACCGCTGACGCAAGCAGAACTGGTTGCCTTTTGCTCCACCCGTCGTCCCGGTATGGCGGCGGCAGACGATCCCATGCTTCAGCCCATTCTGGCAGCAGGCACCCGCTGGGTGACGATTTTCGGCAAGTCTTGGGATTTGCACGTCACCGAAGGTCTCAAGACAACGCTGGACGAAAATCTGGCAATGATTCAGGACACCATTCAATACCTTCGTGCTAATGGTCGCCGCGTTATTTACGATGCTGAGCACTGGTTTGACGGCTACAAGCACAACCGAGACTATGCGCTGGAGACCTTGAGAGTGGCGATCGACGCTGGCGCTGAATGGCTCGTCTTCTGCGACACCAACGGCGGCACCTTACCTCACGAAATTGCCCAAATTGTGCATGAGGTGATTCAAGCATTTGCTTTTCTAGAAGCAGAGGAGTCAGAAGTCAGAAGTCAGAAGTCAGAAGTCAGAAGTCAAGAAAATCATGCGTTTGCATCAACTTACCCCTCACCCCTCACCCCTCACCCCTCACCCTCTCGCCTCCGCCTCGGCATTCACACACATAACGATTCCGAGACCGCTGTTGCAAACGCGTTAGCAGCCGTAATGCAAGGCGTTCGTATGGTGCAGGGCACAATCAACGGCTACGGCGAACGCTGCGGCAACGCGAATCTGTGTTCGCTCATTCCCAATCTGCAAGCGAAACTTGGGTTTAGCTGTATCGCGACTGATCAGCTAGAGCACCTGACCGAAACTAGCCGATATGTGAGCGAAGTGGTCAACCTTGCCCCAGATGACCATGCGCCTTTCGTGGGGCTATCTGCGTTTGCTCATAAAGGCGGTATCCATGTGAGTGCTGTCGAGCGAAATCCCCTCACCTACGAGCACATGCAGCCAGAGCAGGTCGGGAATCGTCGTCGTATTGTGATCTCTGACCAGTCGGGGTTGAGCAACATTCTGGCAAAAGCCCGCAGTTTTGGCATTGAGTTGAACAAACAAGACCCGACCTGCCGCCAGATTCTCAACCGCCTGAAGACTCTGGAGAGCGAAGGCTACCAGTTTGAAGCCGCTGAAGCCAGCTTTGAGCTGCTGATGCGCGAGGCTTTGGGAAAACGCCAAAAGCCCTTTGAGGTCAAAGGGTTCCAGGTTCACTACAACATGTTGCCCAACGCAGAAAGTAATCGTGCGACCTCTTTAGCAACAGTCAAGCTGGCGATCGACAGCCACGAAGTTTTGGAAGCAGCGGAAGGGAACGGACCCGTCTCAGCGCTAGATGCCGCCTTGCGAAAGGCATTAGTCAACGCCTATCCCGAAATCGACACCTTTCACTTGACAGACTATAAAGTGCGGATTCTAGATGGCGCTGCCGGAACGTCTGCCAAAACGCGAGTGCTGATTGAGTCCAGCAACGGTCATCAACGCTGGACGACGGTTGGTGTCTCTGGAAATATCCTGGAAGCCTCCTATCTAGCAGTAGTGGAAGGCTTAGAGTATGGATTGCTGTTGCAGAACCAGGCGAGAACCGCGATCTCTGCTTCTACAACAACCTGAGGAGTTTCCGTAGGGACGTTACATGTAACGTCCCTACAAAAGAAACTAAGCCTCTACTTTTACGCCTTTCCAGAAGGCGATGTAGCCAGTGATATTCTTCGCGGCATCTTTGGGGGTGGGGTAATACCAGGCAGCATCGGCGTTGGTTTTACCGTCTACTTCGATCGTGTAGTAGCTGGCAGTGCCTTTCCAGGGGCAACCCGTATGGGTATTGCTCTCTTTGAAGTACTCGTTATGAATGGAGTCTGGTGGAAAGTATTGGTTCCCTTCGACGACTTCGCAGCGATCGCTCTCGGCTAATACAGCACCATTCCAACTTGCTTTCGGCATCGTCTTGACCTAACAACGTCATCAAAAGCCTAGCGAACTCTGATGCTGGCTGCAAGGTAGGAACAGTTTTGAGTTTTGAGTTGCTGGTCAAGCTATTTCACGCCTAGAACGGGATACACTGAGCCTCATGATCGCTAGTTTTCTCCCGCCCGAAAGCGCTCAACTGACCGAAGCAACGTCGATCGCGCTAATCCGATCGCTTGAGCGCACAGACATTTCAACGCCACTCGGCGCGTCACCGATTCCAACTGCTTACGTTCGGCAAGGCTCAGGCGGCACGCCAGTTTTGCTGTTACATGGTTTTGATAGCTCCGTGCTTGAGTTTCGTCGCCTGCTGCCACTACTGGCTGCAAAGCACGAAACCTGGAGTGTCGATCTACTTGGCTTTGGCTTCACCGATCGCCCGGTCGGTATCCCCTTCAGCCCAGCCGCTATCAAAACCCACCTCTACTCTTTCTGGAAAACGTTGATTGCTCGACCTGTCATTTTGGTTGGTGCCTCAATGGGTGGAGCCGCTGCAATCGACTTTGCGCTAACTTATCCCGATGCGGTGCAAAAGCTAGTCTTGATTGACAGTGCTGGCTTTGCGCGGGGTCCCGCGATCGCCCGCTTCCTTTTTCCACCGTTAGGCGAACTGGCAACCAGCTTTCTCCGCAGTCCTCGTGTACGGCGTAACGTGAGCTTCCAAGCATATTACGACTCCAGTTTCGTCTCACCAGACGCGCTTCTATGCGGTGCTTTGCATCTGAGGTGCCCCAACTGGCAGCAAGCCCTGATCGCCTTTACCAAAAGCGGCGGCTACAATTGCCTGATGGACAAAATTGCTGCTATTAATCAACCAACCTTGATTCTCTGGGGCGATGCCGACAAGATTTTGGGGACACAGGATGCGGCTAAATTTCAACAGGCGATCGCCCACAGCGAGCTTGTGTGGATCAACCACTGCGGGCATGTGCCTCATCTGGAACAACCTACTGTGACGGCAGAACAGATTTTGGCGTTTAGTGGCTAGAAGCAAGGTAGGAGGCAGAAGTTAGAAGGCAGAAGGCAGGGAGCAGAGCAACTCAAAACTCAAAACTCAAAACTTTCCTACCCCTTACTCCTCTCTCCTCACCCCTTACTCCTCTCTCCTCACCCCTCTCTCAAATGCTCCAAATCAACGACCCCGCGATCGTCGCTGAACTCACCGCACTGTATCTGACCTACGAAAAAGCGCTGGTCGAAAACGACATTGCCACGTTGGACGGTCTGTTTTGGGATTCTCCTGACGTATTGCGGTTTGGCGCTACCGAGAATCTTTATGGGATGGAAGCAATCAAAGCTTTTCGGCAAGGTCGCCCCACCAAAAATTTGGCGCGAGACATTTCTAACCTCAAAGTTGTTACGTTCGATGCGGCTACGGCGATCGTCACGCTGGAGTTTCAGCGGCTGACCGACGGTACACTTCGCGTAGGCAGACAAAGCCAGGTCTGGCGCAAATTGCCCGAAGGATGGAAGATTGTCTCAGCCCACGTTTCGTTGCTGCCACTTACTTGAGCGCCTCTTCTACACGACTCGCCACGTTGACTCAACCTCAGTTAGAAAGCTGGGTGGCGCAAGCAACGGTCTATGCTCACACCGGGCGCTTGCCAGACTACATTCCATTGCTGGCGCAGGTGAATGCTCAGGTGGTTGCTGTCAGTATTCGTTTGGTGGGTGGGGGTAGCTATGGTGCAGGTAGAATCGCTCAGCCATTTGCGTTAATGAGTGTGGTGAAACCGCTGCTGCTGCTGTTTTTATTAGAGCAGGCGGGATGGGATGCGGTGTTTGACCGTGTGGGGATTGATCCATCGGAGCAAGCGTTTCATTCGTTGGCGCAGTTGAACGCCGATCGTGGGTTTCCACGCAACCCAATGCTAAACAGTGGCGCGATCGCCCTTGCCTCAATGCTGCCTGGGACAAATGGTGCCGATCGCTGCGAAGCCCTGCGGCGATGGCTCAACCAGGCATCGGGCAGCCAATTTGTGTTAGACGAGTTCATGCTGGCATCGGTGCGATCGCTGCGGAACGAGGCAAATCGGGCGATCGCCGATGTCCTTCTCCGCGCAGGCTACATCGATAGCGCCGAGACTGTCCTGGATACTTACAATCACCTCTGCTGTCTTTCTGGCACTGTGGTTGATTTGGCGCAAGTTGGGTTGCTGCTCGCTCAGCCAAGCGGACAACTCCAGCCCATGCACCAGCGCACTGTGAATGCTCTGATGCTAACCTGCGGGTTATATGAAGCGTCTGGTCGGTTTGCGGTCAGGATTGGGCTACCGACAAAATCGGGCGTGAGCGGTGCGCTGCTATCGATCGTGCCAGGGCAAGGCGCGATCGCCTGCTACAGCCCGACCCTGGATGCCACAGGTAACTCGATCGCCGGACTCTTTCTGCTTGAACAGCTCACCCAAACGCTGCCGCTTAGTCTCTTTGGCTAACGTCGTTCTACGTCGATTTCTTGCAGTCATATTAAATAAGGACAATTCGACTGCTGTCAGCACTCGACGAGACGATTAGAAGCCACTTCACAGACCGGCTTCATCAAGCGATCGTTCGCCGCCGTCGGCTTCATCAAGATTCTTGAAACCACTCCTCTGCACCATCGTCAATCACTCCTGGCATGGGAGGTGCAGCCAGCAGCGGCGGTGCCAAGATAGTTAGCCCTGCCGGAAGGCACTCCACTTCCACAGGCGTTGTGCCGATGATTTCGCCATCAAGAACGACCTTTTGCGGTGGAGCGGCTGTGACTTTCAGACGCTTGGTGCGGAGGCAGATGACATCCTCCCGATTGGGTGCAACGCGGATGAGTGCAGAACCAAACAGTTGCAGCATTGCCGCGATCGCCTGTACCCGCGTTTGGGTCGCACCGATCGTGACTTCCAGTAACCCATCGTTCACAATCACTCGTCCAAAGCCTTGCGCCAAGACAGAGGTGGGCGGAGCCGCATTGGCGATCGTAATCGCAGCGGCTTGAAATTCACTGACTTTGCCATCCACCTCAATTTGCGCCGTAAACGACTGCTGCTCGTTCAACTGCTGAGCACCTGCCAGAATGTACGCTAATGGACCAAAACGATCTTTGATTTCCCGGCTCGCTTTCTCGACCGTTTCGGCTTCAAACCCAATACCTGCTAGTAAAATCATCGGCAAGCCGTTGCAACGGGCGACATCAATGATCTGCGTCATTCCAGCGAGAATGGTCTGACAAGCAGCTTGCGTGTTGAGGGGAATGCCAAGCGCCACTGAGAAGGCGTTCGCAGTACCTCTAGGAATCACGCCTAGGGGAATGTTGGTACCCACCAGCGCGCCTGCAACAGCAGAAACCGTACCGTCCCCACCAGAGGCAATGATCAAATCTGCGCCCGCCGCGATCGCCGCTGCCGCGAGATGTTCCGCACCCATTTCAGTCGTTGTCAGATGGATGGTTAAGCGCAATTCCACTGTCAGCAGTTGGCGGATCGTCAGTAGCGCTTGCTGTGCGTTGCCTTGTCCAGAGACCGGGTTGAAGATCAGATGTGCCGATCGGGTATCTCGCAAGCTAGCAGCAATCACCTCGGCAGTTGCCATATTAGTTGCCAGCATCACATTGTGCAGTTCACACACCCGCAGCAGCCCTTGAAGCTCTGGTTCATGGGAACGTGCGTAGGCTTGATCGACGAGAAAAAGCACGGCGATGACACTGCCCGCAACCACTTCGGCTGCAATTTGCACGTCCCCACCCATTGCGCCCGCCAGCATTTGTTCTACTGCCAGCCCCGTTTCTTCGCGAATCCGTTGTCCTGTTGCACCCGTGGCAATCAGCCGATAGCGCGACAAAAGGGCTGCATATTTTTTGGCAAACGCCACCATTGCGCCTTTCTTGGCATCATGGGCAATCAGCGCGATCGTTGGAACCATAGCCCCCCAGCAGAACCTGCTTGATTATGAAGCAAGTTGCCAATGCTTGTGTAAAGCGAAACCTTAGCAAGTTAAAGCAATCGCCAGATGAACGGCTAGCGGTAGAGTGTTTGGGGTTCGGTGGCAACGCGGACGATCGCCACAATCGGTAGCAAAAGACTGGCAATGCCCAGCAGAATCAATAACGGGATGCCGATCGCAACCAGCACCAGAAGGGAAAAAAGAATCGCGTACAGAAAGAGATTGATGTGAAAGTTAATGGATTCTTTAGCCTTTTCCTACACCACCGGCTCGTCTGTCATGAGGAGAACGGCGATCGGGATGCCAATAGAAATGACAGAGCACTGACAAAAGCTTACGCCGATCTTGATTATCCATAACAGCTTAAAATGGGTGAAAGGAGTACACTCTGGCGACCAATCTCGTTGCATCCAGACCGATACTTGCTCATTTTACTCACTGACTGCTGGCGGTTGTCGCTATCTTTAAGGAGGCAGAGGGCTAAAGGCTAAAGGCTAAAGGCTAAAGGCTGTACTCAAAACTCAAAACTCTCCTCACTTCCCCTCACTCCTCTCCCCTCACCCCTCACTCCTCTCCCCTCACCTCTTCTACCCGCATGTCCACAGAACTCCAGGCTGAACTGCAAACAGCAGTCGAACGTCGGCGCAACTTTGCCATCATCTCTCACCCGGATGCGGGTAAAACGACACTGACCGAAAAACTGTTGCTCTACGGAGGTGCCATTCACCAGGCAGGTAGCGTCAAGGCTCGACGGGCACAGCGACACGCCACCTCTGACTGGATGGAAATGGAGCAACAGCGGGGGATTTCCATCACCTCAACGGTGTTGCAGTTTGCGTACCAGAACTGCCAAATTAATTTGCTAGACACGCCGGGGCACCAAGACTTCAGTGAAGATACTTATCGCACGCTAGCGGCGGCTGACAATGCCGTGATGCTGATCGATGCGGCAAAAGGTCTGGAGCCACAGACCCGCAAGCTCTTTGAGGTCTGCCGGATGCGAGGCTTGCCCATTTTCACCTTTATTAACAAGCTCGATCGCCCGGGACGAGAGCCACTGGATTTGCTGGACGAAATCGAGCAGGAGTTGGGCTTGCAGACCTACGCAGTCAATTGGCCCATTGGGATGGGCGATCGCTTCAAAGGGGTGTACGACCGTCGCAGTGCCCAACTGCATTTGTTTGAGCGGAGTGCCCACGGTCAGCGAGAGGCGATCGACACCGCCATTGACCTCGGCGACCCGCGTATTGAAGATCTGCTGGAACAGTCGCTGTATTACCAGTTCAAAGACGATCTGGAGTTGCTCGAAGGCTTGGGACCAGAGCTAGATTTGGACTTAGTACATCGGGGCAAGATGACACCCGTGTTCTTCGGCAGCGCCATGACCAACTTTGGCGTGGAGCTTTTTCTCAATGCCTTTTTGGACTACGCCCTCAAGCCGGGTCCTCATGCCAGCAGTAAGGGCGAGATCCAACCGACCTATCCAGAATTTTCGGGCTTCGTGTTCAAGCTACAGGCCAACATGGACCCGAAGCATCGCGATCGCATCGCTTTTGTCCGCGTGTGTTCCGGTCGCTTTGAGAAAGACATGACCGTGAGCCATGCCCGTTCGGGCAAAACGGTGCGCCTGTCTCGTCCCCAAAAGCTGTTTGCCCAGGATCGGGAAGTGATTGAAGAGGCATATCCCGGTGATGTCATTGGCTTGAACAACCCAGGTGTCTTTGCGATCGGGGACACGATTTATGTCGGCTCCAAGCTGGAATATGAGGGCATTCCCTGCTTCTCGCCCGAACTATTCGCCTATCTCAGAAACCCCAACCCGTCGAAATTCAAGCAGTTCCGCAAGGGCGTTTCGGAGCTTCAGGAAGAAGGCGCAGTGCAGATTATGTATTCTGCCGATGAAGCGAAGCGTGATCCGATCCTGGCAGCGGTGGGGCAACTTCAGTTTGAAGTGGTGCAATTTCGGATGCAAAATGAGTACGGCGTGGAAACCCAGCTTGAACTGCTGCCTTACAGCGTGGCTCGTTGGGTTGAAGGCGGCTGGGACGCATTAGAAAAGGTGGGTCGCCTGTTCAACACGGTGACGGCAAAAGATAGCTGGAACCGTCCTGTCTTACTGTTTCGTAACGAATGGAATGTGAGTCAGGTACAAACCGACCATCCGGAGTTACAACTAAACGCGATCGCTCCCGTAGTTTCTGGGAGCGAACCGACCGCTTCATGAAGCTATCTTAGAAACGCTACACGTCAGCAGTCTACCGTCCCCTTCCGAGTAGGAGAAGCACTATGCCTCCAGTTCCTGATTCGTCATTGATCATCAAAGACTTCCCAGCGCTGGAGTCTGGGCTGGCTGCTCTGAAGCAGGGTGACTACAAGACCGCGATCGCCAAACTAGAAGCCATTTCCCTGTCACTGGCGCATCCCCTTGCACCAAAAGCGCAAATGGGCTTAGCCACTGCTTACGCCCGCACCGAGCAACCCTTACGTGCCGCCGCCCTGTGCCAAACGCTTCGTCAAAGCGACAATCCCCAGGTCAGCGATTGGGCAAAGCGAACGCTGATCAGCCTGAAAGCACGGAATCCACAGCTTTTAGACGAGTTTGAGGCTCTGGGTGCAGAAGCTGACAACGTGACTGCTACATCTTCGCCTGATCATCTTGCCTCATTGGACGCAGACCTCACGGGCTTTACGCCCTTCGACCCTGCGGCTCCCCCTGACTTTGCCGCCGTCGATCGCGATCACTCCCACGCTCTTGAGGCATCGCTTCAGCAAGATCTCGATGCCGCTGAGCCGCTCAATGCCAATCAGCCTGCTCCCTTAGAGGACTCAAGCCACGTCCCAGCCGAGCCTAAACTGCATCCAGAAAACACGTCAATCTTGCTTGAAGGAACCACCTGGACGGGACGCAAGCCGAACTCTGCGGCTATCCCGCTGGAGCATACGCGATCGCACGTGCGAAAGCCAGTAGATCGGAACACGACACAACCCACTGCTTTAGAGCCGCCGCTCTACTCAGCTACCTGGCGGCAGGCAGGCAGGCTAAAGCAGGGTAAATCACTGGGTAAGGTAAAGCTCTTGCGATTGCTGTTATTGCAGGTCGGTACCGCCGTCGCGCTGTTCTGGATGGTGCAGGCGATCGTGTACAACACTGCGCTTTACTACAGCATCGCGCTCACCAAAATTCCCTTTCTCAATCTGCCACGTGAGTTGTTTCATCCGCCTGTGGTTCCCATCCTGATTTTCCTGGGAATCCTCTTTGTGGTGTCTCGCTGGCTGTTGGATGGACTGCTCACCGTTGCCTATGGGCTACAACCGCTGTCATTGAGCAAACTGGCAACCTACAGCCCCGAAACCGCCCAATCGCTTCAGCGCTTCTGCCGTCAGCAGCACATTCCCGTGCCAGCGCTGGGAATCTTGCCCACGGCTGCACCTGTGGCGTTTAGCTACGGCTGCTTACCCCACGTCACACGCACGGTGGTCAGTCAAGGCTTGCTAGAGCAACTGGCTGATGATGAAATTGCCACGGTGTATGCCAGCGAAATCGGTCATATCTCCCGTTGGGATGTCCCGCTGATGTCGCTGATCACGGTGTTGATCCAGATTCCTTATACGGTTTACTGGCTGATATCGAACTGGGGGAATCGCAAGCAGGCAGCCATTTCACGTGTATCGGCAAGCATTCTGGCTGCGATTAGTTACGGTGTGTACGCCCTGTTGCGCTGGATGGGACTGTGGCTGTCGCGTCAGCGAGTGTATTATAGCGATCGCGTGGCGGCTGAACTGACGGGCAACCCCAACGGCTTTGCGCGTGCGCTAATCAAGATCGCGATCGGCACTGCCAAAGACGTTCAGGCGCAAAAGCAAACCAGTTATTTGCTAGAAGGTTTTGATCTTTTAACCCCGTTAGGGCAACGCATGGCGACGACGTTGGGCAGTGTTTATCCCTACGCGCGGCTGGAATCTGTGCTGGAGTGGGAGCGGACGAATCCGGATCGACACTGGTTAGCAAGCAATAATTCACATCCACCGACGGGCGATCGGCTAAACCTCTTAACCCTCTATGCCCGTCATTGGCAGCTAGCCACTGAGTTGGAGTGGGAGCCATCCACGTCCAAACTACCGACTCGTCAAGAGCGGAAATTACTGCTGCAAGGAGCACCGTTTTTTGGGTTGGCGTTTGGTTTTGCGATCGCTTACCTGTTGGCCGCCTTAGGTTGGGTTGGCTGGCGAACAAATGTGAGCCAGTTGTCGTGGATGTACGGCGACCATGCCCTGCTGCTGGGGCTACCGCTGGTTGGCTTTAGCATTGGCACCTTCATGCGGATTAATTCGCTGTTTCCAGATGTGCCCGTCTCAAATGCTAAAGTGGTTGGTACTTCAGACTCGCTTGTGGACTTGCTGAAGCCGATCGCTGTCGTACCTGTTGAGGGTCAAACGGTGCGGCTAGAAGGCAACTTTTTGGGACGTGCTGCTATCGGCAATCTTCTCAGCCAAGATCTACTGCTGCAAACGACTACTGGGATTGTTCGGCTCCACTGCTTGTCCACTTGGGGACCGATCGGCAACCTACTGCCTCAAGCTGTGCGCCCCACAGATTTACTAGGGCAAGCTGTTGTGGTGACGGGCTGGTTTCGGCATGGTGCCACGCCCTGGATTGATGTAGACACAATACGGACACCAGGCGGACGCGTAAGCCGCAGTGGGCATCCCGTTTGGTCTACCATTTTGGGCACGATCGCCGCTGCCTGGGGTCTCTATACTCTCTTTTTTGGTAGAGCTTTTTAATCAGGGCAAACTTTGGGGTGAGGCTGTAGCAGCTTGGAGGAGCAGGTTGGATGATGTAGCGATCCGCCAATCTTTCGATCGCCCTTGAAATTTTTCGTCCTGGTCTTCTACAGTGTCATCAAGGTGAAAACATGAGGATACCTGATGACTGCCGTACTCAAGGATTTCGAGCAACTCGTTCCTGAAAGCGCTCCTGGCAAACCGCGCTACAGCCCATCGAACCAGCGCCGCATTCTTTGCGTGTTTCCAAAGTACAGCCCGTCTTTTGGGACGTTTGACAACGCCTATCCGCTGTTGGGTGGCGTGAAAGCGTTTATGCCGCCGCAGGGAATTCTGGTGGTTGCTGCCTATTTGCCACAGGAGTGGGACGTTCGGTTTATCGATGAAAATATCCGGTCTGCCAAGCCTGCGGATTATCGTTGGGCAGATGTGGTGATTGTGAGTGGGATGCACATTCAGCGATCGCAAATCAACCGCATCAACGCGATGGCGCACCGGTATGGCAAAATCACGGCGATCGGCGGTCCTTCAGTGTCGGGGTGTCCAGAATACTATCCTGCTTTTGACCTGCTGCATCTGGGCGAACTGGGCGACGCGACCGATCGGATGATCGAGTATTTTGACCAGCATACAGAGCGCCCCGATCGACAAATTCGCTTTGAGACGACCGAGCGACTGCCGCTGAACGAATTCCCTATTCCTGCTTATCACCTGATTGACCTGAATCAGTACTTCATTAGCAACGTGCAGTACTCCAGCGGCTGCCCCTATCGCTGCGAGTTCTGTGATATTCCTGAACTGTATGGACGTAATCCGCGCTTGAAGTCTCCAGAGCAGATCGTGGCAGAACTGGATGCCATGCTGGCATCAGGCAACCTGCGGGCAGTCTATTTTGTGGATGACAACTTTGTGGGCGATCGTCGCGCTGCCCTGCAACTGCTGCCCCACCTGATCGACTGGCAAAAGCGCAACGGCTATCCCATCCAATTTGCCTGCGAAGCCACACTGAACCTGGCGCAAAACAAAGAACTGCTGGCGCTGATGCGTGAGGCTTACTTTTGCACCGTGTTCTGCGGCATTGAAACGCCTGAAACCGACGCGCTCAAATCCATCTCAAAGCAGCAAAACCTGATGGGTGGCATGTCCATTCTGGAGGCGATTAAAACGCTCAACAGCTACGGGATGGAAGTGGTGTCGGGCATCATCATCGGTTTGGATACCGATACGCCAGATACGGGCGATCGCATTATGGAATTCATTCGCCTGTCCAACATTCCCATGCTGACCATCAACCTGCTGCATGCGCTGCCCCGGACACCGCTGTGGCGCAGACTAGAGGAAGAAGGACGGCTCAACTTTGACGAGAACCGGGAGTCAAACGTCGAGTTTCTCATGCCATATGACGAGGTAGTGGAAATGTGGCGACGTTGCATCACGGCTGCCAACGACCCAGATTTTCTGTACCAGCGGTTTGCCTACAACGTGGAACATACCTTTTGCAACCGCATCACGCCGCCGCTGAGTCCAGCACGTCTGTCGAAGCAAAATATCCTCAAAGGTCTGTGGATTATGGCAAACATAATCTTGCGGATCGGGGTGCTGAGCCACTACCGCAAGACGTTTTGGAGGATGGCAGGACCAAAACTCAAAACGGGTAATGTTGAAAACCTGATTCACATTGGGCTGGTGGCGCATCATTTGATCACGTTTGCTCAAGAATGCGGTCGTGGCGAACAGGATGCATCGTTCTATGCCCAAAAAGTGAAAGCAGCAAAGTGAGGTCGCGTTCTGTGAAACCCACTGCATGAGAGCAGTCCTGGTTTTTCGCTTCTGGCGCTCCTGCCTCAAAAGCGAAACTTTTTTGAACCAAATCCTGATCCATACAGTCTGACTGTGAGGGCTACCTTTTTAAGGAGCGTCATCAGTTTAAGGCGGCGATCGTTTGGCACCTGCATACGGAAGGTACTTCGATTTAGAGATTCTTGCAATTGGAAAGAATCGTTACAATCCCAGAGTTGTGTAAGCCGCCTCGCTTTGCGCTTGTTCACCTGATGCATACGGCACTACAGACTCATGAATGCTTCCGTTCACTCACCAAATCCTTTGCTACCGATGTCACCACGGACGGCTCACAACGCTACTCTAGCGGGGGTCTTCCGTTGGGGTCTTCTCACTGGCTTTGTGGTCGCGCTTTCAGGCTGTAATTTTTTACCCAAAGAGGCTGCTGATGCCCAGACCAAACCGTCTGGAGCGGCTCAAGGTCAAGGGGCTACTGCGGTCGATGTGGCGATCGCGGCGACGGCACCGCTCGAAGCCACTAGAGAATACACGGGCACAACCCAACCGCTACAGGAAGTCGCCATCCGCGCCCAGGCGGAAGGTCAATTGCAGCAACTGAACGTGGATGTGGGCGATCGCGTGCAGCAAGGTCAAACCCTGGCGCAAATTGATGACTCTATTTTGAACGCGGCAACTGCCGAAGCCGAAGCCGAACTGGCATCCCGACGTACAGAAATTAGTCAGCTTCAAACTCAAGTGAGTGATGCCCGGACGCAGGTAGAACAGTCCCGACTGCAACTCCAACAAGCTGAATCGGATGCGGCTCGTTACCAAAGTCTCGCCAGAGATGGTGCCGTCACGCAGCAACAGGCAGAACAATCGCGGACGCAGGCGAGAACAGCCGCACAGATCTTGCGATCGAGCCAGGAAAAAGTGCGCAATCAGCAGCAGGCGATCGTGGCAGCGAATGGTCGCATCGTCGCGCAGCAGGCAGTGGTGGCACAGCAGCAAGAGCGACGATCGTATGCTGTGCTCATATCGCCCATCAGCGGATCAGTGCTGACGCGATCGACCGAGCAGGGCAATTTGGTACAGGTCGGCAATGAACTGCTGCGGTTGGGCGATTTTAGTCGGGCAAAGGTCATCATCCAGGTTTCGGAACTCGATTTGGCAAAAGTGCGATTGGGCGGCGCGGCAAAAGTACGGCTAGATGCCTTTCCTAACGAACAGTTTGCAGGCAGCGTGACGCGAGTTTCGCCTGCGGCTAACCCTACATCTCGCCTGGTGCCGGTGGAAGTGACCATTCCCAACCCCACTGGCAGAATGGGCAGTGGGTTGCTAGCACGGGTAAGCTTCATGCAGCAGAACATTGATCGCGTGGTCGTGCCAATTGCAGCGTTACAGGACGATCGCGCTAAAGGTCAGCAGCCTCGTAAACCAGAGGCAAATGCAGGCACCACCAATCCTAACGAGCAATCGAAAGGTAACGCCAAGCCTAAACGGACAAAGGGGACGCTGTTTGTTGTAACAGGTGACGGTGAACAGGCAAAAGTAGCGGCACGATCGGTGGCGTTGGGGCAACAGGCAGATGGCAAAGTGCAAATTCTGTCGGGGTTGAATCCGGGCGATCGCTTTGTCGCACGCACCAGCAAGCCACTCAAAGATGGCGACCCCGTGCGCTTAAGCATCCTGTCAGCAAAATAGAGTCCGGTTAGAGAACCTGTTCACGTCACCGCACCATGCAAGATTGCGCTTTGACGTAGACACAAATAGCTATGGGACGATGGGCAGTGCCCGACCCTGTATCGCTCAACCCTACTCCCTACTCCCTACTCCCTACTCCCCACGCCCCATTCACCTGTCATGCAAACCCCTTCCTCGTCTGGCTTCAGCCTGAGTACGCTCTCGATTCGGCAGTACATTGGCACCTTGATGCTGACGCTGACCGTCATTGTGGTCGGAATCTTTTTCCTCACGCAACTGCCCGTCGATCTGCTGCCGTCTATTACCTATCCCCGCATTGGGGTACGTTTGGAGGCACCAGGCATTTCGCCAGAGGTGGCGATCGACGAAATCACTCGCCCGCTCGAAGAAGCACTGTCAACCACCGATGGAGTGGTGCAGATTTATTCGCAAACGCGGGAAGGGCAGGTCAACCTAGACTTGTACTTCAACCCTGGCAGCAATATCGATCAGGCGCTCAATGACACAACAGCAGCATTCAACCGCAACCGGAATCAGCTACCGGACACGATCGAAGAACCCCGTCTATTCAAGGCAGACCCCTCGCAGCTTCCCGTCTACGAAATGGCGCTCACATCGCCCTCATTGCGCGATGTCGATCTGCGCGTGTTTGCCGATGAAGAACTGTCTCGCGAGCTGAGTATCGTATCAGGCGTTGCGTCGGCAGATGTGTCGGGTGGTGTAGCGGAAGAAGTGCGTGTAAACGTTGACCTGAATCGCCTGCAAGCGCTGGGTATTGGGCTAACGGATGTGCTGGATGAGTTGGAGCTGCGCAATCAAGATGTCTCTGGCGGACGCATCCTGGGCGAGAATTCGGAGCCGTTGACGCGTGCAGTGGGGCGCTTCCAGAATGCGGCTGAGATTCGAGATTTGTCGTTTGCGGTGGGGGGACAGGGGGCAGTTAACAGTCAACAGTCAACAGGGGGCAGTCAACAGTCAACCAGTAATGGTCAGCAAACGACTGCAACTCAAAACTCAACACTCACAACTCAAAACTCTCCCTCTCCCTCTCAGCGGGTGTATTTGCGCGATTTTGCAGAAGTGATTGACGGCACAGAAGAAGAGCGGGTACTGGTCAACCTTAATCGGCAAAAAGCGGTCAAGCTCAGCGTACAGAAGCAGCCGGATGCAAATACGGTATCGGTGGTGGATGCGGTCAAGCAACGGCTGAAGGAGTTGCGTCGATCGGGTGTGATTCCAACAGACATGATCATTACGCCCACGTTGGATGAGTCGAAGTTCATTCGTAACTCGCTGGCGGATGTGATCAATTCGGGTTTATCAGGTGCGCTACTTGCCGCGATCGCCGTCTTCATCTTTTTGGGATCGCTCCGGCAGACGTTTATTATTGCGCTGACAATTCCGCTGTGTACATTAGCGGCGGCGATCGTGATGAAGCTCTGCGGCTTTTCGCTCAATATTTTTAGCTTAGGCGGCTTGGCAATTAGCGTCGGGCAGGCGATCGACACCTCTGTTGTGATTCTCGAAAACGTCAGTAAACGGGTGGAAGCGCTCAAGCTCGACAACAACTTCAACAGCAATGGTAACGGTCATCACGAGGGGAATGGCAATGGGAACGGAAATGGTAATGAGCACAACAATCGCGCACGCACCTTGATTACAGCCGTGGAGGAAAGTAGCCGTGAGGTTGAGTCGTCACTTGTGGCTTCGACGGCTGCTAACTTGGTCTCGGTCTTGCCATTCATACTCGTGGGCGGCTTTGTGTCGCTGTTGTTCAACGAACTCATTCTCACGATTTGCTTTGCGGTGATTGCCTCCTTGGTCGTCGCCCTTACTGTCGTGCCGATGCTGTCGGCACGTCTCTTTACCATTCAGTGGTCAAGTGGGTTAAATCGGCTGTGGCTGCTGCGTGCTTTTAACCAGCGGTTGGACGGTCTTACGCGATCGTACGGCAATACGCTGGCTAAGGTCATTCGTCGTCGGGCGATCGTCATTGTGACAGCGTTCATCGTTTTAGGTGGCAGTGGTGTCGTGATGGCGGGTCAGATTCCGCAAGAAATTTTGCCGCGCATCAGCACCGGGCAAGCGAATGTGAATGCCCAGTTTCCGCCCGGTACATCCCTGGAGACTAATCGACGCGTGATGGCAGCGGTTGACGATGTGCTGTTGAAACAGCCAGAGACAGATTATGTCTTCACAACCGCAGGCGGGTCGCTGTTTGGGAATACCGTCTCGGCGAACCCATCGCGCAGTTCGGGCAGCGTGACGCTCAAAGAGGGTGCCGACGTAGTGGAATTTACGGAACGGGTGACGCGAGCCATGAACAAGCTCAACCTGGCAGGCGTGCGAGTGCGCGTCTCCGCTGGTTCTGTGCGCGGCTTAACCTTAAATAACTCACCCTTGCGAGGCGCTGAAGTGGATGTGGTGCTTCAGGGCGAAGATGCAGACGTGCTGCGGCAAGCGGGTCGGCAAGTGCTGTCGGCGTTGGACGAACAAGTGAAACTATCTGCGTTTCGTCCTGATGCGGACGATCGCCAGCCCGAAGTGCAAATTCGCCCCGACTGGGAACGCGCCAACGCGCTCGGTTTAACGACACAGGAAATTGGCAGCACTATTCAAACGGCGATCGAAGGCTCGGTGCCCACTCAATTACAGCGCAGTGAACGTCTGGTGGATGTACGTGTGCAGTTGAATCAAGACCTGCTGAAGCAGCCCTCACAGTTGGCGCAACTCCCGCTGTTTGTGGATAGCAATGCCCTAGTGCGTTTGAGCGACGTTGCCAAAATTGAAGAAGGGCAGGCTCCCGGCGAGATTCAGCGCATTAACCAGCGTGGTGTTTTTCTGATTGCAGGCAACTTGAACAAAGGCGCTAGTTTGGGCGCGGCGTTAGAGGAAGTGCAGCAAATTGTCTCCAAACTGGATTTGCCAGATGGTGTGACGGTGCTGCCGAGCTACGCTGGACAAACTAACAAAGAGCTTCAGGGAGCAATGGTCACGCTGGGCGGACTGGCTGCCTTTTTGGTCTTTGTGGTGATGGCGGTACAGTACAACTCTCTGATCGATCCGCTGGTCATTATTCTCACGGTGCCACTGGCATTGGCTGGCGGCATTTTGGGGCTGTTTGTCACGCAAACCGCGATCGGCATTACCGTTGTCGTCGGTGCCGTACTGCTGGTGGGAATTGTGGTGAACAACGCCATCATCATGGTGGAAACGGCAAACCAGCTTCGAGAAGAAGAGGAGCTTGACCGCGCCACCGCCATTATGAAAGCCGCGCCTCAACGCCTGCGCCCCATTCTCATGACCACAATCACTACCGTCTTAGGGCTGTTCCCGCTGGCGTTAGGCATCGGCGAAGGGTCAGAGTTCTTGCAGCCATTGGGCGTGGTCGTGTTTTCTGGTCTAACCCTGGCAACTATGCTGACGCTGTTTATCATCCCCTGCTTCTACGTCCTCTTACACGACATCTTTAAGCGGGATATGGGCATTGGGCAGTTGGTCAACCGGACACGATCGCTAGTGCTGTCTGGACGAAAGTAACTGTTGTGGTAACAGGTAAACCAACCCACAGGCGCTGAGGGTTGCTAACGATCGTGTTACCGATTAGACCTTTATTGACTCACACGGGGCTAACTACCGAGCAAACTTGATTGCATGGCGTGAGATACTTGCAGTTGCGGCTTGACCGGAGCGTGAGCGGGTTCGAGGTTAACGCACGGGTCTGGGTTAAACTGCGCTTTTTGCAGGTTGGGATGATGCATGAGCAAGATCACATTATCCCAACTGGTTTATTCCTCAATCGCGTCTTCGCTTACTTCAGCATCAAGTACGGCTTCAGCATCAAGTACGGCTTCACCATCAAGTATGGCAGCCTCTTCGCCAGTAGATAGGGGAACGAGAGCAACAGCGGCGATCGCGTCATCCTCATCCAAGCGCTGCACGCGAACCCCTGTCGCTGAGCGGGATTGTGACGAAATGGCATCGACCGATTGACGAATGATGATGCCTCGATTGGTGACCATCATCAGTTCTGCGCCTTCGTTGACGATGTGAAGTGCAGCCAGACGATCGCCCTTCTTGCGGAACTTGGTGGCAACTAACCCCATCCCCGCACGATTTTGCAAGCGGAACTGAGAGACGGGTACGCGCTTACCATAGCCGCCCATCGTCACCACCAAAATCCACGGACCAAGCTGACCGTTGACCACTGATGGTTGTTCGGTTTCCCCGTTCTCCCCGGTTTCCACTAAGTCTCCGTTTTCGACGTTCAGTTCTTCAACGTCCGGTTCCACAGCCGATTCCAGGACTTGCACGAGATCCGCCACAATCTGGCTAGGCAGAATGTCCATCCCTACCAGGCGATCGCCTTCGCGGAGAGACATCGATCGCACACCCCGCGTCGCGCGACCGAGGGGACGCAACTGTTCATGGTTGGCGCGGAAGTGGATCGATCGCCCCATACTGGAGCCGATGATAATGCTGTCATCGACCCGCGCACGGCGCACCCAGCGAAGTTCGTCGCCATCTTCCAGGGAGATAGCAATCAGCCCGTTGGCGCGAATATTACTGAAGGCAGTGAGCGCAGTTTTTTTGATGTAGCCGTTACGGGTCAGCATCACCAGATATTCGTCGGCGCTGAACTCCGTGACGGGAATAAACGCAGTGATTTTTTCCTCACGGGGAATCGGCAGCATTTGCACGATCGGCGTGCCCCGTGACGTGCGCGAACCAATGGGAATCTGGTATGCCTTGAGCGCGTAGACGACCCCACGATCGCTGAAAAACAGCACGCTATCGTGATCGCAGCAGGTGAGGAAATGCTCTACCCCGTCGTCCTCCTTCATCCGGGCACCCGCTTTACCTCGTGTGGCGCGGCTTTGCGATTCAAACGTGTTCACGGGCATCCGCTTGAGGTAGCCCTGCTCTGTCAGCAGAATGACGGCTTTCTCGTTCGCAATCAGGTCAATGTCACCCAGTTCGTCTTCCGATTGCTCAATGATCGTGCGGCGTGGTGTGGCGTGCTTGGTGCGGATTTCCGTGATCTCGGTGGTGATGATTTCGAGGATGCGTTCGCGTCGCTCCAGGATGTCGCGCAAATCAGCGATCTGGATTTGCAAATCTTCGTGTTCTTTCTGAATTTTTTCGGCTTCTAGAGCGGTCAGACGGCGAAGCTGCATTTGCAGAATCGCATCTGCCTGCGGTTCCGACAGCCCGTAGCTATCGATCAGCTCTTGCTTTGCCGTCGGAGCATCGGCAGCGCGGCGAATCAGGTTAATGATGCCGTCCAGATTACCCAACGCAATCAGCAAACCTTGCAAGAGGTGATCGCGCTCTTCGGCTTTGCGCAGGTAATAGCGAGTGCGGCGCGTGATAGCTTCGACGCGGAAATCCAGGAACACTTCCAGAAAGTGCTTCAGCGTCAATAGCTGGGGTTCGCGGTTGACGAGAGCCAGCATATTGGCACCAAAGTTTGCCTGGAGCGGGGTTTGCTTGTAGAGATTGTTCACCACCACGCGGGGATAGGCATCGCGCTTGAGTTCGATGACGATCCGCATCCCATCCCGATCGCTCTCATCCCGAATATCCGAGATCCCTTCCAGCCGCTGCTCGTTCACCATTTCGGCGATTTTTTCAATCAGCGCGGCTTTGTTGGTTTGATACGGCAGTTCCGTGATGATAATGGCTTCGCGATCGGGTCTGCCCCGATGCTCGATCGTTTCAATTTGCGCCACGCCCCGCATGATGATGGAGCCACGACCAGTGGTGTATGCCTCACGAATCCCGGTTCTGCCAAGGATTTGCGCGCCCGTGGGGAAATCGGGACCGGGAATGTATTGCATCAACTCCAGATCCGTCAAGTCGGGATTGTGAATCAGCGCCGTCAGACCATCGATCAGTTCGCCCAGGTTGTGCGGGGGAATATTGGTCGCCATCCCCACCGCGATACCCGACGAGCCGTTGAGCAGGAGTTGGGGAATGCGGGCGGGCATCACTAACGGCTCTTGCTGCGACCCGTCGTAGTTGGCACCAAAGTCAACCGTTTCCGCTTCGATGTCTTGCAGCAGCGCATCGGTGGTGAGGGATTGGAGGCGACATTCGGTGTATCGCATCGCGGCAGGCGGATCGTTGTCTACCGAGCCGAAGTTGCCGTGCCCGTTGATGAGAGGCGATCGCATGGAAAAATCTTGCGCCATCCGCACCAAGGCATCGTAAACCGCTGTATCGCCGTGAGGATGGTATTTACCAATGACATCCCCCACGACACGGGCGCATTTACGGAAGGGGCGATCGGGCGACAAGCCCAGTTCGTGCATGGCGTAGAGGATGCGACGATGCACGGGTTTCAACCCATCCCTCGCGTCGGGAAGCGCCCGCCCCACAATGACGCTCATGGCGTATTCCAGGTAGGAGCGGGACATTTCGTTCCGCAGATCCGTTGGTACAACCCGATCTTGCGGGGTATCCTGGGAGAAGGTCATAATGCGAAAAGCTCCAAAAGGCAAGCCAGTAGCCGTCGTAGGGAAAGCACTACACGTCCCTGCTCACACGGCTGTCGCACCGTTGCTGATGCGAACACTTATACCTCTTTATTCTATCATTGTTCGCCCTTTTCAACCGTTTACGTGTCGTTGGGGGCTTGAGCCAGAGAGCCTGCTGTGAGGGCGTTTCAAACTATAGGCTTGTCTTGTACCGCTCGACTTGAGCGGAGACTGGTTTTGCGACTGAAAAGCTTTAAGGCAGAGGGGCGATCGACGCAGCTTGTTTGTAGGGACGTTATATGTAACGTCCCTACAAACGGAATCTAGCGTGAAATCGATTTAAGCCAGTATCAGTGCTGCTTGTGCGAGAAGAGTGGGCTGGCAACGGCAGCGTTAGGCGATGCAGACGCAATGGTTGGCATTGCAGAAGGACTGTGAACCGATACAGAAGGAATGTGTGCTGACGCAATGCGATCGCGGTGCCATACAAAGGGATTGTGACCCGACACACTGCGATCGCGAGACGATACATTGCCAATGCGACGCGATACAGAAGGATTGTGGGGGCATCACATTGGCACAGTGACGCACGGTTTGAAAGAAACCGGGTTTCTGGATGCAGCCTGGATGCTCACAGCACATCTTCGTGAAGAAACCCGGTTTCTATGGAGATGACGAAACCTTTTGGTGAGGCAATAATGAAGAGAAGCCTGCCGCCCTCACCGCTCTGCGACCCCATGCCCTAAACATCAGAGCTTTTGGGAATACTAATGGGAGACTTCACTTTACTATTTTTCCAACAGCATTTCTCTCCAAGCAATGAGCGATATTAAGCAGCACTACGAGGTTCTGGGGCTAACAACAGGCGCATCACCAGCAGAGGTGAAGCAAGCCTATCGAGATTTAGCTAAAACATGGCATCCCGATCGCTTCGCCCATGACTCGCAGCTAAAGCAGCAGGCAGAGGAGAAAATCAAAGCCATTAATGAAGCCTATCAGCAGCTCAAGGCATATCAGCCTGTAGCAGAGCAGCAGACGTCACCTGAATCAGAGCAAACACGGGTTGCAATCAAAGTGACTAAGGCTGAAACGTACTATAACTTGGGTGCAGAAGCGGTCAAAGCCAGTCGCTATAAAGAAGCGCTGAAAGACTTCAACACGGCGATTCGGTTGAATCCTGACTATGCTGAAGCGTATCGTTATCGGGGTTTTGTACAATCGCTGTTGGGCTTTGAATTAGGTGCCGAAGCGGATTTAGCCAAAGCAGCAAAGCTAGGGCTACTGCGGACAAAAGCCCCTCGCCCATCTGAACCATCCGCTTCTAAAGCGCACGCCCCAAACGCAAAAAAAAGATGTAAAAACAGAGCGTCACGCTTCTGTGCCACCTGTACCAACCCCCTCCACGCGAACAACAGTAGAGCAACGATCGCCCTCTCAAGCCCCTTGTCGCTGTGTCAAAACGTTACAGGAACATTCAGATATTATTTCGACGATCGCTGTTAGTCGTGATGGCAAACTGCTTGCCAGCGGCAGTTGGGATGCGACCATTCAGGTTTGGAATCTTCGCACTGGCAAACGCATCTGCACCTTTGAGGGACACACAGCCCCAGTCTGGTCGGTAGCATTTAGCGCTGATGGTCAACTGCTCGCCAGCGGCAGTAAGGACGAAACAATCAAGCTGTGGCACTTACAAACAGGTACACTGTTTCGCACCTTGACCGGACACTCCGGTGGGGTGAAGTCTATTGCGCTTAGCCCCGACAAATGTACGCTTGTCAGTGGGAGTTGGGATAGCACCGTAAGATGCTGGGACTTGACTACTGGCAGGCTGATTCGCACTCTCTCTGGGCAGAGCGCTCCAGTGTGGTCAGTGGCAATTAGCCCAGACGGAACCATGCTTCTGAGCAGCAGTGAAGACTCAACAGTAAAGTTCTACCACCTGAGAACAGGAGAGCCTTTAAAGACGCTCACTGGACATTCTAGGGCAGTGTTTACCGTTGCTATTAGTCCTGATAGTCAGCAGTTTGCAAGCGGCGGACATGATTGCAACGTGAGGCTTTGGTCTACGATCGCCAATCACCCAAACCGAACGCTACTGGGACACACGAGTTCGATTCGTACCGTTGCCTTTAGCCCGGATGGTCAAACGCTTGCCAGTGGCAGTGAAGACCAGACGATTAAACTTTGGAGCGTCAATACAGGCGATCTGTTTGGCACATTGACTGGGCACACTGGCGCGATTACATCACTCGCTTACTCACCCGATGGGCAAACACTCATGAGCAGCAGCTTTGATCAAACGATCAAATTCTGGCAGTGTCCTTAAACAAAAGTGAACCTAGACAAGGTTGCTGGCTGGAACAATTAAAGGTGAATGCTCTAGAAACGTACCAGACGTTTCAAAGGAAATGCTTTGTGCCGCGCCAAATTGGGGAGCGATCGCACCAATCCTGATCGCCTTGGAACGAGTGGTTGATGCGTTGGATGCACTGCCGACGATCGTCAAGTGAGGCAATGGGCTGCTTGAGTTAGAAATATTTGCCGACGCTTACGGCAGGCATCAAGGATGTTTTGGCGGTTTGGGGCATTCTTCTGTCCAAGATCCCCGATTTCTAACAGCGACTGCAAGTTTGTTGCCAGCAGACCTAGAAATCGGGGATCTGAGCGTTATGGCTTTACTTCGGCACAAACAGATTTTTCGGCACAGCAGCATGACAACCCTGGCGGATATCCACCACCTGAGTCACACCAAAATCCACGCCGACCGAAATCATGGAATAGGCTTCATCGGCACTCATCTTGCGTTTGGTCGTGAGGAAGTCCAGCATTTGGTCGGCGGCTTGGCGCATGGCTTTGTTCAAGTCCTGGTTAAAGCCGTGCGTGATCCAGTGGGAATCGGTTTCCAGAATCGGGTTGGTGATGGGGAAATCTTTCAACACGAAGATCTGGATGTAGGAATTCATCGAGGCTTCGATCGCCGTTCCCGCCAGTTCCGCATCGCCCTGCGCCATATGACTATCGCCCACGAAGAGGTTCGCGCCTTTGTTGAACACGGGATAGTACATCGTCGCGCCCGCCCCAATGCGCCAGTTATCGATATTGCCGCCAAACGGTCCTGGTGGAATGCTGTTAATGCGTCCACTTTCTTGCGGTGCTACGCCCATCACGCCAAAGTGAGGGCGCAAGGGAATCGACACCTTCATCTTGATTTTTTCTCGTGATGCCGGGTCGGGAGCCGTGACAAAGCCCGGTTTGTCGTACTTGGGTCGCCCTTTGAAGTCGTAGGCAAAGGCAGGATATGCCAGCGCCGCTTCCATGTCGATTTTGTAGATGGTGATGCGCTCTTTTTTGAAGGCATCGTAGAGGTAGCCCCAGTGTGCAGCAATGTTACTGCCATAGGCGAGGCGGGGTTCGGTTTTGAGAATGCGTACCATGAGGGTGTCGCCCGGTTCTGCGCCTCGCACGGCGATCGGTCCCGTCATGATGTGTACACCAGGACCGCGATCGGTCACTTTGTCATAAACAGCCTTCACCCCGGCATCCATCAGCAAATCGGGTGCATCGCCTGCATGGTGTGTCAGCGCTTCGACATACACAATATCGCCAGGGTTGACTGTCAATACAGGCGGTTGCGTTTTGTCAAAATAGCCCCAAAAGCACGTCTCTGGTGTCGCTTTCAGGATATGGATGTTTTTGGCATCCCGAATCATGTCCGCTGCCATCAGGGTTTCCGATTTTGCTTCGGCTTTGTCACCCCGTAGAAAGCTCACGGCAAAGTTGCCACCCAGCGCCGCTGCTGCCCCTGCCGATGCCAGAAACGCCCGTCGTGACTGCTGCGAGAGATACGTGGGATGTTTCTTTAAGAACTCGGCTTCGGTGGCATCAGCGGTTGAAGGCTCGCCCTGTTGAGTGTCACTGACGGCATCGTGACTGTGATGCTGCTCGTCATGACCATGCTCGTGATGCTCGTTATGATTGTCCTGTGCCATTGATTCGCTACCCTATGCCAGTTTGCTGTGACAGGCAAAATCCTAATGACTGCTCAGAGCTTCAATTGTGTAATTCGTCACATCGTTACGTTACTTCATCGCTTGAAACATTTTGTTACATATGCCCATCAATGCGTCTGAGTTCCTCAAAGCCTGCGATCCCAGTCGAGCGCTGTCGATTAGCAATCCGCAAGACCGGGAGTATTACATCGATTTTGCGCCCGTGCGAGGCAGCAATATTATTCAGGAGTTGAAGCGAACGATCGCCCTCCTTCCCGACGAAGGCACCTGTCAGTTATTTACGGGACACATTGGCTGTGGTAAATCGACAGAATTGTTGCGACTAAAAACTGAGTTAGAACAGCTAGGGTTCTACGTCGTTTACTTTGTCTCCACTGAAGATTTGGATATGTCGGATGTGGATGTGACCGATATTTTGATTGCGATCGCCCATCAAGTCAGCGAGAAATTAGAAGCCGATCAAATCAAGCTCAAACCAAAATATTTTGCCAATTTATTCACTGAAATTGGCGAGATTTTACAAACCCCGATTGAAATTTCTCAAGTTGATTTTTCGGTCGGCATTAGCAAAATTACCGCTAGAACCAAAGATAGTCCCCGTCTACGCAATCAGCTTCGACAGTACATGGAGCCGCGCACCAACGGCATTTTGCAATCGCTGAATGAGGAACTGCTAGGACAGGCAAACCTACAGCTTAAAGCGCGCGGCAACCAGGGTTTGGTGGTGATTATTGATAACCTCGATCGCGTGGATGCTCGCCAACTTCCTTCCGGTCGCACACAGCCAGAATATTTGTTTGTCGATCGGGGCGAACAGTTGTCCAAACTCAACTGTCACGTCGTCTACACCATTCCACTGGCGCTGGTGTTTTCCAACGAAGTCGAAATTTTGAAGCAGTGGTTTGGTGGCGGCGTATCGCCCAAAATCCTGCCGATGGTGCCCGTGCGACGACGCGACGGTACGCATTACGACGAAGGCATTGCACTGTTGCGGCAAATGGTCTTAGCGAGGGCATTTCCTCATCTTGATGCCACTCAACGCCTTGCCCGTCTTCAAGATGTCTTCGATCGCATGGAAACCCTCGATCGGCTCTGCCTCGTCAGCGGTGGTCACGTCCGCAATCTACTGGGTCTACTGCGTAACTGCGTCCAGCAAGGCGATCCGCCCTTTTCGCATGATGCGGTGGAACATGTCATTCGTAGGCAGCGTGATGCACTGGTACGGACGATCGACGATGACGAATGGGCGCTGATCTTCCAGGTTGTTGAACAACAAAGCGCCAAAGGCGAAGTCGAGTATCAAACCCTCCTCCGCAGCATGTTTATGTTTGAGTATCAGGATCAACAAGGCGGCTGGTTTGGCATTAACCCCATGCTGGCGGAAACAAAACGCTATCAGGCTTGGGTCGCAGGGCAAGCGGTGAGGCGTTCGGTAGCGGCTGATAGCCCAAGCCGTGACTTTTGGTGGGATGGTACCTAAGCGGCGGGGCGATCGTCCACTTTCCATTCCCACTCTCTACGCCCAATGCCCTTTCTAGCATGTAACGTGGAAGCTACAGGACAAGGGCTGTACCAGCTATGAGTACGACCGACCAATCCCGACAAGAGGTGCAGGCGGAGAATGAGCGATCGCTCGACACGCTTGTGCGTGCCATTACGCTGTCGCAGCATCAGTTTGCGCTGATTTTGGTACGCTGTAACTTCACCGAATTGCGCGACCGCATGGTGCAGCAACTCAAAGCACGCTGTCCCCTTCCGCTTCACGAATACACCCTGCCCGAAGCGGCAAAGACTCTCTACACGAGCATTCGGACAGAGATGAAAGATCACGGACAGTCGTGGGAGGATGCAGAAGCACGAGAGCCAGACGGCAATGGGCAGGAACCAGACGGCAACCCTCAACCCTCGACCCTTTCTAGCGATGTGGTGCAAAGCGGTACTCAAGACGTTTGTGCGCCTCAATGCCAGCCTCCAAACGCCCTTATGATCTACGGGTTGGAGTCGGTGACGGCGATCGATCAGGTGCTGTTAGCGACCAACCTTGTACGCGAAGAACTCAGCAAGAAATTTCCGTTTCCGCTGGTGCTGTGGGTGACCGATCGCGTGTTGACCAAGCTCGATCGACTGGCACCTGATTTGAAAAGTTGGGCAGGCAATACTGTGATTTCGTTTGATGTCGCAGTAGCGGCTGTCGTAGAAGGCTTGCGGCAGCATACCGATCGACTCTTCGCTTCGATCCTTGAGGCTGGGGATGAACAGTTTCTACCGAACTGGACACAGCTTCAACAGAGCAGTATGAGCACTTGGGGCACTAATTCGCTTCGACGCACGGAACTCGCCTTTGCCCTCGATCGCATTCTTACCAGTGGTCAAACCCTTGATCCAGCGCTTCAGGCAAGCCTCGACTTTTTACTAGGGCAAGATGCTCACGCACAGGGCGAACTGGAAACAGCACGGACTTGCTACGAACACAGTCTGGCGTTTTGGCGGGATGAAAGTAAACGCCAGCGAGCGCAACCATTATCGACATCCTTTGTCTTGCTGCCGTCTGCCAACGAACGTGCGGCTTGTGTGCTGATCTATCTGGGGCTTTGGTGGCGATCGCAGGCAATGCAACAGCGCACTACCTACACGAATGCCTGCCAGCAGGCACGCAACTACTTTCGGCTAGGGCTACAGGTCTTTGAACGAGCCAATCGTCAGGATCTGGTGGCTCGATTCATTATTCCGCAAGCAGAGACGCTGCAAAAGCTCCAACAGTGGCACGAGTTGGAAACGCTGGCGAAGCGTGCACTGGTGCTGCACAAGCTCTATGCCGATCCGGTGCGGCAGGCACGAGACCACGGCTTTTTGGCAGAAGTGGCATTAGCACGTTCCGCCTGGGCAGAAGCCAAGCAACAGGTCGAAAGAGCGCTGGAGATTCTGACAGCAACAGCCACGACGGTCGATCACGTTGCCGATCCACCTTCGACCCACTTGGAATACAGCCTGGATGTGGCACGGCGTTATCACCAAGGTTGGTACATGCTGCTGCTTGCCAAAGCCGAACACAAGCTGGGACACGTAGAAGCCGCGATCGCCCATCTGGAGACCGCTCAAAATCAGACCTACCCGCCCGACGACCCCCAGCTTTACATTGAAATTCTCCGAAAACTGCGGGATCTGTATTTCCAGCAAGAGCGTTACCTGGAGGCGTTTCACACCAAGCAACTGCGGCGATCGCTGGAGCATCAGTATGGCTTTCGTGCCTTCATTGGAGCCTTACGCCTGGAGCCACAGCAGTCTTTCCTGTCTCCTATTCCCGGTCAGCTACCGCCAGAAGCCCCTCTAGCCCAAGAAATTAGAGCCTCTGGTCGTCAGCAAGATGTCAATCGTCTGGTTGCTCGGATGGGACGCAATGACATCAAGCTCACCGTGATTCATGGTCCCTCTGGGGTTGGCAAAAGCTCGATCGTCAATGCTGGTCTCATGCCCGCGTTGAAAGAACGGGTGATTGGCGATCGCATCGCGCTACCCATCCTGCTAGACCTTTACACAGACTGGCAAACCGCACTAGAGGAAAAATTAACAAACGTGTTGGGTGGTCAGGGGTCAGAAGTCAGAAGTCAGAAGTCAGAAGTCAGCGGTCAGCAAACTAGCACAACTCCAAACTCCAAACTCCAAACGTCCTCTCCCCTCCCCTCTCCCCTCTCTCCTCTCTCCTCTCCCCTCTCCTCTCCCCTTCTCCGCCAAGCTACTAGCCTCAACTTCATCCCGGTACTCATCTTTGACCAGTTTGAAGAATTCTTTTTCGTCCATGACACGCTGGAGCAGCGCCGCCCCTTTTATGAATTTCTGCGGGACTGTCTAAATCTTGACTTTGTGAAAGTCGTCCTTACCCTACGGGAAGACTACCTTCACTATCTGCTTGAGTTTCAGCGCCTCGCCAGTCGAGAGAGCGTCAACCTGGACAGCATCAACGATATTCTGGGCAAAGGTGTCCGCTATCCGCTGGGTGACTTTTCGCAGGCAGATGCCCGCTCGATTATCAAAAGCCTGACCGATCGCGTGCAATTTTACCTGGATGAGGCGCTTGTGGAGGCTCTGGTCACCGATCTGGCAGGTGAATTGGGCGAGGTGCGGGCGATCGAGCTACAGGCAGTTGGCGCTCAACTGCAAGCCGAAGGCATTACCACGCTGGCAGAGTACCAGCAGCGGGGACCCAAAGAGAAACTGGTTGCCCGATCGCTTGAAAACGTCATCGAAGATTGCGGCATTGAAAATGAAGATGCGGCACGGATCGTCCTCTTTTTGCTCACAAATGAAAATGGCACTCGTCCACTCAAAAGTCGTGACGATCTGGAAACCGATCTGGTCGATTTTGGGTTAACCGCTGAAATTAACAAGCTCGATCTCGTGCTAGAAGTGCTGGTTGGCTCTGGGCTGCTCTTCCTGGTGCCCGAAAATCCGGCGAACCGCTATCAACTGGTACACGATTACCTGGTGAGTTTCATTCGTCAGCAGCAGGAAGAAACCATTGCTGATTTGGAGCATCGCGATCGCCACCCGTCAGATTCTTCAGAGCCAGACCCTGTCGTCAAGCGCCTCATTAGCCTGCGACGACAAAATGTTTTTCTCAAGTCAAAACTCAAGCAAATCCGCTCACTCGAAAACGTGATGCCATCACTGCTGCTTGTTTTTTCTTTAGTGTTGCTCATCGCCTTTTTCGTGGTGAGCTTGAAGCCACAGCTAGAAGCACCAAAACACAAACGCGTGGAAGCAGGTATGGGGTTGAAAGCCATGTGGCTACCCCGATCGCGCCCCTCTGTGCCTGACGCTGCACTGGAATAGAGCCAGTTGCGGTAGGGTAAAAGCGATGTCACTGAACCCAGTCGCCATGTCTAACCACGCCCCTACCGTGCTTGCACTCGACTTTGATGGTGTCCTTTGCAACGGCATGAAGGAATACTTTCAGACGGCTTGGCGTGCCTACTGCAACCTCTGGCAACCGGAAGACTCCACACCACCAAACGGCTTAGCTGAACGCTTCTACCGCACCCGTCCTGTCATCGAAACCGGATGGGAAATGCCCCTGCTGGTGCGATCGCTCCTACTAAACACCCCAGAAGCCGATATTTTACTGCACTGGGCAGCGATCGCCAACCAGCAGGCAGCAACAGATGGTGTGGCAGCGGCTCAACTAGCCAATGAGATTGACGGCGTGCGCGATCGCTGGATTACCACCGACGTGAAAAGCTGGCTGGCAGAGCATGAATTTTACCCCGGCATCATTCCGCAATTGCAAACGTGGCTCACCAGCCCGCTCGAAGTGATCATTATCAGTACGAAAGAAGGACGTTTTATTCAGCAATTACTCCAGCAGCACAGCGTCGATTTCACTAAGCTCAAAATTCTCGGCAAAGAGGTCAAGCGCTCAAAACCAGAGACCTTGCGATCGCTCTTGGTAGAATCTAATCGTGCAGAATCTAATCGTGCAGAATCTAATCGTGCAGAATCTAATAGCACAGCCAGCATTTGGTTTGTGGAAGATCGCCTGCAAACCCTGCAAGCTGTTTGTCGGCAAGCAGACTTGAACGAGGTCAAACTCTTTCTAGCGGCTTGGGGCTACAACACTCAGGCAGAAAGAGACTCGACGGCTCACGAGCCAGATATCCATTTGCTGTCTCTGCAACAATTTAGTCAGGCGTTAACAACGTGGCTCTAATGATGGAGCTATTTTTTGTGCGTCCTACACGCTAAAGTCGTCAACGTCATAGCATCAAACAATGAAACATGCAGACGATCGTGCGCTCGATCAATTAGCAGCTCTACTCACCGATATTCGCCTCGTTGAAGGGTTGAAAGAAAAGAAACGTGGCGTTTTCTACCGTAAAGCCCAAGCGTTTCTGCACTTTCACGAAGATCCAGCCGGACTTTTTGCTGACCTGAGACATGAATCTGATTGGGAGCGCTTTCCGGTTAACACGCCCGCTGAGCAGGCTCAATTTCTCGCTCGTCTCACAATATGCCACCTGTAGAGCGACGAATTATTTGACTAAAGCGGCAGATTATTTGTCATCCATTCAAACCCTTCTACGTTGCCTGCTCAAAAAATTTCTACAAATTCATGTCAGAAACCCTAAAAATTTGATGCCCTTCCAGTAAAGCTTGCAGGCATGAAAAACTTGACTTCTAATTTGTCGCTGCGGTCAAACAATTCATCACTCTACAGTTGCCCATAGCGTAAAATGCTACTGCTCAACGGAGAAATTGGCGAAATCAACAGTGATATCTTTGGGCGTTGCCCAGGATGAATCGTTGCCGCCAAAGAAAGTGGAGAAGAAAATACCTTCAATTTTTAGCGTTTCAGTCGTCCGAAATTGAAGTCTGCTTTGATCTAATACTTTTTTCCCATCTAGCCAAACCTGTACGCGCCCGTCGCCCTTTTCAGGATGGTTCAGGTCAATCTGTTGTTCTAGATGGTGCCAGGTACCGGGTATAAAGTGCCATTTGCCGCGACCGATCGAGGTGCCGTACTTCGTGCTGTTTGGTAAATAGGCATAAACCTCACCCTGTCCCTCTCTGCGCCACATGAACCGGGTAGAAAAGCCGTTTGTGCCATCGGGATTGTCTCCGCCACTGGTTGCAGTGCCGCCAAAGAGTCCTGGCAATTTTCCACCTTTAACAAAGTCAAAACCTTCAGAGAAGCGGACATAGTAGCTTAACCGCAAAGAGTCTTGTGGTGGTAAATTCAGGCTTGCATAGAATTGGGCTCCACCCAGAGGTGCACCCGTTTCACGATGAACTGTTGGGCTAGCAGATCCTGCTGGGTAGCGAACCCTTAAAACGTGTGAGAATTCAGGATCGTCAATAATAGTCGCATTCTCCCAACCCCAGGAACCCTGCTTAAGCAGGTACCATTGTGATCGCCAATCAAAGCCAGAAAGATCCCCCGACCACAAGCGTTTTGCCGCAACAGAACGAGCGCTGGCTGTGGACAAGTCATGAGATTCTAAATTTGGCGACGGATCAACATTCTCCGTGGCTGCGATGGAATTTAGCGTGCTACAGCCGCCGATAACCGGGGTCAAATTGAGCAACGCCAAGAGCCACAGACAAGCCTGCAAAATGCTACATTTCATGACTCATATAGAGGGATAGATGGACAAAAGAGTTTGCATTTGAACGGTGTTGAGGGCTTATTTTGCAATGGTGGTACTGCGATCGCGTTGACCATTGGTGACCTCATACATGACAATTTTACTCTGGTCAACGCTCATTTCTGCCGTTACATATTGAGTCGTCACATCCCGCGATCGCTTCAACACGAAAGGATAGCGAATGCCCTGCTCTAAATGCAGGTTGCTGACGGTTGCTTGAACCACATTGTCTAAGACCAAACCATTGATTGACTGTTTGGCAACACGTGGGCTAGAGGGACTGTAGCGCAGTGTAAACCCACTAATTTTCACGTCTTGAAGCGGCGCTTGTACCTCCTTAGTTGCCGATGATGCACCCGCGACCAGATTGCTTTGACCGATCGCGGGTGCTGCAACTATTAGCACGGCAGCGTCAGCCGTGGGATTAAATTGAGCTTGCAAAATGGTTCGATCCACACCCTGTCCCTTCAGGTGGATATGGCTGCGATCGATTCTAATCGGCTTGAACAGATCAATTTCACCAATGGGAAGATTAATTTGCATCGTTTCATTCAGAGGCTGTCGATCGATTAATGCCTGTAGAGCGGCTGCATCATCTTTGCCATCACCCGGTACAATGCCCTGATCAATAGCCTCAACTTCCTGTACAGCTGGTTGTTGAGCGGCAGCATACTTCAGGTGCAATCCCTCTAAGTCCCACAAGGGGTTGATGACTCCGTTCAACCAGAGAAGAAAGATGGCAAAACTAATCACTTGGCTAACCAGCAAAAAGCGAGAAATTCCAAGTTTCGCGAAGCGTCTTTTGCCAGTGCCTTCAGCAGAAAGACTTTGGTTGCCCCGGTTTGCCCATTTCTGTTGGGCTAAGTTCATCTGAGTCCAAATCTTGACCAACGATGAACTCCATTGAGTTACTAGCAGAATCGGTAAATGAATGGGTTTTGGATCAGAGGATCTACCCTGAAAAATGAGGAGCAGCATGAAAGAGCGGCTAAACAGAATCCACGAAGCAATAATGCTAGCCGCAATGAAATGACCTTGAAGTAGGGAAAGCATGAGGCAGCTTGGGCTAATGAGGGATGTCCAAATGCTAATGCGTTGATCCAGCAAGCCATACCAGAGGTAGTAACCCGTTACTTTGGGTCCAAGCGCCATGGCTCGGCTGTTGTTGCGGAGCATATTGCCATACCAGCGCCGCATATTTTCATACGCTCGATCGACCACTGACCCGGACAGAGTCTCGATCGAGTAAACCAGTGCATCGGGAATGTAGAGCATGTCGTAGCCATGACGTAACAGCCAAAACCAGGTACTTTTATCATCGCCAGAGAGAAACTTAAAGCGTCCCCACAACCAATCATCCAGGTTATCGTTCTCTAACTGATCAGCAAACGAGGGATGCAGCGCTGCCTCTGCCCGAAACAGTGAAAAGCGTCCTGTGAGACACATCACTTTACGGGAGAGGGAATCTGAACACATTTGTTGGTGCCGCTGGGCAAACCGCATGTGGAACCATTCAGAAAAGAGGTAAGACCCTTGCACAACTGGCAGTTCATCAGTTGTTAACGCTCCCAGGCGAGGAAACAAGCGAAAGAACGGCAGACACTGACGCAGCGTGCCCGGACTCAACTCTGAATCGCCATCCATCAAGGCAATAATGGTCTCTGAGGGAAGATGATGGCGAGCCAGCTCTTGTAACCCAGCCGCCATTGCCTGACGCTTGCCATCTTGTTGCACCATCTGAATCAGGTGAATGGAGCCTAAGTTCGGATCTTCAGACTCCAGCACGTGACGAATATAACCATTTTCTTCATCACTACTGCTGTTGACTAGCAGGGTGATCGGTTGAGCCAGCGTTTTGGCTTCTTGAGCGATCGCTCGAAAGACTCGCTCCGTAATCCAAGTCTTCTCCTGATAGGTTGGAACGAGTAGGCAAACGGGAGGCAACTGCTCCACAGCTAAAGCATTTGCTCGGCAACGCCAGCGTGGAAACGTCCAATTTAAGTAGATTCGAGAGCGAACACCGCGCAGCAGAAAAAGACTCCAGCGCCAGGTACCCACAATACCAAGGCTTATGAGTGCGAAGACATCCCAAACGGCAATGTGCTTTGAACTGTGAGCTAGATACAGCGATGCAAAGCCAATGACAGTAATAGCTAGACACGCTAACCAATTAAGCTGAGAACTTAACGTTTTTTGAGGAGAAGAAGCGGTAGCTGTAGGCATAAAACGTCACTCTCGCAGTTAAAAACACAAAATGAGTGGTATTCATATACTTGCCTCACCCTTACTTGCCCTCACCCTTCTCTTGTATGGCGTAGCTTGCTTCTCGAAGAGTAGGCTTTAAGCCCTCTCCCAGAGCGAGAGAGGGACTTTGAACGGTTCCCTTTCTCCTGCATGGGAGAAGGGGTTAGGGCTTTGCGGTTTAATAACCTACCAAACAAACAGGTTTCGACTGCGCTCAACCTTCAGTCATGGCGGGTTGAGCGTAGCCGAAACCCAAACAACTGGTAGCTTATTTTCTTGCAATCCCCTTAGGGGATGAGGGTCAGCCCTTTGGTGCTTCAAGTCTGTCCTTGCCAAATGAGCGGCTCCGATCTATAGATCGTCCCTCTTTACACCAGGAGAACAGACATCAACGCAACCCTATCTAACGAGTACCGAAGGTTAGGGTTGCAGACTGACCGGCTCCGCAAAAGCGATGAGCTTGTGCCTGCTGGGTTGAAGGTGGAATTTTGACCGTGACTCGCACCAGCGGTTGATCGACAAGACCAGCAGGGGTCGCTGGCGTAATTGCCTGCGTTTGTTGTTTAATCGTTTCAATGCTGCTAACGGATTCAATGAGATCAACGTCTCCCACTAAGGTCTTTGGATCACCCACCAGTTGAACCCGCACGGGTTGCTGGCGATCGATGCGGTTTGCCTGCTCTACGCCCACCAGCGTCTCAACCCAAAGGTCGTTGCAATCCAGCATTGTCAAGAGATTGCTCGGACGGTTGACCTGTTCACCCTGCTCTTGCTCGGTGCGATAAATCACTCCATTAAAAGGAGCTGTCACTGCAAGATCATTTCGAGCGGCGTAAACAGATTGAGCTTGAGCAAAGAGGCTTTTCTTACTGACTAGCTGAGCTTCTAACGTTTTAGACAGCATTAATTGAGCTTGAATTGCCTGTGTCAGATTGACTCGCTGATTCAATAAACTATCTGATGCTTTAAGGGCAGTCCCCTCTTGCAATACCGTATGAGACGTTTTAGCAGAGTCTAAAACAGCCTGTGCTTGTTTAACCTCAGCTTCAGTTGACTGCCAAACAGCGTTTAATTGGTCAACCTTTTGTTGGGTAATAGCGCCTTCGGTCATCAGTTGACGATTGCGTTGATAGTCTGAACGCGCAGAGCGGGCTTTAGCATTCGCTTCATCAACTGCTGCCTGGTAACGACGAATATCATTGCTTGCCAGCTCAATATTGGCTCCCTGAATCGATTTGTCCTGCCTTTCTAAACTTCTTAATTGCTGTTGCAGCAAAATTAGCGATTGCTGACTAGTAGCCAACTGTGTGGCAATAGAACTGAGCTCACCTTGAAGCTGTAAAGCGTGCTGCTCTTCTTGAGGCGTTGGAGCAATACGAACAAGCACTTGCCCCTGTTTGACAACCACTCCCGGCTGCGCATAGAACGCCTTGATGGTGCCGTCGATCGGCGATTGTAAGCGCACTGTCCGACCATTAATGATGCCGCCATCAATGGTTAAGTGCGTTAAGCGGTAGCTAATCGAAGAGAGCCCAAACGCTATTGCTGTAGCGCCTAAAGAAACCAACGCGAGCGTTAGAAATAAACGATGCCGTCGAGACCGCTTTGGATCAGCATCAAGGGGCAAACCGCTCGCTCGATGAGAATGAGCTTGCTTGGCAGGAATTTCTAGCATTCACAAGGTTCTCTGAGTTAGAAAGTATACAGAAATACAGATTTTTACAAGCAGAAATGCTGAAAAATCTAGGTAAAAATGCCGTTGAATAGCCCGTTGAATTAAGCGTAAGCATAAAATTATTTAGCAGTGTGATGTGTTTGTCAACCTTCTACAAAGTAGCAATAAAGGCTCAGCAAAGAATAACTCGAATCAAGTTTGAGTCAGAGTCTTGAGCGTGGAGCCAAAAAACAGTTTGCTTGCCTAGCCAGCGATCGCTGGCTCATTAGCTTTTGAGAAAAAATTAATGAGTGAGGACAGAAGCTTTTGGGAAAGCAGCTGTAGAGCGATGAATTGTTTGACCGCAGCGACAAATTAGAAGTCAAGTTTTTCATGCCTGCAAGCTTTACTGGAAGGGCATCTAATTTTCAGGGTTTCTGACATGAATTTGTAGAAACTTTTTGAACAGGCAATGTAGAAGGATTTGAATTGATGACAAATAATCTGCCGCTTTAGTCAAATAATTCGTCGCTCTACACCACCTCTGCAAAAAGATTAAAGGAGTAACCCGATCGCGAGCCACCCAAATTAAACCCTATGCCCCACTCCCCCCTGTAAAGGATGAATCTTTCACCTTTAGCTTTGCAGCCTTTAGCGATTGCCTTTCAACGATAGAATACTTGACTAACGCCATACCTACCATCCTGTCTGCGACGCAGGCAAAGCCCCATCATGCAAAGTTTAGACGTTTTACGCCGATCGCCCACGGCGGATTATGTTGCTACGGTCATCAATTCTGTCTTTCTGACACCAACCATCAAAGCGATTCGGCTGAGACTGGATCGAGATGAATTTAGTTTTTTGCCAGGACAGTCAGTGTGGCCCAAATTTGAACGGGAGGGGCGCAAATTTAGCAAGATTTATTCGATCGCGTCCTCACCTTCCGCTTGTCCAGAAATTGAACTCTGCGTCTCACGCGTTGGCTGGAGTTCTGCGGCTGTGCAGGATTTAGCGATCGGTCAATTGTTGCCTCTGCGTGGCCCCTACGGACTCATGACGCTCAGCGAACTGCCTCAGCGTCCTCGCCTTTACATTGCTGAAGGCTCGGGCATTGCACCATTGAAAAGTCAAATTGACTGGTTGCATGAGTGTGGCTACAGGCATCCCGTCTGGCTTGTGCAGGCAAATCCGGAAACGCCTGCTCAGTTGCCCTATCAGCAGCACTGGCGGCAATTACAGCAAACCTGGAGCGCGTTCCACTATCGGGAGGCGATCGCTCAGTGTCCCGAAGCCGTCGTCGCAGGACAGCAACTCAATCTGTCAGAGTTTGATCTTGTCATCTGTGCCGTCGGCGATCGCTCCGATCAGCTTCAAGAAACCATTCTGGCTCTAGGAGCGCGGCTTGACCACCTGCGATCGGAAAAGTTTATTGCGTTCTAGGGACTGCCCTTGCAAGAATAGAGAGTACTGGGCGTGTGCTCGGTACTCTAAGGTTGAGTCCCAGTGCTAACGTCTCTCTGAACCACATCTCTATGACCTCTGAAAAAACCGCTGAACCACTAACAGTTGATGTGCAGCCATCTCCACCCCGTTGGCGAGCCTGGTGGGAAAACATTCAAATCCTCATCATCGCGCTGATTCTGGCACTATTGATTCGGGTTTTTGTAGCAGAACCGCGCTATATTCCGTCTGATTCGATGCTGCCAACGTTGCAGATCGGCGATCGACTCGTCGTCGAAAAGCTGTCGTACCGCTTTCGATCGCCCGTCTTTGGCGAAATTGTTGTTTTTGACCCGCCAAAGCAGCTTCAAATTCAGGGCTATACCAAAGACCAGGCATTCATTAAACGGATTATTGGCAAACCCGGACAAACTGTGCAAGTCCGCAATGGCACCGTCTTTGTGGATGATCAACCCCTCCGTGAACCCTACATCGCTGCTCCACCAAACTACACCCTGGAGCCTGTAACGGTTCCAGAGCATGAGTTCTTTGTCATGGGTGACAACCGCAATAACAGTAACGATTCTCACGTTTGGGGCTTTCTGCCCCAGCAAAACATGATTGGTCGCGCCTGGTTTCGGTTTTATCCGTTTGAACGGCTTGGCTTCGTGAAGATGCAACCAGGCGGGCTTAAAACTTCAGGTAGTGCATCAACTCGGCAATAAGCTGACTGGGCAGCGCTAAGCGCCGTTGGAAATGGATTAAGTTACGATACGGACCCATCGTGCGATTTGCCACGATCGCCCGTGCTAGATACAGGTCAACGGCAGGGATGCGAGCCAGTAGTTCCACCGTCGCCTTGTTGGGGTTAACCGGCTTGATCGTACAAACGCTCGCGTCATCGTAAAAGCAAAATAAAAGGATTGGCTCCAGAGGCTTCAAGCGCATCACAGGGAGACTCAGCGCTGCGGCGATGTCTTCAACGCAATGTAATTGAACGCCTGCTTGAGTCAACTCGACCAGCGATCGCGCCTGGTGAATCGATAGCCCCGGCAACCGCAGCCAATCATCGATCCCTGCCTGATTCACGTCAATTGTCAGACCCAGGCTTGCGGCTAGCTGAAGTTCTGCCACCGACTGAAAGCGGTAGTACGGATCGCTTAAAAGCTTTGATCGTAGCGACTGCTGAGTTTGAGTAACGGTTGATAACCAATGAGGAAGCGGCATTTGAAGAGGGATGAGGAATAAAGTTCTCAAGCTTTAAGTCAACTTTTGACTTGTGACGGTTACTCTACGCAATGCGATCGAGCAACTGACGGCGCTTTTGCTCAAACTCATACTCAGACAGCAACCCATCAGCGCGAAGTTGGTCAAGTTGACGCACAGCATCAGCGACAGCACTAATTTGGTCTGGGTCAACAACCGCTGCCTTTGACACAACTTTGACCGTAGACACAATGCCCTCATTAAACTTTAAATCAAACTCGTCAGAGTCTTGAGACAAATACCAGATGCCCTCGATCGCGCAAGCAATGCGAGGAAGCGGTGTCATTGACAGCAGCAAATACAAAATGCCCCACAGCGGTTGCCTGACGTAGAACTTGTGCAAGCCTGCACCGATCGGTGCGACAGCGCCAGCAAATGCCAGAGCAGCAGCGACTTTACGACTTCTTGGCTTCTCTAACATGCCAGCATCACCCTACAGTAAGCGTACTGAGACTTCTCATTCCGGTAGTAATCACGCGATCGCAGACTGCCTGTTGAGCAGCGCTGAGGCAATCAGGCTGACTACTAAGACAACTACTTCTATCATATTGACTCTGTTGAATTCATGACAGCGAAATCAACCAGGGCAACGTGATGACGCTGCTTCACTGAAACTTTAAGCAAGTTAGGTCGTCATAATGTTCTGAAGGAGGCAATCTCACGCCTGAGAATGCGCTAACGTTCTTCAAATATGTCCGGTTCAGTCCATCGGCGCACAGTACAGTAGACTAATGATCATTGCAATCGAGCCTTTACGGATATCGATCGGTCAAATCAGCACACATTCACTGCTTATCCGCTTTAATCGGTTCAGAACCCAATCGTAACGTTCTGGTTGCTTCAAACCGCCTTGACTAAAGTTCAATGGCTAAGATAACGGGTATAAGTGCGTTTGAGAAAGCCCTTAGCTGTAAGCGTTTCGCACCAACACTGCCTGCACTTGCTTTCGATGCAACTTGTTAGTCAGATGAGTAAAGTAAAGCATCTACTGAAGTAGATGCTTTAGGTGCGTGCAATAAGTCCATCGCTGTGCTGAATTTAGAGAATTTCCTTAGGTTACCTGGTCGATGTCACAGAGTGCGCTTCCATCAGAATGGCTAACCAACTTTTCCGACCCCTACGCCATTTTGGGGGTTTCAATTGCGGCTGACGATCGCCGGGTGCTCAAACGCTACCGGATGGTTGCCAAACTGCTGCACCCTGATCACTACACAGCCGAAGACAACACGACCAAAGACTTAGCGAGCCAGCTCTTCGCACGCCTGGTGAACCCGGCTTACCAAAAACTAAAGCAAGAGAAAAGTCGCAAAGAGAATGTTTCCCTGCTGCGACTTCAGGTGCGACGACTGTATCGCGATGCACCGCTTGCTCCCCAAGGTGACTTGGCACGCCAACTCGCACAGCAACCTGTCAATGGGGTGGATGTTTTTTACGAACAGGCGATCGCCCAACTCGCTGAGGCTCAGTATGAGCCACTAGAGGGGTTTGCATCACTCACTCAGCAGCTTGGTGAGCTTAACCTGGTTTACCTACAGCTCAAGATGGGCGACGTGCTGATGCGCGAAAAGCGCACAGGGCTGGTGTCCGCTGCTGAGGCAAAACCAATGCAGTTTACGGCTGCCTCTGCTGATAGCGAAACTGTCTCCGAAAGCTATGCCCAGCGCCATTATCGACGGGCACAGGAGTATATGAAGAAGCATAATTGGAAAGAGGCAGAGCAAGAGCTACGGGATGCCATTAAAATCGAGGCAGGGAAAAGCGAATACCACGCCCTCCTGGGTGTTGTCTACCTACAGCAGAATCTACAGAGCATGGCAAAAGTCTATCTCCGTCAAGCGCTCAAGCTTAACCCCAAAGACTCGCTAGCGTGTAGATTCGCGCCCAAAGTTGGCATTGAGGTTGCCGCTTCAGAGCACGGACAACAAAACGGCAAAACGGTCAAAGCCCAGTCCGACAAAACGCCCAAAAATGGTGGACTGTTTGGTTTATTTCGCTCTAAAAAATAGCGCCATGAGCAGTCACGAACGCCAGCGACAGGCTCACGATCGCCAACTCAGCAACTATCACTACACGTCACGTCGCAAAGCAGAAGCAAGCTGCCGTTTAGCATAGCGCCACAGTCCAAAAGCCAAGGTGCTCATGAAGAAGATGCCGATGGCTCCAGCTAAAGGATTGTGATCCAAGCCTGTCAGCCATGCAGGCGCTTGCGGCGAGTATGTCACCAGTTTCCCAACGTTTATAAGGTAGTAGCCAAACACTAAGCCTGCATGAAGACCCATTGGCAACCCTAAGCCAGTGCGCGGCGTTTCCAATGAGCAGTGCTGCCGTGTTTGATCTCCACTAAAGCGCAGAGTCCGGTCAGCGTCACGCCGCGATCGCTTCGCCCAGATCAACGCCACTCCCATTAAAAACAAGGCTGGGAACTGTGGCTTGATCCCATGCACCAACGCAAAGATGGTTGCGTCAACCCCTAGCACAACTGGCGGACGATAGTCACGCTGGAGTTCATCCAGCAACCATCCCCGAAAAAATAGTTCCTCCGCGAAACCGATGCCCAACGCGACCAGCAAGCCTTCTAGAGCGACTTGCAGCAGTGCGATCGAAGGCACTTGCCAGGTTACCCAGCCAAAAATTCCCTGAGTCACAAACAGCGCGAATACGCTAATAGAACCAATTACCAAACCAGCCAACAGTCCCAGCCCCATGCGGTGAGACCACTCCAGCCCGTAGTGCCACAGTAGATTGGGCTGCTGATAAACCTCTCGTCCCCAAAAGCGAACTAAAAGAATAAATTCTATGTAAAGCGCCAGCAAGGTCAAAATGCTGACCAAATTGCGATCGCTCACTAGCCAGTAAAGCGGCAGCATGATCGGCAGCCAAAACAGCAGCAAGACCAAAAGGAAAGCTGCAATTCTGACTGGAGCCGGATAGAATCTAAGCTTGGATAACGCCAGCTTCAAAATTCTCTAAACGCGTTACTCATCGGGTTCGATCGTGCTGCTCAGCCCATGACCATTCAGGGTTTCACTGTAGAACTCCGCATGTTCTTGAGCGCAAGTAATCACCAAAGCTAGCCCATTCGTATGAGCTTCCATCATGATGTCAACCGCCTGCGGTTGAGTCAAGTTAGGCACTGTAGTAATCAAAGTTTGCACTACGTACTCCATTGAGTTGTAGTCATCGTTATGAAGTAGGACGCGATAACGGGGCGCGATTTTGCGAACCGTTGAAGGCCGTTCAATGGTCTCGACAGACACTTCTATAGCCTCTCCGTGAACAATTGACAGTTATTTGAAGCACATTCCCTACAATGCTAGCAGATGTTCTCCGCTCCCCTCTATAACACTCGTGCTGCACATAGCTCTAAGCGGTTGCATTTACATTGCATTTCGAGAGACGTTGCGTCGTCAGCAGTGTTAATAACGCCGTGAACGCAGCGATCGCAGCGCTTGCACTCCCTAACATCCTTTATAGCATTCGATCGCCACTTCAAGGTATCCCCCTGAATCATCTGACTGCTTGCACCACCTCGATCACCCCTTGCCTGTACTCGATAGCAGTCAAGGGGTCGTCAGCAATAGCCACGATGCAGACATTTCCATGCCCAGCCCAATTTCAGTATTATGGCTGCGTTAAGAGCATGGCTCGATCGTTTAGAGTGGTGAAAAAGCAACTCCACGCCCTAACCCTATGGGTTTTTCTTCAAAGCACGAGCCTACCGCTGAAGCAACTCCACATCTGAAGCCGTATCAGATTGTCTGCATGGAGCATGAAACCAGCTACCTGTATGCCGAAGTAATCCAGGTCATTGAGACTCGTCGGCTGTGTTGGGCGCGTCCACTGATGCTGGTAATGCGTGACAAAGAAACACTCACCTATAACAGCACAGTGTGTGAGCCGTCAGACTGGTACGACCTGCGTCAAGACTCTGATTTGCTGCTACCGCTAGTCTTGTTTCGGGTTGCACTTGACACAGAAGTGTTCTCGTGGATTGCCAGCCTGTATGCAGACGATTGTGAAACAGTTGAGTCAAGCAATCATCATCAAAGTGGACATCAACGATTCAGGCAATTTGTGCAAGACGTTTGGCAGGCTCATCCAGATGCCTTTCAGAACCCACCAGGCTGAAGCAGAACTTGACGTTCTAAAGCCAACGGCGTTATGCCATGCGTGTTATCGTTGACCACCAGCAAAAGAGGCAAAATCAGTCGAGCAAAGTTTACTAAACGCGACTACGTGAAGGTCGAATTTAAGCGTAGAGAAGCAATCGCTCAAACAAGTGATAAAATCATTGGCTCAAAGGCTAGGAACGAGTTGGATTCGTCCAGCATCCATTTCAGACATCAATAGTTCAAGGGCTTCAAAATCAACGTCTGAGATATGCCCTAGACGTGTGAGTTCGTAGTTGATCTCGTTCTCAATGTCAGGAGTCAGTTTTTTGAAGTGCAAGGCTTTTTGGACAAGGTGTCGGATAATTGCTGTTTTTCTCATTGTGATTAACAGGAGCGCTGCCTAAATTCTCTACTGCTTGTCTAGTAATTGAAGTGATCTAACTCCGAGAGTAAGGGTGATTTAGATCACTCCATAGATGAAAATGGATGGTAAGTAGCGCAAGGATGCATACCGCTTTCCTTGCAGTAGTGGCTGAACCTGTGGGTGACGATAGAAAGCCTGAAGCCGACAATCTAAAATTTATGTTCCCTCAAGTTCAGAGCTTCAGACATTTAGTTGCCTGCTCATCGTTTTGTTGACCACAAGTTGCCTCCGGGTAAGGCTTCAAAGATGTTGTTTTGTCTGTAGGAAAGTTATAGATAACATCCCTACAGATGGTCTGCCAACCGTCTAAAGCATTACCTTGCTTTTAAGGAAAATAAAGACTCATATCAACGTCCACACAGCTTGAAATGCCTGCACAAAGCAGGATTTTCGATACAGGTTTTTCGTTTGCAAGCTGCGAAACCATCTAGCGAAAGACGCAAACATCTACCTTAAAGTAGGTATTTCTTGAAGTAAGTGTTCGCCTGCTAAGGATGAGGCTTGAAAATTCTTAAAATTAGCCAAGACGCATTGTGCATTCTAGAAGCAACCGCTGATTTGCTAGAGCGTAGGGTTGAATTGCGATGGCTTGGCGAAAAGCTTCAATGGCTGCTGGGTAGTTGCCCAAGGCAGCGTGGCACAAGCCCAAGCCATGTAGAGCACCGAAGTGGACTGGGTTCAGGCGGATTGCAGTTTCACAGTCTGCGATCGCCTTCTGGTATTGCCCCTGAGTGTAGTAAAGCACTGCTCGTCGGTTCCAGGCTTCAGCAAAGTCAGATTGACTTTGCACCAAGGCTGTCAGAGTAGCCTCTGCGTCGGCATGATTGCCTACATCGAGCAAGCTCTGGGCGCGTTGAATCGTCTTTAATCCAAGCATGCCTTTCTGTTCAAACCAAATGCGCCAAAGCGCCTGAGTAGCAGAGTTGCGAACAGACTCGTCAATATTCTTCAAATCTTCGAGTAAGGGCGCGATTAGTGGCTCTTGCATCACTATGAAGCACCATGCTACGGAAAGGCAGGTTCTAACGTTCCAGCTTATTGTGTCTTGTTTGCGCCGATCAGAGTCATCGACATCGTGATATTTGCTGAACGAACAAAATCTTGAGGTGTAGCTTCATCAAACATTCATCTCAGCCAATGCCTTGCACGTCAGTAGAAGGAGCGTTATACCCTGCTAGAGGCGTAATCACGTCTGGATTATGCGTAAGCCAGCGATCGATATCCGATCGCACAACAGCGGGGATTTCCCACGGGAATAGGTGAGCAGCGTTAGGGTAGCAGTGATACTCGGCATGAGGCAGCATTTGAGCCGTTTCCCAACTAGCGGCAGCCGTGATGTGACGATCGTCGGCACCAGCAAGAACCAAGCATGGGCACTGTATAGCAGGCAGATCGGCGAGTCGGCTATAGCCCCGTTGAAGCGCCATCGAAAGTGCTTGCGTTGCCCGACCAGACGTTTGTAAGTACGCTGGCAAAGCTTCGTTGGCAAGGTACTGATAGGTGGCGGGCGTGTGCTGCTGAATGAGATAGCGGTAGAGCGATCGCTGCCCAAAGGTGTCAATATTCCACTGCCAACCAGGATGGAACCAATTCAAAAGCGACGCGACTCCGGTATAGGCATTATCCTGCCATGCGATCGCAGGATGGCTGCTCTTGGGACGCGCCGCCGTTGCAACTAAAATCAAACCGCTGACCCGTTCTGGCATCCGTAGCGCCAACTCCAACGCTAAGATGCCGCCCAACGACCAGCCCAATACCAGACAGCGCGAAACGTTGAGCCGATCGAGCAATGCTTCTAGATCGCTCAAATGATCTGTCATCACAAAAGCTGCTGGGGCACGGCTACTCCCATAACCGCGCAAGTCAGGCGCGATCGTCCTAAACCGTGCAGACAAGTGCTGTGTGAAAACCGATAGACTTTGCCCCGAACCTGGATGACCGTGCAGACAGAGGATGGGAAAGCCCTGCCCTTGCACTAGCGTATGGAGGCTGATTACCTGTGAGGATGGTGGAGGCACGGGTGAGTGAAGAGCGAATTGCTGTCAACAAATTCTATGCTAACGGTTGGCGTTTCCTCTAGCCTCCAAGACATCATTCCACTAAGATAAAACGCAGGGAGTGCGATCAAACCTAGGACGCGAGTCTTTCCGTCCTCAAAGAGTCCCTAGACTTCATAGAGTCTCCAGCTACAGCACGTCTAAAGCTCTAAGCTACTATTCTCATACTGTGCGGCGATCGCTACAACTTTGAAATAAGGATTGACCTGAAGCATGGCAGAAGAAACAACGCCGAACCAACCTGAAGAGCAGACTCCTACCAATAGCGAAGCGAAAGCGACTAACATGCCGACGGCAAATGCGCCGGAGCCAGAGGTTGCTAAACCAGATGCGGTGTCTGATGATCCAGAGTCAGACACCGCTCCGAAGAAACCTGCTGCTAAGCGACCACCGAAAGCAGAGGTTGAAGGCGATGGAGACGCTAAACCAGCCGTTAAAGCCAAGAAAGAGAAGCCTCCTGCGTTGGAAGACAAACCCTTTGCTGACTTTATCCAGCAGGATTATCTACCAGCACTCAAAGCAGGCTTGGCAAAGCAGGAAATTCCAGACGCTGAACTGACGTTTGAAAAACGCAAAATCAATGTCATCGGCTTTGCCCAGGCACCAGAGTGTTGGCAAGTCATTGGTTGTTGGAACGATGCTAAGCAGACAAGAGCATTCAATCTCTATTTCTTTGACGAAAAGATCAACGGGCAGAAAGGCTTTTCCTATGCTGAGAGCGGCAGCAAAGCCAGCACGATGGAGTCATTTCGCATTGATGAGCGCAAGGTTGATTTAGGGCTGCTGGTCTTCTGGACGCTGCAACGGTTGAATGCCCAAAAGTGGTTAGTCAGAAATTAGAGACGGCACCCTGGACTGCGCCTATCTTTGTACTCCAACCTTCAGCTTTGCCCTAAAGCTCCTTAAACTCGTATATCACAACGCCCGTTTCTGGATCATTGGTAATGTCAACATAACCCACTCTTACCATGTGCATGAGGGTAGCTTCTACGTGAGCAAAGCTGGCTCCCGTTTCCATCACGCCTTGAGTGACAGAGAGCCTACCGTCTCTGGCTTCTGCGGCTTTCAGCAGCTTCATCAGCAATGGATTGGGTTCTAGTTGCGGCGGCAACGGGGAGGCAGCAACGGGAATAACCCGTTGAATCACCGTTTGATTGGGTGAGACACCTTGGGGTAGCAATCCCTGCCGCGCACTGAGTTTGATGTTATGTTCATCAACCATACTCGGGATCAGCAAGAGGTCGATGAGTTGACCAACGCCAAAGAGACCAAAACTGAACATCCATAGCAGACCAGTCAAAATCTTACCGTTGTAAAGACGGTGAAGTCCATGTAGCTGAAGCAGGCAACCGAGCCAGAGAATGTAAGCCGTGCCAGCTTTGTTCATACCTGTTTGGGATGCTCTCGTTTCCACGTTCTTCTTCCTATGAGATGCTCTCGTTTCCACGTTCCTAAATGATAAAGACTTTGCTCCGAAGCTGGCAGGATCTAGTGCGACATTAGTCAGGTGTTACGAAAGTTGGTAATGTGTTACAACTCTTAATACGATCGCTCAGTTTCATTACCATTTACCTTGGTAGACTTGTTAACGTAATCATCGCTTTGGGTTCGTACGCGCACACCGTTGGGCTTCAGGGTTTTCTGTAAGCCCGCTCGCATCTGTATCAATCCGACTCTGCTAGTGATACACTGCGAAGATTCAGCGCACCATCCCTTCGATGCAGAATCTGAAAAAAGAACGAAACGACTCATGGTAGATTCCCTTAAAAAGCCTGGCTTTGAAGAAATACGTCCCGGAGTAAAAGTTCCTGCGAAAGAAACAATTCTAACGCCTCGCTTCTACACCACTGATTTTGATGCAGTGGCAAAGATGGACATCTCGCCCAACGAAGATGAGTTGCGAGCCATCCTGGAAGAATTTCGAGTGGATTACAATCGTCACCACTTTGTCCGGACGGCTGAGTTTGATCAGTCATGGGAGCACATTGACGGGGAAACGCGTCAACTGTTTGTCGAGTTTCTAGAGCGTTCTTGCACGGCTGAATTTTCTGGCTTTTTGCTTTATAAGGAGCTGGCGCGGAAGCTGAAAGATCGAAATCCAGTGTTGGCAGAGTGCTTTTCGCTGATGTCTCGTGACGAAGCGCGTCATGCAGGCTTCCTCAACAAAGCGATGTCAGATTTTAACCTCCAGCTTGATTTGGGCTTTCTAACTAAGAGCCGGAGCTACACGTTCTTTCAACCGAAATTCGTCTTCTATGCGACGTACCTGTCCGAGAAGATTGGCTACTGGCGCTACATCACCATCTATCGGCACTTAGAAGCACATCCCGAAGACCGAATCTATCCGATCTTCCGGTTCTTTGAAAATTGGTGTCAGGATGAAAATCGGCACGGCGACTTCTTTGACGCGATGATGCGATCGCAGCCTCATTTGCTGAACGATTGGCGGGCAAAGCTCTGGTGTCGCTTCTTCTTGCTGTCGGTATTTGCCACGATGTACCTGAACGATATTCAACGCTCGGGCTTTTACAAAGCGCTTGGTTTGGATGCGCGTGCTTACGACATTCACGTCATTAATAAAACTAACGAAAGCACTGGCAAAGTCTTTCCGGTTGTTCTGGATGTCGAAAATCCAGCGTTTTACCACAGGCTTGATCGATGTGTGCAAAACAACGTTAAATTGACGGCGATCGTTAGCACTAGCGCACCCAAGTTTGTGCAGTTTTTCCAAAAGCTGCCCTACTACGCTTCTACAGCATGGCAACTCTTTCGGCTTTATTTGATGAAGCCGATCGAAACTGCACCGTTGCAGGGCACTGCCCGTTAGCTTTGTTTGTCTCTTGGTTTGAGCGGCTTTGCATGACCTGCAACTTACAGGTGCAAAGCCGTCTTTTGTGGAAGCGAATGGCTATGTCGCTAACTATCGTGTACCACTCTAGATGTTCATAAACCGAGTCAAACTGCTGTGGCATTGCAGCCTTAGGGCGCGATCGCGATGGCACGATCAACTTAGTTATGGCTCGATCGGCTTACTCAGCTTGGGCAGCGTGCTTGCTGCTTCTCCTGCTTGGAGTTCATCGACTGAGGTTTCGCACTCAACCATAGACCGTTTAGACGAAACGGTCGAGGCACACAGGGACGTAGAAATAGATGCAGAAGTAGAAAGGCGGGAAGTTGGAGTCGAGAAAGGAGCCGTAGAAAGCAACCCTCGACCCTCGACTCTCCACACCCCACACTTAGCACTCGACCCTCAACACTCAACCCTTAAAACGCTCCAGAGATCAACGGCTGAATCCCCAGCCCCTCTCGACCTCGACCCAAACCTCATCGAAGATAGTCCCGTCTTGAAACGTTGGTTGAAACGAGTGCCGAACGTTTTGGCTGATATTAAGGGCGATCCTAGCTTTCGGACACGGTTGCGCTTGGGCTATTCACAGTTTCCCTCAACCAAACAGGCGGGAGGGGTACACCTTGGCATTGAAGATGTGTTTGCTGGACGATCGGGGTTGACGCTCAGCGCCGCTTATGAAACAGCGTTTAATGGCAAACGTGGGGCATGGGGACTCGATGGACGCTATTACGTTCGACCGCTTGGCAGTGCTGTCAACGTTGCGCCGGTGATTGGCTATCGCTATCTAGAGACTGCTCGTTACTCAACCAATGGCGTGCATGTTGGTCTACGCTTGCTGCTAGTGCCTTCGCGCACTGGTGCCACTGATCTAGCTGTGACGCAAAGTTGGGTTGCCCCAGGTAGTGAAAACGAAGTGGGTCTAACAACCCTTTCCTTCGGCTACGCCTTAACGCACAACCTGCGCCTTTCCACAGACATTCAAAAGCAGAACTCTCGCTTTCGTAGCGATAGTCGCGTCGGCATTGGCTTGGAGTGGATGTTTTAGCGGCTATCTGAAGTGCTAGGCAACTAAAAAGGGACTAGGGGAACAATGTCCCTCTAGCCCCTTTTGTTAGCTAATCCTTCGATCGTTGCCGTTGGTGAGCATGCGATCGACCAGTGCACCAGCCTGACTCATGCCTCACAGCCAAAGCAAATGACTCTATTGGACAAAAGAGCCTATTTAATTAAACGCTCTACTTAGATTGCTCTACTGCGCCCACCGAGACGCTTTGGGATGCTTTGGACACCGCACTAGCACTGACCCCATCTGTCATTTTTGCCCCACGCAGAGAGGCGTAGCTTAGATTTGCATCACTGACATTCGCTTCACTCAAATCTGCGTTGGTTAGATTTGCTCTCATCAAATTCGTTTCGGTCAAATTGGCTCCCACCAGAGTCGCCTCTGTAAGATTTGTGTGACTTAAATTCGTACGAGTCAGATTGGCTTTTGTTAGATTAGCGCCACTCAGGTTAGCGCCACTGAGGTTCAAGTTTCTGAGATTTGCTGCCATCAAGTTCAGGTTTCTAAAATCTCTTTGTCCTGCTGAGTAGCGACTCATGAGCTCTTTCGTATTCATGGGGTTTTTAAGGGTAAGAGGTGACATGGCAATGGGCTAACGCTTTGGGCGCAGGCGGTAGGTGAGTACAGATACATCCCCAGTGGGAACAAAATAAGTTTCAATGTGGTTTTGGTCTTTGAGATGCTGCAAGGCGCGAACCAGCAGTGGATAGCTTTTGCCAGTCAGATCAAAGAGTTGACCACGATTTTTATCTCCCTGCTGAAGCGCCTCTAAAATAACGCTCTCGATCGGGGGTGTAGGCGCTTCAGTAGTCATTGCCGGAATCTCCGCTTCACTTGCTTATGTTTGGCGAGTGCTTTGCGTTTACGTTTTTCGATTGGCGTTTCAAAGTGGCGATGCTTGCGCATATCTGGGAAGATGCCTGCTTTTGAAACAGCACGCTTAAAGCGACGCAAAACTGAATCGATGCCTTCGCTTTCACCAGGAATGATTTGAGCCATCCGACCTCTTTGAAAAGTGCTTTGTGCGGGTTGGACGAGAGCCGTAGTGCAAGCAAGCTATCATCAAAAAAGGCAGACTCTTGCCTGCCTTCAAGACTCTAGAGTCAATGCTTTAGCCCTAAAGCTTAGTAAGAAGGTCTGGAAGAGCGATTGTTGTTTGACCAATTGCCTCCAGCCGAGCCTCGTTCTTCACGCGGTCGTGCTTTGTTTACTTTCAGGTCACGCCCCATCCATTCAGCGCCATCAAGCGCTTCGATCGCGGCTGATTCCTCTGCTTCGGTACCCATTTCAACAAAGGCAAACCCCCTCAAGCGTCCAGTCTCGCGGTCTGTTGGCAACTGCACACGCTTCACTTCACCATACTCCGCGAAAGCCTTGTTCAAGTCATCTTGGGTGACCTCATAAGACAAATTGCCAACGTAAATTGACATGAAAGATCTCCCGAATCAAAAAATGTGGAGAGTTAGATCCGGAGAGACGCTTGTAAAACGAATTACACAGCCGAAAATAATCCTTACCTGCAAGCCTAGCACAAGATTCCGTAAAGACGCGGATGCCAGCCAATGACCCGCTACGCCTGTGGCTGATCGCTCCTTGCAAAAGCATCATTTGCGCTAAGGTGACACATGACGTGATGGCAGAGACGCGATCGAACTGGTAGCGACAGCAGCGCCCCATTCATAGCATTGGCAGCGAAATAAAATGAGTGGTTTGTGCAGGCGCAAGTAGTAGCGTGGAAAGCCTTGTCGCTCTTTGGTTTCGGTGATGATGCGTGAGTGTTCGGTCTGAAGAGTACTACCGCTGCCTTACCTCCAGTGGTTGCATCTTTCATCCCAGCGCCACGCGATCGACCAAACAAGGAACTAACATCGAGCGGATTTGTAATCGTAGTCATTTATACTCTGAAGTGCTGCCGTTTAACGGGCTTTGAAAATGAAAAGCTTTCTAATGGCTTCAAACGCGGTTGCAAAACCATCTAGTTACTCGCGAACCGCAGCGAAATAAGTTGTACGGTTGAGTAGGTTGCCATTAGTGAGTCGATCGAACGTAGCCGTTTTAAAGTCTGGAGACATTTCTAAGCTCAAACTCTTAATTGAACGTCAAACACCCATAAACCAAACCAGCGGGCAAGTAGAGGTATAGTCGCTTGACAGGCACCAAGTCGCTTAACCTTAATCTTTAATGCATTTTTTGATAGGAGCACGTTCTTGATTACCTTGCTGCATCCAACGGCGACAATTCATCCCAATGCTGAACTGCATCCAACCGTGCAAGTGGGTGCCCACGCCATCATTGGGGCAAACGTAAAAGTAGGTCCCGAAACAGTCATTGGTCCGAATGTAGTGCTAGACGGCTGGACTGAAATTGGCGCACGCAATCAGATTTTTCCGGGTGCGGCGATTGGCGTAGAACCCCAAGACCCGATCACAACGGGCGCTCATAGTCTAGTAAAAATTGGCGACGACAATCAAATTCGAGAATACGTCACGATTAGTCGATCGAACCGGGCAGATGAAGTGACTGTGCTTGGCGATCGCAATATGTTAATGGCGTACATCCATATCGCTCAAGGATGCGTCATTGAGAACAATGTCGTGATTGCCAATGCCGTCATCCTGGGCGAACACGTTCACGTGGAATCGCGAGCGTTTATCAGCGGCGTCGGTGAAATTCATCCGTTTGTGCGTGTTGGACGGCTGGTGATGGTGGCGTTCATGCATCAGATTACCCGCGATATTCCCCCTTATATGTTGGTGGAGGGACAGCCCGCGCGGGTGCGATCGCTCAACCGGGTTGGTCTCAAACGCGCGGGGTTGGCAGCAGAAAAGGAAGGACAGGTCATGCAAACGTTGAGAACTGCCTTTCGCTTGCTTTACCGATCGGGCTTCTCGCTTGAGCAGTCGTTAGAGAAGATTGAGAGCCTACCTGACAACGAGCATTTGCTTCACCTGAAACAATTTTTGCGCGACTCTCAGGTGGAAGGACGACGCGGACTCACTCCTGGCAAAGGTGTGGAAAACTCTAAACGTGACTTGATGCTGAGCGCTCTGGAGGACTAGTCACCGATCGCCTTTCGGTCTATCAAAGATGACCATGACACCTTGAGCGGTGCAGAGGTTGTTGCGCCCCTCGACTGGATGCCAGAGTAAGGTTTTAAATTAAGGAACCATAACTCTGACTTTTGGCAAGATCAGCAACTTTGAATTTAACCTAACGTGACGAATGCCCAGGTAGCTGCAACGCCATGATCGCGATTCACAATGGGCATGGGTAAAGGCAATACAGGCTCCACACACGCTGCCCAACATGAGGTGAGTCTAACGATGTGCGTGGACAAACGCGATCGCGCTACCCCATTTCACTGTCTGGTTAACCAGGCGATTGAATAATGATCGAACTTCTGTGATGTCGGCTGGAGAGAGTTGGTGCGATAAATGCAAGGCGTAGGTTGGCTGAGCGTTGGCGGTTGCAAACCAGCGATCGACCAGCCCTTTAGTGATCAGCGTTTCTGTAGATGTTTGCTCAAGCTGAATGGAAACCGTCAAGCCACTGGTTTCCAGGATCATCTGCAACGCCTGAGCATCCCAATTCACCATTGGATCGTCGGGCTGAGTGTAGATCGCGTCTTCTGACTCAACCAGTTTTTGGTAGAGCTTAGCGTTTAGCCAGGTGGGATCGAGCAGTTGGTAAAGCCGCTGTGCACATTGAGGAATGGCTTCTGCCAGTGTGATGGTGCCAGTGGGCTGGAGCCAAGGAAGGAGCGATCGCACAATGCCCGCTTTGTCTATCTCTCGCATGAGTGCGTTGCGTCCGATGATGTGATCAAACCGCACATCGCTTGCTTTTGCTTCCAGGACAGTTGGTAATTCCGTAAGCGATGTTTGCAGCACGATCGGGCGGACTAGTTCAGGCAGAGCAACCGCCTGCTGGGTCAAGGCATCGGCATCCGTTGCAGTACGCACACAGGCTAAAACGCTGCCTTCGGGCGTTTGACGTACAGCTTCCCAGGTCAGTAGTCCACTCCCGGCGTTAAGGTCCAGCACGACATGATGGCGTTGAGGCGTGGCAAGGGCAAAGAGGCGATCGCGCACCGCTCCCAAGCGATCGCCTGCCTGTCCCAAGGTGCGCTGGAGCCAGCGTTCCTGGGCAGAATCGACGGGTCCAAAGGTCAGCACTTCGGGAAGCGCCGCACTTGTCCCTTCGAGCAAGGCTGTCAGTTGTGCCTCTCGCTGTCGTGCTACTTGCGTCTGGATTGCTCCCTCAAAGCCGCGATCGGACGGTTGGTAAAAGACCTGACCTTGCAGGCTGCTGGGCAAATACTGCTGAGCCACCCAATGATCGCGGTAGGCGTGAGGATAGAGGTAGCCTGCGCCATGCCCAAAACCTTTTTTGTCGCGGTTGGAGTCTTTTAAGGGGTTGGGAATATCGCCTTCCCGCTCTTGCTCCACGGCAGAGAGGGCATCGAAAAAGCCCATGATGCTGTTGGATTTGGGAGCCGTTGCCAGGTAGAGGGTAGCGTGAGCTAGCGGATAGCGACCTTCGGGCAGACCGATGCGATCGAACGTCTCCGCACAGGCATGGACAATCGCGATCGCGTTGGGGTCTGCCATACCCACATCCTCACCAGCTAAAATCAGCAGCCGACGAAAAATAAAGCGTGGATCTTCCCCGGCATAGACCATGCGAGCCAGCCAATAGAGCGCCGCATCGGCATCTGAACCACGCACGCTTTTAATAAACGCGCTGATGGTATCAAAGTGAGCATCCCCTTCTTTGTCATACAGCACGGCACGACGCTGAATCGATTCTTCCGCAACGGAGAGGGTGACGTGGATCATGCCTGCGGCAGCGGGTGGCGTGGTTTCGACTGCCAGTTCCAATGCATTTAACAGCGCACGAGCATCGCCGTTAGCGACATTTACCAGATGGTCGATCGCGGCTGCATCCAACTGCACATTGAGCTTGCCGTAGCCGCGATCGTCATTCTGTAATGCTTGCTGTACCACATGACGCAAGTCCTGCTCCTCCAGCGGTTTGAGTTGAAAAAGGCGCGATCGACTGACCAGAGCTTTATTCACCTCAAAATACGGATTTTCGGTCGTTGCGCCAATGAGAATCACCGTGCCGTTTTCAACCCAGGGCAGCAACGCATCCTGCTGTGCTTTGTTAAACCGATGCACTTCGTCTACGAACAGAATGGTGCGCTGACCGTACATGCCGCGTTTGTCCTGAGCCGCCGCGATCGACTCCCGAATCTCCTTCACCCCTGACAGCACCGCATTAATCGCAATAAAATGTGCTTGCGTTGTGTTGGCAATAATTCGCGCCAGCGTCGTTTTCCCGGTTCCCGGTGGTCCGTAGAAGATGAGAGACGAGAGTTGGTCTGCCTGAATCGCTCGTCGTAGCAGTCGTCCTGGTCCGACAATCGCATCTTGCCCCACAAACTCGTCGAGCGATCGGGGACGCAATCGTGCTGCCAACGGCGCTTCAGCCTCAGTTCTATCTAGACGATGCTGCTGAAACAGATCCATAAAACGTACTGCTTTTAGGTTCCCTGCTTCTTGAAGAAGCTGAGGATCTAATTATGCCGCTAACTTCTGCAACCCAATTCTGGCGGCTTCGGACACTTGCGGATGACTATCTTTTTCTAAGTATTTCAAGGCGGAGATGCTCTTGGGTGTGGGTAAATTACCCAGCGCTTCGGCTAAACGCTGACGCACCAACCAATCCTCTGACTGGGCAAACCGCAAAATGTGGTCAACCGCATCGAGCGCCTTAATTTCACCCAACGCTGCGATCGCCGCCTGATGGAGTACCACTTCTTCGCTGTCGAGCGCCTGAATTAGTGCATCGTACGCACGGGGATCTTTCAGGTTGCCGAGGGACACCGCAGCACTAAAGCGTACCAACCAATCGGTGTCTTCGTAGAACGCACGTACGAGGGGTTCCAGCGCTCTTGGATCTTCCAAGTAACCCAACGCACCAGCGGCATCGGCTCGAATGCCGTAATCCGGTTCATTGGTAAGAATATCCAGCAAAAGCGGATAGCACTCATCGGTTTGCTTCAAGCCCAACGCAAAGACTGCCATCGATCGCACCTGAAGGCTCTCGTCGTTAAGCACTTTTTTAATGAGCGGTACTGCCTCTTCCGCAGAGACATTGCGTAGAGAAGCCAGTCCCAGCATTCGATCCTTCATGCTCTGGCTGTCTAACTGGACTGAAATTTGCTGCAAGTTGGTTGAGTTCACGTTACAAAACGTTATATTAGCCACCTCATTGTAGTCTCTAGCGTGAGACAACCCAAGTGAGGAGAACCGTTCGTCTATGCCTTGCCGTCTTTTCACGTATCTGTTGTCACGTCATCCCATTCCTGGTTCATGTACCTTATGAGCCAGTTCAACGCATAGTGTCTCTCCATCACAATTTCTTCATCAAGCTCATTATGTGACTGATTGTTGAGCCTAAGTTCGATGGCAGTCCGATGCAGTCGCTAGTAATAATCTGCCATATCGAGAATTTCGTCAATCGATCGCAGTTCACCATTCTGCGCCAATTGTGTCCCTGGCTCTTTAATCACACCAATATCAGCAGGAACATCGTAAATTTCGCTAGGAGGCGGCAATTCATCCTTATCCCCAAGCGCCCAAAGTAAAACATAGACACTCATAACGCCAAGCAAACTTAGCTCGCTCTGCCTGACTTGGGTTCTCATCCAGGTTACTTCACACTGGCTGACTGCCTTACGGGAGCTTCCGTCAGCCAGCTTGTTGAAGCGATTTTTTGCACTTCAAGTGGCTGTGCTGCGGTGCGACCTTATGCTGTCAGTCAGTGGATAACCCTGGTGCCACAGCCGACTAAACCTTTAATAGCCTTCTTCTTCGTACTCAGGGGCTTTTGTTTTTTCGGGAATGTTGATACGGGGAGCTTGGTACGGTATCGGCTTTTGCGCCTCATCTTCCCAGGCATCGCCGTCAAGATCTTCGTCTTCGTAGTCAACGTCTGGATACGGTTGCTGTGACGCTGAGCGCTGGGCGTAGCGATCGCGCACAGGCGATGCCTCACTCCAGTTATCCTCCTCGTCCTCTTCGTAGAGCGGCTCAATGCGACGTTGCTGCTGTCGAAGCTGGCGGGGGCGCGAGTCATTCCAGTTGTCATCGTCCCAATTTTCCTGGAGTACGGGCTCTTTTTGGCGTACAGGAGTAGCGATCGGCGTACGCAAACCCGTGCCAAGCTGATTGTCAGCACGAACAGGGGCAATATAGGTATCCTCTTCGTCACGCTCCCAGGGAGGGCTACCGATGCCAAGACGTTCCAACACGCCAACCGATAGTTGAATCAGGCGCTCTTCTGAGCCTTCAAACACGATGAGACGATCGGGACCGCTACTCACCACTTCGTCTACAGGTAACTCATAGGTGCTGACGACCTGATCAGGGATGAGCGGCAAGCCGATCGACGCCAAAATGAGAGACGTAACCTTGCCGTTATCAATATCAAACTTAAAGCCGCGCACTTTACCCAGCAGTTCGCCTGTTTCGGTCACCACTTCACAGTTGATGAGGCTACTGTAGGTCTCAACATCAATATCTTCGATGACATCATCGTTATCAACCAGAATAACATCGCCAATTTGCCGAATGCTGCTCAACAGCATGGGTTGGGGCGTGCCATAGAGCAAATTGGGGCGCAGACTGAGTGCAACCACCTCTTGCTGGTCGATGTCTACCCAAAGCTGACTAACGACACCCAATTTTTTGCCCGTGTCGCGGGTAATAACCTGTGTACCAAGAAGGTCTGAGCGTTGACGGATCTCTTCAAATGCCATTATGGGTCGAATCCTGATTCGCAAATCCTAATCACTAACAAACTGATCACTATCAAAGCATACAGTGGTCAAAGCATGTAGCAGACAACTTACACGGAAGCACTCTGCGGCAAGAGGTTAATCCCTAAAACCTGGGTATAGGCTCCTCGCGCTTGAGTCACCCCAATGGTGCGATCGGCAGATTCGATCATAGGTCGTCGTAGGCTTACGACAAGAAACTGTGCTTCCTGCGCTTGCTGTTTGATCATTCTAGCTAATCGCTCTACATTTGCCCCATCCAAAAACATATCCACTTCGTCAAAGGCATAGAAGGGCGAAGGACGGTAGCGCTGTAGGGCAAAGATAAAGCTCAGCGCGGTAAGTGATTTTTCACCACCAGACATGGAAGCGAGGCGTTGCACGGGCTTACCTTTGGGATGGGCAACCAGATTCAGACCCCCGTTGAACGGGTCTTGCGCGTCTTCTAGCTGTAGGTGACCATCCCCATCCGAAAGGGTCGCAAAGATGGACTGGAAGTTGATGTTGACGACATCGAAGGCTTCTTTGAAGGCGCGTTGGCGTAGAGTGGTGAAGTTTTCGATGCGGAGGAGGAGTTCGGTGCGCTCTTCTTGCAGGGTATGAAGCTTGTCCGTCAGTTCTTCGAGGCGTGCCTGGGTGCGATCGTACTCTTCCAACGCCAGCATATTCACGGGTTCCATCGCCTGAAGGCGCTTTTGCAGCGATCGCAGTTCGTGCTGCAATTCCACCAAGTCGCGGGTGGCGGTGTCGGGAATTTCGGGTAGCGGATCAGGCAGATCTGGCTGCTGTGCTTCTAGTTGTATGGTGAGTTCGCTCAACTCTCCTCGACGCGTCTGCTGGGTTTCCTGGAGCTTTTGCTGCTGCCAGGTTAATTGCTGCTGCTGCGTTTGCTGGTCGCGCAACTGGCGTTCGGCACGATCGCGGGTTTGCTTTTCCAGCCCTAACCGTTGTTCCAACTCTGCCAGCGCCGCTTGAGTTTCGCCAATTTGTTGCTGGAGGACTGCTTGCTGACCGCTGACCGCTGCTTGCTCTTGCATCTGCGTCGTCTGCTGTGAACGATACTCCTGTAAGCGCTCCTGCCCCTGCTGGGCTTTTTCCTGCGATCGCTGGCGCTGATTGTCCAAATCTTGTAGCCGTTGTTCGAGCGATCGTACTGCCAGTTCGCGCTGCGAGAGTTCGGCTTCCTGAGCACGGAGGGCGGTTTGAATTTGCTGCCACTCGCTGTGGGTTTGGGATTGCTCCAGGTCGGCTAACGTTTGCCGCAAAGCCTGTAGCCGATGCTCTTGCACGGGAATCTCTGCGCCCAGTGTTTGTAACCGAGTTTGGGCGATCGCGATTTCCTGAGTGTTTTGAGCCAACTGCGTTTGCACATGAGTCAGCGTGGCAGCAAGCGTCTGGAGTTCAGCATCCAATTGTTGTGTCTGAAGCTGTGCTTCGCGGTGCTGCTGTCGGGCTTCAACGAGTGCCTGAGTCCGTTCTTTGGTGAGTTGAGTTGCCCGCTGAATGCTGTGATCGCAGCGATCGAGAATGCGATCGATTTCGTGGAGGCGATCGCGCAGGGCAATGACTTCTGCTGACTCAGTGGCTTCTACTGTACCAAAGTGAATGGACTGGCGATTGCTGGTGCTGCCGCCGGTCATTGCACCGCTGGTTTCAAGCAGTTCCCCATCCAGCGTGACAATGCGGTGTTGCCCCAGATGGCGACGGGCGGCGCTGAGGGTTTCAAAGACAAGGGTTGTGCCAAACACGTGGGCGAACACGTTTCGGTAGCGATCGTCAAACTCCACTAAATTCAGGGCGTAGTCCACGCAGCCAGAGAGCGATCGTACGCCGTTTCCAGAGGGCATCCGTCCCGCTTGAATCTTGTTAAGCGGTAGGAAGGTCGCGCGTCCAGCTCGCTTTTGTTTGAGGATTTCGATGCCAGCGGCGGCGATCGCGTCATCTTCAACCACCAGATTCCCTAACCGACCGCCTGCTGCGGTTTCTAGCGCCAACTGGTAGCGGGGATCAACCCGTCCCAGTTGAGCGACCAAGCCGCAAACGCCTGTCAGTCCCATTTGCAGAATGATTTGAGTCGCATGAGTGCCCTGCGCTTCTTGAATCGCCTGCGTTTGAGCTTCAAGCTTGTCCAAGCGGCGCTGCTTTTCACGCTGTTCGTGCAGGAGTCGCGTCTGGGTTTCTTGCTGAATCTGAAGTTCTTGCTCGACAGCAGAAACCTGTTGGGCGATCGCCTGAATTTGTTCCTGAGCGGCAATTAACCGAGCTTCGGTATCGGTCTTCTGACTCTGTCTGTCTGCTAAACGCTGCTGTGACGTGTCCAGCGCCTGAGTTTGCTCCTGGATCTGGCGGTCTAGCTGGCGAGTGCGTTCCTGTAGCTGTGCCTGTTCCGTGCGTCGTGGCTCCAGGTTGGCAACCAGGGTTTCAATGTCGTGATGCAGAGCGGTTTGCTCTTGCACCCAGGCTTCGGCACTAGCGGCGGAGGCATTGGCAGCATCGCGGCTTTGCTCCAATGTTTGACGTGCCTGGTCTCGTTCTTGCTGTCGAGTGGCGATGAGTTTTGCTTCAGTCGCTTGCTGCTGCGTGAGGGTGTCGATCGCCTGCAAGTGTTCCTGAAGCTCCCGTTGCGTTTGCGCCAGTTTTACAGCCGTGTCTCGACTGGCAGCCTGTAAATCTTGCTCTTGCCGTTGCAGTTGGCGTAGTTCTGCCTCGCGGGTTGCCAGGGTGGACTGGAGCGCAAGCTGCTCGTCTTCGCCTAGCGCACGGACGTGAGCATTAAGTTGGTCTAGTTCAGCGGTGGCTTGCTGAATGGTGGTTGTCAGGGCGGCGAGTTGAGTGGTGAGATCGACATGTTCGCGATCGCCCCCTTCAAGCTGCTCTCGCAGCCGCTGGGCGCTCTGAAACGACTGCTGATAGCGGATGACGATTTCCCACTGCTCTTTGGTTTGCAGTTCGTGCCGCAGTTTTTTGTACTTTTCGGCTTTGATGCGATCTTGGGCAAGGCGATCGCGCTGGTCGATCAGTTCTTTTTCGACGATGTGGTAACGGTCTTCGTGGTCTTTGACGGCATTCAGCTTTTCTTTTGCCTGGTTAATCTTGCGATCGAAGGTCGCTACGCCTGCCAACTCATCAATGATCTCGCGGCGTTCGCGGGCATTCATTGAGATGATGCGAGTTACGTCCCCTTGCAGCACCACGTTGTAGCCTTCGGGATAGACGCGCAAGCGGTTCAGTTCTTCGTGCAGTTCTGTCAGCGTGCAGGGTTCGCCGTTGATGTAGTAGTTGGAGGTATAGGTGCCTTGCTGGGTGACGCGCAGCTTGCGGGTGACGCTCCATTCTGTGCGAACAGGTCGTGCTCCGTTGCCGTTCTGCGCGTGCCCGTTTTCTGAGTGCCCGTTTTCTGAGTGTCCATTCAGATGTCCGTTACTGTGGGCACCGTTTGGCGCTTTGTCGGCGCGCATAGAGCCATCGCTATTGATCTGCCGCTCGATCGCATCCTCTAATAATTCTGGCTCATCGGACAGGTCAAAGGTTACGGTGACGCTTGCCTCTACCGTAGAACGACCGCGCGTACTTTGCGTATGGTTGACCAGATCGGGGAGACGCTCTGCCCGCATCCCCTTTGACCCTGCCAAACCGAGGCAAAATAACAATGCGTCTAGTAAATTTGACTTCCCGGAACCATTCGGTCCAGAGACAACGGTAAACCCTGGCAGCAACGGAATCGGCGTTGTGCCACCAAAGGACTTAAAGTTGGAGAGTTCTAGACGCTTGATATACACAGCGTAGACAAGCCGTTTAAGGTGGGAAAGTCAGTGTTCAGTGTAGCCTCTGAACGATTGTCCGAACGGAAAGATCATCATTGCTTCTATTCATAGCATTACTTAGAACAAATGTTCTATTATTCTCTCTAAAAGCGGCAGATTTTAGCTCCAGCGTCTACGGGTGAGTTGAGGCTGATGGCGCGATCGTGGGCATCCCCTTTCGCGCACTTGCACCAATGACACGGCTCTAACCGATGCCTTGCTTTGAGTGTTTTGACGCTGGCTCTACACCGAGCGATCGTAGCTGCCCTGCCAGCCTTTCTGCCCGTTGATACTCCCGTCAGGTTGCCTCTTCAGGGGCGGGTACTAACAATCCTTTGGCAGTAAAAAAGCGCCATTGCTTTGCTCTAATGCCCAGATCAAGCTCAGCTCTTCGCTCCAAAGCCAGTCGTTGGAGTTGGGTGAAAGGCGATGATAGACATAATCGACTAGCCGAAAACCTGTGAACTCGAAGGTTTCGGGTGAGAATCAAAAAGATGCTGAAGTGCAAAAACGATCCTGGTACTCACATCGCTGAGTCACTACCCAGCGGTGGGTAAGATGGCTGCGGGTTCAAGATATTGTGCCAGTCTAGCGTTTGGTCTCATGGACTTCAGCACGTATTCTAAATTCTCGCTGGGACGGGCAATGACGTGGGACGAGAGATAGAGTTCCTTATCTCCAACAACACCTTTGGCGGCTGTAACGCCAGTCTCAACGGCGATATTGACCTCAGAAACATCGCCTCGAACAATCACCGTATAACGAGCACCGCTCACCTTTTCCATGCCGACCAGTGTGACGTTAGCTGCTTTGCACATCGTATCTGCCGCTGCCAATGCAGGCGGAAGACCCAGTACTTCAACCATTCCAACCGCATTCGCCATTGTATTCTCCAAAATCAATCTGTTTTTGATCGCATTCTGCTGCATCGCTCGCCCGCACGAACGCTAACGCCTGACTGTTCAAGTAAAACATACAGATGGAAGCTTCTGATATTTCGTCGATGCCGTTAAAGCAGGGCGATCGAGCTTAAAACAGTTCATCCACGGCTTCGTCTTTCCTGTTGGTGTTGCGGTGAGGGGTCTCACGGTTGAACGTCATGCGAACAGCGCGCGTTTGTTCGCCATCAGCAGCAACGGCAATAATGGGGAAATTGAGCCTCCCGTCCTGGAAGGACATGTGGAACCGGAAGGTGCCATCGGGATTGAGTTGAATGGGGCGACCGTCGATCGTCACAGTGGCATCAGGCTCCGTTGCGCCATAGATGATCAGTTCTGCATCGGCAACCAGCCAGAACTTGCGCGATCGAATGGGTGGCATCGAGGCACCAAAGCCAATGCCCGACATGCCGATGCCCGACATTGTTAAGCCAGACAGAGTTGGCACACCAGGCACTGCGCCCAGTCCAACACCCGATGGGAAAACATAGGAACTCACGGCTTGCTGCGGGAGTTGCTGCATGGAGCCAAACAGAGAACCCGCCACTCGCAAGGCTTCGGTTGCTTGTGTCAAGCCAAAGAGCTGATCGTAGATGGGGCTGTCAGTAGCAGCAGTACGCCGCTCAGGAAATATTAACGTCAGCAGGGTCTTACCGTGCAACGCGTCATCCCACGCAACGGAGATAAAACGGTCTTCAAACCAATCGGAGGGGTAAATGGGTGGAATGCGAACCGGGTTTGATCGCGCCAGTAGCAACCAACGACCATCGCCCGTAAGGTAACCAATTTCGGCAATGTAATCGCGATCGCTCACTGGAATTGGGACGTACCAGTCACGAGCTAGTTCGTCACAATCGTACTGCTGCAAACTGTGAGCGCTGCCATAAGCCAAATCAACATCGGTGACATCGTATAACCGCAAAGCCAGCCGCTGTCCGCCCTGTCGCCGTAGTTCTTCTTTATGCTCGTTGGGGACATCCCAGTAAGCGTAGCCCCACTGCGGATCACGCGGCATGAGAACAATGCGGCTATCGCCATACCCTTCTGGCAAGTCTGGCAAGCCCTCATCAACGGAAGCCAGTGTTTCACGGCTGAGGTCGGTCTGACCGACGTTGTACTTAGCGGCTTCGACATCAGATTGGGCTTTGTCGCCAGAACGTAGGGCTATCGCTGCCAATCCAACTCCGGCTGCTAGCGTTGCGCCGCCAGCGACTGCCGTTTCTCCTGGTGTTTGCGCTGGAATGCGGATTGCGTTTGACCGTGCCAACGATAGCCAATAGCGGTCTTCTGTGAGATAGCCAATTTCGGCGATGTAGTCACGATCGGGGCGAATAGCTGTCGTATACTGCGTGCTATCTTCCGCAACCGCAAACTCCTGAAAGCTTTGAGGGCGCTGCTGCTCAAGATTAAGCCCAGTGACATCGTATAACCGGAGCTTGAGGGTACGTCCGCCATGTTGACGGAGTTCTGCTTTATGTACGTCCGGCGCATCCCATTCGGCAAACGCTTGATCGTCATCGTGTGGAGCCAGCGTAATTTTACTGCGCGCGATCGTCCCTTCATTGCCAGCCAACGCAGCAACTCCCAGTCCGGCTGCCACAGCACCCCCTGCCAACACCGCTGCACTGGGAATGCCACCACTTTCAGGCAACGCCGCAGGCAGCGGGACTTCTGCTGTGGAGGCAGTCTCTACAGGCAGGTCGATTACAGTTGGAGGTTCTAGTGGGATGGGCGAGTCGATCGCAGTCCCTTCTGCCTCCAAACGCCCTGCCAGTCCAGCAGCTCCAAGCCCTGCTGCCACAGCACCCCCCGCGATCGCAGCCGCACCAGTGGATACTGCCCCAGTGACCGGAACGTCTTCTATTGGCGGCACGACAGGCGATGCGGAAGGGCGATCGGGGGGAGGTGCGGCGATGCTTGGCGGCACAACAGGATCTGATGCAGGGCGGCGACCTTTTAACCAGAGCCAGAGCGCTAGACCCAGTAACGGTAGCAATAGCAGCCACCAGGGAAAACCTCCCCGTGTTTCAGTGCTTGCTGCTGGCGGAACGGCAGCAACGTCTGGGGTCGCTGTGGCACTTACCGCTGGGCTAGGAGATACCGAAGAGCTGACAGGCGGCGGACTTGCATCGACCGCTGTTGTAGCGGTCTCTCGTGCTGCTTCAATCATCGATTGACTGGTTGCTGCCGTTGCAACGCCTAAAAACGAGAGTACCGCAGGGCTGGGAGTGCCTTTGTAGACATACGCCAACGGTTGGGAGAAGGGATAGCGTGGGTCATCAGGCAGCGTTTTGTGCATTGAAATGATCCGCACGTCTTGGCGATCGAGCACCTGGTCGGCGATCGCATACCCAATACCATCGGTTCCTAACGCCTGAACGACTTCATCTGTACTGTCTCTAGCCGTTTGCTTGGTATTCTCACCTGCCTTGAAGGGCGCTTTTTGAAACACAGGATAGGGACGAAACGCCTGACGAGTATCGCTCGAACTGGGGCGATCGACAAACCGGATCGGACCCGGAGCGCCACCAAGCTCAGACCAATCTTTAAGCTCGCCTCGGAAAAGCTTGGCAAACTGCTCGAACGTGATGTTCCCGCTGAAAGGGTTGTTGGGACCAACCACGATCGCAATTTTGCGCCGCGCGATTGGTTGAGCAACCAGCCCTTGCTGCTTCTCCTTTGCCGTGAGCGCCCGCCCGATCGCCGCGATATCAACCGTCCCATCAAGCAGGGCTTTTAATGCCGCATCACTGCCTTCCTCCGCCAGCGTCACGCTCGTACCAGCATATTTCTCCTCGTAGACTTTCTTAAGCGCCTGATTAATGGTCGCCATGCTGCTTGAGCCGTCAACTCTGACCGTCGTGCCCGTAGGAACCACGCCAGGCGGTGAGAATGACGGTGCAGGTGATTGCGCTAACGCTGGGTTGAGGGCAAGCAACGCTGCTAAAGGCTGAAAAGCCGTAAGCAGGGCTAAGAGCATTGCTAAACCGAAGCTTGGAGTGTCTTTTTGAGGCGACGTTCGTTGCGGCATTGGTAGTAAAAGCTTTTGGAACACTCTCTAAAAAGTCCCTGAGTAAAAGCAGCCTGGAGTTAAAAGCAGCCTAAAGCTAAAAGCAGGCTAGACAGCCCTCACAGAGGTTAACTTTCGCGAAGGACGAGCCAATTATACAGTCACTACGTCTGAGGTAAAGATGAGCAGGGAAACGAATTTTGCTCAAAGACCTGAGCGATGCCGCCCTGCCGTCCTAAGAAACTGGGTTTCTGGTCATTTGATGCCAGCCAACCCTGTCCGTTTCTTGAGAAATCCGGTTTCTGCCTTCTAGAATCAAGCTTCATCAATTATTCATTCTTTCTTGATGGAAAATTAGCTTAATGAGCGAATGCTTGGTGTAGATTTAAATAGGTTCAAGGCAAGTTATCAGTACTTTTATATGTAAGCCCCCCCGGTTCGATCGAGCTGGGGGGTATTTTAATGCCTAAAGTTGACTACGGGCTTTGAGTTGGAGGTAGCGATCGACCAGTTTGTCACTAATCTGATCAGCGGGCGCATCCAGCACCAGCACTCCTTTTTGCTTGAGTTTTGCCAGTGCAAGCTGACGCTGTGCCAGCAGATCTAACGCTACCGCACGGGCATAGGTCGTGGGAATGTCTGTCGTGAGGGCGTGTGCCTGTGTATCCACCTGGGGATCGCGCAACGTCACGCAAAAGGGTAGATGGCGTGGGGCAAGCCGTCCCATTGCTGCCAATAACTCCACCGAAGCCGTGGTGTCAATGACTTCAGTGATTAGCACCACCAGCGCACGGCGGGTTTGGCGAGTGGCAACAGTGGTCACGGCTCCAACGTAGTCAGGCTCCAGCAAGGCAGGATAAAGCGGAGTGAGCCGCTCGATGAGCTTAGGGAGTTGAGTTTGCCCACGTTCTGGCGGCATCCAGGCGTGCATCTGGCGATCGAACACCCCAATGCCCACCCGATCGCCGCGATTCAGCCCTGCCAGCGCCAGCGAGAGCGCTGCATTTAAGCCCCAGTCAAACCGTGCCAGCCCTTTCACCTGAGCCGTCATCAGCCGCCCACGATCGAGCAGCACAATTAAGGTTTGCTCCTGCTCTGGCTCCAGCACCCGCACCAGCACCCGACTACGACGAGCCGTCGCCTTCCAGTCAATGAGGCGGGGATCATCTCCTGTGGCGTATTCGCGTAGTTCTGAAAACTCAGTGCCAATGCCCTGACGACGGGCACGACGTAGATTACCGCTTGCTTGCAGCGTCAGGCGAATGGAGAGCGATCGCAGCCCAATTAAATCCGGGTACACCGCGACTGTTGCGCTTTGAGGAATTTTCCAGTCGTGCCACGCTAAGCCCCAGGCTCCCAACTGACGCACCTGAATGTCGCCCCAGGCATACTCACCCCGCTTAGCTGGAAAAACTTGATACGTCAGTGCCTCGGAGCTGTGGGCAGGTAACGAAACGCTCAGATACTTGGTGGTGGTCAGAAATGCCTGCGGGTAGAAATCTCGAATTTGCAAAACAGCGGACTGGTAGCCTGTTTTTACCGTTAAACGCACTAGATTGTCGCGACCGATCGAGAGCCGAGCAAGGCGATCGCGCTCTACAACCGCACGTCCCGCTTGCGCTCGCCGCCCATCCAGTACCGCTAACAGCAGCACCAACACATCAAACCCCAGCGTCAGCACGATCGAGAGACCTAGGAACCGTGGGTTGATGGCATCAGAGCCGATCGTGGCGGCACCTAGCCCGATCACAGTACCAAGCAGCAACAGTTGATAAACTCGACGCGAGGGGATCATGGCGGAACAGTGAAACGGCGAGAACCGACATCATCCTAACTCTGCCACAGGAACGTTTTGAGTTTAGGTCTTGGTTGTTTGTCCCAAGCGCCCCTTCTTGACTGCCCGATCGGTCACAAATTGGGGATAACGGGGCGTTTGACAGGTTTTGCGAGAGTCCCCTTGCTTACTCTGTCGCTAGTGACTCACCCGCCGAAGGTTGCGTATTCAGGTACGTCAAAAAGTCTTCCAGCTCATCGTCTGTGAGTTCGCTGCGGGTTTTCTTGCCGTAGGTTTTTTGCAGGTAGGTGCTGCCCTGTCGTTTGCTCCAGCCGATGCGATCGATCTCCACACCAATTTGCGAGATCAACGAAGATAAATCCCTCGACGCACTCCCCGCTGTATCAGCCTCCGAAGCGGGTGGCTCTTTGCTGGCGCTTGGCTTGCAGGGCTTGCTTTTAGACGCTGACTCTTCGACCTTTGCGGGAACGGACTCTGTGCTGGCACGATCGCGACTCGATGCCGCTTCAACCAGTGATTCAGGTTCCTCAAACGGCTCCTCGTCATCAGGTGCATTGTCGTAGGGTGCATCATCGTAAGGCTCGTCATCGCGATCGAGGGGTGCATCCTCGGACGGTGCCTCAAAGCTTTCTGGTTCCATGTCGGAAACGTAGGGGATCGGCGCAGACGGTTCAACTAATGCGGTGGAAAGGGGGATGTTTGGAGCGTCGGTTATGGGCGCTGGCTCAAACGCTAAGGCGGAAAGGGTTGAGAGAGGGGCGATCGCGGTCTCAACATCCGTCAATGCTGCTGGAGTCACTTGATTTTGAAGCGTCATGTCATCCGATGGCTCGGAACGCTGCGCTATGTTTTTGAAGGTATGCGTCAGTGGGCTTGCTGGGGTGCTGTAGCTGGGGAAAGGTAGCTCAGGAAAACCAGACGGAGCCGGATGAATGCCTAACAGCGCCAGCACACGTAGCCGCGCTTGATCTTCTGCCTGCTCAACCGTTGCGGCAGTCGCCAAACTGGTTGCCAGCGTCATGCTACCTAGCTGTACGATCGCCCGCACCACGAAGTGGTCAGCGTGCATTTGCACCAATTCTGTCAGTAGCCCACTGGTAGGGTAGCGCGTTTGTAGTTGGACAAAGAGCGGATGCAGATTAAGTACTTCAGGCATTGCAATGGGAGGGTTAAAAAGGGCTAGAGCTAATACCAATTTGAATTGAAAAGACGACACATCTTGCCGGGGCAAGGCATTGCCTTGCCCCGACCCAGCGATTGGATCTGTAGCCGTCATGCTTTAAATTGGTATAACTTGCGTCCCCTCGATTGGGCAGGCATGGTGCGTCACACCTGGATTCGGCATCGCTGAGATTAACTTAAGGATTCGCGCCCGCCAAACCCATCCTCACCATCCGCAGTGTCTTTCATTTCCACAACCAGGTTCGGCAGTCCGTCTAGCTTTTCGGCGGGCACGTCTTCTTCGACAAGAGGATAAAAGAGCGTCAGTCCACCGGGAACGCACTCCACGTCAATTGGAGTAGTGCCGATGAGTTCACCATCCAACACCACTTTTTGCTCTGGTTCCGCCGTAATCTTGACACGTCTGGCGCGCAGATAACCAATATCATCACGGTCAACGGCATCGCCACTGAGAGCAGTTTGCAGCAAGTGATACGTGGCAGCGATCGCCCCTGCTTTGTTTGCTGGAGAGACTAGCGTAATATCGAGCAACCCATCATCGACGATAACACCCGATGGCCCTTGTGCCAGCACAGACGTTGCCGGAGCCGCGTTTGCCACGGTGATTGCTGCTGCGGAGACTTTAATAATTTTGTCTTCGGTTTCAATCTCAGCTTCAAACGTTTTCATTTGCCGCAAAGCTTGAAAGCCTGCCAGGACGTAGGCAAACATGCCAAAGCGGTTCTTTGCGTCGCGATCGGCTAGCTCGACGGCCTCTGCCTCAAAGCCAATGCCCGCTAGCAGCACCATGGGGTAGCCATTGCAGTATGCTGCATCTACCGTTTTGGTCGCGCCACCGAGAATAGTGCGACAGGCTGCATCGATCGTGTCGGGAATATCCAGCGCATTGGCAAAAGCATTGGCAGTCCCGCGTGAAATAATGCCGAGGGGAATAGTCGTACCCACTAGCGCTGCCGCTGTTGCAGAGAGGGTGCCATCACCACCGGACGCAATAATGGCATCGACTCCGCGTTCAACAGCGGCGATCGCCAGCGCATCTGCACCCACCTCTGCCGTCGTCAGTTGAATATCCAGGTCGATCTCAGGCTCTAGCAGTGCCTTAATCGCTGCAAGGTCTTGCTCCGGATCACCTTGACCAGCAACTGGATTAAAAATCAGGCAGGCAGAACGCTTCATAAGAGTTGTGAGTGATTGAGTTGATGGGTAAAACGAACTAGCGATGCGTCCAGGAGAACGAAAAGCGTGGTCTTGTGCAAATGATTATACTGAACGGCTCCCTCTGACTGCTGCCTGTAGACAGAGAACTTGGACATCACGGCATCTTTCTACCGCGATCGTCCACCGAAGTCCGCCTCTGCTCAATGCGATAATGAAGACTGCAACCTCACAGGGGACAAGTCAATCATGCCTGACCCGCGCATGTATGAGAGCGACACATTTGTGCTGCTAGAATCTGGGCGATCGGAGGCGGAGGAGTTTCTCAGCACTACCGAACTGCTCGAAAAGCTCAAAGGCATCTTGTCACTACGGCAGGATGATCTTCCCAGAGATCTGCAACGCTTCACCTCACTGCACGAACAGGCTCAATACTTGTTAGAAACATCCTGCGAACTCGATGTCGGTCCCGGCGAGTTTCTGCAATGGTACGCCGTCCGTTTGGAGAAATAGCCTCTTTGCTATCGAGAAAGAAAAGAAAACACCGTTTTGAGCGATCGCTTCGCCGCTCTCATAAACCACTTTGCTGCTTTCATGAAAGCAGCCATCACAGTTGGCTTCACTTCTGCCAGGACAACGTCTATGCCAGGATGAGAGCCAACTTTACTAATCGTTGAAAATTTCCCAGTTTTGCGTAACGAATCGAATAATGATTCGTGATAACTAATCATGTGATTCTGGTCATGATGCACTTGCTTTTCTGTGTATCCGGAGACAATGAGGCGACGTTGCGTTTTTTGGGCTAGAAAATTGATGATCTTGCTGTACTCTTCGCTCGTTTTTTGATGAATAAGGACTTCAAAACATAGTACCGTGTCTGCGGCTGGGATCAGGGCATCATTCTTGCCTGTGTAAAGCATGAACTTTAGATCGGGTCTTTTTTTCTGCGCAATTTCAATCGCATTAGTCGAAACATCAATGCCAGTATACCTGTGTAGATTAAGTGTTTTAATCACCTCAAGGTCACCACAGCCAACATCTAGTATACTCGGACTTTCTTCAATACCGAGTTGGTGCAGTAGTGCCCTTTTATATTCCAGGTTCTGTTCACGGCTTCCAACACCAGATCCTAACTCTGGAAACGCTTTATATCGAAAGGACCAAAAAACTTTGTTATTAAAGCATCCTCCTATGAGTTGATTTGCTTCTTGAATTGCACGTTGGAAATCAGCGTCACAGGCTCCATTGAATTCAATCAGCCCCACCTTTGATACGCTGCGATGGTAGTGCAGTACAGCAGGATATCCTGTTTTCTCGATCGACAGATGAACTGGAAAATTATATTTTCGCGTAATGTTTTTAATCGGGATAGAGAGGTCGTGTGTTGCCAGAGAGAATGACATTTGATCGACATGGTTTTCTTTGCCAATCTGCTTAAGTAAGTCAATATGCTCAAGAAGCCATAAGGCCCAATGTTGCCATCGGTCACCAAGGGTGGCGGAGAGTTTCCCCGGAATGACGTACAGTCCACCATTCAGATTGTTGTGAAACGTTTGCTCTTCATTACAATCAACCTTACAAACTGCCGGATAATCTTTAAAGCCTGCCAAATCAAAGATGCATTTCAACGTTTCTAAATCTGGGTTGGCTAAATCAACAACTTTTCCACTAATCGTTTGAGGAGTATAAAGTTCCCATAGCTCATCTAGAACAATGATGTCTGTATCTAATAGAAAAATACATTCAGCACTGCTAAACTCAGGCGTATTTAGCTGAACAGTTTTGTTGCAATACTTGCCATCACCAAAGCGATGAATAGGTCTAATATTTACACCCAGGTTGACGAGTTCCTCGATAAAATATGCTTCAACCTCTTGGGTATGGTGGACAAAAATTTGAGAGGGCTTGACGTTTGCTCGCTTCATGAGGGAATGAATCAATCCCCAGGTTTGAAAATAAAAGATAGCAGATGAATCGACGACGCAAGAATAAAACGTATTTTTTGCATTCATATAAAAAACTCCACGTTTGCATGCATTCTGACAATGTCAATGAGCAGCAAGATCTATAAATCCTTTGGTCTTTAAAGTGGGCACTTTCTCTACGAGCTCAACTTAGCCACCAATTTGAGACATCGTGCGGCTATAGGTGCCTGTGGTGCCAGAATCGCGTTCTTTGTAATTGATTTCGGGTTTGAGTTCGAGCAAATCGCGCACCTGTTGGCGGAGTTCATGGAGTGGAACACCCGATCGCAATGCCGTTCTCAAATCAAGCTGTCCCGTTTCGTTGAGCAGGCAGGGACGGAGCCAGCCATCGGCAGACAGTCGCATCCGGTTACAGCGATCGCAAAAGCATTCTGACATCTGGCTAATAAAGCCGAGCGTGCCTTTCGCACCAGGAATTTTGAACACATCGGCAGGACCATTGCCGCGTACCTGCCCATCGGTTAGCCCCCAGCGATCGCGAATCCGTTGCCGCAACTCTTCGGAACTCACCCAACCGCGATCGCCAAACAAATAATCGTTGCCGATCGGCATGAACTCGATAAAGCGGACGTGCCACTCGCGATCGATGCTCAATGCTGCTAAGTCCAGCACTTCCTGATCGTTAACGCCAGGAATCACCACAACATTGAGCTTCAGGGGATTGAAGCCTGCTTGATAGGCGGCTTGGATGCCATCCCACACTTGCTGCCAGCGTGAGCGTCCGTGATGTCCAATAATGGCATCAAACACATCTGGTTGGAGCGAGTCCAGACTGATGTTGATGCGCCGCAAGCCTGCATCGTAAAGGTCTTGCGCCATGCCTGCGAGTAAGAAGGCATTTGTCGTCATTGAGAGGTCTTGCGTTTCGGGGAACTGCGCGATCGATCGCACAATCTCCACGACACCGGGACGAATCAGCGGTTCGCCGCCCGTCAACCGAAACCGCGTAAAGCCAACGGGAATGAACACATCATGCAGTAAAAGCAACAGTTCATCCTGCGTCAGCAGATTTTGCTGCAAAGCGTAGGTCAGGTCTGCGCCTTCAGGCATACAGTACTGACAGCGAAAGTTGCAGCGATCGACAAGGCTAATGCGAAGATAGTCAACCTGGTTCATTCTTCCATTGTGGCGGATCTTTGCCCTGTGCAATGTGTCGCATCGTCCAATTGTTTGTCTAGCAGCACAGGCTGGCTACCAACGGGCACTGGCTCTAATGCTGGCTCCGACTTTGATGGGAAAAGTAGGCGCATCATTTGGTGGAGGGATTGCCCCCGTTGCTCATGCACCAGAATGAGCGGCAAAAGTGCGACCAGCCGCACGATCGCCGACAGGGCAAACAGCCCTGGAATGCCGCCATAGTCTGCAAATTCTGCCAAAAAGCCTCCTACAGTTGTACCCAGTGCCCCACTGATCCCCGCGATCGCGGCTGCCACAGCAAAATAGGTTGCCTGCTGCTGTACAGGAGCCACCCCAAGCTGGAGGTTGTTGTTGCACAGGTCGATCGCCGCCCACGTTGCGCCTGCCAGTACGTGCAGTAACGGCAACCAGAGCCACACCGAGAGTGCGTTATCCCCTGTAACCAACCAAAAAAGCGGGGTGACTGCGACCAAAATCCCGACGGTAATCAAAATCGGGCGATTTCCCACACGATCAGCAAGCCTGCCCCAAACGACAAGCATGATCATCGTGGCTCCTGCTTGCAGGCTGGTGTAAACCGTGACCCAACTGACATCGATCGCCAGATTATCTAACATGTACAAATTGAAAAACGGCGCACTCAAATTCACCGCAAAGCCCCAAGCGCTGAAATAGAGCAAGAAGAAAAGGAAGTTTTTATCCTGTAGAAAGGAGAGAAGGGAAAGTTTCGAGTTTTGAGTTTCGAGTTGATTCTGATTGTCACTTGCAACAGCCTCTTGATAGACTCCCGACTCCCGGTTCCCGACTCCCAACTCCCGACTCCCTTCATCTTCATGCTGCCTCTGCGGATTCACGTCCACCATGAAAAATTGAAAGCCGAGGCTGATAATGCCTGCAACGATGCCTAGCAGCAGCAAAACCTCAAAGCCTTGCTTCGAACCGCCTGGAAAGGTAGAGATGGCAAAACCCAACAGCGGTATGCAGAGCAAATTTGTGAGGCTGGCAGCGCTGTTGCGAAGCCCGAAATAGCGTCCTCGCAATCGGCGTGGCACCAATACTGCAAGCCAACTCAACCACGAAGCGCTACCCAACGCGCCGATAAAGTGAGTCAGGCAGACGATCGCCAGCGTCCACCAAACCAACATCTGCGCGTCCACGCCCCACCAGTTAGCAAACGCAATCCCGGCTACAAGAATGAGCCAGAGCAGACGAGAGGGCGCATACACCCAGAGGCAGTAATTGTGACGACTGGTCACGCGATCGCCCAGCAAGGCTCCCAACGGCTGAAGCAAATTTGCCATCATAGGAATAGACGATAGCAATCCAATTTCCGTTGGGCTAGCGTGTAGTTCGACCAAAAAGTTGCTGAGCAGCACCCCACCCGTGATGGTCGAAAAAATGGTTGCAAACACCCCATCAAGGGTCGATGCCTTCAAACTGGTGCGGATCGCCTGCTTTGCCTCGATCAGCGATGGTGCCTGCACTTCAAGCATGGCAGGAAGCAACTCATCCTTTGGCTGGTTTGGAGAAGATATGGATGCGATCGGTTCTAGCCTCACTGCTTTCAACATGCTGAGATAAACTTCACGGTTAGTTAGCGCCTTGTCTTAGGCATCTTTTGCACAGTAGAGACTGCCTTGCCAAAACGCACCGCCCAACGGGCAGACATTCAGCCAGATTAAACGATAGAGCTACGCGCTTAGCCGCGTGGATGCAGTCCATCGATCGCCACAATGACGACTGTAATATTATCTCGCCCGCCGTGGTTTTTGGCAGCATCAACTAACGCAGTCGCCGCCCGATCGCAGGCACGAATCGACTTGAGATGAGACGCAATGAGCTGATCAGACAGCTCTTCGGTGAGACCATCGCTACAGAGAAGCAGACGATCGCCCCCTTGCACTGCAAGCGACTGCACATCGATTTGATGCAGGTCTTCACGCCCCAAGCATTGCGCCAGTACATGCCGCCAGGGGTGAACGCGTGCCTGGTCTGGAGTGATTTCACCAAGCTTCATTGCCCGTGCGACCCAGGTGTGATCCTCCGTGATTTGCTCCAGCTTTGCACCACGAAAGCGATAAAGCCGCGAGTCTCCCGTGTGGGCAGACCAGGCTTGTTCATCTCGAAAAATCACAGCGACACCAGTGGTACCCATGTCTGACCGTTCTGGATGACGACGCTGATCGCTGACAATCGCCTGATTCGCCTTGAAGAAAGCGCCTTCCAGGAGCGATCGTGAACTATCAGCCGCTTCCCAATGGTCGAGTAGGTACGTTTGAATTGCCTGTGTTGCCAGACGGCTTGCCTCTTGCCCACCTGCATGTCCACCCATGCCATCAGCCACAATAAAAAAGCGCCCGTCCGCGTCAATGCAATAAGCATCCTGATTCACGGAACGCAGAAGCCCCACATCCGTTAAACCTGTGAAAAGGCATTTCATAAAGGGCGTGTGGTGTCGTCAATGACCATTGCAGGCTGAAGTAGCTGAGCTGAGAAGCACGACTAAGAGATGCGTTCCGATCGATCAAGGCGCATCATGAGCCGGATGAAAGCGATCGCCGCCGCACCTGCCGCAAAAGCGGGAAGCAGCGCCCACCAGCCATAGCCAGTGGCAAGCAAAATCGTGGCTGAAAGGGTAAACGCACAGACTAGCAGCGTGTAGTTAGTCCCCATATTAACGCCGCTGAGCCGTCGGAGAATCCGATCCGTCTCAATCGATCGCACCCGCACCCGCACATCGCCCCGTTCTAGCTTGTCCAGGGTGTCTTCAATGCGGCGTGGCAACCCAAACGCCGTACTGCTAACCTGAGCCGCCTGCCGACCAAACTCACTTAAAATGCTATTTGCGTCTGATGAAGGATTTCCATTAGCCATAATTTGCATTGCAAAAGGTTTTGCAACCTCCATAAAGTTAAAGTCTGGGTCTAACCCCTTACCAACCCCTTCCAACGTCGAAAACGCCCGCATCACAAAGGTAAAAGTTGCTGGGAATCGAAACGGTTGCCCATAAGCAATTTCGTACAGATCATCGCTGATCGCGCTGATCGACTGGTTTTCAAAGGGCTTGTCCATAAAGTGATCGAGCATGTACTGCACCGATCGCCGCACGGGACCCATATCATCCGCTTCGGCAAGCGCACCCAGTGCCACCAACGACGCAACGACGCGATCGCCATCTTTCTGCGCCACCCCAAAAAAGACCTCTAGCAGCTTCTCGCGGGTCAGGATGGATACCTGCCCCATCATGCCGAAGTCGTAAAAAATTAACGACCCGTCTGGACTCACGGCAATGTTGCCGGGGTGAGGATCGGCATGAAAAAAGCCATCATTGAGCAACTGGTGCAGATACGCTTTTGCACCCATTTGGGCAAGCGACTTGCGATCGAGTCCAGCCGCTTCCAACGCTTCATAATGGCTGATTTTGATGCCTGGAAGGTATTCCAATGTCAGCACCCGCGGCGACGCGTAGCGCCAGTAAACGCGGGGTACATACACCCACTGCTCCTGACGGAAATTGCGCCTAAACGTGTCGGCATTGCGCCCTTCGTTGAGGTAGTCTACTTCCTCATAAAGAATCTTGCAGCACTCCTCGTAGATGCCTAACCAATCACGACCCTTGCCCCATTTAGGATGATTTTGAAAGTAGCGCGTAATGCCCTTCAGAATTGCCAGGTCAATCTTGAACAGCTTTAACAAGCCGGGACGCTGTACTTTGACAACCACTTCCTCGCCAGAGTGAAGCTGTGCGCGATGCACCTGCCCCAAGCTTGCTGCTGCCAGTGGAATCGGGTCAAAATTTCGGTAGAGTGTCTGAATCGGCTTGTCGAGATCTTGCTCAATGATGGCTTTTGCCTGCTCGTAGCTGAACGCTGGCACTCGGTCTTGCAGTTTAGAAAGCTCTTCCACGTATTCAGTCGGAAAGAGATCAGCACGGGTGGAAAACAGTTGACCGATTTTAATGAACGTTGGCCCTAAATCCAGCAGTGTGTCTCGAATCCAAACCGCCTGGGCACGCCGACGGAGTTTCTGTTTCTCCTCGGTCATACCGCCCGGATAGCTCCAAGGCTTTTTGTGAAGCCATTGCGAAAATACCAGCAGCCAAACGAAGGATTGAATATCGTACGTACGCCCTAAACGTGAATAGTTTTCACGGCTCCAACGATACGATTTGTCGCCGTAGGGTTTTGGCTTAGCGTGACGATCGCCCCGCTCAGACGGCAAATCTGACGACAATTGCTTAGTACGGGCAGGTTGCGCATGGGGTTGGGTCACACGTTCTTCAGCTACCACCGGATTGCTTGAATCTGCTTTAGGCAGCTCTACTTTGGGCAACTCTGGCTCGTTTAAGGAGGCTGAATCAATGTGGGGCACGATTAAGTGGTCACTGCTGTGAAGCGACGCAACCTCACCGTTTAGGCTGTGCCGTTCATCGAGGACATAACCTGGCACCCGATAGTGAGTAGAAGCATCTGCATCCTTTTGGCGCAAGTTAGCACCATCGACAGGCTCCGCAGATTGCTGTAAGGGGTCGGAGTCGTGGGAAGAAACAGACACTCGAATTCCTAAAGCTTTGTTTTATGTAACTGAGTGTAACCGATTTAGCAAACCGAAGTCTGTAAAGCAAACCTTGAAAGCCTAAGTCAGACTATTGCTGCGATAGCGCTTTAGCTCCGATCGTAGCTGAGCAATTTCTGCTCGGAGTTCGTCGATCGTGGCTTGCAAATCGGTTGGCTGGGTACCAATGGGCACGATCGCGGTTGTGGTCTGGGCTTGTTTGGCGGCATCTGCTTCTCGCTGGGCGCGTGCCAGTACGTCATCTGTAAACTGACGCAGCCGCTCTCGTTGTTCTGCATCAAATTTGCCCAATTCACTCAGCGTCTCTGTCAAGACCTGCTCTGTTTGCTCATAAACAGCTTCAGCCAGCGCTCTGCCAATATAGAAAGCATCAAGGGGACTACTCATATGAGGATTCTCTGCCAGAAAACTGCTGTCTTTACCTCGGATTATAGCTTGTCTGAGCAATGGAGGGCGATCAAACATCCGGTAGATCAGAGCTTCTGGCTGCTGTAGCCTTCCCGCCGCTGCCACCTGTCCTTACAAAAATTCTTCTCCATTGCAGCAAGCTGGCATAAACTGGTTAGCCTACACCGGGGTTTGATTTGTGCTGGTTTCGTGCTCGTTTGACCGCTGCCCCTTCACTCTTCACCGCCGTGAATCTGCGCCTGTTTATCCCCTTTTTTGATACGTCTGCTCAGGACTGGTCGGCTGAGGCTCGCTGGCTACGCTGGCTGACATTTCTATGGTTGCTGATTGGTCTGACGGTTTTGTTTTCAGCCTCGTATGCGATCGCCGATGCCGATCGTAACGACGGGCTTTACTACTTCAAGGTGCAGATCCTTTGGATTTTGGTAGGGTTAGTCGGATTCAATTTGGTAGTACATTCGCCACTGCGCTACATCGTTGGCATTGCCGATTGGTTCCTGGTCGTTATTTTGGGGCTGATTCTGGTCACGGCGATTCCTGGCGTTGGTACATCCGTCAACGGTGCAACGCGCTGGCTCTTCCTCGGCTCGTTTCAAATTCAGCCATCAGAACTGATCAAGCCCTTTCTAGTCCTTCAAAGCGCACGCATCTTTGGACAGTGGGAACGCCTCAAGCGGGGCACGCGTGTCCTTTGGTTAGGGATTTTTGGGCTAGTGTTAGTAGGCATTCTGCTGCAACCGAACCTCAGCACGACCGCTTTATGCGGCATGTTGCTCTGGTTTGTGGCTCTGGCAGCAGGGTTGCCGTACTCCTACATGGGTGGTACGGCACTGGCAGGCGTTTGTCTTGCAGTGCTCAGCGTTAGCTTTAGAAGCTATCAGCGTCGTCGTATTTTGTCGTTTCTGAATCCCTGGGCAGACGCAACTGGAGACGGTTACCAGTTGGTGCAAAGCCTTTTAGCAGTCGGCTCTGGTGGCAACTGGGGGACGGGCTTTGGACTCTCGCAGCAAAAGCTGTTCTACCTTCCCATTCAGTACACGGATTTCATCTTTGCGGTGTTTGCAGAGGAGTTTGGCTTTGTTGGTTGCCTGAGCCTGATGTTGCTGCTGCTGGCATACGCAACGCTGGCGCTCCGAGTGGCAATGAAGACGCAAAACTCGGTGTATCGGCTGATTGCGATCGGCGTGATGGTATTGATGGTTGGGCAATCGCTGCTGAATATTGGCGTAGCAACTGGCGCTTTACCCACAACGGGTCTGCCGCTGCCTCTGTTCAGCTACGGCGGCAGTTCCATGATTTCTAGCCTCCTCTCGGCAGGCTTGTTGATTCGGGTGGCGCGAGAAAGCAGCGAAGCGAAGGTCGTGCGTCTGGACGATCGCAGGCAGCAGGGAAACGGGATTGAACGCTCGAAGGCACCGAGAGCAACGTAACAATTGGAATTTGGCATGGTTTGCCTGTTGGTCGTGTGCGATCGACGATCGTTCGATCTGTCACCGCGCCATCCGCTTTAAATGGTTCTGCCCCCAATCACACAGCGGTTTCAACACAGGAATCAAACTTTCTCCATAGGCTGTAAAAGAGTACTCAACGTTTGGTGGTACAGCCGAGTGAACATGACGATGGACGATCGCATCGTTCTCTAACTCTCGAAGCTTCTGGACTAGAATCTTTTCACTGATCTCAGGCATCAGTCGCTTCAGTTGGCTAAAGCGTTTGGCTCCATCCTTCAGGTGCCACAAAATTAGAAGCTTCCATTTACCACCAATGATGCTTAACGCCGTTTGCACAAAGACTGTGCCTTCCGGTTGCTCTACCGTCATTTGTCCACCCCATTAGCGACGCTTGAGCTTACTAAAAAGTAAGTACTTCCCAAAAAGCTCAGTAAAACTCTATCCTGCTGTAAACGTGTAATGCACAGCAAAGGGCACTAGAAATGCAATTAGAAAAGGCGGTAGCGCTGGTCACAGGAGCCAATGGTGGCATTGGCAAAAACTATATTGAAGCACTGCAAGCCGTCGGTGTCTCTCGGATTTACGCCGGGGCGAGAAAGGCAGAGTCTCTTGCTGATATAGCCGCCACTGATCCACGGATTATCCCCATAGCGCTGGACATTACCGATCCGCAATCGGTCACGGCGGCGGCGGCGGCGTGTCAAGATGTGACGCTTTTGATTAATAATGCGGGCATTGGTCTGCTCAAAGGGTTTCTTTCTGCGCCTGACCTTGCTGCTGCCAGGGCGGAGATGGAGGTGAATTACTTTGGCACACTGTCAATGTGTCGTGCGTTTGCTCCGGTGTTGAAACACAATAGCGGCGGCGCGATCGTCAATATGCTCAGTATTCTCGGAAAAGTCAATTTCCCTATGAATGCGTCCTACAGTGCGTCCAAAGCAGCGGCGATTTTAATGACGCAGGGCATTCGAGCCGAGTTGGCGGCACAAGGCACGTTAGTCATTGGCGTGATGCCTGCAACAGTCGATACAGAAGTTAGTAGAGACTTTCCCCCGCCTAAAGTGTCGCCCTACGTAGTGGCGCAGGATGCGTTACAAGCGGTGCTTGGTGGCGTGGAGGATGTTTATCCTGGTGAACAAGCCCAGGCAATGGCAGCCCAGCTACTTAAAGATCCGAAAGCACTTGAAAAAATGATGGCGATGATGTTGCCTGATGCCACGCCAGGATGAAACGCCGGGATAAGATAGCGGTCACGGGCAGTCGGCAACGGCAGCCCCATCAATTCAAAGACAGCAGGCACTTGCAAACGACGGATGGCTGACCTGCTGTCACCGACGCGACTGCTATGAGTCATCAACGTATAATCGCTGGCTCTCGTACCGACATTTGAGTCACCGCTGGTTCTGCTTCAGTGCAGTAGACTTCGCAGGAGTTATTTGGGCTTTCAATAAGCTTGATGCGGTGGAGCTGTGCGCCGATCGCACGGATAGGCTCTTGCAGAAGCCCGCGGATGTGTACGGCAATGTTCTCGGCGGTCGGCACGACTTCGGCGAAATAGGGAATGTCTTTGTTCAAAAAGGTGTGGTCGAAAGGTTCGACGACATAAACATCGACGGCTTTTTGGACGGCAACGAGGTCGGCAATCATGCCTGTGCGGGGATCGATTTCGCCTTTAATGGTGACTTCCAGATGGTAGTTGTGTCCATGCCCATTGGGACGAGCGCACTTGCCGTAGATTTCGCAGTTTTGCTCGTAGCTGAGGTCGGGGCGTGCCAAACGATGGGCGGCGCTGAAGTGGGTGCTGATGGTGAGATAGGCTTCCATGTGGTTTCCGTAGTAGTCTGCCCAGAGTTCGGGGTGTTCAAAAAGCTGAATGCGGACGATCGGCAAAAAAGGAGCCAGTCGTTGCCAAATGGTACGAGCGATCGCCTCGGTTGTTGGCAGTGTCTCCTGAAACTCTGACCAGGCATCGTTGAGGTAGGAAAAATCAAGCTGGCTGGTGACTTCGCGCTTGATGACCTGCTTCACATCCGATAGGTTCAGCACCATACCGTATTCGTCCAGTTCGCCTGCCATTGAGACGTAGAGGACATAGTTGTGTCCATGTCCGGGCGATCGGGCGCAGGCACCAAACCGCTCAAAATTTTCAGCTTCACTCAGCTCAGGCAACCAATAGCGGTGGCTGGCGGAGAACTGAGCGCGGCGATCGATAATGCACTTCATGGGTAAGCAGCAGAAAGATAAACTCTGTTAAGTTCCGTTAACAGCACTTCTATAAGGATAAACCAATTGACCTAAGATCCCCGGCTTCTTGAAGAAGCCGAGGATCTTAGGTCGAGGGTGTCCAGAGACCGACGATCGCCTCTCCATGCTTTTCCTTCGCTGCTAATTCTAAGTTTAATGCCAGGAGTTTTTCGAGTAAATCATCGTTGGCGTTGAAGCCGTAGGCTTGCAGGACAAAAGCATGGAGTTTGGCGTGGAGCTTGAAGAGTTGGCTGGTCGGCTCGTGGAAGGATGCATTCTAGGGCTTGGTGATGACGCTATTGCAACCGCTGCCTCAATGAAGGGGAGATTAGGCAGCTAAAAGAGGCACTCCTAATGCTTGTAAATCAATTGTCTCTACATTGCGAGAATAGTTATCTAAGGTAATAGCAACCACTTTGCCATCGCTGTCATAGTCCAGAATCAAATCATCCGTGATCGCATCGGTTGCGGTGACTGGCTTTGTCGTTAGCTCGATCGCCAGAGTATCTGTTTCAGGAAAATACTGGATTTTCATTGGGGTTCTTCACCTCGCTGCTGTCGCTTGTAGAAGTTACGATCAAAAAAGGCATTATGGACGGTTGCGCCATCTTCTAAGGTGATGACCCTGAGTACACTGTTCTCCGCTTCGGCAATGTTTCTCCAATAAGAAATGCGGTTGTTGGCTTGGTTTTCTGTTTTGACGGGGTTTGTCAGCACGTATTGTAGCCATTCTCGCTGAATTTCTGGATGCTTTTGCGAGGCAAAGTTGTCAAAATAGCCTGTGGTCTTGAGCATGATCGCGATCGCCCAGCTCGATTGTGTCGATACTCAGGGACGGACTAAGGGTTCTCCGCGCTTTTCTTTTGCTGCTAACTCTAGGTTTAAGGCGAGGAGTTTTTCGAGCAGGGCATCGTTGGCGGTGAAGCTGTAGGCTTGCAGGACGATCGCATCAAGTTTGGCATGGAGTTTGCAGAAAGCCTAGCGCTGACTGGCGTTGAGAATAGTCAAACCCACGATCGCTTCAGCCTCGTCGTAGCGAATCACAATATCATCATCGGTAAGTTCGCTATCTTCGGCAGATTGGGGTGGATTACTGAAGTCAATATAAAGTACGTCCGCTTCAGCGTCGTAAACGATGAAGAATGGTTGTTTGGGTAAGTCGTGTAAGAGAGGCAAAAACTTTAAGTAAGTCTGAGCTTCTTGATAGTTCGCTAAGGCCATAGTTGTTGCCTCTGATTGAGTGAGTTGATTTTGCGGGTTGAAAAAGCAGTGACAATGAATCCGTCTGTTTGCTCTTCTTTGTAAATCACAACCAACCATTTTCCTGGCTTGATTTCCTGGATAGCCATAAGCGCGTCACCATTACCTACCAGAATGCGGGTTGGCGCTGAAATCGTTTGCAGGAGCAGTTCTTTTTGCTGGGCGATGTCTGCGTGACGTTGAGTAATATGGTGCCACCTTTCGTCCGGCAAGCGAATTGTGATGCCATTGATTGAGGTAGCTGTGGTTGTCATCTTTTCCCCTCGGTGGATGCCCAAGGTCTGACTACGGGTTCTCCTTGCTTTTCTCTCTCTGCTAATTCTAAGTTTAATGCCAGGAGTTTTCCGAGTAAATCATCGTCTGGATTGAAGTTGTAGGCTTGCAGGAAAAGGGCATCGAGTTTGGCGTGGAGTTTGTATTGGCTAGTCGGCTTGTGGAAGTATTTGTTGTAGAGTTTGGTGATGCCCCACTGTTTGCGTCCCATTTGGGTGGAGCGGTAGTCGTGAAGGTCTTGGGCGATCGCGCGGAGGTCGGCGATGAGCTTTCCCCCAGCTACTGATTTGCCCAATTTTCCAGGCTCAACCTCGAGATTCTTGAAAACTCACTGGTGTTATTGGTGACGAGTATTAAAGCTTGGGATAGTGCTTGAGCTGCGATCAGCATATCCATTGCTCCAATGACAAGACCTTTGAGAGAAAGGTCAGCCCTTAGCTGTCCATAAGCTTGTGTTGCTTCTACTTTGAAGTCTAGAACTTCTAGCGGTAGCAGAAATTGGTTAAGCGCTTCTCGATTTTTAGCAATGTTGGTGCTTTTATAAATGCCGTATTCAAGTTCAGCAGTGGTGATGCTAGAAACTCCAATCTCTGTTGGCAAAAGTGACTTGAAACGCTGGATAACTTCAGGTGGTTTTTGTTTGATGATGTAGATGCAGATGTTGGTATCAAGCAGATACTTCATTCAAATAGGTTCTCCCGCTTGTCAAGTGGAGGCTGTTCATAAGTTGTCATGAAGTCGTCTGTAAACTGGTCGAGGCTCTCGATAAGAGATTGCCAGGGGTTGTCTTTGTTTAGCAAGACAATGGCATTGCCAACTTTTTTAATATAAACCTCGGTGCCGTCGAGATGAAAGGCTGCGGGCAAAACAACGATCTGTCCGTCTTCATTGGTAAGCAGCTTGGCTGTTTCCATAGAGTCATTCCTCATTACATATTCTTAGCGTACTGTCTTGCTTTAGGGAGTGGGTGCCCAAGGACCCACTCGATCGCCTCTCCTTGCTTTTCTTTTTCGGCTACCTCTAAGTTTAACGTCAGCAGTTTTTCGAGTAAATCATCGGTGACGATGAGGTTGGGGTTTGAGGGAAGGGGAAGGTTTTAAAGCAGACGTTGTGGGACTCTATCATTCGATGTCACGCTGTTTGTGGAACCGCTTGTCCGAGATTATAAAGAAACTCTGGAGCAAAATCTGCGCCGTTTGACCATTCGATCGTGTTGGTCTCTGGATTTAGAAAAACTTGTTTGAATAACTCTATATCTCTAAGTGGTTCAAACACTTCGCCATAGAGTTCTTCTGTCAGGTCAATCTCTTGGATAACGTGGTTGCTGAAGGTCAGTCTGAGTTTATAGGCTTCTAAATATTCCAGTTTTTCAACATGAAGAAACATCGTGACCTCTAGTTATTGCAATGGTTGAATTTCGCGTAGAGCTTTTCGTTGTCTAGCCAGATCCCAATTGTTCATGAGTGCTACTTGATGTAGATCTAACCATTCAAGCACCATCCTCAAGGCCCGTTTTGACATCCTTCCCTCCACTAAATCTGTCTCAATTTCTACGATGACTTCTTGATCTTGATAACGAGCATGAAAATGGGGAGGAGGATGGTCGTTGTAGTTCATGAAAACGACTATGCCATAGAATTTGCTGATGGTGGGCATTACTCCTGCACCTCTGATACCGATCGAGTGGGTGCCCAAGGACCCACGATCGCCTCTCCTTACTTTTCTTTTTCGGCTACCTCTAAGTTTAACGTCAGCAGTTTTTCGAGTAAATCATCATCTGGATTGAAGCGGTAGGATTGCAGGACGATCGCAAATCTGCGTATATCACGATTCAGTTTTCCACTCCGTCTCTGGAATGTCAGCGCTAATCATGATGTTGCGTAGGGTTCCAATCGGGAGATCTCGTCCTTTGTGGTAGGGCACGATCTTGAAGTTGGCGCTCGATATTACGCCATTTTCGATGGCTGCTTTTCTGCGAAACCAACTCAAACCCGTAACGCTCTAAAATACGCTCGACTGCATCAGCACTCATGCGTCGAGTGCGAGTCATGAGACCAAAACCTCTCGTACAATCGCTCCTGAATGTAAGTTGAGTGGGTCAGGCTCAAGATAGAGTGCGATCGCCTCACGAATATTGTTTAATGCGTCTTCCTCTGTTTCTTCGGCTGAAACGCAACCTGGTAGCTCTGGGCACCAAACCGCCCAGTCGCCCGTTTCTGGGTCAGTTTCAAGCACTACACGCCATTTCATAATGTTTTCTCCTTAAAATGCCTTCACTCACAGACAAAAAATCAATCAACTTAGTTATAGATACTGCCTCTATAGTTAATATCGTAAATAAAAATCTCATTCGTTTCTCTACGAATTTTAAAGATTACACGAATTTTGCCGACACGAATCCTAGAGAATCCTGATAGATTGCCTTTTAGTTTTTTAAGATAAAGTTCTTCGGGGGGATAGATTTTTGAGTCTCTAGATAGGCTTTTAGAGTGCCGCTTTTTGCGATGACGGCTTGTTGACTGCTGCGATCGAGCTTTTGCAGAAACTTAGTGGCTGCTTTACTGAGCTTGATTTTCATGGTCAAACCAGTTTGTGATGTCCACGAAGTCGGTATCTGGATGATCAGCCGGGGAGAATGAGGCTTCGATCGCAGCTTGCTCTTCGTTGTCTACGTAGGGAGTCAGCAGGTTGAAGAATTTAAACCACTCTTCGCGCATGACTTCACGCACGCTTTCTTTGATGAGGGCTTTGAGGGCTTGTGCATCAAGCGAGATTGTGGGTTCCATCACAGTTACTCCAGGTGTACTTCTACGCAAACAGTTGGTTCACTAAGTTTATTTGTCTCTATAGACTTCGCTTCGATGTTTACATTGAAGGATTTGAACCATCGCTACTTCATCAAGAATTTCGTATCTGATGCGATAGTCACCAACTCTTAATCTGTACTGATAGTCGTAGCCCTTTAGCTTTACGACTCCAGAAGGGCGAGGGTCTGATTGAAGCAAGAAAAGTTTCTCTTGCACTTTTAGCTTGATCGAGGCGGGAAGTTGGTTGATCTGTTTTTGAACTGCCTTAGAAATAACAACTGAGTAAGACATCGTACTTCTCTCAGTTCAGTTTGACTGTGCCTGGATGAAGTCATCAATGGTCACAAATTCGCCTTTTTGATACTCAATTTTGACGGCTTCGATCTCAGCTTGTGTTTCGGAGTCCTCTACATAGCTTGCTTCTTCGGCTTCAAAGACTTGCTGTTCGATAATATCGAGTAACTGTCGTTTGGACTCAAGGTCAAGGGAGGTCACGGCTTGAATGAGGGCTTCTAAGGAGATTTGTAGATTGATGGTTGTAGTCACGGTGATAACCTCTCAGGATGTTGATATCTATTGTGTCGGTGCCCAAGGACCCACGATCGCCTCTCCGCGCTTTTCTTTCTCGGCTAACTCTAAGTTTAACGTCAGCAGTTTTTCGAGCAAATCATCGTTGGGGTTGAAGCTGTAGGCTTGCAGGACGATCGCATTGAGTTCGGCATGAAGTGGTTGCCCAAGAGCCAACGATCGCTCCACTGCTCTTTGGCTGCTCATTCAGGTGGAGGGGCATAGATCCCTGACTTTTTAAAAAGTCGAGGATCTCAAGCGGGTTGGGAAGACTAGAGCTATCTGCTTTCAACCTCTCTCATGCCGTATCGCGCGATCGCCTTTGAAGCTGGCAATATCTATCACCTGTACAATCGCGGCAATAATCGCCAAAACATCTTCTTTGAGCGTGAAAATTACCTGCATTTCCTGCGGTTGGTACGGCAATATTTGACACCTGAAACGGTAGAAATCTTAGCTTACTGCCTGATGCCGAATCACTACCATCTGCTGGTGCAGTTTCAGGCTGGCAGTTTGAGCGAACCGATGAAGGCATTATCGCTGGCATATACCAAAGGGATGAATGCTCGCTACCACCGGGTTGGCTCCTTGTTTCAGGGACGTTTTTGCTCGATTCTGGTCGATCGCGAGACGTATTTGGTGCATTTGGCACGCTACATTCACTTGAATCCAGTTAAGGCTGGGTTGGTGAGGCATCCAAAGGAGTGGGAGTTTTCGAGCTATCAAGAGTATGCGGGGTTGCGGCAGGGCACGTTGCCAAAACTGGAACGGGTGCAGATGCTAGCAGGGGCAACGGGTGCCTATCAGATGTTCTTGGAAGATCAGTCGTTGCCCCAAGAACCAAGCGTGCGATCGCTGATGTTAGATGAGTGATGCGTTGCCGTTCCCAGATCCCCGACTTTTAAAAAAAGTCGGGGATCTAAGCGCTAGGGTTATGGTGCCCAGGGACCAATGACTGCCTCACCTTGCTTTTCCTTTGCGGCTAATTCTAAGTTTAATGTCAGCAGTTTTTCGAGCAAATCATCGTTGGGGTTGAAGCGGTAGGCTTGAAGGACAAGGGCATCAAGTTTGGCGTGGAGCTTGAAGAGTTGGCTGGTCGGCTCGTGGAAGTATTCGTTGTAGAGTTTGGTGATGCCCCACTGTTTGCGTTCCATTTGGGTGGAGCGGTAGTTGTGGAGGTCTTGCGCGGTGGCGCGGATTTTTTCCACGATCGCGGTTAGATCCCCGACATCTTTGAGATGTCGGGGATCTTGTTCTAGCTGGGGAAAGGGGAAGGTTTCAAAACAGGTGTTGTGAGTATAGCGAGTATCGCCTTTCAGCGTGGAACTTTGAGCTTTTACCCAGGTTCGATGGACGTTTGAGGTAAGAATGCCAAGAATGTAGAAGTCATCAGATGTGACAACCGTTGTTGAATCTGCTGGCAACCAGTTGAGTTGACAGGGTAAGAAAATAAACCATTTAGAATGTCTAGGCACACTGAAGTAGCAAGACAACGTGGAAATCGCATCTCTCAAGGCAGGACGTTTTTCTCCATATTGCCACCAATTCAACTTAGTTGTTTCCCGTCGATTACTGTCTCGTTCTGGTTTTACATTAGCCTTAACGTGCAGAAATGGAAGACGATAATCACCTGCCTCTTCAAGACTCATATTGTTGAAATCAATAATCCATCTTTCTGGTACTCCACTAGGAGTTTTGGCTAGATCTGAAGCGTCTGAGAATAACTTCAGCACTACTTCGTTCTTTAGGTCTGCTTTAATCCACTGCTCAACCTGTTGAAGGGCGACTATAAAACCTTTTCCGCTAGGTTGGATACCTTTAAAGGAATAATTGAGATTAATCTTTAGTCGAACAGCTTGAGATACATCGGTTGTTGCCCGAAGAGATGAATTAATAGACTCAACGATTTGCTCATTCAGATAATGCTTCTGCGGTTTCTCATAACACCAATTAACTATACTGACGTGGACAGCCGCTTCCCCTGACCATACCTGCGTCGAAACCGCATCGTGGATTATTGCAGCATTTCGAGTGATGTAATCTAATCCTGCGCGTCTGGCATTGCCTTGGCTGACACTATTTGTTCCAACTAAGCCTGCTCGACCGCTTCCTTGAAGATTTTCATGAGCTAGACGAAACCAATATGTGCAAAAATCCACCTTATCTTTAACATCTGAAAATTTACTAAAAACTCTTTCTATGTAATCATCACCATGTTCTAAGCGGATTCTAGCGCCACCCAAGAATGGTGGATTACCAATAATCGCATCTGCCTTCACCCACTCCGTAAACAGCGCATCCTTGCAGACAATATTTTCATCCAGCGTGTCTAACGGCAGCGCAGGTTGATCATGAATATCGCAAAGGTCGATCGCCACCTTACGAGCAATCATCAGCGTCACTCGCGCCAACTCCACCGCAAACGCGTTTGTATCCATCCCATAAAACTGCTGCGGTGTGACAAAGCCAATGCTCATCTGCCCTGGCTTAATCTTAGATTTAGGATCAGCATCAATCTTGTCTTGCAGCACCCGCTCCAGCCGTTTTAGCTCTAGATACGCCATGTACAGAAAATTGCCCGACCCACACGCCGGATCAAGCACTGTGTATTGACGTAACTCCTCCTGCAATGCGGCAAGTTCCGCTAATGTGGTTGCGTTGGCAATCTTCTCTTCCCAATAGCGCGTGATCGTCGGGCGAACGATCTTGAGAATATCTTCCTCCGAGGTGAAATGAATGCCGTGTGCATGACGTTCGCTACTGTTGCTTTTCCCGATCGCCGACTCAAAGATATTGCCAAAAATCGACGGACGCACCGCCTTCCAATCCTGTGAGGCGGCGGCTTCCAGCAGTGACAGTTCCTTCTCAGTCAGTTCCAGCGGGTTCACCTCTGCAAACAAGCCGCCGTTGAAATAGTCCACGCCTTGATATCGTCCGGCTGGCGTAATCCCCGGTCGATTCATCTCCTGAAACAAATTGCCTAAAATATCGTAGGTGTTCGACGGTTTGCCCTGGCGCGATCGCTCCAAACACTCGCGCACCAGCCCAATAAACAGATCTTTTGGCAATAATTCTCGATCTTCCGCAAACATTGCCAACACGCATTGCAGCACAAACCGCTGGGCAATCTTCGGATCAACCGCATCCCGCCGTCGTTGGGTCAACATCGTTAGCAATTCGCCCATCCGTCCGGCTGCTTTCTCCGTCACCGACACCAGATTGTTGTTGAAGACGGGCGCACGATCCAATTCTGGATTCATAAACGTGAACGCGCCCATGCGTTCGGGCAACCGTTCTAGCGCCACCTTCTCGATCGGCTCTTCCGACTGCTTGCGAAAGTCGTAGATCCAGAACTCATCAAAGTTGCACAGCATCACATAGCTGGGGCACTGCAACTGCATCCAATAGGTGACGGCTTGCGCGTAGTGCTTGTTGAGGTCTTCGCCCCGCTTCTTCATCTCAATCAGCAAATGGGGTTTCCATGCCAAATCCGCAAAGCCCGTATTCCCTTTTTTGCTGCCCTTTTTCACCCGTTCTTCCAGCGTTGCCCCCGCTTCTTGCACGCCTTCATGCCCAAACGCCTGAAAAAAGCGATCGAGAAAGTTCTGCGACTCGCCTTTCTCATCGCCTTTGAGATGTTGCTGGCAGTACTGGACAAATTTCTGAAGGCTTGCGGGTGTGGGCGGCATGGAGGGAGTTTAGTTGGGTTTAGATCCCCGACTTCTACATCAGTACAGCCAATGGATCAGGACTGTACGAAGAAGTCGGGGATCTGTTTGTCTCGTTGAGTCGATTAATGCAGGGTTAGCGCTCAGTGTTCCCACCTTAACCTCCAACCTACAGGCTCTGGTCTAGATCCCCGACTTCTGAAGCTGGTTTAGCCGGGTACAAGCATACATAACCAAAGAAGTCGGGGATCTGTTTCAACCCTTTTGCTGCAACAGCCCAGCTTTTGACTCCAAGATTGCTGTTTGAAATGCGATCGTTCTCGTTTCAACCACGATCGTTCCTATTTGAAATGCGATCGTTCCTATTTCAAATGCGATCGTTGCTGTTTTAAACACGATCGTTCCTATTTGAAATGCGATCGTTCCTATTTGAAATGCGATCGTTCCTATTTGAAATGCGATCGTTCTCACTTCAACCACGATCGTTCCTATTTCAAATGCGATCGTTCCTGTTTGAAGTGCGATCGTTTCTGTTTGAAATGCGATCGTTCTCGCTTCAACCACATTCGCGCAGCGTTCCAACGGAATCGTTTCTGTTTGAAAGGCGAACGATCGCACTTTTTTCTTAATCGTTGCCGTTCTAAACTCGAAATGCCAAGCGTTTGACTTGGAACGTTGCGCTTTGACTCCCAAGATTCCCGGCTGCTTCAAGCAGCCGGGGATCTAAATCTGTGGATCGGCATGAACTTGAACGATCGCCCTTTTGCTGCAACATCCATGCTCTGCGTCTCAGGCGATCTAGGTGCTAACTTCCGGCACAATGGTCAGAGACGCTTTCACCGAACTCATTCATGAACTGGTTGCTCAACGGGATTCAGACCACCCTTGCCGAACTCATGCGGCTGTTTGCCACGCCCATGTTTGAGGTGGGCAACAATCGGTATTCGCTCAGCCTCATTGTGACGCTGGTTGTTGTCAGTGTGGCAGTCTTTTGGGTGTCGCGGGCAGTCAGCAACCTCATCAATCGCCGCTTGCTGGTACGGTTGGGGTTCGATCGCGGCAGTCGCGCTGTTGTGACGACTGTGATCCGTTATCTGCTAACGGCGATCGGCTTTGTGATTGTGCTGCAAACGGCAGGCGTAAACCTGAGTTCCCTGACTTTGTTTGCGGGCGTGTTGGGGATTGGCTTGGGCTTTGGGCTGCAAAACCTTGCCAGCAACTTTATCAGCGGCATCACGCTACTGATTGAGCAACCGATTCGCGTCGGCGACTTTATTGAAATCGACAAGCTGCTGGGCACAGTGGAATCTATTTCGATTCGATCGACCACCGTTCGCACCCTGGATGGCGTGTTTGTCATCGTGCCCAACATCCGCTTTGTGGAAAACAACATCATTAACTGGAGTTACCGTGACCCGCGCTGTCGCCTCCACATTCCGGTCGGGGTTGCCTATGGTAGCGATACGTTGATTGTCACCGAAGCCCTCCTGGACGCTGCTCGGAAAGATCCCAAAGTGCTGACCGATCCAGCGCCGCGCGTTTGGTTCAAAGGCTTTGGCGACAGCGCCATGCAGTTTGAACTGTTGGTTTGGACGAACCAACCCACTGAAAGTGAGCCGATCAAAAGTGCGCTCTATTTTGCCCTCGATCGCGAATTGCACCAGCGCCATATCGAAATTCCCTTTCCCCAGCAAGATCTCAACATCCGCAATATCGAGCAATTGGCGCATCTCTTTCAGCGTGGAGACGCGATCGAGGCGGGTCATGGCAAATATCTAGAGGGGGATGCGATCGACGGTCGCAAGCCTGCACCCAAAGCGCCCAACAATCTGACTCTGCGCGATATGCTCCGACGCATTTCTTACTTCGAGCAATGTAACGATGAGGAACTGTTGCAGTTGATTGAATACGGCTATCGGCAGCTTTTCCCCGCTGAGCAGGTTGTTTGTGAAGAAGGCACTCCGGGCGAATCGTTCTACATCATCCTCAACGGCTCGGTCGAAATCTTCTCCAAACGAGTCGAGCAATATATCGCCACGCTGAACGAAGGCGAATTCTTTGGCGAAATGTCTCTGCTGATGGGCATCCCGCGATCGGCAACCGTCCGCACCCTCACCGATACCGTCCTCTTTGTCATCGAACGCAACGACCTGCAAACGCTCCTCGAAGACCATCGCGGACTCGCCGACCAGATCGCGCACAAGCTCATGGAACGTCAGCAGACTCTCCGCGAAATGGGACTGTTGACCGAGTTCTCTGAAGAAACGCCGATCGTCAGAATTCGCAAACGGTTGCAAACGCTGTTTGGGATTTAAGAGTGGGGAGTGGGGAATCGGGAGTGGGGAGTGGGGGATGGAGAAGTAGGCTTTGACGTAAGCGTTCAGTCATCAGGGTTTCGAGGGTAAGGATTGGTGGCGATCGGTTGGGTTTTCATCAGGCTCAGATCCGGCGGCATCATTAGGAATGTGCTGTAAGTAGGGAGGCACAATTTTTTGTCGCCGGTCAAGTGATACCAATTTGAATTGAAAAGGCGACACATCTTGTCGGGGCAAGGCAATGCCTTGCCCCGACCCAGCGCTTGGATCTGTAGCCGTCATGCTTTAAATTGGTATTAGATGTACATCATTAGGTCGGAAAACGCTATGTAACGTCCCTACAGAAGCTTTCTTCATGAACGACACTTCAAAAACCGAAAAGCAAAAGATGCTGGCAGGCGAACTCTATCTTGCCAGTGATGCTGAGTTGCAGGCAGAAAACCAGCGGGCGTGTCGCCTCTTGCGCCTTTATAACCAAACGACAGAAACAGAGCGGGAGAAGCGGTGCCAAACCCTGCAAGCGCTCTTTGGTGCTGTGGGCGAAGCGCCGCAAATTGTGCCCCCCTTTCACTGCGACTACGGCAGCAACATTGTGGTGGGCGATCGCTTCTACATGAACTACGGCGGCGTGATTCTCGACTGCAACACGGTGCACATTGGCAATGATGTACTCTGCGCCCCCTATGTCCAGATTTACACTGCCTCCCATCCCACTGATCCCACCGTACGGCTGACGGGACGGGAACTCGCTGCGCCGATTCATATTGGCAATAACGTTTGGCTTGGGGGTGGTGCGATCATCTGTCCCGGTGTCACCATTGGTGACAACACCACTATCGGAGCCGGAAGCGTCGTCGTCAAAGATATTCCTGCAAATGTTGTGGCAGTGGGCAATCCTTGTCGGGTGCTTCGAGGCGTGGATACGCCACAGTAAGCGTTGGCTACCGTTCTAACTACCGTTTTGATGTTGAATCGCTGTTTTAACGATCGGAGTCAGCTTGGCACGCCAAAACCGATTGTCTGGAAAAGTTTGCACCTTAATGAGTACATCTTGCCAGCGACGTTCGGCGATCGCGGTCTGCATCTCCCCAAAGGTTGTTTCGGCGGTTTTCCAGTCGCGCTGCCATTGGTTAACGGCACCTTTGGCTGGCTGATAGGCGGCACTACTGGCGGGGATCGTTTGTGTCAGGGCGATCGCGGCGTTGAGGTCGCCCGTTTGATAGCGTTCTGTTGCCTCTGCTAGAACGCTGAGTCCGTTATCTGCGATCGGCGTTTTAGCCTCTGCCTGAGGTGCTGCCGGAATACAGCTTGTCACCGTTAAATCTTGATACACCCACCCATCAAGCGGCTGGTTAATTCTCAGCCAACCCTCATTGCGATCGACGACTGCCAACCGGGTGCCATTCCGTACGGTGCCTACCACATTGTCAGGTGCAACCACTGGGCTAGAGCGCACGTTGAGCGGTGGGGAAGGGTCAGTGGCGATCGTATTACAGACTGTATGCGGCGCTTTTGCTGTGCGTAATGCCTGTAACCCATCTACCAGCGACGGCTTGAAATGTAGCGTCACAGACGTGATAGTTGCAGCAGTGGTAAAAATCGCTGCACCAAGACCGATGTGTAGGGCGCGCTTATGAACTGTAGTCATTCTATAGGTGCGTCAAGTTTGAAGAGGCGTTTGAGTGTGACGGTTCAAAGCATAATTGTTCAGGATGTCACCCAGGCTAACCGACCATCCACCAGATTGCTTGGGTAGTTTTTCGCTTTTTCCTGGGATAAAGTTTATCTTCACGCTTGCTGCTGCTATGGTCATGCATGACTAAACAAAGAGGGACTGTTTATCTTGTCGGGTCGGGACCTGGTGATGCAGCCTATCTCACGATGCGGGCACAACACCTACTGGCTGAGACCGAGGTCTTAGTGTATGACGCACTCGTGGACAGCGCTTTGCTACAGCTAGTGCCAGAAACCTGTCTGCTGCTTAATGTTGGCAAACGGGGCGGTAAACCCAGTATGCTACAAGCAGACATTAATACTTTGCTGGTGCGTCACTGTTTGCAAGGGCAGCACGTGGTCAGGCTGAAGAGCGGTGATCCGTTTATCTTTGGTCGCTGTCAGGCTGAAATCGAAGCGTTAACGGCAGCAGACTGTGCGTTTGAAGTGGTGCCTGGAATCTCTTCAGCGCTGGCAGCGCCGTTACTGGCTGGGATTCCACTGACCGATCCAGTGCTGAGCCGCTGTTTTACAGTGCTTAGTAGCCACGATCCCGCTGGGCTAAACTGGCAAGCGCTGGCACAAATCGATACTCTGGTCATTCTCATGGGTGGGCAGCACTTGCCTGAGATTTTGCGCCAGTTGCAAGCGCACGGGCGATCGCCCCAAACGCCGATCGCCATCATCCGTTGGGCAAGCCGTCCTCAACAGCAAATTTGGGACGGTACGCTGTCTACCATCGTGCAGCAAACTGCCACGGAAGTGCTCTCCCCCTGTGTGATTGTCATCGGCGAAGTGGTAGGGCTACGCTCCTACCTTCAACCACGTCCTTCTTCACTCCAAGCAACTGTGCTCACTACCTCAGATTCAACTTCAAATACAGCCTTGCCTTTTACGGGTAAAACGGTTTTAGTCACGCGATCGACCAATCAGTCGGGTCAATTTACAGCACGGCTCCAGCGCGATGGGGCAACGGTTGTCGAAATGCCAGCGTTAGAAATTGTGCCGCCGTCGAACTGGAATGCGTTAGATGACGCTCTGGCTCGTCTGGCTGATTTCGATTGGCTGCTGCTGACTTCTGCCAACGGCGTTGATTACTTTTTTGAGCGCCTAGCCACTCAAATTCGCGATCTTCGCGCTTTGGCAGGCATCAAAATTGCCGTTGTTGGTGATAAGACGGCGCAGAAGCTAGAGCAACGTGGTTTAAAGCCCGATTTTGTGCCACCAGCCTTTGTGGCTGATTCGCTGGCTGCTCATTTTCCAGGTTCATTGAGTGGAGCCAGCCTTCTCTTTCCCAGAGTCGAGAGTGGTGGTCGGGATCTGTTGGTTAAGGATTTTGTCAGCCGGGGTGCTGTCGTGACTGAAGTAGCTGCCTACCAATCACGCTGTCCAGCGACGATCGACCCTGCCGCCTTAGCAGCGCTCCAAGCCCGCACGGTAGATGTCATTACCTTCGCCAGCGCCAAAACCGTCAAACATTTCTGCCAGCTTTTAGAGCAGTCGCAACCCGACAACGCTTGGCAGTCGTGGCTTGAAGGAGTTTGCCTTGCGTCGATCGGTCCGCAAACAACAAAAGCCTGCGGTAGCTTGCTAGGTCGGGTTGATGTGGAAGCGCAAGAGTACACGTTAGAAGGATTAGTGCAGGCGATCGCCCAGTGGCTTGCAACGAAGCAGACCTGATAACCAAAGGCAGCTTTCAGCGTGATACATGTTGCTCAGTCTTAGTTTATGCTCAGTCTTAATTTAAAGGTGTTATTCGGCGGTCTGGCAGCAGTGGTGCTGACGTATGCCGCTAGCTGTACGTTGCTGTTTGTGCGCCAAACTCATCTGATTTTCTTTCCTTCTAAGACGATCGAAACCACACCTAGCGCCCTCGATTTGCCGTATGAAGAGGTTTGGATTCCGGTCACACCGTCAAGCCAGGCTTTGCCAAGTCAGGAGACTAATTTAGAGCAGATGCATGGCTGGTGGCTTCCGGCTCAAGGGGTAGAGCGGGGTGTGGTTCTACATCTACACGGCAACGGAGCCAACATTGGCGCTAATCTTTCCCAAGCACTGCGCTTTCACCAATTAGGCTTTGCCGTTTTGATGGTGGATTATCGTGGCTATGGTCGCAGTGGTGGTGGTTTTCCGACGGAAGCTAACGTCTATCAGGATGCCAAAGCAGCCTGGAATTATCTCGTGCAGCGGCGTGGCATTGACCCAAAACGGTTGCTTCTCTTTGGACATTCGCTGGGAGGCGCGATCGCGATTGACTTGGCACTGGCTCATCCAGAAACGGCTGGACTCATTGTACAAAGCTCGTTTACAAACACGTACGCCTTGATCGATCCAGCCATGTTTCGGTTTTTCCCAATTAATTTGCTGCTGACTCAGCGGTTTGACTCGATCGCAAAAGTGCGATCGCTCAGGCTACCCGTTCTGTATATTCATGGGACGGCTGATACCAAAATTCCAGCCAGCATGAGTGCAGCCCTCTACGCGGCTTCGCCGCAACCTAAACAATTGTTCTGGGTCGCTGGAGCAGCCCACAATGACGTTGCTGAAGTGGGTAAGAGCGACTATCTTCAAGCGGTGAAGACATTTGTTGACCTGTGCGATCGCCGCCAGCAAGGACAGCCGCAGTCTTAAAGGCGCTCATTTCAGTCTGTAGAGAGGTACATACAACCTCCCTACAGAAGCAACGACTTTTCTCTAAGGATCGTGGATTAAATAAAACCGATAAATTGTTCGTAGGTAGGGGCGCACAGCCGTGCGCCCCTACGGAAAACGCCGAGGTGATTAAATTCTTGTTCCTAAGCGATTTCAACCAGCTTAATGTCAAACGTCAACGCTTCGCCTGCAAGCGGATGATTTGCATCCAACGTCACAGAAGCACTAGAAACATCAGTAATGACTACCGGTAAGACTTGTCCATCCTCCTGCTGAAGCTGAAGCTGCTGACCAATCTGAGGCTCAATTTCGAGGGGCATTTGCTGACGATCGACCACAACAACCATCTCGTCCAGATGTGGGCCATAGGCATCATCTGTGGGAATGACTTCTGTCTTTGACTCACCCAGATTCATCCCTAAAACCGCTTGCTCAAAGCCAGGGATAATACTTCCTGAACCGAGCGTAAACTCTAGTGGTTCGCGGTCAGCCGATGAATCGAACACGGTGCCATCATCTAGTTTGCCGGTGTAGTGAACTTTAACCGTATCACCGGGTTTTGCTTGTGCCATTCTGCTTCTCCTTTCGTTGGCATCTGGGTCTTGCTGCAACATGCTTAAAACCGTATCTTCGTTGCTGCTGAGACTCAATCAGCAAGAAGTCTTAATCAAAGGTGCCAATTTTTACGACCATCGAGCGATTGACACACGTGATGTCACTCTGAGCTGAACCTTTAAAGTTAGTCCTGTGTAAGCCCTAAAACCTCTAGCGGCTTCAAACTGAAACCACTGCTTTGAGTACAGGCTTTTCTGATCGCGCGTGTGTAAGAGGACTTTCTACAGGGTTCAAGCCTCCTCTCCTAGCCACTAGCGATCAGCACGTTTAGCTGCCGCGATCGGTTTAGTGATCTAAACTTTCACTGCCACCATTTTTTGGACAGCTTCCACAATCTGTTGCGGCTGCACGATCGTCAGATTTTCCAGTCCGCCATTATAAGGGGTAGGAATATCTTGAGACGAGAGGCGTAAGACAGGAGCATCTAACTCGTCAAAAAAGCGATCGTTAATGGATGCAATCACTTCAGCCGCAATCCCACCCGTTCGCATGGCTTCTTCCACAATAATCACGCGATGAGTTTTGCGAATGGAGGCACCGATCGTATCAAAATCCAATGGTTTCAGCGAGAGCAGGTCAATCACTTCAGGATCGTAACCGTCTTTTTCCAGCGTCTTGACTGCCTGCATGACATGATGCCGCATCCGAGAATAGGTAATGATCGTGACATCTTCGCCCAATCGCACCACTTCTGCTTTATCCAACGGCAGCAGATACTCACCTTCCGGCAAATCTTCCTTCAGGTTGTACAACAGAACGTGTTCAAAAAACAGCACTGGGTTATTGTCACGAATCGCGGATTTTAGTAAACCTTTGGCGTTGTACGGAGTGGAACACGCAATAATTTTGAGTCCTGGGACTGCTTGGAAATAGGTTTCTAGCCGCTGCGAGTGTTCCGCGCCCAACTGCCGACCCACGCCGCCAGGACCCCGAATCACCATCGGAATCTTGTAGTTGCCTCCAGAGGTATAGCGCAGCATTCCAGCATTGTTCGCAATCTGGTTAAATGCCAGCAGCAAGAACCCCATGTTCATGCCTTCAATAATGGGGCGCAGACCCGTCATTGCGGCTCCTATTGCCATCCCGGTAAAACTGTTTTCGGCGATCGGCGTATCTAACAAGCGTAGCTCGCCGTACTTTTTGTACAAGTCCTTCGTCACTTTGTAGGAACCGCCATAGTGCCCCACGTCCTCTCCCATCACCATGACGGTAGGGTCGCGCTCCATCTCTTCATCGATCGCTTCACGCAGGGCATTGAAGAAAAGTGTCTCTGCCATTGGTTCCTCTGATTACGGCAACGTTTGTAATTTTACAAGAGTCTTTGGATGTTTAGCTGTTAGCTGTTAGCTGTCGGTCTTTGTCCATCCTCCATAGTCCGTTGCTTAATGTCAATTCTGAGTAACCCAGTGCGACAATAGCCCCAGAGCGATCGCCACCACCCAGATTTGCACCAACATCGGGTTGATCAACACAACCACTACACCCACCGCAAGGAGTCCTGTTCCAATGAGTCTGACCATTTTGCTCACCACCTAGTGTCTACTCCTTTCTTCTAGCGGCAGCAAAAAAATCGGCAAGATTACAGAAAAAAGGCAAAGTTTACCTGAAGTCATACCAAATCTTTTTGAAGAGGCATAAAATCATGAACTGTAGGTTGGGTTGAACAGCGTGAAACCCAACGCCAGCGTCGGCTCTGTTGGGTTTCGTTAGACTCAACCCAACCGACAGTTCTATGCAGATTCATACGAAATTGGTCTCAGGAGTCAGAAGTCAGGAGTCGGAAGTCAGGAGTCATACCAAATCAATGAGCAAAGGACACAGAGCTTGCCCTCATCCCCAACCCTTCTCCCAAGGGGAGAAGAGAGCCGCATTCAAAGTCTCTCTCCTGTGGGAGAGGGCTTAAAGCCTTTGGCATACCAGAAAAGGGTGAGGGCGTACCTGTAGCGTTTATTGCGAGATTTGGTATCAGAAGGATGAGGCATTCTGATGCCCCTCGCTCCATGCCACATTTAGCGGTTAGCGTTAGTAAAAAGCTGCTAGTCAATCGTCGATCGCAACTAACGCCACAGCATCATGCTTGTCAATGACACAGGGTTAATCTATGCCTATATCTCCTCTGACTTTCTATATCGTTGATGTGTTTGCCGAGGCAAAGTATGCGGGCAATCAGTTGGCAATCTTCACCAATGTCGGAATGCTTACTTCAGAGGAAATGCAGCAGATTGCGAAGGAGATGAACTATTCAGAAACCACGTTCATTTTGTCGTCTGAGGCACGATCAAATGGATATGATGTGCGGATTTTTACCCCAACGAAAGAGCTACCGTTTGCTGGACATCCGACGTTGGGAACGGCATTTATTTTGCAGCAGGAAATCATTAAACAGCCTGTTGAGCTGCTTGCGCTCAATCTTAAAATCGGACAAATCCCTGTCAGTATCTTCTATGAAAACGGGCTGGCTGATGTGCTGTGGATGGAGCAACGATCGCCCGTGTTTGGTGAGCTATTTACGGCAGAGGCGATCGCGCCTCTGCTTAATCTTGACCTGACCGATATTGATCAAACTTTCCCCATTCAAGCTGTTTCGACAGGCGTTCCCTTCATCATCGTGCCGCTCAAAACACATCATGCGCTGAAGCGTATTAAAGTCAACAAAGATCGCTATTTTGCATTGATTGAGCATACACAGGCAAAGGAAATACTGGTCTTTTGTCCAGAAACCTATCACGCCGAGAATCAGCTTAGCGTGCGTGTCTTTGCCGATTCATTGGGTATTCCAGAAGATCCTGCAACTGGTAGCGCTAATGGCTGTTTAGCAGGCTATTTAGTGCAATACTCTTACTTTGGGACATCTTCTATTGATCTCCGCGTTGAGCAGGGCTATGAAATGGGTAGACCGTCACTTTTATTGCTTAAAGCAACAAAAGCAGCAACCAAGCTTCAGGTTTCGGTCGGCGGCAAAGTAATTCTGGTGGCTCGAGGCGAGTTTGTGTAATCACGTTTGGAGCAAATTGATTGATGCGAATGGTTAAAGGTTACATTGTCAGTCTATTCGATCCAGAATTTGTGTCTACAGGCTTTAAGACCGCGATCTTTGTAGGCTCTCTGCTGTTTGTGATCAACCACGGTCTGGCGCTTTGACGAAGAGAAATGAATCTCGAACGCTGGCTTTCTGTGATTGCCACCTATGCGATGCCTTACCTAGTTAATGTTTATGGTCAGTATAGCTATCGTCGTAAGTTAAGCACGCAACCAGGTTCGCTATCGGGTGGAGCCGCCAAAGCGCGATCGATTCACTGATCCTCAATGTTACTGCGGCTATGTAAACGACGATCGCTCGTTGCCCAAGGTCTTACCGCAAGGTCTTAAAGGCGATGGTTCACTTCACTCTTTGCCTTGATCCGGTGTTTCAGCTCGCCGCATGGCTTTCAATACCTCTAGCTGTTGTTCGACGTTTTGGATCACTTGATCGAGCGCAGGCAGAATGCTCAGTTGCTCAGGGCTGTGTAAGGGATAAAAGCGGGTACGGATCTCGCTGACTTTTAGCTGGAGTTCTTGCACGATCGCCAGCGCATCGCGGCTCAGGCTGGTAAGCTGTTGCTGCTGGTAAAACTTTAACGCAGCGCCTCGTAGCACTTGGACGGTCGCTTCTTCTCCATTTGCCCCAGGCATCACGCGCAAACGCAGTAGAAGGCGCTGTTTCTGGTAAAGCCGCTCGATTTCAACTTGTTTGGGCTTGTGGACTGGAATCAAGGGTAGGTGAGTCAGCAGCTTCAGTTCATTGACGACCCCTTGAATCACGTCCAGCGGCAGCGCTTCTAAGACCGATTGCAAAACGCCATTTTGGCTCCAGAGGATGCGACCATGCTGTAGCTGTCGTTCAAAATACAGCCGCCCAATACCACTGACTAGCAGCCGCCCCAGCAGTTCAACCAGCAATTCGGAGGGTGGCAATGTTGCTAAAACCGCCACTGGTTCTGAGAGATGCTTTGGCTCGACTGGCAAAATCGGCAGAGCATCGCCGGGTGTGGGACGTTCTGGCGGGTTGGTTGTAGCAGGCAGGTGATCTGCTTTGAGAATAAACGTTTCTCGAAGACGGTTAAAATCGTTCGACAGTTTAGCGGCATCGGTCGGGGCAGGCGATCGCGTGTCCAGCGCGGCATCAGCAACAACCAGCGGAGACGGCACGAACGGTGATGGCGCTTGAGGCGGGGCAAGGTCTAAAGCTTGAACGTTAAGGTCTTCGGGGCTATCGACGAGGAGCGTCGGGTGAGCGTCTTGATCGACTGGGAACTGTGCCTCTACAGCCGCCATACTGGCACGTTCGGCTGCACCATGGTTGACGGCATCTTGTGCGGTCAGCCGCTGTCCAGTCTGCTGAGCGATCGCGCGTGCAGTGGTTTTGGGACGGCTTGGCTGTCTTTGACTGCCCGTGTAGCTCAAGTAGGCAGACAGTGCGGCATGATGCACATCCGTCGCCAGCGTTTGCGGCACCAATGAACAGTTCATATACGCCAGAATGCGGCGCACATAGTCCAAAGCAGCCGCATCGTCCAAATTGACCATACCTAGCTTGAGGCGGCTACCTTCCAGTGAGAGTGGCAGCAATTGATGATACAGGCACGCCTCAAATGGAAGAATGCTGTCAACCAGACGGAAGACTTGTTCGGTATCGAGCTGAGCAGTCCAGTCGGTTTTGGGCTTTGCCGGAGCCGCAAAGCTCTTTAGGTCTGTTGCCTGCGCTTCAATTTGGTCGCCCGGTGAAGACACCATAGAAATGTACTGAACCTGTGTACTTGGTCTCTCGATCGCCTCAGTCTTGCAAGTGCTTGGCACGAATGCTGTTGTTGACGGTCTTACAAGCTGCTGTTGACGGTCTTACAAATGATGGCGCTAGTTTTGCATCTGAAGGCTGCGTTGCAGTGGCAGGCAGTTTTCTAACGAGGCGAAAGCGAACTACACCAACCAGCTTGCCATGCCGCCACTGTTGGCTGGATGAGATGCTCTTTGCTGATCGCCAGTGTTAGGAGCAACCCACAAGTAGCATTGGTCTAAAGTGCCGACTAGACTAAGCAATGTACCAAGTCTAGCTTATTGCAAAAGGTGAGTTGGCATCCACAGTCATTGCTTATTTCACAGTCAATCTAAGCTTCTAAGCTAAACCTTTACCATGATTGAGTAGAGGTACTTAAATAGACTCAAAGCTCCCAAAAGCTATTAGCTGTCAGTCGCCAGCATGTTCAGTGCAACGATGTCCACTACTGACTACTTTGTAGCATTTTCTGGTTAAGAGGGTGCCCACGTTCTTCTTAACCTGCAACAGTAACCAGCAGAGACCCGCTGATTGCTGTTGCCTCAGTACTGAACCAAATGTTCCCTTCTTGCCCAGTAAGCTAACCGTCTCGCTCTGGCGCATTGCCTAACCAGGCGACAACAAGCTCTTGTTGACTTTTAGAGGCAAAGACCCGAACGGCGTGGTAGTTGATTTTTTCACGAAGGCGGTAGACTTGTCGCACTGGCAGATCTAGCGCTTCGGCGATCGCTTCTTGTGAACGACCCTGGAGATAGAGCCGCAGCCATTCTGCTGCTGTAGAACCGAGCTTATCCAAAAGGTAAGCTTCAAAACGTTGGCAAACGGCGGCGCGTAGCTCCTGTTGCTCTTCTGCCGACTGGCTATCCTGATATTGAGCCACCGCCTGGGAGTCTAGCAGGCTAATGGAGCCTTCTGATTCATCGGGCGAAATTTCTTCGGAAACCAAGCGGATAAACTCTTGAGCGGGAACCTGCGTCATGCCGCCCCGCTGCGATCGGCGCAGGTAGTTAACAAAGCGGTAGGAGAGGAGCGGTTGATTGCGGATAGGACGTAGGCAGTATTCTTCAGTGCTTGCCAACAGCAAGGCATTGCGTAGACGTGTATCCTGAGTGCATTTGGAGATCCAGAGAATCTGCTGCTGCATGTAGTTGTCAGTTTGCAGCAGTTCTTGAATCACTTCTTGAAGCACATCCACCACAGTCCGCTGGCGATCGCGAGACAGCGCAATCCACGTCCGAATTTTGTTGCGAATTAAGAAGAGGCTGCTCAACCGCTGAATCAGACTTTTGTAGGCGCGCTCTGGTCCAAAGTCGAGATAGCGCTGACGGAGAATCCGGTAGCGGTAGTCCATTGCTTGCTCTGCAACCTGTCGTGACGTTGGTGTCAGGTCATCAAAGCGAGATAAATTATCACCCATGAGCCAGCGCACGATGCTTTCTCGCGTCGCGGCACTGTGACTTGGGATATCTGCCTCTAACCGCGATCGCCACTCGGTTGCCAGTACTTCAGCCAATACCATCGTTTCAGTCAACATCATGAGGTTGCCGTCCCAGTCGTTCTAAACGCCCTCTTCAATGAGTTTGCCTTACCTTGCTGACTCTGTATACCACCCACAATGGGTAGTCTAAGTTCGCAACTTCAGCAATGACCGCTGTTGGCTAACGGTCTGTTATGCACCAACGTTGGGCGTTTCGACACATAGACTAAGAGACTTTGGGCTAGAGGCTGATCGATTCAAACTTGCTGCTAATGAGCCTGAATCGGTCTTCTGTGCTCTAACGTCCCAGGGTCTCATGTCAAGATCTGGAATCTATTCACTAGCATTGTACTGACCACGCTCGAAAGTTCAGCATTTTGCACGTTGAGTTTTGCGCGATTCTCTCCCCAGTCTTGAGGTAACGTCATGAATGGGCAGTCAGCTTAGGACGGATTCTCTACAACCTAAAGCTTTTAGCTTGACCAATGACAACGAGTACCAGACTCAAGCGTTTGAACTCCAAGCTTAGAATTCTATGAAGCTTGCTCGATCGCGGTTAGAGGAGTGTTGGACGGTAGGAGAACCTCTCTTGCCGAAGAGGACACCTTTGCAGGCGGCAACACTTCGATCGCCTCTGGAGGCGCGATATTAGCAGGAGGAAGTGACTCGCTGGGTAGAGCGGCTAAAGCTGAGATTTACTGTGCATCCCAATACACAAAACCCCTGCTTGCTTATGCCTCTGGCAGTTGGCTCATTGCTTCTAAGTTCAGTACCGTTGCTAACGTTTCGGCACTCATTAGTTGGCGCTCTAACACGATGGCACGTAGCGATTTACCCGTCTCTAACGATTCTTTTGCCACAGCCGCTGCGTTGAGGTAGCCGATGTGCGTGTTGAGAGCCGTTACTAATGCCAAACTGCCCTCTGCATAGGCAAGACACCGATCGCGATTGGCGGTAATCCCTTTAATGCCTTTCTCTGCAAGGGCGGCGATCGTGTTGCCGAGAATCTCAATGCTGTGAATCAGATCGTAGGCAATGAGGGGCATCATGACGTTGAGTTCGAGTTGTCCGGCTTGAGCGGCAAGGGCGATCGCGCTGTCGTAGCCCATCACCTGAAAGCAAACCATTGAAGTCATTTCCGCCATCACGGGATTGTACTTCCCTGGCATGATGGACGATCCGGGCTGGACAGGCGGCAGTTGAATTTCTTTGAAGCCCGTCTTGGGTCCCGAATCGAGCAGGCGCAAATCGTGAGAGATTTTGACGCAATCTTGCGCCAGATTCCGCAAGGAGCCGGAGACATTCACAAACGGAGCCATGCTTTGCATCGCTGCCATTAAGTGAGGCGCAGGTCGCAGCGGTTGATCAATCAAGTCAGATAGGATTTCTGCAACCCGAAAGCGGTACTGAGGATGGGTGTTGAGTCCGGTGCCCGCTGCACTCCCGCCTAAACCAAGCACCATTAGATCTTTAGAAGCCGTTTCAATGCGAAGCAGATGTTCGCTCAAAATCTGTGCCCAGGCGCGGAAGTTGTCGCCCAACCGCACAGGCACCGCGTCTTGTAGGTGTGTTCTGCCCGATCGAATGACATCCTGAAATTCCTGCGCTTTTGCCTCCAATGCCGCGATCGCGCTTGCCAATGCCGGATATAGCGCTCGCTCCAGCGCCAGCAGCCCACCAATCCGAATTGCGGTCGGAATCACATCGTTTGTAGACTGCCCGTAGTTCACATGGTCGTTGGGATTGAGTCGTTCATAATTGCCCTTTACGTCGCCGAGAATTTCCAGCGCCTGATTTGCCAGCACCTCATTGACGTTCATGTGATGGGACGTGCCAGCACCCGCCTGATACACATCCACCACAAACTGATCCCGCAGTTTCCCGTTCAGCACTTCGTCAGCAGCCTGCACGATCGCCTGACTGATTTCGGGCGTGATGCAGTTGAGTTCACCATTGGCGATCGCGGTTGCCTTTTTAATCAGCACACAGGCATCGACATAGGTCGGCAAGGGCTTTAAGCCGCTAATGGGAAAGTTCTCGATCGCTCGCAGCGTTTGGATGCCGTAGTACGCGGTGTCGGGCAACTGCCGATCGCCCATTGAATCTTTCTCAACGCGATACGCTTCTGGGTTCGTCATAAGGTTTTTCTGGGTCTGCTTACTCTCTCCACCAATATTTCATAAGTTAGCGCTGAAGCGGTTACTTGCGATCCTCCCATCCCAAAATAAGATCATTGCTGAATTCTCAGCCTGCAATGGTAGGATAAGTGTACTATTGCCGAACCTTTTGCATGCCTCGTATTCGGTTTGATCAATTGGCAAAACAATATCTGGAGGTGTTTCTGGAACCATTGGGCACTGTACAACGCAATCTGGAAGTGCCGGGTGAATCTAAGTTTGTCGATGTGTGGTTTATGCCTGCGGCGGGTTTGGTTGCACCAGCGGTTGATTTAGGGTTGTTGAACCGCATTACTACTACCCCTTGCTTGCTTGAACCTTACCACCATGCACCGACTCGTCAGGAAGTCAGAAGTTGCTTGCTCAAACTACTATGGCTGCAAGAAGACCAACGTCGCAAAACTGAGCAGAACGGGTTAGCCCAGACGGAACGTGATCTACCACATTTATGGCTTCTGGCAGCAACCGCCACGCACCCTGTAGTCGCTGCCTTTGGTGGGTAACCGCGGAGTGATTGGCTACCAGGAATCTATTTTCTGCCAGAGGCAAATAAGACCGCGATCGTGGCAATTGATGAACTGCCTCAAACTGAAGAAACGCTGTGGATCAGGATTCTGGGACGGGCTAAAACGCAACGGCAAGCCATTTTAGAGCTACTTGGATTGCCAGAGGAGGATGCACGACGATCGAGCGTCTTACAACTGCTGGTGGTGTGGAAGGTTACAATCGAGGGCAGTGGAGCGATCAACAACGAGGAGCAAGCACTGATGGCAACTCTATCGCAAGCCTATTTGGAATGGGAGCGGCAAACGGAAGCACGGGGAATGCAGCAGGGCGCTGAACGCGAAGCCCGCTCGTTGGTTCTCCGACTCCTCAATCGACGAATCGGAGCGCTACCTGAATCAGTACGATCGCGCATCAACGCACTCTCTCTTCACCAACTGGAGTCATTGGGCGAAGCCCTGTTAGATTTTGCCAGCCTGTCAGATCTAGAAGCATGGTTGGTGGGGCAAGGACAGTAGGCGATCGCGCTCATCCTTAATCGAGCGATCGCACACGGTTGATGGGCGAAGGTTTGATAAGGCTCAACTAAACAGGTGGCGAAGGGCGATCGGGTCATTTGACCGTCTTGGCGATCACAAAATAAAGCAACATAATTGAGGTGCCGAGGTTTGAGCTATGTAGGTAACTCATGACAAGCCATGAAGACAGCCATGTTGAGTCACAAGTAACTTGTAACTCAATCCTTAGCTTAATGCAAAAGCAAATTTCGGATATTGAGCGTAAGGAAGCAAAAAACACCTGTGCAATTTTTCATCAAACAGGTAATCGATTTGTATTTCTGTACCACCGAAAAAATAGTCCAAATCTAAGGATTTATTTTCGTGCTGCACCCGACTCAGATTGCCATCAAGTCCCAAGCACAATCAATCTTCAGAAACGAACAAAAACAAATAATTCTTGGGAGAAAAACTTTCCCTACTTTTTTGAGCTTTCACCATCTGACAATTTGGAGGCAGTTTCTGAATTTCTTGTCAAAGAAGCTTATCCGCTTTCCTTAAAGTCTGCTTCATCCATATCAAAACAGGAACAGTCTGAATTGTTTGAGCAGCGTCAATTGGTTGAGGCTGAAGGGTATTTTGATGCTGAAAATGTTGAAGATGCAAGGCGGCGAGTAATTACTTCTATCGTGCAGCGACAAGGGCAAGGGGAGTTTCGCCGTAAATTACTAGAAGCCTATAATCATCAGTGCTCAGTAACAGGTTGTAATGCTGAACCAGCTCTGGAAGCGGCACATATCATTCCATATAAAGGTGCTGAAACTAACCGTATAGCTAATGGTCTGTCATTAAGAGCAGATATACACACTCTTTTTGACTTACATTTGCTATCTATTCATCCTGAGACACACAAAATTGTCATTTCTCCTGAATTAATGGCTACTTCGTACATAAAATATGAAGGTCAATCTGTATCTTTACCAAAACAGAAAGCTGCACAACCAGATCCGGTAGCTGTGGCGAAGCATTATGAGCTGTTTCTACAAAAGTGTTCATCTTTAAGCGAGAATCATGACTACAGTAGCCATTTTGCCGATCTCCGATTTTAACGGTGAGAAAGCCTACCGAGCGATCACGAAGGAGTTGGCGGTTGGATTCAGGAATGAACTCAACACATCACACTAGCCTTCCAGTCTCGACAACCAATTTTCTAACTCTGTCTGACTGGAAAAATCTAACAACGCCTCACCTAAATCTTCTAGCTGAGCGATCGATAACCCCTGAATCTGGTTCTGTAACGCTTGCGGAACCGTTCCTAATCGGTGAGTCAACTGCCGCACAAGCAGGTTAATCTCTGCTTGCAAGCCCTGTTGCAAGCCCTGTTGCAAGCCTTCCTGCAAACCTTCTCGGAGAATTTCTTGGTAGACAACGGATTCTTTCATCATGTCCCTCCGAAAAAACTGGTGAATTTGCTCGTGATTAAAGACCAACCCTGCAAGCAATTGGGCACAGGTCGAAATGTTCTGCCGTAGATCAATTGATTCAATCATATCCACTTGAGCTGCTACTTGTTGCAGTAAAGCATTAGGAGCGGTTGTTCGAGCTAAAACTGCTATGGGCAGCAAGCTGGGCGTTACCAGTAGTGGTGCGGGATCTTCTTCCCAAAGGCGGATCACCCGGTAATGGTGAAAGGTTCTGGGGGCAGTGAAGCGATCGACGAAGACCGCTTCTGATATCGTTGGCTTCAGAAAGATCACGACCTGTACAACCTCGCAGTTGTACTGACGGTAAAGCCTCACCCAGTAGTCCAACATTCTTAGCGGTAAGGACGGACTGGACTGTGGCAGCGTTTGAAACTCCAGGTGCAAAATTTGCTGACTGGTTTGTAGAAATGTCACCGAATCCGCTCGGATTGGCTCAAGGCTCAACTCAGTTTTAAGCACTTGAACATCAGAGGATGCGGTGCCAAGCAACCACTGGACGAATGGTTCAGGATCTTGTTCAACGAGATACTTTAGTGTGTTGTCATAAGCCATACAGACATGATGAATCGGTTAGTAGTAATCGGTTAGCAACTAGCAGTATCTAGAGCAACGTGATTGGTTTCACTTTAGAGTCTCGTCCGAACCTTACTCAAGGTTGAGAGATAAACATGGCAGGATGACGATCGTACCTATCGAGATTCAAGCACTGACTACAGTCCCCGTGCGACTAAGCAAGGCTGCAATCACTTGCCCAATCGTCGCCTCACTTGGTAGAACCACATTTTACTAAGGATCGTGGATTAAATAAAACCGACAAATTGTTCGTAGGTAGGGGCGCACAGCCGTGCGCCCCTACGGAAAACGCCGAGGTGATTAAATTCTTGTTCCTAAGAGGGCGCATGATGTCCGATGGCATGATTCAACCGTGCAAACGCACATCGAAGCAAACACAATTGTCCGCACACATCGACAGGCGGGGCGATCAGAGTCATAATCTTAGGAGCAAAGGCAAGGAGCAACGCTGATGGACACGCTACAAGCTTTTTTGACGATGGCTGCTACGGTGGTAGAGTATTTTTTCTTTGGTTATCTTGTGCTGGCACTGTTGTTTCACGCCTTCCAAAGGCAGGCATTGGAGTCTAGCCAGATCGAACGACCGCGCTTCCAGTCTGTGAGTCTGAGCCAACAATCTGTTACCAAAGCGTCTCAAGCGCGATCGTCGGTTCCAGCGACCGTACCGAACGCACAACCAAGCACACTGGTAGCGGCTAGCTAGCGGGACATTGCTCAGCGTTTAGTCATGGATGAACTGGCACAGCTACGCGATCGCTATCTCACCCTGACGAATCAAAGCTTGCCACAGCTTGCGCTGGAGCGGCAGTTTCCAGTTAGTATGAACCATTGCTTTCAGCGCATCGTGCTGGACAATTTGTTTGGGCAATGTTGGTATGAGGTGTTGCAACGGGGCAAAGAGCCAGCCTACAGGCAACTGACTCAAGCTCAGCTAGAGGCGGCGATCGCGATCGCAGAAGCAATCATCGCTCAACCGGATGCCTACATGCGGCAGTTAAACCAAAACAGTCTGCGCTGGCGGAGCAAAGTACCGCGTGGATGAGCGATGCAGGTTTGCCAGTCGAGAGCCTGCGGCAGCGGACATCGCTCCTGCTGTGTCACACTACTCGGTCAGCGGCTTTAGAAGAGCATTGATGCGCTAGTCTTCTCCTTGTAAAGCGCCAGAGGTGTCACCCCTTCCTCGAATGCATTGGCTGCAATGTGGCATTAAGTTATCTCCACCTTGTAACGTTTCCTGTACCTGACGTAGAAACGCACTCATCCTGTTGATAAGTCTACGTACCGTGAATCGGAACAAGTGCAATGAATGAACACAATCCTGCTTTTGTAACGCGCTCCCTGGTCGGCGGCTGGCAATTCTGGATCGATCGCGGCGGTACCTTCACCGATATTGTGGCGCGACGACCAGATGGCGAAATCATCATTCACAAATTGCTGTCCGAAAATGCAGACCGTTACAGCGATGCCGCGATTCAAGGCATTCGGGAGCTTTTAGGATTGTCACCCACTGCGCCTATGCCAACCGAGCAGATTGCAGCGGTCAAGATGGGCACAACAGTAGCGACCAACGCACTGCTAGAGCGCAAGGGCGATCGCACGCTTCTGCTGATCACCAAAGGCTTCCGGGATGCGTTGCGGATTGGCTACCAAAACCGCCCAAACATTTTTGCGCGGCACATCATGCTGCCGGAGATGCTGTACGAGCGTGTCATCGAAGTAGAGGAACGCTACACCGCTCAGGGAGACGTATTGCTGCCCGTTCAGCTCAACGAGGGCTTAGTACAAGCGCTGCAAACTGCCTACGACGACGGCATTCGTGCCTGTGCGATCGCCTTTCTCCACGGCTACCGCTATCCCGATCATGAACAGCAAGTAGCTACCCTGGTGCGCGCGATCGGGTTTACGCAGATTTCAGTGTCTCACCAGGTTAGTCCCCTGATGAAGCTGGTCAGTCGCGGCGACACCACCGTTGTCGATGCTTATCTGTCTCCAATTTTGCGGCGCTATGTCGATCAGGTTGCAAGGGAGCTTGAAGGTGAACTAGCATCTCCTGCCGCGAGACGCGATGCACAACGACCGCAGTTGATGTTTATGCAGTCCAACGGGGGCTTAATTGATGCCCACCAGTTTCAAGGCAAAGACAGCATTTTGTCGGGTCCTGCGGGTGGCATTGTTGGAGCCGTTAAGACCAGCAGCATGGCGGGGTTCGATCGCATCATCGGCTTTGATATGGGCGGCACCTCTACCGACGTTTCGCATTTCAACGGCGAGTATGAGCGCACGTTTGAAACCGAAGTGGCAGGCGTGCGGCTACGAGCACCGATGATGTTAATCCATACCGTCGCAGCGGGTGGTGGATCGGTGCTGACGTTTGATGGAGCGTGCTATCGAGTGGGACCCGCCTCCGCAGGTGCCGATCCTGGTCCAGCTTGCTACCGTCGCGGTGGTCCATTGACCGTTACAGACTGCAATGTGATGGTTGGCAAGCTTCAAGCCGCTTTCTTTCCCACTGTGTTCGGCACTACGGGAGCTTTACCGCTGGATGCTGATATTGTGTGGCAAACATTTGAGCAGTTGGCAGCCACCATTCGCGAACAAACAGCCGATCAACGAACTTCTGAACAGGTGGCAGATGGGTTTCTGGCGATCGCGATCGACACGATGGCAACTGCGATCAAAAAAATCTCCATTCAACGCGGCTACGATGTGACGACCTATACTCTCTGCTGCTTTGGGGGCGCAGGCGGACAACATGCCTGCTTAATTGCCGAGGCGTTGGGGATGATCCAAATTTTCCTCCATCCCTACGCTGGGGTGCTATCGGCGTATGGCATTGGGTTAGCCGATGTGCGAACGCTCAAAGAAAAGGCAATCGAAGTTGAACTCACCGAAACGGCGCTGCCCATGCTGCACCAAAGCCTGACGACGATCGCCGCTGAAGGACGTGCCGAAATCAAGCAGCAGGGCATTGATGACGCGCAAATTCATGTGCTCCTTAAAGCGCATCTCCGCTATGCAGGCACCGATTCAGCGCTGGTGGTGGAGTTTGGTACCGTAGACGCGATGCGCGATCGCTTTGAGCGGGCGTATCAACAGCGGTATGGCTTTACGATGTCGGGAAAGGCGCTGATTGTAGAGGCGATCGCCGTAGAGGTTGTAGGTCAAACCGCCGACCTTGAAGAACCTTTGTTGACGTGCAGCAGAACTGCGCCGCTAGAATCGGTTGCCACCGTTCAGATCTACACTAAGGGACGCTGGCACGACGCACCTGTGTATCATCGCGCTGCTCTATGTCCAGGCGATCGCATTATTGGAGCCGCGTTAATTATTGAACCGACTGGCACAAACGTCATTGAACCCGGCTGGTACGCGGAGTTAACCGCCAAAAATCATTTGATTCTGACGCGAGAAGCTGCAAGCGAGAGCCAACCTGATGCAGCAGCCCTTTCCAGCACTAATACTCATGCGATAGCGCCCGCCAAGCCTGATCCCGTTCTCCTTCAGATCTTCAATAATCTGGTGCGATCGATCGCCGAAGAAATGGGTGTCACGCTGCAAAACACAAGCTACTCCGTCAACATCAAAGAACGGCTTGATTTTTCCTGCGCCATTTTTGATCAACACGGACAGCTCATCGCCAATGCGCCCCACATTCCCGTGCATCTGGGTTCCATGAGCGAAAGCGTGAGCAGCTTAATTCAGGCAAAAGGCGACACCATCAAACGCGGCGATGCCTACGCATCTAACAATCCCTACAACGGGGGCACGCATCTGCCCGATATTACCGTCATTACGCCAGTATTTGGGGCATCTACGATCCCATTATTTTATGTCGCGTCACGGGGACACCATGCTGACATTGGCGGCATTACACCGGGTTCCATGCCACCCTACAGCACGACGATCGACCAGGAAGGCATCTTGCTTGATAACATGCTGCTGGTCGAGCAGGGACAGTTTCAAGCAGCAGCACTACTGGCATTGCTGAACGCGGGCGACCATCCGGCTCGCAATACGGCCCAAAACATAGCCGATTTGCAAGCCCAAATGGCTGCCAACGAGCGCGGCGTTCAGGAACTTTCCCGTATGGTCGAGCAGTACGGACTGGCAACGGTGCAGGCATACATGCAGCACGTACAGGACAACGCTGAAGAAGCCGTGCGGCGGGCGATCGAGGTACTCAAAGATGGCAGCTTTACTTACGCAATGGACGATGGCAGCGAGATTCGTGTCAACATCACTATCGATCGCGCCGATCGTGATGCTTACATCGATTTCGCAGGCACGTCCCCGCAGCAAGCGACTAATTTGAATGCGCCCTTAGCCATTTGCAAAGCGGTTGTCCTCTACGTCTTTCGCACCCTCATTGACGACGATATGCCCTTAAATGCAGGCTGCCTCAAACCATTGCACATCCTGGTTCCAGAGGGTTGCTTGCTCAATCCACGCTATCCCGCGGCTGTGGTGGCAGGCAATGTAGAAACGTCGCAAGCGATCGCCAATGCACTGTATGGAGCCTTGGGCGTGATGGCAGCATCCCAGGGCACGATGAACAATTTCACCTTTGGTAATGAACACTACCAGTACTACGAAACGATTTGCGGCGGTTCCGGTGCTGGGGCAGACTTTGATGGCACCGACGCTGTGCAAACCCACATGACCAACTCGCGGCTGACCGATCCAGAAGTCCTGGAATGGCGCTTCCCTGTTTTAGTGGACGCGTTTGCCATTCGTGCCCATAGTGGCGGTGTTGGCATCCACTCTGGCGGCAACGGAGTTGTGCGGCGGATTCAATTTCGTGAAACGATGACCGCTGCCATCTTATCGGGGCATCGCGTTATCCCACCGTTTGGGTTGGAAGGCGGCGAACCAGGAGCGATCGGGCACAACGCGATCGAGCGCTATGATGGAACGATTGAACGCCTTGATAGCAAAGCTGAAGTACACGTGCATCCGGGCGATGTCTTTGTGATTGAAACCCCTGGTGGCGGTGGCTTTGGTTCAGCTTCCAGTACATAAAACCCTTGAATTTGACTATTGTTGGACTAGCTTCATGGCAGTCTTCAGCCAATTTAGGTCAATCGGTTCGCGTGCTGTGATGTAACCGAAGCGCTACTATCAGGCGATCGATGATGACCATAACAGCAGAATGGGAACGATCCATGCCTGATACTCTTCAACAACGCATCAACCAACATCAACTCTTGAAAGAGTTACGCCTTAAATTATTGCACTTGCACAAGCTACTGCTAGAAATAGAGCGTGCTGCGTATGAGCAAGAGTGCGGCAAAGTTTCCAAGGGTGAACTGTTGCAACTGTTGCTCAGTCACGAACAATTTGACTGGCTGCGTCGGCTCTCGGAAACGATTGTGCAAATCGATGAATTGCTGGATGCGGATGAACCCGCTGACCCAGAGACGATCGCAACGTTTCGGAGCAATGTTCGCACGTTGCTAACGCCAGACGAACTGGGCAACACTTTCGCCATGAAGTATGACGCAGCCTTTCAACGCAATCCTGATGTCGTGCTGGCTCATGCGGACATCGTGACCTTGCTTGCTTCTGATGTTCAGTCGTAAAGCAAGCCTGTTCTCTGAGTTGGACTGAACCAACCTGGATGAACAGGTTTTTCAACCTTTGAAACCCATCAGCATAAATTCACGCTCCTTTCTCTTGAGTTCAGCGCAACTCAAGCAAAGCAGAGTCATTGATTGGTCAATGTGATGGTTTGTTTCTCAGTTAAAACCATAGCGATCGCTTTTTCGTAATAGGCAGCTTCATTAATGAAGACGGGAAAAACCGTGGATTCACCCTGAAACGGCAGCGTTTCTCCGGTAAAGGTCAGGAACATCGGTTCGCCGGGATGCAAGGGTTCATAGTCTTTGAACTGAAGCTGAGGGTGAATCATGGCTTGCAGTTCACCGGCTGCATTCCTGGGATAGTCTACGGATGCGATCGCCTGATACAGCGTTAAATGAGACGATACAGGCGGCGGGTTTCCCTGGTTCATCGCCTCCAGATAATCCAAAATGGCATGAATCAGCCGTTCAGTTTGTTGAAAGCGATGGGCATCCAAAATACCTTGCGCGATCGCTCCCACTTCAAGCGTGCAGCCCAAGGGCGCAAGCGATCGCAGCATCGGTGTGTCTTGGCTACACTGCACCCCACAACAAACGCGAACCGCAGGATCAAGTTCACTCAAGTAGGCGGCTAAGCGTAGATTGAATGGCTGTTTACTGGACGGTAGAATCGTCAAGCCCATGTTTGCAGTCGTGCTGTGGAGGTCAATAATGACATCAACGTCGGGTTGATTTTCAGGTTTCAATTGTGCCGCGATCGCCTTGGCGCGTCTGTCTTCGTAGCTCATTAAGGCTGGGTTGGCTAGATCTTCGTCGGCAAAGCAACGGTTCAAATCGCGATCGACATAACGCCGATTCAGGACAACCGCTTCAGGGTTAGCTAACAAGGTCATAGCCTCAAAGCTCGACCGATGCAGCAACTCTGGGAACTGCTCAAACTTTTTAATGAGGTAAACCCCAGTCAACTCGTTTCCATGCGTGCCGCCGACAACGACAACCCGTCGAATCAAGCCTGATATCATGATGGGTTTTCCTCAGCTATGGTTTGCTAGGTGGTAATTTGCAAAGCTCTGCAACTGTTACGTCGGTAGTCACTCCTATTACTGGTAAGGAACAAGAATTTAATCACCTCGGCGTTTTCCGTAGGGGCGCGCAGCCGTGCGCCCTTACCTACGAACAATTTGTCGGTTTTATTTAATCCACGATCCTAAGAACGGGGTGCGGGGGCTTTATCCACCAGCAGGGTTTACACCCTTAAGAACATTCTTGATCGAACTACACTCAGTTACTTGCTTTTTCTTTTCGCCGCGGTACCGACACACCAGAGATTCATTTCGCTAACTTAATCACCTCAAGAACTCATGCGGTTAGGATTGTTGATGCTGCGATCGAGTGTCAACTCTAGCTCCTATTTTTTAGCCCACTGAGATGCCGCGCTGGGTTTGACGTTCGCGAATACTCTCCAAACTACTCACAGGAATTGCCGAAATTAATTGGCGTGTATACTCTTTTTGCGGTTCATGGTAAATGCGTTCCGAGGGACCGATTTCTTCGATTTCCCCTTTGTTCATCACCATAATGCGATCGCTCATAAACTTCACCACGCTCAGATCATGGGAGATGAAGATGTAGGTGAGGTTAAATTCGCTTTGGAGTTCTTTCAGCAGGTTCAGCACTTGCGCTTGTACGGAGACATCCAGCGCGGAGACAGATTCGTCGCAGATAATGAATTTGGGGTTGAGGGCGAGCGATCGGGCAATGCAGATCCGCTGGCGCTGACCACCGGAGAACTCGTGAGGGTAACGGTTGAGGGCATCGGCATTGAGTCCCACTCGTTCGAGTAGATAGATAGCACGTTTCCGCTGCTCCTGCCGCTCTTTGGGTTTGGCGTGGATTTGCATCGGTTCCATCACCGCTTTGCCAACCGTCATGCGTGAATCCAGCGAACCGAACGGATTCTGGAAAATGATTTGCATTTCTCGCCGCAACCGTCGCATCTCATTGGGCAAGAGAGCTGTGACCGTCTGGTTTTCAAAGCGCACAGTGCCGCTGGCGGGTTTGATAAGCTGCAAAATGGCGCGTGCCAGAGTGGATTTACCGCAGCCAGATTCGCCCACCAGTCCTAACGTTTCACCCGGATAGACATCAAAGGAAACATCCTTGACTGCGACAAAGTAGCGTTTGGTTTGCCCAAAGGCACCGCGCACTGGAAACTGTACGCGCAGGTTTTGTACAGACAGCAATGGGGTTGCTTGCTGGAGCGTTGCTAACCGCTGATCGAGTTCATCCTGGCTCACTTCACGGGCAAGTTCGAGGGCACGATCGACATCCGTTTCGCGCTCTTCAATCAGCAATTCGCCGGATGGTGACGTGCTGACCTGCATAAAGTCGGCGACCGTCGGCAGCAGATGCAGGCGGCGATCGAGTCTGGGACGGCAGGTCAGCAGTCCTTTCGTATAGGGATGCTGAGGATTCGCATAAATTTCCAATACAGGACCCGCTTCGACAATCTTGCCTTGATACATGACGGCAACGGTGTCCGCAATTTCGGCGATCAACCCCAAATCGTGGGTGATGAACATCATGGACATACCGCGTCGATCGCGCAGATCCCGCAGCAGAGCCAAAATGGTTGCCTGAACGGTGACATCCAACGCAGTGGTGGGTTCGTCCGCAATCAGCAGGGCAGGGTCACAGGCGATCGCCATTGCAATCATCACTCGTTGCATTTGCCCACCCGATAGCTCATGCGGATAGCGATTGAGAAAGGCAGTCTTCTGGCGAAACACCTGATGTTCTACCTCTGAATCTGGTGGCAAGGGACCATCAGGGCTGTTGCGCCGAAGGTCTTCCAGGTAGCGTCGTTTCATGGCCTCATCGTCTGGCAGCAGGCGCACCTCTTGAAGACGGGCGATCGCCTCCCGTTCGGCTTCTTTCTGCGTCACCCGCTTGTGCAGACGGATTGCTTCTACAAGCTGAAACCCAATCGTGTACACCGGATTCAGAGAACTCATCGGCTCCTGGAAGATCATTGAGATCTCTCCACCCCGATAGTCTTCAAGCTGACGACTGGGGATTTTAGTGAGGTCGATCGGTTGCGCTCCGTTTTCTGCACCCCAAAACAAAATCTCGCCCTTTGTCACTTTGCCAGGAGACGGTACTAACCCCATCACTGCCAGCGATGTCACCGATTTTCCCGAACCCGATTCGCCCACAATGCCCAACGTTTGCCCACGTTTGACCGCAAACGAAATGCCATCCACCGCCTTGATCAGCCGTCCATCCGGTTGAAACTGAACATCAAGGTTGTTGACTTGCAGGACTGTGTCGCTCATGGGATACCGGGAGAATGTGGCTAAATCTGATTTTCTGGATCTTAGCAGTCTCTCTGATTTGATTGTGTCTAGCCCCACATTGTTTTGTTTCATAACGCCTCACCACCTAAACGCGGCGCTCTAGGCGGCAGATAGTATCACCAACCGCGTCTTCTGTTGCTTCTTTGGGTGTGAGCAATCTGGCTTTCTTTCCTTCAAAAGCGCTGACGGTCGATCGAGCAACGCGTCTGCCTCCTTTCCCAAACTGACTTCAGTTACGTTCCAAGCCTAAATCTCAGAACGCAGCCAACTTAAATGAGCAGACACTCTTTTTGGACATAACAACCTCACGCTCTAATAGAGTGGGTTGCTGAGTTTTCTTAACAACTTCTCAGATCGCTTTCACACATTGCTCAGGTAAGTCATGCACGATCATGGTCAGCTTAGTAAGTCATCCACGTCTAATTTCACTGGCACAGCAGAAGCAGGAACATGAAAAAACGCTATTTTTTATGGGCTAGTACAGCCCTGGTTGGCACAGCTTGGTTACCACGCTATTTGCCTGGGAGGGCAACCGAAAAGACGACAACCGCAAGCTCCAAAACAATTTCCACTAGCTTTGAAGTGACTAAAACAGAACAGGAGTGGCGCAAACTTCTGACACCACAGCAGTTTCAAGTGTTGCGTCAAGAAGGAACAGAATTACCAGGCACCAGTCCTCTTAACCAGCAACATGGCAAGGGCACGTTTGTTTGTGCTGGGTGCAATTTGCCGCTGTTTACATCCGACACTAAGTTTGATAGCGGTACAGGTTGGCCCAGTTTCTATGCCCCGATCGCAGGCGCAATTGGCACGACAACTGACACCTCCCTTTTTATGACTCGTGTGGAAGTGCATTGTCATCGCTGTGGCGGTCATCTGGGACACGTGTTTGATGACGGTCCTAAACCCACAGGTCAGCGCTATTGCATGAATGGTGTAGCAATGAAGTTTATTTCAGCACAAGCCTGAAGCCAAGTACTCACTTAAGCAAGTAAGGTTAGGATAAACCAACTCTTTCCAAAAGACTAAAAAACGGGAGAGCACTGCTCACTTCCCTTCCGATTTTTAGTAGAAAAGTGCTTGCTTGATGATCACATCCTGGTGTCAACACAAATGATGCCAGTGCTTAAGTTTACCCTCTAAGAGGCAGTTGAATGCTGGCGGTTCCGATCGGAATTTGACCACTTAATCCAGAACGTTGACCAGTGACACTATAAAGTAAAATGTCATCCCTTTGACTGCTCTAATGACTAATAGATTGCCCGACTTTCATGCGGTACAACTAACAAGTAAATTATCATAAGCTAAGAAAATAGAGCAACGAAATAAATTGCTTTAAGTTAAGCGATAGCGACTCACACTGAGTCGTACAGCAGCTACTATAAGTGTTGCAATCAGAGGTATGTTGCGATCGGAGTGAAGATAGATGTCCTCATCCGCGTTCTGCTTGGAGTCTTCTACTGGCTGTAACGCTTTGGTAAAGTAATGAACATGATCTTCCAGCACCACAGTACCGATGGAGCAAGTCTTACACGGCTCTTATCGTATGGAATCAACCTTATTGGGCTCTTCTGGGTTTCCGGTGAATCTTGTATAATAGGATACTCTTAATTAATCTACTGGCAATGGACTTTTATCTTGATACGCTCCTCAATCTGCCCAGCCTCACAGTTGAAAGTTTTACGCAAGAAGAGCAGCAAGTTTTTCTAAAACTGCGGTTTCTCCATGAATCAAGCCCGTGTCCTCACTGTCAAAACCCAAGTGATAAGTTGCATCAAAATCGACCGATATTAATTCGAGATTTGCCGATTTCTGGTCAATGCATTTATCTTCATCTGCCTCGTCGGCAATTTTATTGCTCCTTCTGTCAACAGTATTTTACTGAAAGATTGAGTTTTGTCGATTGGGAACGACGATACACTCAACGATATGAAAAGGCGATCTATCAGCGGATTCAAACAACGAATATTGAGCAAGTGAGTCGGGAGGAAGATTTGAGTTGGGATCAAGTACAAGGGATTTTCAATCATAAATTCGACCAAGCAAAAAAGCGGCTTGGGGTGAGGTCACCCGCCTGAGTATAGACGAGATTAGTCAACGAAAAGGGCATCAAGCTTTCGTGACCGTTGTGTGTGACATTGACCGCAGCAACCTGCTGGAAGTGATTGATAGCCATTGCCAGGAAGACATCATTAAAAGCCTTCAGCAGCAACTGCTTGAGCTACGAGAGCGGGTACAAGAAGTCAGTGTGGATATGTGGGGAGTCTTTCCCAAAGTAGTGCGAGAAGTCTTTCCAAATGCCCAATTGGTCTTTGACCGCTTTCATGTGATGAAACCAGTGAATGAAACGTTAAATAAAGTTCGGAAACAAACGGGAATGACGACCAAAGGGAGCAAGTTTCTATTGCTTAAAAACGGCATCAATTTGAGTCAAGAAGAACGAATCAGACTGACTCTTATCTTGGGACATTCTAAGCGCTTGCAAAGAGCCTATGAACTGAAAGAGGCATTCAGAGAGATTTTTGAGACCTGCACTAAGGTTGAGGATGGCAAAGCACAACTCTTACAGTGGCTGAGGAAAGCTCGAACGATCTACTGTGATGTTCTAACGACCATTCACAAGCATTTGGATGGCATTTGTAATTATTTTCTGAATCGTACAACCAGTGGAGTGATGGAGGGCATTAACAATAAACTCAAGTTGATAAAACGACAAGCATATGGCTTTGTTAATTTCGATAATTTCCGAGCCAGGTTATTAGCCTGCTTCTCTCATTAGCTTCACGGCTACCGATTTAAGCCGGGACAGTTGGCAGGAAGGGAGTTCTAGCTTTGGCAGCAGCTTTCCCCCGCCGCGCTTGCGGGAGGTCTGGCAGCTGTTGGGCTAGCCACTCGAAGCGGTCAGGAGAGGGTTTGCCAAAGAGACGTTCAGCCGCTGTCGAGCCATCAGAGCGTTGGAGGTGGAAGTTGTGGATCGTGGTCAGCACCCGTAAACGTCGGGTCGCTAAGCCTCGGCGATTGTGATGAATCTGGCTCAGGTAGCCGTTGCGTCCTTCGACTGGGGAAGAGGTTCGTTGGAATTTAGTCACCATCGAGGTAGCCCAGGCTTGCCACTGGGTGAACGGCTCGCCAGACAGAGCCGTGGTGATCGGATGGCGCATCAACGCCGCTTGAGCTTGTTGAGCAGCGATTTGGTAAGCGGACTTGAGGGTTGGGGTCTTAGTGCGAACACTTTGCTGGTGCCAGTAGTGGGCA